>JAABUZ0100004162.1_pt1 | contig 20296 bp, 22 predicted proteins | sample 5562091 | NCBI WGS metagenome assembly JAABUZ01 (sample SAMN12813069, study PRJNA571459) | rock metagenome | isolation source: Antarctica rocks | place: Antarctica: Victoria Land, Linnaeus Terrace sud | collected 2015-12-21 | reverse complement strand
TGAGCACCGCGAACAGCAGACCGACGATGGTGACCACGGTCGGGGCGATGGCGATCCAGATGATGTTGTTCTTCACCGCGGTGAAGGTGGTGGGGTTGGTGAACAGCGACGTGTAGTTGTCCACCCCTACCCACGGGCCCCAGGCGCCGGTCCCGGCGTCGCTGAAGAAGCTGCGTGCCAGCGAGTAGAAGATCGGGTAGACGAGGATGGCCAGCAGCAGCAGCAGCGCCGGACCGAGGAAGGCGTAGGCCAGCCAGCGCCGCTCGCCCGGCGGTCTTGTCCGCTTGGCTGCGGCCGAGGTGGGAACGGTGGATGCAGGGACGGCTGACTCTCCAGCCGCGGGGTGCTCGGCCGTCGACGCCGTCCCTGCATCCGTGCTCATCGTGTGCGTCCGTTCCCTGTCGCGAGAGTTACTTGAAGGCCGCGGTCGCGTCGGCTTCTAGTGCGGCCTGAGCGGCGGCGACGTCACCGTTGCCCAGGAAGGCCTGCAGGTCCTTCCATTCGCCCTGGCCCTTGGTCCCGCCGAAGGACGACGGCGCCTGGTCGGACATGTCGAAGCGGAATTGGTCGCCGGCGCCGACGATGTCCGCACCGACCTTGCCCAAGACGTCCGTCGGGTAGTCCGAGGCCTTCAGGTTCTTGTTCGCCGAGGCGAACCCGCTGCCCTCGCTGGACACCATCAGCTTGGCCGCCTCGGGGGAGGCCATGTACTGCAGGAATGCCTGCGAGGCGGGGTTGTCGGTGAACGCGACCACGGCGTCACCGCCACCGACCACGGTGGGCTTGGAGTTGTCCACGGCGGGGAAGGGGAAGTACTTTGCGTCCGTGCCGACCTTGGCGTTCGGCACCTCCTGCTTGATCTGCGTGGCCACGAAGCTGGCCTCGTAGACGACCGCAGAGGAGGCGTCGGGCTTGAAGGTGTTGGCCACCGATTGCGTGAAGCTGGTCTGCAGCGCCTTGGCGGGGTCGCCGATCAGCGTCTTGTCACCCCACAGCTGCTTCAGGGTGGTCAGCGCCTTGGTGACCGAGGCGTCGGTCCACGGGATCTGGTGCTTGGTCAGCTTGTCGTAGTTGTCCAGCCCCGCGGTGCGGATGTAGACGTTCTCGAACCAGTCGGTCAGCGTCCAGCCATCGCCACCACCGACCGAGATGGGGATCTTGACCCCGGAATCGGCCAGCGTCTTGGAGGCCTTGACGAAATCGTCCCAGCTCTTGGGCTCGCTGGAGATGCCCGCGGTCTGGAAGGCCTTGGTGCTGTACCAGACGGTGGACTTGTTCGACGCGTCGCCGTACACGCCGTACAGCTTGCCGTCGACGCTGCCCAGCTTGGTCCACAGCGGACCGTAGTTCGCCGCCACCGCAGCCTGCACGGCGGGGTTCGCCGGCTTGAGGCTGCCGCCCTTGGCGAACTTCTCCACCGCACCGGGAGAGGCCAGCACGGCAACGTCCGGGGGAGCGCCGCCGGCGACCTTGGTGCCGAGGATGGTGGGTACGTCGTCGCCACCAGAGGTGTAGGTGCCCTTGGCTCCGGTCTTGGCGTTAAAGTTCTCGAGCACCTTCTGGAAGGTGGCCTGCTCGTCCTTGGTCCACGGACCCAGCACCGAGAAGGCCTGGCCGTCGAGCTTGGGCAGCGCGGCCGCACCCGAGGACGCGGCCGCGCTCGTGGTGGTCGTCGGGTTGCTCGTCGATGACTGCTCGTTGTTCGAGCACGCCGTGACGGCAAGCGCCGCCGCCGACATCACCACGCCCAGCGCGAGGATCTTCTTACGGTGAAATGTCACGGTCTTTCCTCCCAAGAGTTCGTCACTGAGCCGCTAGGCGGGCTCAGTTGCCCAGATGCCGAGACCAGTGCTCGGGTCGAAATAGTGCAGCCGCTCGGTATCGACGCGGACAGCTATGGGTTGGCCGATGGCCACGGCGCTGCGCGGGTTGAACCGCGCCACCAGGGTCGTGCTGCTGCGGTCCCCGGTGTTTGCCCCGGCAGGGGAGCGCCCGGCGTCCCTGGCGAGTTCCTCTACGTCCTCGAGGCCTTGCACCGGGTCGGCGTCTACGGCGAGGTGCACGATGAGGTCCGAACCCAGCGGTTCGATCAGGTCGGCCGCCGACTGCAGCGTCGCCTGCCCGTCTCCGGACTGTAGGGCGGCGTCGTCCAGATCTTCCGGGCGCACGCCGACGATCACCGGCTTGTCCACGTAGCCGGGCAGCGCCGGACGGGCCTGTACGGCCGAGTCGGGCACCGCCAGCGTCTGCGAGCCCAGTTGTAGGACCAGCCGATCGCCATCGGTGCGCGTGAGCGTGCCGTTCATGAAATTCATCGCCGGCGAGCCGATGAAGCCGGCGACGAAGATGTTCACCGGGCGGTCGTAGAGCTCCTGGGGCGGCGCGATCTGCTGCAGCACGCCCTTTTTCATCACGGCGACCCGGTGGCCGAGCGTCATCGCCTCGGTCTGGTCGTGGGTGACATAGACGGTGGTCACCTTGAGGTCACGCTGGATCCGGGCGATCTCCGTGCGCATCTGCACGCGGAGCTTGGCATCGAGGTTGGACAGCGGCTCGTCCATCAGGAACACCTGCGGTTCCCGGACGATGGCGCGGCCCATGGCCACCCGTTGGCGCTGGCCGCCGGAGAGGTTGCGCGGCTTGCGGTCGAGGTACTCGGTGAGTCCCAGTATCTGGGCGGCATCGTCCACCCGCTTGCGGATCTCCGGTTTGGCCATCTTGCGGAGCTTGAGCCCGAAGGCGATGTTGTCCCGGACGGACAGGTGCGGGTAGAGCGCGTAGGACTGGAACACCATCGCCACGTCCCGATCGCGCGGCGGCACGGAGTTGACCACGCGCTCGCCGATCCGCAGCTCGCCCTCCGTGACGGTCTCCAGGCCGGCGACCATGCGCAGCGCGGTGGTCTTGCCGCAGCCCGATGGCCCGACGAAAACCAGAAACTCTCCGTCGTGCACCTCGACGTTCAGATCCTGCACGGCGCGGGTTCCGTCGTCGTAGACCTTGCCTATGCCAGACAGGGTAAGGCCGGCCACATCAGCTCCTCACGACGTTGTCAGCCACCGTGTCTCCGGACGATCGAGGGGCGGTGAGGCGGACAACGTTACAACTCAGACGTGGAATTGATCACCTGCTCGGTCCGCTCGGAGTGTCGTGCTCCATGAGCTCGGCGGGAAGGACCAGACCATGCCGGACGAGGCCCTCCACCAGGGCGATGACGCCCGCCTCCAGGGAACCAGCGGGCTCGTCGTTGGCGAGCTCCAGCATCGCCACCAGCTCGCCCAGTGCCAGGCCGTCGGCCCGCAGCCCGGCGAGCAGCGCCGCACCGAGCTCGTCGATCTCGTGCTCCCAGACCGGACCGTCGCCGCGATGCAGGCGAACCACGACCTGTTCCCAGCCCAGCTCCCCGGGCACCGATACCCGCTGCAGCGCGGTCGAGTGCGCCAGCGCGAAGCGGGAGCGCAGCAGGTCGTGGTGCCGCAACCAGTCGACCCGCTGCAGGTATGCCATGGCCTCCGGGCCGAGCGGGTCGGTGTAGGGATGCAGCAGGTCTTCGGCCAGCACGTCGGACGGCGCATCGGTGCGCCGCAGCGTGACGTACCCGAAGCCGATGGCCTCCACCTCGGCGCGCTCGAAGTGCTCCAGCCACGCCTCGGATCGTCGGACGCCTTCCGGGGAGCGCGGATCCAGGCCGCCGTCCCGCAACCAGGTACCGACGTACAGCGCCGGATCGGCCACGTCGCGCTGCACCACCCAGGCGTCGATCCCGTGCTCGGGAATCCAGGAGGCCACCCGCCCGCGCCAGTCCTGCCCGCGCAGGTGCACCCAGGAGGCGAGCAGGGTTGCCGTCCCGCCGGGCGCGAGGTGCTCGGGTGCGCAGCGGATCACCAGCTCGCTCGCCCCGTCCAGGTCCAGCCCGGAGTCTCGATAGACGTTGCGCACCTCCGCGGGACCCACCACGAACGGCGGGTTGGCCACGATCTGGTCGGACTCCCGCCCGGCGACCGGCGCGAACCAGGAACCGGAGAGCAGCTCGACGTCCACGGCGTTGAGCGCAAAGGTCGCCGCCGCCATCGCCAGCGCCCTGGCACTGACGTCGGTCGCGGTGACCTTGCGGGCATGCCCGTGCACATGCACCGCCTGCACCCCGCAGCCGGTGCCCAGGTCAAGAACGGAGCCCACCGGTGCCGTCGGGATCACCCGCAACAGGGACAGCGAAGCCTGCCCCGCGCCGGGCACGTACGTGCGGGCGTCCTCGCCGCGCGGCCGGTCCAGACGGTCGGCGTCGAGGTCGGAGACCACCCACCGGGTACCGGCACCGGCGTCCAGCGGGCGAACGTCCACCGCCGCGCATAGACCGGCGTCCGCGCGCCGCAACAGGCCGGCGGTGAGCGCGGCCTCGACGGACAGCGGCGCCAGTGCCGCGCCGACCTCCGGGTCCGAGCACGCGTCGCCGAGCAGGAACAGCAGCACCAGGGTGGCGAGTTCCCCGCCGTCGCGACAGGCGAGCCTCGCGGGCACCACCTCGCCCCGCCCCAGCGCCGCGTGGGCCGCTCCGCCGAGCAGCGCGAGCACCGCGTCGGCGTCGTAGCCGGAACGCAGGAAGGCCGCCCGCAACGCGGGACAGATCGGGACGAGGTCGACATCGCTGTGCTCGGGCATCCGAGAATAGTCCCGCCCGAGTCGGCGGCGGGCAGCACCGCGGCCGTGAGTGCGATCTTTGTCGACTGGTGGGACACTGAGTCGCATGGTGGTCGAGGGATCTACTGGCAGGGGCGCGGGCCGGCCCGACGCCGTGCTCATCACTGCCGCCGAGCGTTCCTACGACGAACAGCGTCGGGACCGGGTACGCAAATACACGATCATGATGGCCTGCCGGATCCCCGCTCTGGTCATCGGCGCGATCGTCTACTCGGCGACGGGAAACCCCTGGCTGCCCCTGGCCATCATCGCGCTCTCCATCCCGCTGCCCTGGATGGCAGTCCTCATCGCCAACGACAGCCCGGCGCGCAAGGCGGAGGACATCAATCACTACCGCTACGGCGACGGCGCCAAGGCCCCCGCGATCGAGCCGACGCGGCGCGACGTCATCGACGGTTAGTCATCGGTAGTCGCTAGTGACGCGTACCGCTCGGTGCGGCATCATGGATGCGTGAGCACACAGACGACGGTTCTGCCGGACACCCGCGAGCGGGAGACCACGGGCGACGACACCCCGAAGGTCTTTCACTACGTCAAGAAGAACAAGATCGCCGAGAGTGCGGTGATGGGCACCCACGTGGTGGCGCTGTGCGGCGAGGTCTTCCCGGTGACCCGTTCGGCCAAGCCCGGTTCCCCCGTCTGCCCCGACTGCAAGAAGGTCTACGAAGGATTGCGGCGCGGCGACGACGACTGAAGCGCCTGCCGGGAGAGTTGCCCAGAAATCTGCCCAGAAGTGCCCGGGAGTCTGCGCAGGGGGCTGCGCGCAGCTCGATGAGCGCGGGCTGACCAGCCGGGCCCCGAGCCGGGCGAACTGCATGCTGATCGGCCCCGATGGCGGGTCTTCGGCGGCCGAGGCCGGGGCCGAGGTCTCCCGGTTGCGGCTCTGCATGCGTTCGCGCATCTGGTCCAGCCGGGTCGCCTTGGCCGGCCAGTACTCCTGGATGGCAGCGTTGAACTCGGCGCCGATCACCACCGCGAAGCCGATGAAAAACGTGAACAGCAGGTAGGCGATCGGACTCGCCAGGGCGCCGTAGGTGTAACCGGTGCTCGTCACCCAGCGGAAGTACACCCGCAGGATGGCCGCCGCGATGATGAAGAAGATCTCGGCAAACAGCGCTCCGGCCGCCAAGCGGTGCCAGGGCAGCGACCGCGGCAGCGCGAACTTGTACAGCGTCGTCAGGCCCACCAGCACGATCACCCCCACCGCGGGGTAGTACACCGATTGGATGAGGGTCTCGGCGGTGTCTCGCCAGCCCTCGGGCAGGTGCCCGGTCACCAGGCCCGGTCCCAGCGCCACGATCGGCACGGTGAACACGGCCAGCAGCAGACCGATCGCGTACAGCAGCAGGGCGAAGATGCGCTGCCAGACCGGGTTGCGTTCGTTGTGCTGGCCGTGGGCGATCACGATGGAGTCCACAAAGGATGATACCGCCGATGAGCCGGCCCACAACGACAGTACGAAGCCGATCGAGACGACGTCGCCGCGTCCGCGTTGCAGGACGTCACCGACCGTGGGCGCGATGATCTGGTCCACCACCGACGGGCTGAACACGGTCCTGCTGAAGGTGATGATCTTGGACTGCACGATGCCGATGGTGTCCGGGCCGAACCAGCCGCCTACGTAGCCGATGCTGCCGAGGAGCCCGAGCAGCAGCGGCGGCAACGACAGCGTTTGCCAGAACGCGGCCTGCGCGGCCATCCCGAAGATCGAGTCGTCCCACGCCTTGGTCAGGATGCGCCACAGCACCCGGAGCGGCCCGCGGGAGGCGGGCCGCACCAGCACGATGTTCTCGTCACCGAGATTGCGGGCATCCATGTCACCGCCCAGGATTCCCTACCGGGGACCAAACGCCTGCGTACTGCTGCCCGTGTCGCGTGCCGAGCACGAAGCCGGCGGTGGTGACGGGGACCACTGGCGGGTTTCCACTACCCTCGCAGCGGCATCGGGCAGATCGCCAGGGGAGCAGGGAGAGGGGACGAACGCGTTGCTTGATGTCGAAGATGCCGGAGATGTCGTCGAAGCCCAGCCGGTGGCCGCGCCGCTGCGTGCCTGGCAGCGCCGGGCGCTGGCCCGCTACCTCGCCACCAAGCCGACCGACTTCCTGGCGGTGGCCACCCCCGGCGCCGGCAAGACCACCTTCGGGCTCCGGGTGGCTGCCGAGCTGCTGGGCGACCGCACCATCGAGCAGATCACCGTCGTGGCGCCCACCGAGCACCTCAAGCACCAATGGGCCACGGCTGCGGCGCGGGCCGGGATCGCCCTGGACTCCCGGTTCAGCAACTCCACCGGACAGACCTCCAGCGACTACCAGGGTGTGGTGGTGACCTACGCCCAGGTGGCCGCCCACCCCTTTCGGCACCGCGCCCGCACGGAGAACCGTCGCACCCTGGTGATCCTCGACGAGATCCACCACGGTGGTGACGCCAAGAGCTGGGGCGACGCGGTCCGGGAGGCCTTCACCCCCGCGGTGCGCCGGCTGGCACTGACCGGTACGCCGTTCCGCAGCGACGACAGCGCCATTCCCTTCGTCACCTACGAGCCGGGTCCCGACGGATTCGCGCGTTCCGCGGCCGACCACTCCTACGGTTACGCCGATGCGCTCGCCGACGGGGTGGTGCGCCCAGTGGTGTTCCTGGCCTACTCCGGCGAGGCCCGCTGGCGCACGAGTGCGGGGGAGGAGTTCACCGCCCGCCTCGGCGAGCCGTTGACTGCCGAGCAGACCGCGCGGGCCTGGCGGACGGCGCTGGACCCGGGCGGCGACTGGATCCCCGCGGTGCTGCACGCCGCCAACACCCGGCTGAGCCAGCTGCGAGCGGGTGGGGTTCCGGACGCCGGTGGCCTGGTGATCGCCAGCGACCAGACCACCGCCCGCGCCTACGCCGAGCTCCTTACCGCGATCACCGGTACCGTGCCCGCTCTCGTGTTGTCCGACGACCCGGGTTCCTCGGCCCGGATCTCCTCGTTCGGCGGCAGCGACGAGCGCTGGATGGTGGCGGTGCGAATGGTGAGCGAAGGCGTGGACGTGCCCCGCCTCGCCGTCGGCGTCTACGCCACCTCCGCCGCCACCCCGCTGTATTTCGCCCAGGCGATCGGGCGGTTCGTGCGCTCGCGGCGCAAGGGCGAGACGGCCAGCGTGTTCCTGCCCTCGGTTCCGGTGCTGCTGGACCTGGCCAGTCAGCTGGAGGCCCAGCGCGACCACGTGCTGGGCAAGCCCCACCGCGAGCCGGAGGGCTTCGACGACCGCCTGCTCGCCCAGGCCAACCAGCAACAGGACGAGCCGGGGGAGGAGGAGCGCAGCTTCACCTCGCTGGGGGCCGACGCCGAGCTGGACCAGGTGATCTACGACGGGTCGAGCTTCGGAACGGCGGCGTTTTCGGGCAGCGACGAGGAGGCGGACTACCTGGGTCTGCCCGGCCTGCTCGACGGTGAACAGATGCGGGCGCTGCTGCGCAAACGCCAGGACGAGCAGCTCGGCTCGCGGACCGCGCAACAGCCGGAGCCGCCGCCCGCCGCCCCACCGGCGCCGCGGGCCGCGGGAGTCTCCGGCCAGCTGGCTGCGTTGCGACGCGAGCTCAACAGCCTGGTCGCCATGCGCAATCACCGCACCGGGCAGCCGCACGGCGTGATCCACGGTGACCTGCGCCGCCAATGTGGGGGACCGCCGACGGCGATGGCCACGGCCGAGCAACTGGCCGACCGGATCGCGATGCTCCGGCAGTGGTGACCGTTCGGTATGGACGCGGCAGGGGCGACCACCGAACCCGGTGATCGCCCCTGACGTCTGTCTGTGCGCGACTAGCCTTGCGGTACGCCCTCCATGATGGTGGCGTCCAGGTCGCGCAGCCGCGCTTCGTGCTCGTTGCCGTGGTGTCCGCAGAAGAGGAGCTCTCCGCCCGAGGGCAGCAGCACGCGCACCCGCGCACCCGCACCGCACCGGTCACACCGGTCGGCGGCAGTGATCTCGGGGGTGGTCAGTGTCCCGGTCATGTCTCCTCCGTCCTGACGCCCGCTTCCGCGGCCGCCGTAATGATGCATGCTCCAGTCTGACTGACGTAGCTTGCACTCTGTCAGACGCTGGGCGGCTTCGTGGTGTTCCCACATAGCTGTCATCGTGTCGCGAGTCATGCCGGTTCGGTGCACGGCACGCCCACGCCAGTGTTTGCACTGGTAGACGCGCCTGCAGAGGGTGCAGGTAACAACCAAGGCAGGCCTGGACGGTCCTCCGGGCTTTCGCTCACAGCGCAACGCCCGCTGCTGCGCGGCTGGGGTTCGGGACGAGATGCGCTCCGGAGTGCTCAGGGGCGGCTGGGGCGACCACGCCGCGGATCTCGGGCGTGGCGTGCGCGTGCGGAAGACTCGATGCCATGAGCGCGCCGTTGCTGCACATCTGCACTTCCTCCCAGTGGCGGGGGGCCGCCAGGGCAGGGCAGGTGCGACCGGAGTCGCTGGACGCCGAGGGCTTCGTGCACCTGTCCACGGTCGAGCAGGTGCAGCTGCCGGCCAATCGGCTCTACCCGGGGCGCACCGACCTGGTGCTGCTCTGCGTCGACCGGGCGAAGCTGGAGGCGGAGCTCCGCTGGGAGCCGGGTGTGCCTGGCGACCCCACGGCGATGCGATTTCCGCACCTGTACGGGCCGCTGCCGCTCGGCGCCGTGGTGGCCGTCCTCGACTACCGGCCGGACTCCAGCGGCCGGTTTTACCCGCCGCGCGGGGTAGCCGAACTCGGTACCCGCTGAGGAGGTCAGCAGGTGGAGTCTGGCGGCGCCCCGGCGAAGCGGCCGTCGAAGAATCCGAGTACGGACGGGATCGACATGATCGCCGCCAGCACGTGGTCGGGGAACGGCGAGTGGTCGTACTGCACGGTCGCGTGCAGCTGGCAGTACCGGGCGAACAGCGCGTCCGCCTCGCGGGTGGGTACCGCCGAGTCGGCCTGCGAGTGATAAAGCAGCACCGGCGCCTTCGGAGCCGTGCCGCCGGGTGTGTTGTGTTCGATGGCGGCGCGTACGCCGGGCGTTCGATCGCATCGGGTCGGGTGGTCACGCGGTCGAAGCTCAGCCCGGAACCGGTCTGCAGTGGCACTGACATCCATGTCAAAACAAGCGGGCACGCAAAAAACGCCCCCACGCCGGGCACGTCGCAGGTCGCGAGACCCGCGGGATGCCCGAGGTGGGGGCGGAGAAGGCGGAGAGCGGGCGCGTACGCCCGGGAAGATCAGTCCAGGTAGTCGCGGACTAGGGACGCATGAGCGCTGTGCGTCCCGGCGTATCTCCTGCCCAGGTCAGAGCGTTATGGAGTGCAATATCTTGGACTGAAATTGGGCGTTCTAGTCCGTTGTGGACTCGGTACGCGGGTCTCGGTCCTCGAACCAGTGAAGGACACCGCACCATGAGCACTACCAACACCACCCACGGCAGCAGCTCGACCGCTTGGCTCGGGAAGCTGGCCGCGGAACTGACCGAGAAGCAGCTCGGCACCCTGAACCACCTACGGCGCGAACTCGCACCCCAGGGCGCCACGGAGGACGACCGACGGCAGGTGGATGCCAGCCTGCTCGGCGATGCCTACGAGGAGGTCGAGCACAACCGGTTGCAACACCGGCTGGCCCACATTCCGCTACCGGACTGGGCTCCCGACGCCGCCGACGGGTGGATGCTCGACAACGACGGGGCCACGCGGCGCGGGCACACCCTGCTGAGCTTCCCCACGATGCACTGCACGGTGCCTCCGGCGGCGGCCGGCTCGTACGTGAGCGTGTACGCGGGCGGAGCAGAGGTCGCCGGGTCCACGCCGGAGTTCTTCGTCAGCATCGACGCCCACGGGGCTGCGCTGGACGTGGAGCAGGCACGTCAGTTCGCAGCGCAACTCCTCGAAGCTGCAGACAAGCTGGAGGAGGTGCAGGCCGGGGTTACGGTGACACCATGACCCGCAAGCGTTCAGCGCTCTCCCAGCTGCGCCGCACCCTGCACCTGTCCCAGCGCGGTATAGGGGACGCTCAAGCGGTGGTGCGCGGACCGGGTGCCTACGGGAGGCATCGAGCACGCCGCAGCATCACGCGGTCGGCGTTCCGACTGTTCAAGTAGGCCGCTGAGAGCGCCGTAGAGCGACGAACAGCCCTGCCCCGGTGCGATTGCGGGTGGGGCTGTTCCGTATGGGCGGGTGGCCGCCGCGGATACGAGCATTTCTGTCCCGGCCGTCACGGTCACCCGAGACCTGACTGTACGCCCGCACCTTGGAATCGTTCCAAAAGATCTCACACCTGTGCACAAGGCTGTGGATAGCAGGCACAGCTGGGGGTGCTCCTGCCGCTGACTCTGGGCAGAGGATGGGCGGCAGGAGCGCGGCGGTGCTTGGAACCCGCCGCACCCAGGGGGCGCGAACGCGACCCTCCCAGACTGGGTGCAGAAATAATAGCGCCGAAGCGCCGAATCAACGGCGCGCACCGTAACCTTGAGGATGGCTCCCGAGTATGCGTCCCCTCGTTACTCGGGGGCCCCTTACTTGGCCAGCGCACGTAGTCACCTAGGTGGGCTGTCTACCGAACGCCGTAGAGCGACGATCGGCCCTTCCCGGTGTGATGGGGGTGGGGCTGTTCCGTGTCCGGTCCCTGCGCGAGGGTCCCCCAGAGATCATGCGGCGTGTGGGGACAATCCTCACACCACCCATGAAAACCGGTGTCACCGGTTTCATCAAGCGTCTTAGACCGACAGGGCGCTGGGGGATCTGTATCCTGGAGAGGTGAACATCACCAGAAAAGTATGGTTGATGGTCGGCGTGGCGGTGCTCGTTGTGGTCGTCATCGCATTTTTCGTCCTGTATGGCGGGGGCGGCTCTGGCGGAGGGGGAGGCGGAGGGGGGTATTGAGCGCGAACGCCCGCATCTCGGGTGGGGCCGTTCAGCGATCCGCCCGTTTCACGTCGCGGCGCGCCCGTATCCAGTCAAGGACGTCCAAGCCACCGAGCCCGTGCAGGAACACCCGCAGCTCGGCCGAACGCTGCCCGTTGCGCGCAACCACCTCCGGATCCGGCATCATGCACCCCGGCCGCGAGTAGTCAGGTACGTAACGCGCCTCCTCGCGCTCCCCCAACCCCGACGCCGCAACAGCATCGACTATCTGCTGGGCGTTGAGCACAGCAACCGATCTGCGGATCATTTTTGCTCCTTCAATGCGGCGAGCAGGCGGGCCAGCACGTCGCGGTGCTTACGGGCTTCGTCGAGCAAGGGTGAGGGGCGGGGCTGGCCGCGGGAACCGCTGACGGTCAGCTCGGCGCCCGCCATCGCCTGAGCAAGCCTCTCCAGCTCGTCGGTCGTCCGACAAGCCTCCGTCAACAGCCGAAACTCGCCCGCATTGAGGTCGAAATCGGCCAAAACAGCCCGATAAAGGGCCTTTCCGGGGGCCTGTAGGTCCCCTGGCGGCTTCACATTCACGGTCTGACCTCCTGGTTTGTAAAACGCGGGCTGTTCTTACTAGGGAGAAGTGGGTCACCGCCGGTCCGGAACACGGCGAGTCGATCAAAAAACCGGTCGATTCGTAGCGCTCTGTGGATGGTGGTCTCGTAGCGGTCAGTGGTTCGGCCATCTGGTAGCGCTCAACGGTCACCCTCCCGTGTGTGACCATCCCCCGGGGGTGGTGGAGCCCTAGGGGTGGTAGATCCAGGTGCTGGGTAGGCATGCCAGCAAGGTGGGTGGTAGAAGGGTGGCCTACCTAGGCGCCTCTAGCCTGGCGGCAATCGTGGTGCTACTAGTGCGGAGGCAGGCTGCGGTGTGGGGTTGCCCAGCCCAGCCTGGCAGCGCGTGGTTGGCAGGCGAGGCGGTGCAGGGGTGGGCGTGCTGTGTGGGGTTGTCGGGGTGGCGGCGCAGGTGCTCGGGTGAACTGCCCCGGCCTAGAAAGTTGACCGGGACACCCGCTGCCTTGGATCCCACGCCGCGTGTCTGCATTGCTATGAGGCACGGCGTGGGCGACTTTGACGCCACCACCCGACAGGTCGGTTAGCTGGCAAACACCGGCGGCGTGAGCCCGGTTCCGACCAGCTGGCCAAGGCTCGCGGAGTATCTATCAGGGATGGCCGCGAAATAGTTGAACACCCGGAACAAGATCCCCATGCTATCTGCGTAGGGTGCCGAAAACGCCTCTGCGCGTGGGCTTCCCTCGTAGAGCCACACGTCATCTCGGACAAACATCAGCACCGTATCCTGGTTCAGGCCGGTGCCACTTGTGACAGAGATATTTGGGTCGACATAGCAGTCGACGCCCAGGATCGTGCCGACGTGCCCGGCGGCGCCTTGCACCCCTTCGGTCGGTGAGGCCATCGAGTTGAACCCGCCAGTGGGTACAACCAGCGGTCGCCCGGTCGAGTCGGTCGCGCTCGCCATCCATCCCCATCGGCGTGGGGCCATCACCACGGCGTCGGCGGGTTTGTACCGGGTCGCGGCGATCTGGCTCTGCAATTTCGCGAGCTGGGCGAAGAACCCGCCCACGGTCGGTGTGGCCTGCGTCCAGGTGACCACATTCGAGCTGGTGGCCGTGAGGTAGCCCTTGAGCTGTCCACCAGTGCCGGAGCCGGTGAGGGCTTGGGTGCCGACCTGGCGACCCAAATCTGAAGCCAAGTCGGAAAGGATGACCTCATCCACCCGGATGCCGCCTTGGTCGAGCAGCTGCTGGCTTACGACTTGTTTGCCTGCCATTGTCACAATGTTCGATGACAGGCTGGTCGAGGTGATGTCGGTCTGGCTGACCGCGGTGTTCTGCGTGGACTGGACGGCCACCGTGGTACCAGTAGAGATCTTCGGAATGTTCACCGAGGACACACCCGCGGGTAGATCTTCCCGGTGGAAGAGGTCCGGAGTAACGCGACCGGGACGGGCAAGTTTCACGTACTGGTCCAGCAGCCAGGCGGGAGGCGCGAATTCGCCTCCTGAGCCTCCCGTTGCCCGGTGTTGCCCAAGGCGCGGGATTCCATGCCCACCTCACGGTTGTTGCGCCTGAGGCGGTCACTGGCGTCGGCGTCGCCACGCTGTGCGGTCCAAAGGTCGCGAAAATAGGATGGCGAGCTGGGGCCGCGGTGGTACGTCTCGCCACCACTGGTGAACGCGCCGCCGATGCCGGGCGGTACATACATTCCCTTTCGGGCCTCGGCTGCGGACGCGGAACGCTGGCCCTCGTATTCGAGTTCGGCGATGCGTTCGTCGATCTCGCCGATCCGAGCCTTGGCGTTGTCGAAGTCGCGGGTCTCGCTCTGGAGCAGGTCGCGGTTCTCCCGGGACGGCGCGGCCAGGATTGCTTCCATCGCGGATCGCAAGAGGTTGCGGCGTTCCCGCATTCCGGCGAGTGGGCTGGTGCCCGCCGTGCCGGGCTTATCGCATTCGGACAGCGCGAGCTGTAGTACGGAATTCATCAGAAGTCTCCAAAAGGGATGGGATCGACACGTACGGGAATTGCCAGGCTCAACCGGGCGGTGCGTGCACTCTCACCCGAGCGTGGCGAACGTCGTTCGTAGCTTCCCGGCTCCCGCGTGCGGCGAGCCTGGCATTGGTCGCCCTGCGTGCAGAGACGATGCCTTGATCGAACAAACACCAGTATCCCCGACAATGATTATCATTGCAAGCCACCGTAAGCGGTCAGTCGGCCCACCCCTCCGGCAGCGTGTCGGGCACTGCACTGGTGGCGGCCGCGGCCCGCTGAGCACGTCGCAGCTCCGCGATCAACGCGAAGGGCAGGACGGCATCCCCGGGTGTAATTGCGTTGCGCAGCGACGTGCTGACGCTCTCGGTCACGACCGGGTCCGCAGCGACGATGGCATCGACCAGGGCGGGGTCGAGCTGGCCGTCGGCGTCGGGGTCGGCGAGGGAGCGCAGGCACGCCTTCACAAGAACCATCAGGGTGTGCGCTCGGACCCCCGCGTTCATCGCTTCCGGAGCCCGAGCCTTGTCGTCGTCACCGGGCTCATCCGCGGCGGCGAGGTCGGCGAGGACGGTATCGGCAGCGGCCAGGTTGAGGCGTCCGCAAGCGTCCAGGTTGGTGAGGACCCCGGCGACCTGGCTGGCGGCGGTGGAGGTGGTGATGTCAACGGCGTTGCGGAGTGTGGTGGTGCTCATTCGGAGGTCTCCTTGGTAGTGGCGGGGCGGTGCAGAGGGCAGAGCTTGTCGCGGGTGACGAACGGGCAGCCTGTTGCTGCGCAGCGCCGGGGTGGTTCCCGGCTACGGCGGCGCACGCTCATCGATGCCCCTTCCCGTCGAGCACGACGCCAGCCCACACGCCGGCCGTCCGCGGCGGCAGGGTGTCGAGCGAGGTCCGGCAGACCTCCAGCACCCGGCACCCTGCGCAGACGGCCTGAGCGCGGTTGTGACGGGCCTCGCGGTCCTCGCCGGTCTCTCCCTCCACGTCGGCATCGAACAGCGGCGCACGGCCTGTGCAGGCGGCACCGGCGAGACCGTCCGCTGGTCCGAGCGCTGCCAACAAGGCGAAGACAGGTGTGGTCATGCTTCCGCTGAGCGGAAGCTGCGGATGCGGCGGGCTTGCTGCGACGTGCGTAGCTGGCGCTGCCTTCGCTCCGCTGCGTAGTACGTGCGGCGTGCTCGGGCTCGGGAGCGGTGGCGCGGCCACGTGTCGGCGCGGCGCGAGTATGAGTCGCGCAGACCGTAGCCGGGGACGATGAGCGCGGCCTGCGCACCGGGTTGATCGGTCATCGGGCACCGACCAGTCCTCGGGCGGCGGTGTGGGCGTCGTCGCGAATCTCGCAGACCGTCTTACCCGGCAGCGGCAGTAAGAACGGCTGACAGCAGACCGAGCACTGATCGGTAGCGCGGGTAGCGGACTCTTGGGCAGCCACTCCAACTGAGCAAAGCGTCGCGTCCTCCTTCGGGACCGGTTCGGCCGGTTGGACCGGTCCGGCCGGTTTCCTAGAGGGGTCTAATCCGAACCGGCCGAAAGCGGGAGCCAGCGTTGATCGGCGGTACCCGCGGACCTTCGTGCCGTCAACATCGAGGCGGTCTGAGTGGATGTTGTAAGCGCTGACCAGCATGCGGCCCATCCGCTGCGCAGTGAGCCGTTTACCAAACGATGACTCAATACCCCACATTTGGGGGTTGTCCCTTACTAACCGGTCCAATAGGTCCTCAGTGGACACAAACGCTTCGTCGGGGCTCCAAACCTTGTGCAGGTGAGTGAGCAGAACAATGTGTGGGCGTTGTTGCACAATGCCGTCCTCTCGTTCGATCTTGATGCGTTCCATGTCCCTGCTCGCCATCGCGTCGACCACGGACGGCCACCGACCACCGGCCAGGGTGGCAACCCGCTTCAGAGGCGACCACCGTTCGCGCGCTCGGCCCCGGACCCCCTCGGGGAGTGGCGGCCGGCAGGTGCGGATCTCGTCGCGGATGGTCTCGGTCCATTCCGCCACCGCTTGCCCAGCTCCCGCGCTTCCCCGTCGAGGAGTTCCCAGTCGGACTCCTCGACGGTGCCGTCGATGTCGGGCATCAGCAGCACCCGGATCGAGCGGCTCTTGGTGTCCTCGGGCAGGTTGGGGCTGTTGCCTGCCATCACCACCGGGCTGTAGGTGGGCATCTCGTTGACTTTCCAACCATCCTTGGTGGGGATCAGGACCGGCCGGGTACCGCCGCGCTTGTAGCCGGAGTTGAGGACGGCGAGCAGCTCGGCTACCCCGTCTTTGTCCGGGTTGAGGGAGCGGTCGGCTTCGTCGATAAGGACGGTGCGCAGCCCGGCGTCCAGCATCCGGGTGAGTAGCGCCGGGGATGATAGGGACGCCATCTGCACCGGGTGCAGGCATAGCCGCTCCAGGTGCTCCAGGACGGTCGTCTTGCCGGAGCCGGGCACCGGTGAGTCGAGGATCAACCGGGGCGTCGTGTAGGTCTCCACAACCAGATGCGTGTGCGCGGCCCACAACGTGAGCAGGTCGAGGTCCGTCTCGTCGACGGTGCAGACGAATCGAGCCAGCCATTCTCGGACCTCATCGAGGGCTGGACCGGTTCGCGGACCAGTTCCAGTACCCCTCTCAAACGAACCGGCCGAACCGGTTGAACCGGCCGAACCGGTCCGAGCATCGTCCAACACCTTGCGGCCGTGCTCGGATAGTTCTGGTGGTCCGTTCACGGCGTCACCACCGATCGGCGCTGGACCAGATCGGCATGCGAGGGCTGGCGGCTGACGGCGGTCCAGTCCACGGCCTCACAGACCGCGTGGGACGACTCCCGCTGCCGGGTGAGCCGTTCGACCTCGGCCTGCCGCGGCTCATCGAGGACTTTCCAGCGACGCAGGCTGGTGATCGTGGCCCACTCACGCGCGGCCACGAACACGGCGCCGAGCTTGCGGGCGTCACCGTAGTCGAGCCGTTCCCATTCCAGCGTCCCGAGTTGCGGGATCGGACCCTGCGCCTCGCACTGGGCGATCTTCAAACCGAGATAGTCGGCGATCGAACCATCGCGTGCGATCAACGCGCCGATGGCCTGCTCTGCGGTACACTCCGAAGTGGACTCAGCGGCGTGGTGGCTTGCGGATCCAGTAGACGGCGCCTCCGCTTGGGGGCGCCGTTCTCGTTGGGGTGAATTCACTTCGCGCCACCTCGCAGCACGCGATTGACGGCCTGCTCGCCGACTGGATCCCGGTACGCCGTGACCATGCGCAGTTCGTCGGCGACGACCCGGCGCTGAAACTCCGGCATCTCGATCTGCGCGGCGATGAACCGGCCGAAGTCGTAGCCGTATCGCTGCGCTTGGCGCTCGTACATCTGCACCATGCGCCGGACCTTGGTCCAGCTCATCTGGACACCGCGGTCGGACAGCACGGTGTGCGCAGCGGCTATCAGCCGATCCCGTTGTGGGCCACCGTGCCAGTTACCGGTGGATGTTGCGACAATCGTGTTGTCCGTCACAACGAGCCACCACCGGCAAGCTCGGCCTCAGCGGCAGCGGCTTCCCGTTCAAGCCGTGGGATAGCGGCACGGGCCTCGCCAGCACGGCGTCGTGCCTGCGCGGACTTCAGCGCCAGCCGCGAAAAATAGGCTTGCCGCGCATGCTCGGCTCTTATGCCGCGTTCGGCGGGGGTTAGCTCCCCGGCCGGATCGACCTGTCGCTCGAACCGGGCGAGCATGGCTTGGCGGGCGGGTGCGGTTCGAGCGGAGCGATCTTTAGTGTGCGCCCACGACTCGTGGGCGGCGACGCGGGCGATGAGGGAGCGCTCGGTGCTGAATTCGGACATGGCAGGTCGCCCCTCCTGGGGGCGTTTCCTGCGCGGGGCCTAACCGGCAAGTGAGTGTTTCGGCTGCACCAGCTCCGGCGAAACAATTATGTGGGACTAACCGGGGAGCACTGTACACCATCAAACCTGCATTACGGATGCTTTCCGGTCGAGGTTGCTGTGCACGTCAGCGAGGGGCACAAAACTCTCGCCGCACCGACAGTAGAGCCGCTCGTCAGCGGTGAGGATGGCCACGGTGCCATCCGAAAGGGGCAGCTCTGTCGTCCGGGTGCGGGTGTCGGGAGACAGCACGACCAGGCTGCCGAGGATGAGGGTGTGATCGCTGCGTTCCAGACGACCCGCTCGACCGCGCAGGGCGCTCAGCCACAGGTCCAGAGCGGGAGCGCCTGTCGGCGCGGAAACGGGTCCCCTAGGCCGTGGTCGGGGCGAGGTCATCTGGTACCCAAAACGGGCGTCTTTGTCGTCGTTGGCTGGGGGAGCAGCCGCCTGCCGCACTAGTACGGGGTAATGACTCGTCCGGTAGACGGTCGCCATGACGTGCCGCCTGCGCTCACAGCGCACGGTGAGCGCTACTGGCAGGCTGAATACCGCACCCACGACCGGAGTCAACCCCGAGTGCAGGAGCTCGGCCACGGACTCCTGACCAGCCAGCGACGTAGCGCTGGACTGCACAGCGTCGGCGGTGTAACGCTCGGGATGCACCTGGGTGCGCACCACCAGACCGGCGTGCCACTCGCGAGCGGCACGCAGCCCGGACAACGCGAAGTCATAAGCCGCCGTCATGGGCGGTGTCGCCTGCTCTCGCGTCATACCGCAGGCAGGTTCGGGTGTGCTCATAGCTCTCCTAGATTGAGCCCGCGGGCTTCCTCGGCGGCGCGGCTGGAGGCCTGCGCCTTGGTGTAGCGCATGAGCATGTCCGGGCGGGTCCACCCCGCGACGGCCATCAGACCACCCTCAGATCCACCCGCGGCCAGCCAACGGTGCGCGGCGGTGTGCCGCATCCGGTGTGGGTGGAAGCCGTCGATCCCGGCGGCAGCGGCGCGCTCACCGAGACTCTTGTGCAACGCGTCGTAGCTAAACCCCTTGCCCCGGTCACCGAGCCAGAGTGCGGGGGAGTCGACGAGGCGGTGGCCGCGGCGCAACCGGAGGTAGCGGTCGAGGGCTTGGGCGGTGGCCGGCCCGAACGGGACGACCCGGCCCTTGCCGCCCTTGCCCTTGCGGATGACGGCAGTCCCGCCGGGCAGGTCGAGGTCGTCCACCCCGATCGCGACCACCTCACCGGCTCGCGCGCCGGTTTCCAGCATGAGGCGCAACATGGCCTCGTCGCGGCGGTAGCGGAGGATCTGGGCTGGGGTGAGGCCCTTGGGTGGGATGCACGCCTTCAGCAGCGCGCGCAGCTCGTCGTCGCTCAGCGGCTCCACGACCTTGGTGTCGAGCTTGGGAGACTTGATCCCCAGGAACGGGTCAGCGGGTAGCTCGCCTTCCTCGGTCAGCCAGGCGGCGTAGCGCCGCACCGCGAGCTGGCGGGCCACGGCCGTGGCCGGTTGGTTGCCGCCGTCCATCAGGGCGGTGGTCCAGGCACGCAGACTGGTGCGGCTCAGCGGCTCGACGCCGTGCTCGGTGCACCAGGCGAGGTAGAACCGCACGCCGTCGGTGTAGGTCTTGATCGTGGCCGCGCTCTTGCGGTCGGCTCGCATCGACAGTAGCCAGGAGGGCAGCAGCAGGTCGAGGTCGGGCGCTGGGGGAGCGGGGGCCATGGCGCCACCGTAGCAGGAATATCTGGACTAACAGCGCTGTGCTGATGTAGCGTCGAGCAGGTCAGGCACCAAATAGGCACCTGACCTGCGGTGATGCTAGTACGGGACGGCCTGGCTCAGTCCAGGTAGTCGCGGAGAACCTGAGAGCGGCTGGGGTGACGCAGCTTGGACATCGTCTTGGACTCGATCTGCCGGATGCGCTCCCTGGTCACTCCGTAGACCTGGCCGATCTCGTCCAGGGTGCGGGGCTGGCCGTCGGTGAGGCCGAAGCGGAGCCGTACCACGCCTGCCTCCCGCTCGGACAGCGTCGCCAGCACCGACTGGAGCTGGTCCTGCAGCAGCGTGAAGCTGACCGCGTCGACGGCGACCACGGCTTCGGAGTCCTCGATGAAGTCACCGAGCTGGCTGTCGCCCTCGTCGCCGATGGTCTGATCGAGGCTGATCGGCTCGCGGGCGTACTGCTGAATCTCCAGGACCTTGTCCGGGGTGATGTCCATTTCCTTGGCGAGCTCCTCCGGGGTGGGCTCGCGGCCCAGGTCCTGGAGCAGCTCACGCTGAATGCGGCCGAGCTTGTTGATGACCTCGACCATGTGCACCGGGATGCGGATGGTGCGCGCCTGGTCGGCCATG
>JAABUZ0100004161.1_pt1 | contig 20297 bp, 31 predicted proteins | sample 5562091 | NCBI WGS metagenome assembly JAABUZ01 (sample SAMN12813069, study PRJNA571459) | rock metagenome | isolation source: Antarctica rocks | place: Antarctica: Victoria Land, Linnaeus Terrace sud | collected 2015-12-21 | reverse complement strand
CTGGCCGCGCCCTGGCCGCGCGCGCGCGCGCGCGCGCCGCTTGTCAGTGCTGGCCTGCGAAGCTGGGTGCCCGGGCGCCGCAGGGCGCCGCCGTCGAGGGCAAGGAGAACCGCGCAGAGGACGGGCAGGCGGGCGCCGACGCGGCGGCGGGCGCCGGCGCGGCAGCCAAGGGCGCGCCCGACCCGGACTGCGCATGGCAGGGCTTTTGCAGCTCGCGGCTGGACCCCGCGGCCGTGGCGGCCGTGCTGCGCGCCAGCTGCAGCGCAAAGCCGTGACCTGTGGCGCAGGGCGCGGCCTGCGCATCAGGTGCGCCCCCGTGTGCACAGGTGTGCGGGGGCTAGTAATGGGTGGGAAAGCCACGTCGAGGATGCAGGTGGGGAGAGGGGTTGTATACAGGTGACTTTCGTTTGCAGTCAGGCTTGGGTTTGCTTCCGGACATGCAGGCACGCGCGCGTGTCAGCTGTCTGCCATGCTGCGCTGGGCTGTCGCCGCAGGTATAATGGACGGATGCAAAGGGAGCGTCACACATCATCTCGCCTAGCGTAAGACCTGGATCTGATCCGTACCAGCTGAGAGGTAAACGAATGCCGCAGCATGCGGGTCTCGGGGCCGGACGGTCGGCCCCGGCACATGCCATAGCTTTTATGTATCTCTGCATGCTGAGGGGCTTCCAGTTTGGATGTGGCTCACCCTAGGTCCCTTTGTGTTATACGCTCCTGGACGCAAGCTGCGCAGGCGTGGCTTGGCCTGCATGTGAGCCTGTCACTAGGGTCAAAGTGTAGGGCACGCGCCAGCTCTTGGAGTACAGGAAGCCCATGGCTGCGTTATTAGATCATATTGACAGAGCAGGCCTTACGGCACAGCACTGATGCTGTGGGGCAGCAGCAGGGCTTCGCTCCGGAAGGGGCCTCAGCAAGGCAAGCTTTGTCTGTCGCTGCTGCTTGCCTCATATAACACATGTGTGATCGGACGCATGTGCCTTGACGTCGTCGGGTTCATTTAGCTTTAAGCATGTAGTTCTGCAGCTCCTCCCTTGCAGATGCCAGCCACAGCCAAAATGGAACGGGGGGATCTGTGTGACACACACCGCCTGGCTCGCAGGATTGAAGTCTGTCGCGTGGACCGCATTGCGATACGGCAGTGACTTTGAACCTGATGGTGCCTGACCCGCACGCGCCGATTGATGGATCACCAGCTGCACACAGGGCGCAAAGCCAGGACGACATCTGTGCAAAACACGTCGCACAAGCAACCCCACTCGCTCGCCCTCCTGCTAGACAGTGCTGTCCCTGCGCCTGCGAGCCCCCCACGGAGAAGGCACAAATGTGGTGCCTCCTCAGCTCCGCCACAGGGCGCGATGCATGTCATGCGCGCCCAGCCTCGCCTGCCCCCAACCTTATGCAAACCGCTCACTCGTGCACAAAGCTCGGCTCAGTCCAGAGGGTGGGCAGGAAATTGCGTCGCTCGCAAAATGACATGTTCAAGTGCTGCCGCCGTCCTGGAGCGCACAACCCCGCAGCCCCGCGCCCCATCAAGCACCCGCCCTACAGGGCGTGCACCCGGCCGCGCAAAGCCTCCCGTGCACCCCGCAGTCTTGTGCAGCGTCAGGTCCGCTGCAGTGGGCCTGCGCAATGCATCAGCCTGGGCACGTATGCACGGGGCCTCAAGGTGTATACCGTCGCGCGCGCGGCCCCGCAGAGCCAGGCGTCCAGGGCCCCTCTCGCACGCGCCCCGGCTGCAATTGGGCGGCCCCACAGCAGCACCGATGGCAGCCGCACGCGCACGCGCACGGCATTTTGCAGCGCGTGTGCGCGCCCTACGGCGGCGCCGCCAGCGCCGCCCGCGCGGGGCGCGCCCGCCGCGGTTCACCAGCCGATGTGGCGCCACGACTCGCCCGCGTAGGTGGCCTCCGAGCCCAGCTCCTCCTCGATGCGCAGCAGCTGGTTGTACTTGGCCAGGCGCTCCGACCTGGCGCCCCAGCAAACCCTCTGCGTCAGGACACCAGCGCCACTTGGCCAGGCGCTCCGAGCTGGCGCCGCAGCCGCCCGCTGCGTCAGGACACCGGCACCAAAGCCAGCAGGCGCTGGCGCGCTCAGCTGTGTCCGGAGTCGAGCCCGCGCCGCCTGTCCGTCCTAAGGAAGGTGGCGTGATGTTCGCCGCCCTGGCTCGCATGCGGCCCTGCCAGCGCACTCACTGCGCGGCTGCAACCTCCGGGCCGGACCCCACACTCTGCGAGCGCCCGCACGGGGCCGGCCAGCGCCGCGCCCGCACCGGCAGAGGGCGCCCGTCTTGATCTGGCGGTGGCCGGACATCGAAGTCATAACGCAAACACCCAGGGCCGAGCAGCGCGGCGGCCGCACCGGCAGGGGGCGCCCGTTTTGATCTGCCCGGTCGCCAGGCCGACGGCCAGGTCGGCGATGAAGCTGTCCTCCGTCTCGCCGGAGCGGTGGCTGGTCATGACGCCCCAGCCGGCCTCCTTGGCCATGCGCACCGCCTCGATCGACTCCGTCACCGACCCGATCTGGTTCACCTGCGCGGCGCCCCAGGCAGCGAGGGAATTTGCAGCGCCTGCCGCCAGCACGCACACTGCATGCACGCTCGTCCCCCCGCGGGGCAGGGGCCGCCTCTGCCGACCGTTCAGCCACACCTCTGGCACCCCGGCGGCGTGCCGGCCGCATGCTGCCCACTGAGCGCGCGCGGCAGCTCTGCGTGGGCCGCCCGTGCGCCTGCCCATGCGTGAGCAGCATGCGCCGCGCACGGCGCCACTCAAGGCTTTTCCCCACACGTCAGGCCGCCGAGCGTCCCACGCCGCCTCTCTCGCTCACAGGCGGCGCGCGGGCTTGGAGCAGGTCAGATTTGCGCATGTCGCGGCGCGGCGGTGCACAGCGCGATCAGGGGCGGCCTGTGCGCCGAGCGCCGGGGCAGCACCTTGAGCAGCAGCGCGTTGCAGGCCTTCTTCTCGATGGCCGTCTGCACGCGCTTCGGGTTGGTCACCAGCAGGTCGTCGCCCACCACCTGCGCCGCACTTTTGGGGTCAGGGTAGGGTTAGGGTAGAGCCGCCGCCCACCACCTGTTGCACGCACGCGCCGCCGCCCGCCTCAACAGCCACATCGCAGGGCTGAAGTGCGGCGCGCGGGGTCCCGGCAGCGGCACGCGGAGCCTGCTGGCGGCCCGCTTGGCACACGTGCGCAGTGAGGCGTGCATGCTCTGTGAGCACCGCGCGGCAGGCCGCGCAGGCTGGCGCGCGCGCGGGGGCGGCGGGGCGCGCCTGGCACACGCCCTCAGCGGTGAACTTGGTGGTGTTGTCCCAGTCGTCCTGGTCGAAGGGGTCCTCCACCGAGATGATTGGGTAGTCGGCCGCGATCTTGGTGTACAGCTTCAGCAGGCCCTCGCTGCGCGCGCCGCACGCGCGCCGCGCAGCTCAGCCCACGCCCACATTGCTTTCCACTTTCTTCCTTCAGTGGTATTCAGGCTGTACAGAAGCACACCTAGACATTACACGCCGCACTGAGACGGAGCTTGCAGTGGAGCGTACTTCATGGGTGGCCAAGCCCTCGCTTTGCCTACTATCAGGCGCGCCGCTCCTTGCCCCGCCTAGTCGGATAGCCCGCCGAGGCGCCCCGCCAAACGTCAGCTCTTCTCCGCATGGAAGCGCGACTCGATGCTGTCAGTATCTTGCATTCCCAGACACATGTGCTCCCCGACCAGGGCGCAGGCGCTGAGCGCGGAGTGGGCGGGCCGGGGCGGCGGCGCACCCGGACAGCACCTGCGACCCGTCGTTGTCCTTGACCTTGAAGTTGAGGTCGTACTTCTTGTCCTCGGTCATGAACTCGCTGGCCGCCACGTCCATGCCGATCTTCACCTTGCCCTCGTAACCGGCTTGCTGCCGCGCCCCCGCCATAGGCCTCGGGCGGAGCGCCCAGCCGCTGCAGCCCTGCTGCCGCTGCTGTCCTATGGGTCCTTGTGCAGGATATCGTCCCCTTGAGCTCCCCGAGCGTACGTATGGACATGGGCAAGCTGGGCGCCCAACCCGCAGGCGCCAGCAGCTCATTGACTAGAGCGCGCACGACGCAAGGCAGGCTGCTGCTGCCACCGGCTGACGACGGCGCGAGTCACGCGTCTGCATGAGCAAGGGCGGCCCGCGCGCCGGGGCGCACCGCAATGGCCGCCACGATGAGGTCCAGGCCCTCGGTGGTCGAGTTGATGCTGGGCGCAAAGCCGCCCTCGTCGCCCACGTTGGTCGCGTCCTGGCCCGCGCGCGCGCTTCCCGTCAGGGTTCAAGGCCGCCGTGCTAGGTAGAGGGCCAGGCAGACGCGCACGGGTCGCAGCTGACCCTAACTCTGCCCTGCCGCCTGCCAATGCGCGACGGAGGGCGTGGGACGTGCTTGGCAGGGCGGGGCAGCATGCGCGCGCAGCCTGCCCGCGCCAGGTGCGGACAGGTTTGGGGTGTCTAACCCTAACACTATGCCCAATGAGTGCGCACAGCATGGAGGCCTCGCTGGCTGAGCGGGCGCGGGCGCCGCACAGCATAGGTCCCGGCGCGGGCGCCGCGCCTGGCCGTACTTCTTCTTGATGATGCCCTTGAGGTTGTGGTACACCTCGGAGCCCATCTGCATCGCCTCGGTGAACGACGACGCGCCGACCGGCAGGATCATGAACTCCTGCAGCCGCGCGGTATAGGGTAGGTATACAACCCACACCGCCCCTCACCCGCACTCACGCCTGTTCTACTGCCAGGCGGTGGGTGGCAGCGTAGCAAATCGCCCAGCCGCCGGCGCGGCCGCCGGGCGCGCGCTGCAAGTCCTGCACAGCCCGTGAGGCACTGTGCATGCAAGGATGCCTTGCGGACGCGGCCGGCAAAGGCGTCCGCAGCCGGTCTGAGGCGCCGGCGCTGCAGCAGACGCCCCGTGCGCGGGCGAAGACCGTGGCCTGACCCCGGGTGCCGCGCTGCCTGCGCTGAAGCTGAGCACCCCGCCCCGCCTCTCTGTAGCGCATGCGCACGGTGTTTGGAACGCTGGTCCGCTGCAGGACCCCTCCCTCCGCCCTCCCCACAATTTATAAATGTCAGCCTGCGCCGCGCCTGCATGGCGAGCGCATTGCCGGCGTGCGAGCCGCCATTGATGATGTTGAAGGCGGGCACGGGCAGGATGAGCTTCTTGTTGCCGGCCAGGTCCGACAGGTGCTTGTACAGCGGCACGCCCTTCTCCGCGGCGCCCGCCTGCTTGCAAAGCGCCCCGTCAGTGTTAGGGTTAGGGTAATGCAGGGCCCTGTCCGGCCGCCCCGCGTAGCGGGTCAGCCCGCAGCGCGTGGGCGCCGCCGCCGCCCTCGACCACGCAAGGGCCGCCGGCCGCCACTGCACCGGCGCGCGGCCTGTCACGGCACCCCAAACAAGAGCAGCTGGAGCGCCGGCTCCAGCCCGGCCTCAAGGGCGCAGCGCCAGCCCAGCGCTCCACACTTTCAGCAGGACGCTCCAAGGAGCACCACCACCACTGTCGATTTCAGCACAAGCGAGGTGGCCGCCATGGTTTTGGCGTCTGCCTGGAGCATGCCGCGCGCGCCTTGGCGACCGCGAGCGAGATGGCGAGGATGGCGTTGGCGCCATACTTGCCCTTGTTGTCGGTGCCGTCTAGCTCCATCATCTTGTCATCCACCTCCTTCTGCTTCGTGGGGTCCATGCCCTGCGCGCGGCCGCGCTCAAGCACGGCGCTGCCGTGGAGGGCCGGCACACCAGTCCTTGCATAGTAGCCTCCCCTTTGCCTCTGTGTGCGAGAGCGGGTCTCCAATGAGCCTTCTGTGCCTCGCGAGCGAGAAGCCGACTCTGCCAGAGTTATTTTTGATCGGGGGCTGGCCCTGCACCGGTGTGGCACTATGACCCGGGCAGGGAGGGGGCGGGCGCGGTTGGCAGGGGCGGTGCTCGCTTGGCGGCTGCTTGTAGACACCACCTGCCACCTGTGCCTCCGGGTAGCCCTCTTTGACATCACAGTGCACGGCAACACGGCCACGCACCTCCAGCGCCGGCCCCAGGTGCTTGTTGACGTTCTCCACAGCCTTGCCGACGCCCTTGCCCATCCACGCCCTGCCGCGCGCGACGCTCAGCGTCACGCTCAGGAGCAACTGCGCGGTGCGAGTGGAGCACTGCCAGGATAAGACCATGCGCAGGCAGGTGCTCCACGCGACCGTCGCAAGTACTCGAGCCGCAGGGAGGCGTGTTAGGGCTGGGCACAGCGGCGCGCACTTGCCGCCGTCGCGCAGCTCCACAGCCTCGTAGATGCCGGTGGACGCGCCGGAGGGGACCGCCGCACGGTAGGTGCCCTTGTGCGTCGTAACATCGCACTCAACGGTGGGGTTGCCGCGGCTGTCGAAGATCTGGCGCCCTATCACCTTGACGATCGCTGACGGCGCCTGCGCCAGCATGTGCTTGCCCTGCACCCCGGGCGTCTCCGGTCACTACGCACAGCGGCGGCTGCCTCCATGGAAGCAATGACGCGGACGGCCAATGCGCGCTCAGGCGCGCCAGCAGTTTGCTGTGAGCAGCTGCGGCACAAGTCGTCACGGGTTTGGTAACAGCTGCCTCAGGCTGCAGAGCAGCGGCTTTTGTCCGGGCGCGCTTTGCGGCATTGACACGGCATGCTCTAGGTCACGGGGTGTGGGAGGCGTCACCAGGAAACTGAGCGGCTCGTCAGGCTTGGCCTTGACAACCTCATTTACGCCCTCCTCAATCTTTACGCTCAGGCTGTGCTTGTCCAGGTACTCCTGCACAGCCATGTTTGCTTGGCTGCTCGTGTGTTGGCAACAGCAATCTTCGATGGATGCGATTGATGCTTTTCCTATGGGTCGGCTTCGATCTCACCGCAAGTGCGGGCCGCTCCTTGGCCATGTGCGCATTACCCTAGGGTCTGGCCTGCCCTGGTCCTGTAACTGCATCCTGGCCCCTGGCCAAAGGAAGTCTGCTTCAGTTTTTAATGAAGGCCTCTTGCATCGCATGCACATGTACAGACAGGCAGCCTCACACTGAACAGCCACATGCTTACACTTTCCCGTTGCCCCTCTTCAGACAACGCCCTGCCGCATCGAACCTCAGCCTGTCTGACTGCAAGGCAGGTTCTGTGGCACAGCCACATTAAACTTGCTTTTTATCGCTCTGCAGGGGCTACCCTATCTCGCACACAGCGACTGGCAGGTATACCTGGGCATCCTTGGACACATACAATTGCATGCAGCGAGCAGTGAATCTTGCAGCGCCTGCCGCATGCACGCATACTGAGTACACACTGATCCCTCCCATGGCCACCTTGACCGACCGTACAGCCACCTTTGGCAGCCGCTCACATGCCGGTGACAGGTCAGGACCGCGCACCCTGAAGACATTAGGCTGAACGCCTCACCACGACCTGCCGCTGCACGGGGCCGATCTCTCCCGGGCTCCCAGTCCTGCGCCGCCGCACCGCCGAGGGCAGCCGCCCTCGCCGCGCCCGCTCCTGCCGCGGCGGCAGCGCCAGGCGCGCACCCGGCCTCACGCGCTCGCCTCAGGACGGCAGGGACGCGGGCCGCATGTCGTCCTCGTCGAAGTCGTCGGGGAAGCGGTTGAAGAAGTCTGCGTCCACCTTCACCTGCGGCGGCGCAGCGCACGACGTGCTGGCAGCCCCCACCATCTTGTCGCGCAGCCACGGCCTGTGGTGCCAGACGGCGTGTCGCCCCGCACTGACCAAGCAGGAAGCTGCGGCCCCGCCCGCGCAGCCCGCCTGCCTGCTCGCGCCACCGCCGCCGCGGGCGCGAGATTGCGCTTGCCACGCGGCTCGGCGGACCAACTGCAGACTGCCTGCAAAGCGGCAGGACTGCGCGGCTGCTGCGCAGGCCCCGCTTTGCTTGACGGCCAGATCGGTCGCGAGGTCCTGCGGTTTGGGCAGAGCCGGGGCAGGGCTCGGGCGCCCCCGTGGCGCCCGCTGTGCCGCAACGCGTCCCCCGGCTGCGCTCAGCATACGTATCCTGGTGAAACGTGCCCCGCAGTATACACAGGTTTGCTCTGACGCCTGCTGTGCTGACCTCTACAGAACGCCCAGTTTCCTGGCGCGTACCAGCGCTTGGCCGTGAGAGGCCCTGTGCGCCTGCTGCTCAGCGCCAAACTTCGCCGGCTGTTTGATTTTCAACGGCCACTTAAGGCGCAAAATGCGTGGCGACGGCCTCTTCGCACGGGAACCAGTGTCGAACAACCCAGGCGTGTGCGCACCCGCGGCGCCTGGTGGCCAGCGCCAACATCGCCGGCCTCCAGGTCGCGGTCAGTGTCCAGGTCGTAGAAAGACAGCAGCGTCTCGCCCGCATCCTCCACGTCGCGCGCGGGCTGCGCGCCACGCGCGCCGCCGCGCAGGCCCGCCATCAGCTCCACGCCGCCGGCGCGGCCAGGGCCGGCACCCTCCATTTGCTCGGCGCGCCGCGCAGGCGCCGCGAGGTCCTTGGTCTGTAGCAGAGTCCTGCGGAAGTTTTCAGCGTGTGCACGAAGAGCGCCCGCTACGAGCAGCAGTCGCGGCTATCTCTGTTTGATCGAGGGACGGGAGGTCTGAGCAGGCTTGGACGCGGCCAGTCTGGCCGGGCCAGACACTCAGACTGGTCCCTGTAGCAAAGCCTGCCAAATTTGGCTGCAGTATGATACAGCCTAAGACGTCTGGGACTCTTGGGGCAGCGCTGGAGCGCCTGTGCGTTGTCCTATTCTGCGCGACCTAACCAGCAGTCACAGGCCAACACTCTGACCAGGTTGATGACCAGGTTGAGACGCGCCCGTCTCTTTCAGTCCTGCGCTGCCGTAGCCGCACAGAAAGGTTGCACGCTCACGAGTAACAACCTCTTATACTGCTAATTCCGGGCGTTCTGTGTGTATATCTGTGTGCAGCGACTTTGCTGTGAACAGCGAGCAGAGCATCAACACATCTCAGGCTTCTCGCCTCAATATCCTGGCACTGTTGCGGCACACCGCAGTGTTGGTAGGCGCTGCTGCCGTTTGTTGCACAGCGCAACCCGGCAGGTTGGACACAGTAACCAGGTCGGAACCTGGCGCGGCGCGCTGAGCAAAGGCCTTGGGCTGAGTGAGCTTGCACCTTGTAACGGGGAAGCTTACATGCCGCGCGACTTTGCGACAATGCACCACACACAATGGTGCACTAAACAGTTCACGCTTGACCGTGCCCGCCTGCCAGCCGCCGGCTGCACCTGCGCTGCAGGGCCAAACTGACCCGCCTCTCTGCGGCCCGTATGCAGGAGTCGAACATGGTGCCAGCAGGCGCCGTACTTGGGCACCTGTAGATGTACAGTTGAAAAATACGGTTGAAAAATATTATGGCCCAGCCGGGCCCCCCCTTGGGCTCTTCACAAGCCCCGGCCGGCCGAGGGTTCACGTGAAAGCAACTGCTTTGCAGCTTGTCTGCTAGGCGTCCAGGCTATCCTCTGACACCCAAACCAGAAAAGTTACACGGCGGGCCGTACTCCACACGCCGGGCGGGTCAGGGGCCTCACCAGTGCGTTCCCGGCCTGCCTTGCTGAGTCTATGCGCACACACACCTAGCTACGCTCCTGCAAGCCCCGGCAGGCGTGACCGGGCAGAGAGCTGCCTGAAGAGCCGCTCACCCTGCTGCACTGCTGCTTAATCTTGATATATACAATCGGGCGTGCAGGTCCACCGAGCTAGCATGGCGTCCCGTGCGTACCTGTGCGCCGGGTGAGCCCACGTGGGGCCCGCAGCGTAGCGTTAGTAAGGCGTGCTGGGCCGGATTGGCCGCTGGGGGAGCTGCAAGCGGCTAGCTGGGACGCGGATGCCAGGGTCGGCGGGGCCGCACTCTGGGGCCCGCTTGGCCGCGCGCTGCTGCCCCGCCAGGGCTGTGCTGCGCCTGGCCTGGCTGCCAGGCGGCCACTAGCCCTGCGATCGGGCCCCACGTGGGCTGCCTTGCGATCCGGTGTTAGCAGGGGTTTTCAAAGATTGCGGCCCAGCATGCCCTCGTCCTGGGCTGCTTGCAAGGCCTGTGGTTGCAGCGCTCGCGCCGGCCTACAACTGGCCCTGGCCGGGGCTCGTTACAGGGGCAGCGCAGTGGCGGGGGTGAAGCCTGAGACGCCTGCCGCGAGCGGCACAGGCTGGTGCTCGTGCTGGCGGCGGCGACCGGCGTGCGCGCAGAGGTGGAGTACACGGACATGCAGCGGTGGGCAGGCCTGCTCGCGCAGTCGTTCCTGGCGCACAGCGACGACAGGGCGCAGGCGCACACGCAGCTCAACCTGTTCAAGTCGCTGGTGAACGACAAGGTGCGCGCCCGCCGCCTGCCCTCTGGCCGCGGCCCGCCGCAGCGCTGCAGGCGTGCGCCCAGGCACAGGAGGGGGTACAGCAGGGCGCGTGTCGCTGACATTAACCGCGTGCCGAGGCAAAACCCCACTAACCTCTTCAATTTGCGGCCAAAGTGGGACGCCTGTTGAACCCCTGGAAAGCGCATTCGCATGGCCTGCATGCTGGCCTCTGCCGCAACGCCGTGCGGCAGCCCAACAGCGCACGGCCGAGCCCAACAGCGCACGGCCGCGCCCAACAGCGCACGGCCGCGGGTTTGCACAGGCCGCCCTGCCCAGGCCCTCGCTGACACAGTGCGCGCGCGCGCGCAGCTGTCGCTCGCCGCGGCCGGCAAGGACTTCCACTCGCAGGACATTACGTCCACGCAGTCCGACCAGGCCGGCGGCGGGTCGGGGGGGGGCACGGCGGCGGCGGCGGCGCCGACGTCAAAGACCTTCCTGGACGGCCTGATCACGGTCAACGACCCCGCGCTGTACGTGGACGGCTCGTCCAAGATCTCCAACGTCATCTCCGGCCTGACCGTGGCCGCCCAGTTCATCTCCTACGCGCCCTGCCTCATCCTGACGCAGCCGTACGGCTTCGGCGTGTTTGCCAACGGCGTCAACATCCAGCCCACGGGCGTCTACGTCGTGCCCACCGCCTTCAACGTGGAGCCGCAGGGCTTCAACGTTGCGCCCACGCTCATCTACGTGGGCCCTGTCGCCAAGAACATCGCGCCCCAGGGCTTCAACGTCGCGCCCGCGCTCATCTCGGTCGCGCCGGTGTACAACTCGGTCGGCGCGCCCGGCAAGGACGTGTCCGGCGACCCGCGCATCAAGACGGTCACGCTGCCGCGCGACGGCGTCGGCGAGGTGCAGGTCACCTACCCGGACGAGGCTGGCTCCGATGCTGCCAACGCCAACAGCGAGTCTACCACCAGCTCTACGGTGCCGGGCGGGGGCTAGGGGCGCTGCGCTGCTGTCGCTTGCTTTTGCGCGCTCTCTGCTGGGTGTTCTGCGCTGTGGGGGTTGTGGGGGCGGTCTGTGGAGGCAACGCGCGCGAAGTGACAGCTTCTGCTGTGGGCCCACTAGGCGGGACCTGTTAGGCTAGGCCTGGCCTGCTGGGCCCAGCGCAGGGAGTTTGACGGTTGGCGCCACGCACTGTGCACAGACCTGCGCCCACCGTATGCTGCTACACGCTGTTGCTTTCTGCGTTGGTGCTTTGGCCAAGGCATGATCATGTCCCAGTCCCTGTCTGGTTGCGCTTGCGTCGCGCTTGCCTGCTTGCGAGGTCCCCCGGAGTTATTCACCTCTAACGATCTTGGGGCCAGCTCCCCGCTCAGGGCTTTTTGGCATGCACCAAATGCCGTGCAGCTGCGCCGCCCTCTCTGCACACATTTGAGACTGCCGCATATTGCTGTTTTGCTTCGGCGCTCTCTGTATGTAGCTGTGCTGTAACATACAGGCCTCCGGGCAAGTGCTGCTTCGCTGATCTGTGCCTCTCCTGTGCGCATGCTGACTGCAAGGCAGTCGCTGCATGCATGCGCATTCTCCTCCTTCAACAAAGCACCGCAGTTGGCTGATACACAGATGTCATTCTTGCACTGACTTGCTGCTTAAGCTGCGTTTCACACATGCCACCGACTTGCACAGCCGGCAGAGGCACCAGCGTGGCCCCTTAAAGCCTGTGGCAAGTTCGCTCAGCAAACTTTGCTGCAAGCTCCAGCGTACCTGCGGCAGTTCAGCGCCGATCTCCTGTCAACTTTTAGCCAAACGTTTGGCGTAGTCTGCGCGCATGCAGCGCATTGCGGTGCGCCGCCGTTGAGCAGTGCAGCAATGAACGCGTTGGCCAGCCTGCAAACATGCCATGCATGCTGTGCCATGCATGATTTCAGGACCATTGGTCGGCAGGCTGTTCTCTACTACAGTTTCATGCAACACCAGGTGTGCTTCAAGTGACACTGGGTGTGCAATACCAAGGCTTGGTGACCTGGTAGTCGGGTCCCCTTGCAAAATCACAGGCTGAGCAAGGACCGGGCCAGAAGGTCTGGCTAGGAGTCCTGACATATAATGGCTTTCAGTTTGCGACCGTCCTGCTGTGCAGCCCGTCCTGTTGCAGCCAACCTGTGCAAGCTGTGCAGCCTGTGCTGTAGGTGCAGTCAGGTGACAGCTGGGACAGAGCAGAGCACCACAGGAGTCTGTTCACCACGTGCTGGTAGCAGTGTTGAAACAGCAAAACACAGCGCACATATTGTAGGCAAGCAACCAGCCTGGCTCTGCCGACCACGCCATACTCGCTATGTGTTTTAGCAGCTCAGTCACATGACACCAGCGAGAGAGAAAGAACATAACAAGCGACCAGCTATGGTGCGGTGCGTAAGATACACGGCAGGTCGCGTCACAGATAAAGAAGTCCTGCACAGTACACTGTGGTCTGCATAGCGGCTCAAAGCCCTGTTTGCGCACAGTAGCCTGGGCGTTTAGCCTGCGCTGGACCTTTTTTGGTGGAGCACATCCTGGACAAACGCGCTGTAAAGGACTCGGCGGCTGTGTGAGCCAGGTAACCTATTTGGCCATAATTGCAGGCCCTCTTTGGTCTCTTCAACTGCCGAGAGCCCATGTGGGTGCAAGACTCTCACGTGCATTGCATTGCCCGCATACACATACTTATATATAGGCTCATCCCTTCCTGCCGGCCCTGCTGCTGCTCACCGGTGCGGGCCCACGCCTGCCGGGCAATCTCTGCTCAACGGCTCTGGCGTGCCTGCATGCTGTCGAAGGCGCGTTGCGGTTCCTGGCAACCGAGCTGGACCGCTGCGTGCTTGGGAGGACAGGGTGGCGGCGTGGGGAGCCCGCTTGCCGGTAGCTAGATTACAAGATGACGTGCCCCAGGGTCACGGGAAGCTTGTCTGCCCCTGCCCTGAGCTTGTGTGTGCAGTGCTGCTATAGTAGCAACCTCTGGCGTTGCCCCACGTGGGATGACGCACGGAGCTTGGTTGGCCGCAGGTGAATCGTCTGAAACCCCCGCTCCCGGTGCGTCGCTCGCCTGGCTGTCGTTGGCCCAGCCTGCCTTACGTTGTTTCGGTGGTGGCAGCACGCGCTGGGGGTGCTGGCTCGGCCAGGATCCAGCCTGGGCTGTCCATGGCTAGCCAGCTAGCCAGGGCTTGGTCAGGGCCACTAAGCTCTGCTCAAGTGTGGCGGCTGCCGTGCACTGCTGACCGCCCTCTCCCGTGTGCAGGCGGCCGGCAGCGACAGGGCAAGACGATGAAGGGGTGCGGCGCCGCTCACAACGCGCCTGCGCATGTGTCCTGCCGCCGCGCTCTGCTGCTGGCGTGCCTGCTTGGGGACAGCGTTGGCTACAGGTGCTGCGTTGTGGAGACTGGCGCCTGCGGGAGCGCCCGTGGCGCCGGCGCGCGGGGTGCCTGACTTGCGCGTTGGCGCTGCAGGGCTGTCGCCGTCGCCGCGCTGCTGGCGCTTGCGCTGACGCCAGCATATGCGGGCATTCCCAACGTCATGCCAATTGCCCCGGACGGCACGCAGCTGAAGCCCGTGTTCGACCAGTACGCGTCCCTGATCACCAGTGCGGCCCCCGGGGGCTTTACGCTGGCTGCACTCTGGCGGAGTTGGCAGGCGATTTGTGCACAAGGCCTGGTCTGGTGCGAGAGCAGGGTTGAGGGGGTCCCTGCAAGCGTGCAGCGCCTGGCTGCTTGGGATAGCCTGGTGTTGTCGGTGAGCCGCTGAGGCTGCAGTGGATGGCGTGCCGGTGGGCGGGGTTGGGGCAGCCCCGCAGCCCCTGCCAGCGCGGCTGTACGTGGCGGCCCAGGGGGTGGGCGGAGCGGGCGCTGACCAGTCCCGTGCGCGCGCGGCGGCCGCCAGACGTGCTCATGCAGAAGGAGAAGAACCCCGAGAACGCCACCAAGCTGCTGTCCAACCTGGTTGGCGTGGCCGGCGCACACATTGACGCGCTCGACGAGCACGGCTACACCGACAAGTTCCAGAATTTCAAGCAGCCGCAGATCCTGACGGACGTCCTGAACTACACCCAGGCGCGCAGCACGCTCCCAGCCTACTTACTCGGCTCTACACTGTGGCTCTACACTGGGGCGCAGCGTGGCCATGCGTGCTTAGAATGCCGCATGCACCCGCAGCGGCCAAGCAGCAGGAGCGCTGACGGCCGGGCCTGCGCCGCGCGCAGGCGATCGGTGACGCGGTGTCCACCTGGCTGCCGGACCACATTGGCTTCGACAAGTTTGCGGCCAACTACACGCAGAGCGTCTCGCTGGCAACCACGGCCCTCACCGGCCTGGTGTACGCGCCGTGCATCATCAGCAACCTGCCGACCGGCGCCGCGATCTCGGCGACCGGCATTGCCATCAGCCCGCTCGGCGTGTACATCACGCCCGAAGGTGCCAACATCCAGCCGGAGGGTTTCAAGGCGAGCCCGCGGCCCGCCCTCGCGCTCGCAGGCCCCAACATGCGCCAAGCGCACCAATGCATGCAGGCCGAGCCTTTGTAGGCATGCGCTTGCTGTTACAGCGCATAAATTATGCAGCTCTTGGGCACGTGGCCGATACATGCCTGCTCTCTCTGGTGGCATTGCATGTGCTGAGGCAGGCAACACAGCATGCTCCTTGCCCTGTGCGCCGGTGCGGCTCCGCGCGCGCGCGCTGACCTGCCGTCCCGTACGGCAGGTGCTGCCGAGCATCATCTACATCGGCTCGGGCGGGGAGAACATCCAGCCGCAGGGCGTGAACATCGCGCCCGCGCTCATCTCCATCTCCCCTGTGCACGACCAGATCGGTGCGGCCGGCCTGAACGCCTCGCCGGTCGGCATCTCGGTCGGCGTCGCCGCGGCCGCCCCCGACGATGCGGGGGGCGCGGGCGGCACCACAACGACCTCGCCCCAGACGACGGTCGCCGGCGGCAAGTAGGCCGCGGCCTGAGACGGGGCTCGCGGCGCCTGCCTGTGCCAAAGATTTCCGCAGCTCTGTTGGGCTGGTCGCATGCGGGCGGGCAGGGCTGTGGGGAGGCGAGCTGGCCACGCACGGTCTGCGCATTTTATTGCTTTGCTGCTTCGCGGAGGGTGGGGTGTTTTCCTGTTTTGTCGCGCAGCTGAGCGCGGGGGAGCCTCTTTGCCGCTGCCCTGCCGCTCGGCTGTGAGGGGGGCGGGCTGCGGTGTGCACGCCGCCCCCGGCCACCACCGCGCGCGCGCGGTCCTTGCCTCCGGGACGCAGAGGCCAGGACGCGCCGGCAGGTGCGGGGCCTGATGTACATGTGGCCGACAACCGACCAGCAAAACGTGTTTTCCTGTGACTTTGGCCGCACGCTACTGCTTTTGCCAGGTTGTGCTCCACCACGCGCGCTGTTTCCGCCGCCGGTCACCACGTTTTGTCTCAGAGGTTGGTCTGGGTACCAGGGCGCTGTCGCTTTCAGTCTGGGTGTCCAGCTTGCTGAACAGCACTGCAGATGCATGTAAGCAGGCGCATTCTTTGCCACTTTTGCTCCTGGGCCGTTGCCCGACATCGAGATTCCTACAGTCCCAAACACTCTGCCTGAGCAGCCCGGTGGCGGCAAATATGCAGCCTGCCGTGTTCAGTCGGGCGTGGACCCCAGCATGCCAGGACCACGAAACATGTCTCATGCAGCCGAGCAAGCCGGCAGCACTCTCGTCGACATCACATGCGCGCATGCATGAGCTTGCCCACCCGCTCTGATCGCTCTGCACAGGGGGTTGCGGGGTTTTTGCTCTGTTCTTACATGCTTCCTGCCTGCTGGAGCGTCATGAAAGCATGGGCCGTTTGCAGGGTCAAGTGCTATGAAAATGTCAAGCACTCTGGATATCAGTCCTTAGCTGTGCCACCCGTTAAACTGGTGGACCCTGGTAGTGGTGCTGCCAGGTGGTCTTACACTAGCAGCGCTCAGGCAACTTCAAAGTAGACTTGCAATAAGATGAGGTGAGCGCACTCAGCACGCATACGGCAATAGCCTGCGGGGCCATTCTTAATAACCACTGAAGGTGCGCTCGACGTACCAGCACTGCCAAGTGCAGAATCACATTCAGAGGAGCCCTAAGCCAGGGTCTAGAGTCACATAGAGGCCAGTCGCCTGGCTGATGAGGTGGTAAAAGGCAAAGCACGAGTTTTGTAAGACACTGACAGCGGAGCTGGCTTGGCAGCTGGCCACATGGCGGCGCAGCTGACGGGCCACGCCTCAACTGCAGGCTGCAGGGACTGGTTCTGCCCCCCCGCCGCGCGCCACACCTGCCGCACAGCGCGCTGGGCCACAGCCGACCAGGCGCGCCTGTTCCGTGACAGCAAAGTTGCTGCCTAGTAGAAACCCCGCCTCATTGCACACTCAAGGCGTCAACACTGTCCGACCTGAGGTGTGTTGGCGCAGGCGCGGCAGCACCACGCACGACTGCACCGGCCCGCCGCAGCGGTGGTCGAGGACACGGGCCGAGGGGAGACCACGCGCAGCGCGCAGCTCTTCCGGTGGCTGGAAGTGCGCTGCCTTGCCGCAGGCGTCCACGCTTGCACTGGCAGTCCGCGCGTCAGTGCCGGGACCGTGGGGTGGAGCACTGCTTGAGACATAACTTGCCAATGCCGTGGCGCATGCCAGCAAGCTTCCGACCAACGCGCTGCATGTGGTGGGTCAGGAACACGGCGTTGAGGAGCAGGCTGTGACCGTGCGCGACTTGGAGAGGAGTGGGCAGACGCTGGACGTAACTGTTGCGGCGCGGGCGTTGCAGCCGGGTGCGCTGTTTGCGTTGCCGTGAGCTGCTGGACTCACCAGCTCGGTGGCCTGCTTCCAGAATAGGCGGCAGCACTGACCCCTTGCAAGCTCTGTTGTGCGCAGGCGATGTTGCGTTAAGGATCCCAGAGCACATGATTATCACGCTGGACCGCGTGTTTGAGGACTCGGTGAGCGCTCTGGAGCCCGTCCGTGTCGTCCAGGGCGCTGGCACTCTTGTCACTCCACCCTTGGAGCGATAGTGGCGCCCCTTGCCGTTTGGTGTCGAGCTCTGCACCTCGACCAGGTAGAAGAGCAAAGTGTGGCTCAGTCTGCGTCCTTGCTCACTGCGTTGGTATTGTGTCCTGCAACAGGCCATGGCGGAGCTGCTGACTACTAATAAGTTGAGCGAGCTGGCGTGCCTGACGCTGTACCTCATGTATGAGAAGAAGAACGGCCGGGAGAGTGTGTGGTACGAGTTCATCAAGGCATGGGGCCCGCGCATATCGTGCTATCACCTTTCTTCACTGTGTCATGCTCCCTGCGCGCGCCTCGCCGCCATCTGATTGCATGGGGGTTTGCTTTGCATCGACCTGCTCCAGCGCACACACTTGCAAAGGCAAGTGATGCGGCACTAGGCCGCTGCTGCTGCACCGCCACCACTGCTCGCACAGGCGTGCGCGTCTCGCGCGCGGCAGACAGCCCGCGCGCGGCATCAACCTCTGTCCCCCAACCCCTGTCCTGCGGTTCGCAGGAGCTGGACCGCATCCAGGCGCGCGGCCAGAGCGGCGCCAAGTCGCCGCTGCTGTGGGACGAGGGCCAGGTGGCCGCGCTGCTGCAGGGCTCGCCGATCGTGGCAGAGGTCGCCGAGCGGCTGCACGTGCGCGCTCGATAGCCTAAATGCCTGCCAAGGGGTTATGGTCAGGAGCAAGCGAGCCCCGCCGCGCCGCCGGCGTGCCCGAGCGCTCCGGCGCCGCCGGCTGCGGCTCGGGCGCTCTGTGTCCGCGACAGGGCTTGCGTGGCAGGGTGGCACTGTCAAGTGCGGCGTTGGGCAGACCGCGCGCTGGGCTGCAGCGCAGCTTGTGAGCTCGGCGCTGTGGGTCTTGCGACGGGCGCGCGCGTGCGAGCGACCCCATGTGCTCCCGCCGCCGCGCATTGGCTCCGCCGGACCCGGGCGCCGAGGCGGCGGGGCGGCGCGCGCAGGGGATCGAGCGGGAGTACGACGAGCTGGACACGGTGTGGTTCATGGCCGGCAGCCTGTTCAGGAACTACCCCTACGACGTGCCCACCGAGGCGTTCTCGCTCCAGATTTTCCGGCAGGTGCGCCCGTGCAGGGCTCCCGCGCAGCGCATCGCCGGCATGCAGGGTTAGCCCGTGAGGACCCGCCCCCAACAGGACAGGAAGGCGCCTGCGTTCGCTCTGTGGCTGGGGTGCAAGCGTCAGACTGCCGAGATGGTTTGCTTGCGGGCTTGCCTGCAAGCAAAATGATTTGCATGCAGACGGCCTTGAAGCGCATCCGCGGCAGAAAGTGGACCGATGCGGCGCTGTGCGCCTCGCGGCTGCGCCGCGTCTGACCGGGGGTGCGGACGCGGGCGGCAGGCGTTCGCTGCGGTGCAGGCGAGCGTGGTGCACCTGCAGGGCGTGCCGCTGAGCAAGCGCTTTGCGCTGGTGCCGCTGGGGCCGCCGCTGCTGCCGTACAGCTCCACGTGCAAGGCGCGCGCGGCCCCTGCGGTCTGTTACGGTAGGGTTAGGTCATGTATGGAGTGTCTGGGTGTCTGGAGTTGGCACTGCGGGGACCTGCTGCTTTTGTGTAGAGCTGCCTGCAAGGAGCGCATCTCGCTGTGTGAGCCGCATCTGCAGGGAACTTTCGAGGACCGTCTGCACAGGACGAGCAATTGCTATGCTGTGTCTAGTCTTGAGACTGAATGAAATGAGGAAAGTCATAGCAGGTGGTGCATCGTGCGTTCAAACGAAAATGAAAGGGCTGGCTGCTGTGGTTCGCGCGTAGCAGAGTTCCCTGTGGGGCGTGACGCGCGGGCAGCCCGTGCAAGCGCCAGAACCATGTTGCTGGGTGCAGGCGATGCTGAGGCACGACGCCATATGATGAACAGGATTTCGGCTGGGGCGCGAGGCGCGGGCACCTGCCAGCGCTGAGCCGTGCTGCCGCGCGCAGGCGATGCTGAAGTACGACGCCAAGGCGCGGGAGGTGCAGCTGGTGGCGGACCGCGCGTACGTGCCCGGGGAGCCCGTGTACGCGTGGTGCGGGCCGCAGCCCAACCGGCGGCTGCTGCTCAACTACGCCATCGTGGACGATAACAACCCCTACGGCGCGCGCCCTGCTACAGGCCGCGCGGCAGGGCCTCGCTTGCAGCGCGCCTATGCCCTGCTTCCAGACACACTTGCTTGTAGACAGGCCCGCATGGCATGCCCAAGCACCTGGTGCGGAGTGTGGCGGTTGCCGGCCGTGGTACCTCACTGCAGAGCCAACGATGCCTATTTTTGATGTCAATGGCTTAAGCATACCTCGTGCGTGACCTTGCGCGCTGGCGTCACAGCCTCGGTCAGGCTGCCGCCCTCACGCGAGCTTGGCGCACAAGTGAAGCTCCTCTGAGTGTGCCGGCGCGCAGACAAGCTGTCGCTGACGGTGACGCTGCCGATCACGGACCCGTTGTTCACCGTGAAGCGCGTGCTGCTGCAGCAGCACAGCCTGTCCACGCAGCAGCAGTTCCAGCTGGCGCGCGACGGGGTGCGCCGGCCCCCCAGGCGTGCCTGCCGTCCCAATCGGCCCGGCGGGGTGGGCGGCGCCGGCGGCGCATCCGGCATGCGCTGGCTCCGGCGCGGCAGTCGTCTCAGCCACTTCAGCTCTGTCCCTGACCGACGGGAGACCAGCTTGTGTCTCGCTTGTGCTTGTGGTGTTGTTATGCGTTTCTGAGACTACTGCTACACTGGGTGCATGATGGAGGTCCTCTCGGCCCTGCTCCCTCTCTGCCTGCGCCTCTGGCAAGCCCGTCGTCATGTGGGCAGCATGCGTGGCTCGCCTTCACGTCGAGCGGGCGGTGCACGCGCGCCCCTGCTGCCTCGCACCGCTGGCGCGGCGCGGCGCACAGACCCGCGCCGGCCTCCGTGCGCGCAGGCGCTGCCGGAGATGCTGCTGCCTTTCTTGCGGCTGGCGCACTGCGCGGACGCGGGCGCGCTGCGGCGCGGCGACGCGTTTGCGCCGGCGGGGATCGGCGCGCCGCGGGACTCCGCCGTGGAGGGCGCCGCGCTCGCGC
>JAABUZ0100004160.1_pt1 | contig 20298 bp, 16 predicted proteins | sample 5562091 | NCBI WGS metagenome assembly JAABUZ01 (sample SAMN12813069, study PRJNA571459) | rock metagenome | isolation source: Antarctica rocks | place: Antarctica: Victoria Land, Linnaeus Terrace sud | collected 2015-12-21 | reverse complement strand
TACGCGGTTGGAGTCAAATGAAGTGGGTCGGACTAGTACTTCACACATAAAAAGTTGTATACTAACAATAAGTAAGTCTGAGTAATGTCTTTTTAGATAGCGACGGGAAACGAGTAAGGCTTTCTACAATAGAGAAGGATTACTCTCGTTATGCCGGGAAGTATGGAAGTATGAAGGAGATGAGCTTATGGAACGTCAATCTATAAGTAGTGAACGGCCCTCGATTCATCCTGATACAGGAATTGGTCTGGTGACGCTGCGCGTGGCCGACCTTGAGCGTTCATTGAGTTTTTATGAGGGTGTGTTAGGTTTTCAGCGTATTGAGAGTCAGCCGGGGCGGGCTCGTCTGGGGACGCTTGATGGGACGATACTGCTGGACCTGATTGAGGTGCCGGGTGCGCCATCACAGCCGTTGCCTGCCACGGGTCTCTACCATGTGGCTATCCTCTATCCGACGCGGGCGGATCTGGGGCGGGCGCTGGCACGGCTGGTCGAGGCGGGCTGGGAGATCGGGCAGGGGGACCACCTGGTGAGCGAGGCGCTGTATGTCTCAGATCCCGATGGGAATGGGGTTGAGCTGTATCGCGACCGCCCGCGCAGCACATGGCACTGGAACAATGGGACGGTGCAGATGGCGACCAATCGGATCGATCTATACGATCTGATGGCGGAAGGGAAGCGTGATGGGCAGGAGTGGCAAGGGCTACCAGCGGGGACGCAGGTCGGTCATATTCACTTACAAGTAGGCGATATTCCGCAGACAGAGCACTTTTATCACGATATCCTGGGCTTTGACATTACCGCCCACATGCCGAGCGCAACGTTTATGAGCGCGGGAGGTTATCATCACCACGTCGGGGCAAATACCTGGCAATCGCGTGGCGCGCAGCCTACGCCGGAGACGACGGCTGGCCTGCAGACATTTGTGATCGAACTTCCGAACCAGCAGGCTCTGGCGGAGGTAAGGGCACGTCTGACGAAGCATGGAGTGGCGATGAAGGAGCAGGATGGAGAGATAGATGTGACCGATCCGTGGCAGAATAAAATCCGTTTGAAGGTGAAGTAGTAGGGAGGGGATGTATCCCTCCCTACAAGCGTTCTCACTTCTCAGCCATCAATTCTAGCTTCGAATGTTGGCTGAGAGTGATTGGCTCCTCGAACACAACAACAAGGACTCCATCCTCCCACGAAATCTGGGTAGCCGTAGCCCCACCATCCACAGAAACTGCTATATTGCCAACAATTCCTCTCAGTCGTAGCCGCCCCACAACCATCTTTCCATACTCACAGGACAGCACTATACCTATACCTGACCTTCCGTCTATCACTGCCTGTGTGAATGTTCCCCAGCCGGTTCCCGTGATTACTGGGACCTGTACCACGTCTTGCGTCATCACGGGGGCAAAAGATAGCGTATCATCCAGGGCGTTGTAGCGGAATCCGCTCCATGCATCCAGCACAGACCAGCCTGCCATCGCTCGTGAGTAGTGATCGCCACACTCGATTTCGTTGTATGGGTTGCGTCTTGTGCCATCATAGCGTTCCCGCAGGGCTTTGAGCACGCTTGTGCCCTCCTCAACAAAGCCCTCCATGATGCAGTGCGCGCCAACGTGATATTCCATCCCCGTCCACACCTCGTCGCAATAGCGTACAGGAACTTCGGGACGCCTGCCATAAGGCCATGTGCAGACAAGCAACCCGCTATCATCTCGATCGGCGAAGACACGATAATTATGTTCAAATCCTCGAAAGCCATGCCGCAGGTTATATTTGACTATTGATTTTAGCGTGGTCTTGACGTGCGCTTCTGGCAGGATATATCCCAGATCTAATAGATGCGCCCACCATTGTCCGAAGAGTTGGTCCGCCAGGCATCCCTCGCCGAATTGATCCTCTGGTGGTGCCGCCAGGTCGATAAGCTGGATGTAGTACTCACCGTTCCACAGCAGTTCATCATAATGCGTGCTACCAACCGCAAAGCGCTGTCGCATATCCTGGGCTAATCGCTCTTCGCCCTGGACCTTCGCCATCTCCTCCATTGCTCGCAGCGCGGCCAGCCACAGCGCCCCGATGTAGATGTTCGGTCCATAGAAAGCGATATCGTAGGTGTTGGGCTGCTCTCCCTGCAAAACCCCATCTCCGTCCTCATCCCACTTCGCAATGATGTAGTCTACGAGTTGCTTCACATGCGGCCAGAGTTGATCAAGCCAGGCCCGCCCCGCTCCCTGGCGCACTTCACGGTAGACCTTGAGGATTGTGCCAAGCATACCGTCTAACGCAGGATTGGTGGGGCCGCCAATCGCTTCGCTCCAGAATTGGGGCAGATATAAGGGCAATACTGTACGATGAGGGATATAGCCTTCGGGAGCCTGCGCGTGTAGCAGATCGGTCTCACGCATGCTCTGCTCAAGCTTTGGAAATAGGCGTGAGAGGGCCATCTCGTAGTTCCAGACGTGCGTGCAGTTGAGTGGGCACGAACCGCCAAAAGATGCATTCCACATGGATGTTGAGAGACCAAGTGAGCCTTCAAAACCATAGAATCGGCCATCTTCAGTCCAGAAGGTGGTTGGGCTGCGCATCAGGCTTCCCTGCGTTGCCAGGGCTTCGGCGAGCCAGTCTGGCAGCGTGCTAAGATAGATGCCCTCGGCCCACTTGCGCGACTCCTGCTCCAGTCGCTGCCGGTGATGGATGATATGTTCTGCAACCTCTACGGCATCTCCGAAGCGTGTACTGTATGCGTTACCTAGCCAGAAGCGGCTCTTGCCATAGTCGCGTCTCGGCCCGAACTGGTCAAAATTGAGATAGCGGTTTGGAAAATACCAACTGATGATAAATGTGATGTGCGCGGTCTCCCCCGGTGCGATAATGAAAGGTACCGCCATGCCACTATTCCAGGTCTCTCCCTCCGGGCTAGCACCTGCCGGTATTGTTAACTGATTATTGCTGACAAATGCTCTATGGTGCTTGTATTCATTCAGATGTTTGCGTGGATTGAAGCCTTCGATGAAGCGCATGAATTGCTCTGGATTGCTCCAGCGTTCGTATGTTCTCGCGTTTGACTCCAGGCAGGTAAGGGCCATCTGACCCGCACCCGGATGATCGTCTGTGAGAGAGGGATTCTCCAGGATGAGTGCCGTGTACCCCTCTCTGCGATGCACGTGGTTGGTATTGCCGCCGTAAAGAGGACTATGATTGCCTTGTATGGGTGTCAGGCCGTCCCAACCAACGGCATTTTGCAGAGTTGCTCCAAGACAGCCATTGACCTCGTGCGTCCAGCGATTGCATAAGGTGAAGGTGAATATCACTGCTGGCAATCCGCTATTCTCAGCATCAAGCGGCACGAAAGGAGAGTAGGCTTCCAACTCAACTTCGATTGGTAGCGTCTCGTCTTCGTAGTGGATACGCGCAAAGGGGTAGGCTCCACTAAATGTCGTGCGCTCAACACCTTTAAACTTTTGTAGTAATGTCTTTTGCTCTGTCGGAATAGCGTCGTCATTTACCAGAGGCGTGAAGTCCTCTGGACGCTCTAGGATCTCACGCGATTGTAGTATCCGTATCTCATCTAGTGGCGGCTCCGGGTACATTGCACGGATGGCGAAAAAACTATCAGGGACAAATCCCTGGTGATTGACTTGATTGACCATCTGCCATTGTCGCAGCCCACCATCACCGCCTAAAGCGATCTGGCCTGCTCCTATTCCTCCCAGTGGCATCGCGATATGGCGCATAGCTGCTCCGCTATACGCGTACCCAAATTGTTCCTGGCTTGTAGATGTGGGTCTTGGCGCTACCTCTGTCATACCTTCTCCTTACTGATCAGTTCGATCTGAAACATCGGGGAATATGCTTATAACAATACCACAGGTAATTAAATTTTTCAATTAAAATAGAGGGATAAATTTTAAATATTTTTAGTTAAAATCATTGACAATGTATAGTAGTAAATGTTACTCTTCTTTTTAGCAAAGGATTTATTATCAAAGTGACCGTGAGAAAAGCCAAGGAGGACTTATGGATCGCGATCTCTCCCTGTTTTCAGGTTTTGCGAACACTGATGTTTCACGTAGAAACTTCCTCAAGCGCACAGGTTGTACAGGTCTTACTGCTCTAGGGGCCAGTTCGCTTCTGGCTGCCTGTGGCGGCGCTTCAAGCACCTCACAAAGCACCGGCATTGCTGCCAAAGGATCAAAAGTTTCGGGAAATCTCACCCTTGTCTACCTGGGAACTGCCGACCAGCAAAAAGCGTGGAACTCCCTTTTCGATCTTTTCCACAAGAAGTATCCAGATGTGACGCTGAAGGCGAAAGGTATCCCCCTGGATAACTGGGCAGCCTTTTTCGACACAGTATCCACCCAGATTGCCGGAGGCCAGAACTACGATGTCATCCAGGTTGCGACAGAGGGACAGCGCCTCTTTGCCAGCCGTGGCCTGGTTGAGCCTATCGACGCCTATTTAGAGCGTGACAAGGATGAGCTGGCTGAATTCTTTAGCGATATCCATCCTAACCTTGTAAAGTGGAATAAAGACAATTCCCCCGATGGCAAAACCTATTATTTACCCGGTGAATTTAATACTATGTGCCTGTGGTACAACGCTGAAATGTTCAAAAACGCTGGCATTTCTGAGCCAACCAATAATTGGAAGTGGGACGATTTCCTGGCGACGGCACAGAAGCTGACGAAACCGGGACAAACATTTGGTATGAATGTTCCCGCTGCCTATTTCTCCGGTATAATGCCCTGGCTGCTCACCAATGGCGCGAGTACGTTAGATGCAAAGTGGAAAAACTCGACGGTGAATACGCCAGCGGCTATAGAGGCGACGAAGTTTATGGCATCTCTGGTCTCACAAAAGATTAGCCCTCCTCCTGGAGGTACCTTTGATCAGTTCACAGCCGCCGCGCAGGGCAAGCTCGCGATGTTTGGCGGCGGGCGTTGGCCGATCATTACCATTCGAAAACTCAACGCTGTGAACAAGATGAAGATGGTTGCGTGGCCTCAGAAAACGCAGAAGGGCTCTCCTATCGGCTGGAATGGTTATCCCATCATGAAAGCGTCTCAGAACAAGGAAGCGGCCTGGGCGTTTGTGAAGTTTATTACGTCTAAAGAGGCCAGTACATTCTTCTCACAACAGGGTGGCACGATTGTCCCTCCGCGCAAATCTGTGGCGACGAGTGCAGCCTTCCTCGCCAATGCGCCCGCAGGCACCGAAAACCTCTATGCAGCCCTGGATTATGCCACTCCCATTCCTTCTCCTGATAAGGGCAACATTATTCAGAAGGCTATTGAGGATACATGGTCGCAGATGCTGGCCGGTAACGTTCCTATCGAGCAGGGTCTGGCCCAGCTTGATCAGAAGATTAAGGCTAATCTCTAAACATGACGAGGATGCTATGAGTATTCGTGTGAAATCTGATGGCAAAATACGGTCGCAAGAGATTAGGCACGTAACTCTCAGAAAATCCGGTACTGGTAAAGGGAATCCTATGACACGGCGCGAAGCCATCACAGGATATCTCTTTATCAGTCCTGCATTTCTGTTGTTCCTGATCTTCATTGCTGGCCCACTACTTGGCGCGATTGTCCTGAGCCTATTCCAGTGGGATCTGCTCACTCCGGCCCAGTTTGCCGGTCTGAACAACTATAAACAGTTATTCGCCGATCCCGTTGTGGGTCAGTCCATTGGAAATACATTCGTCTTCGCCTTCTGGTCAATCGTGCTTCACATCGGTATCGGGCTGCTGCTGGCCCTGGCGGTGAATCGGGCGATGCCTGCTACCCTGAAGTACTTCCTGCGTACGGTGTACTTCTTCCCACTGCTGATGTCGTGGGCCTCGGTAGCGTTGATGTGGAAGTTTGCTCTCGATCCTAGCTTCGGTTTCGTTAACTACTACCTGGGCCTGCTGCATATTTCCGCGCCCAATTGGCTGATCTCTCCGCAGTGGGCTCTGCCAACTATTATTGCGGTGGATCTATGGCGCACTCTGGGTTTTACGTTTATTATTCTGCTCGCTGGCTTGCAAGGAGTCCCCGCCTATCTTTACGAAGCCGCTCGCATCGATGGCGCGGGACCGTTCAATCGTTTCTGGAATGTGACGATCCCTATGCTCTCACCGACGCTCTTCTTTACGTCGATCATCACGTTTATCGGAGCCTTCCAGATCTTTGAGCCGATGTTTATCATGACGCAGGGTGGTCCCGGTAATGCAACGTTAAGCGTGGTGATGCAGATCTACGAAACTGGTTTCCGCGCGTTCCAGATGGGCTATGCCTCGACGATATCGCTCGTTGTGTTCCTGGTCATTATGATTGTCACGCTGATTCAGATGCGCCTCAGTCACTATTGGGTCAACTACGACTGATACGTCAAAAAGGAGCAGAAATGGCCGTGCTTTCGACGCGATCACACGCTAAAAGTCGTTCGCTGCGCTTGAGCCAGGTTGGCGGCTGGCTTTTTAATATCTTCCTGGTGCTCATTGGGCTATTGATGTTTCTCCCTTTCTACTGGGTGCTGGTAACATCCATACTGCCATCCGATGTAGCTTACTCGTTACCTCCTAAATGGTTTCCGACGCACATCACCTTTGACAACTTCCGCCAGGTTTTTACGTTGATCCCCTTTGGTCTGCTGGTGCTCAATAGCCTCAAGATATCCATAATCATTACCCTGGGTGCCATTATTACCAGTACGTTAGCCGCCTACGCCTTTGCCAGGCTGCGGTTTCCTGGTAGAGATATCTTCTTTGTACTCCTGCTGGCGGCACTGATGGTTCCTCCCCAGGTGGTGGCGATTCCAACCTTTGTGTTGGTTCGCGTCCTTGGCCTGTTAGATACTCACGAAGCGGTCTACTTGCCCGCGCTTGTCAACGTGCTTGGCATCTTTCTATTGCGCCAGTTCTTCTTAACCATTCCGAAGGAATTGGATGATGCAGCGAAGATGGACGGTGCCGGTCACCTGCGCATTTTGTTCGAGATCTATGTCCCGCTTTCCTGGCCATCGTTGTCCGCTCTGGCTATCGTCATCTTCCAGGCAGCGTGGAATGATTTCTTCTGGCCCAATCTCTTCCTTTCCTCGCCGGAGAAGATGACACTCCCAGTGGGACTGGTTGCCCTACAGGGCCTCTACGGCAATGGTTCGTCGGCGGTGATATTCGCCGCGATCTCGATGGTCCTGCTGCCTGTTTTGATCCTCTTTATCTTCACTCAGCGCGCCCTTACTGAGAGCCTAGCAACAACGGCGCTAAAAAGGTAGAATATGGAAATAGAAGATATGTTAGGAGATCTGTGAAAAAGCATGACCATAGACAATAGCGTAACCTTGCGTCATATCGCTGAAGCTGCCGGTGTTTCAATTGGCACTGTTTCCCTGGCCCTTAACGAAGGGAAAGGTATTTCCCCTTCGACGAGGCAGCGCGTGATTGATACCGCGCGCTCATTAGGCTACGAGCGCCTCACGCGCCGCACCACCAGGACGCTTCAGACCGTGAGCATTCTCATTGAGCGCCTGCCCACAGCTCCTACATCCGACCCATTTAATAAGACCGTGCTGCTAGGTTTAGAGGCGGCTGCGCGCAGAGCTGGCTACCGCATCGCATTGGAGTTCATAAGCCCCGAAAATCATCCTAAAATCGATCATTGGAATCAGGAAACCACCGCTGGATTTATTATTCTGGGTGGAGGTGATCTCAGTTCCGACTGGGTGAAGGCGGCTGCCGATAGCCATTTTCCGGTCGTGATGCTAGACCACTTCATTCCTGGTATAGAGCTTCCAACGGTGGTACCCGATAACTTTGCCGGAGCATACAGCATGACGCAATATTTGATCGAGATGGGTCATCAACGCATAGGCTTCATTCGTGGACCATCGAAATATTGGACGCTCGGTGAGCGTCAGGCAGGCTATATGCTGGCTGTGCAGCGCGCAGGTCTGGCCTCATCATGGGACCCGGAGCTCATTCCTCCTCGCATCTCACGCGGAGACGAGAAGGGCTATGGCGAGATGCAGCGTCTACTAGATATGGCTGATCCCCCTACTGCCGTCTTCGCCGTAAGTGACAAAGCCGCGGTAGGAGCTTATAGGGCTGCTCTCGACCGGGGACTTACTATACCCGATGATATCTCAATCGTAGGCTTCGACGACATTGAGACTGCTCAGCTACTCAATCCCTCACTGACGACCGTACAAACACCTGGAGAGACGATGGGTCAGGTCGCCTTTGACCGTCTACTGGACCTGGTCGATAACAACGATCAAACCGCTCCCCTGCCCATCAAGTGGACCATCCCCGTAAGGCTCGTCATCCGCAAATCTGTGCGCAACCTCCGCACGTAGAGCTCAAGCTAAAGGAACGAACGAGCCACATCGATCAACAAGGGAATGCATTTCGACCTCCTAAAAGCAGAACATACACGAAGAATCAGCGCCGGGCGAGCAGGTGAGCAACCTTGCCGTTCGACGTAAGCTCGTAGCGGATACGGTCTGGATTGATATCATTGATCTTATTCAGGTCGTCGGCCGAGACTAGTAGCTCATGCGGATGCATCGTCTGCCATATATATGTAAGGATCTCTGCCTCCTGTGGCTTCGCCCCCTGTGGAATCGGGCGGTAGACAAACTGAGGCTGCACACTCAGCTTCTTCTCGCGCATAAAAGCCTCTGCCTTGCGGAACGTTCGCAGCGCCGTCTCATCGTAGAGATAGGGATCGTAGTACTCGAAGGGGCTCAGCGTCGGCACATCCTTTGGTCGCCCGATATAGAGGAAAGCAACTTGTTGCCCATCGGTATGATGCGCCGCGCTCTGCACCACCGCCTTATTCGCCTTGTCCTCGCCGGGCATTAGAACCGCGAGAACAGCATCCGACAAGAACTGGACACTACTCAACGGCACAATATGCACGGGCGCCTGACCCTTGCGCTCCTCCGTCCGATAGTTGAAGTAGGAGATCGTCATACCGATTATGGTGACCGCGCCGCCAAAGAGCGTTGCCAGCGGTTTCGCAACGAGGTTCGTTGACCAAGCAATCATAACCAGGAGCGTTGTAAGGATGCCAAGCCAGAAATCCAGGCGTCTCCATAGCGCGCTCACTACTACTACGAATCGAGAGCGAGCAGGCAGTTCCTGCCGAATTCCATGCCTCCCGTTCCTCCCATTCATACTGTAGTGACCATTGCGCCGCACACTGTCTTCCCTCTCCTCCTCCTCACTTACCGTATGCGCCTGCGTCGTATCGAGTACGGCAAGATTATCACCAGGATTGGTCTGGCGTCCATTGCGGAGACGTGAGGCTTTGCGATCACGAGCGCGAATAATATCCAAACCTAGACAGGTGAGCGTAAATGCGCCCAGCAGGCCGAACGCATACATATCGCCCAGAATCGTGATGTTGCCGAGCACAAGGACCAGGATCACAATGGGTATGCCGGTCGCCAGCATGATAGAGTAGTGCGGAGTCTCGCGCAGCCGATTGCGCTTGAGCACGAACGAGGGGAAAAAGCCCAGGCGCGCAAGGGCGATGAAGACGTGATACGCGCCGATGATGGCCGTATTGCTTGCAAAGATCAGAAGCGCGCTCGCGCTGATCGCAACCTCAGTCTGTAGAAACGTACTTCCCCAGTGGCCAGCAAGCAGCGAGATAAGCTGGGCAGAGAGGATGGGGTCGCCCGCCTCTCGCGGCTGCAATAGGGTTGAGAACATGGTCAGGAATGGGCTGGTGAGACCGATGGTGATGATGACGAGCAGCAGGGCAATACCAGCGACACGCTTGCGCGGCGTTTTCATGACAGGCGAGAGCTGCGAAATGCTCTCCAGGCCCGAAAAGGCCAGGAAAGAGCCCGCGAATCCAATCAACAGAGATTCAGGTGTCAGAGCATGTCCCACAAACATACGAGGAAAGAGTGAGAGGAAGGTAGCGAAAGATATATGGGTGAAGACCGTCACCAGGATAGCTAGATCGCTTATAAAAGCGATAATTGCTCCCACCAGGCTCACCTTAGCACTCTCACTGACTCCATACCAGTTTAATACGCCGAGGAGAACGAGCACTCCTATTGTAATCAATAAGAGAATTACCTGGACCGAACCCACGCCCGGCAGTTTGACACTCTCTCCAAGTGCAGGAATGACGACACTAAGATACTGCATACCTGATAGAGAACTAATGGACGAGGTGAGAAAGTAGTCGACGAGAATGAACATACCACCCAGTGCACCAAACCACTTATTGAAAGCAGATGCTGCAACCGTGACGACGCCTCCACCCTGTGGAAAACGATGCGTAACCTCGGCATACTTCAACGTGAGTAGCACAAAGACCGACATCGTCAAAAAGACAAAAAAGCCCGCAAGATTGCCAACGTTCCCATAGAGAATACCAGGTACATAATAAATAGAGGTACCGATATCGGCAAACACAACAGCCCAGCATAAGAGTGGCCCTAAAAGAGTACCACTATGGCTGTGCTCGTCTCCCTCAGACGTCTTCGATATATCCGTCGTAAGCGTATCCTGCGACATGAAAAACTCTCCTTTTGGCGAGCAACTATCTGGTTTTTTCTGCACTGCAAGCTGCACAGTCGCAGAAGAAAACGTTTGCATACAGCCGTCGCGCAAGCCAGACCATGAACGGCTGGATTTCTAACTGCTTGTCAATCGATCTACTTAAAAAAAAACACTCCTATGCAAGAGGAGAATAATCGCATCCCTTCCCTCTTCATAGTGTTTTTTGAGTTCGATGGAAGTATAGCACAACAGGCTTCATTTTAAATCCCCTTTGCCACCCATTCCAACCTGGTCAAGGAAACTCGATATTCTGTGTACCAGATATGCAAAGGAGATATATGTTAACATTTAGAGATACGATTCAGCCTCCAAAAAGTGCTACTTCCCTCCCCTAGCGTGTCGGACGCCCATTGTCTTCGCTTTCTTCTCTTTCCGGTCCATGTGCACGCCTTCGGCGTGCCCTTCTTAGAGATAGTTTTACATTTTTTACATTTTCATACTTTTTGTGCGCAGCACAAGAAGTATGAAAATGTAAAAAATGTAAAACTATCGAACATGCAGCGCGAGGCAGCTGGCTCTTAAAAGGCCCTTTCTTTCTGTTAGTGGCAGTGCTACAATGGATAGTCGAGAGCATGTTTATACATATGTTTTTCGATAATGAGATTCAAGTTTTTAAAATATGAGAAATGCTCAAGGACTAGTAAGGAGTAACGTATGCAACCTGACTCTACCCCTCCCAACACGGGGCGGGTTGCTTTTCGCTATGGCTGGATTATCGGTCTTATTCTAGCAGTTGTAGAAGCAGTTATTCTGATTATAGCAACCCTCTCAAGTGTTGCAAATCTCTCTTCCAGTACAGATATAAATAGTACACTCAACCTGGGGAGGTCAGTTGTATCTATTATATTAAGCCTGGTCGGATTTCTCCTGGGCCTGACCGCCTACTTTGTAGCGGGTATCCTTGCCGCGCGACGGACGGGCAAGGTGAGCACGGGCGTTTTCGCTGGGATGTGGACGGGGGGATTCTATGGAGTGATCGATTGTATTGTTGCCATCATTCTTTTCTTTACGGTAACGATCGGACCAGCAATGGATCTCTATAGCCGCACCTATAGTTCGCCCGCTCAGCTCAATTCGTTGCATACAATTTTGATTTCCTCAACCTTGATCGGAGCTCTTATTGGCATTGCCCTGGCAATTGGTTGGGGAGCAGGCCTGGGCGCGCTTGGTGGGCTGATTGGCAGAAGCTCGTGGCGCAAGCAACATCCTCAACAACCCTATCCCGGTCAATTTTACCCTGGTCAGCCCTATCCTGGTCAACCTTATCCACCTATGCAGCAATATCCACCCACTCAGGGCTATCCAGCCCAGCAGCCGTGGCCCTATCAACCCGGATACCCACCGCCACAACCTGGCAACGCGTATCCAGCCCGTCCAGATCTATCTCCTCCACAGTGGGAGAACGCTCCCAGTGCTGGCAGTAACGAACGTACACCTATTGATCGCTCATATCGTCCAGCCGAGCCAGCAAATCAAGAGTGGCCCGGAGCCGTTCCTCAGGCACGACCCGGTACTCCTGAGTTCTCTGAGCCAGAAAACCCGTACTCTAGCTAATCACTTTCAACGAAGCGTAATTGCTAGTTCTATACTTTTTACCTTTTACACAATTTTATGCTGAGCATAAAATTGTGTAAAAGGTAAAAAGTATAGAACTAGCAATGATCTCCTTTATGCCAGGATTCTCTCCCTGCTATTATCGAGGATCATTACCATGCCTAGATAGTTCAGGCGCAGATCGGTCACCAGCCCCAGGCTGAGGTTCATCTGCACCTGCCCACGCCCAGGCACATTGCCCGCAACCAGAGTACGCACCACGCTTCCAGTCTGCTGCTGCATACGCAAGGCATGCAGCCGACCAATGAGACCAAGCTGGGGAAAGCTATTAAAAGCTTCTTGATAATGTTGTCCCGTCACGATGACTGGATTTATATTCAGCAACCGGCCTGCAGTTGCATTACAGAATGTGATGATGTTTGTATCATTTATCGTAATCACACCATCATCAATACACGTGAAAATGGTCTCAATAAATGATCTCTCCTGCGGAATTGACATAACTTCCTCCACCTCTATTACCTCTACATCTTTTAAACATTATAAAATAACAGCAATACGTGGAACGAATTGGATTAGTATACCTGGGACAGTACACTTTCTATACCAAAACGCTTTTTCTTGTTAAAGAACGCAGTAGCGTGTCCTTTAGATGTACAGTAGTACAAATAGCTTATTCCAGCGAGTGGATCTCTTCTTCTAGCATTGTGGGGGATGACTGCAATGCTCCCGCTAAAAACGTAATGAGCCATGCACGCTCGTCTCGCTTCTCTGTACGCGTGCCAGTTGGCGAGATCATAATCCGCCGGCCCTGATTCGCCATTAGCAAATTATTGGCCCGCTCAAAGCGCCACCAGAGCTCATCAGCCGCGATATGCGGCAGCAGACGACGCAGCACCTCATAGTACCGGCTCGTCACCTCCGCTCCACCACTTCCTTCTAGCCGCGTGTTGACGTGTCCTGAAGGCATCTCGGCCCGCGACGCCATCATCCAGGCCTGTACCCACTCGCGCCCGCGCGGTGTATCGAAGAGGGCAAAGATGGGAGCGGCGTAGGCCAGAAGCAATTCGGTTACCGTGACTCCCCGTTCCCGCCCCTCCAACACTGCCAGGCGCTGCAATTGTTCGGCATTTACTGATGTAAAAAAACGTTGTGTCATCGCTTTTAGGAGTGCGGCCTTCGAACCAAAATGATAGTTCACCGCCGCAATATTCACGCCTGCCTCACTCGTTACCGCACGCAGCGAGACCGCCTCCAGCCCCTGCTCCTCAAATATCCGCTCGGCCGCATTGAGAATACGCTCTTTTATATCGCTCGTCGTCATTAGATACACCCCCCCTTGACTTATTATAGCAGATTTCGTTATGATTCAAACGTGTTTGATTTTTGTTTCAAACACGTTTGAATACTTATAGAGGAACATTATTTTATGACATCTACACCTCACGAACAAGATAAGCAGGGACCTACGATTGCGATCCTGATTCATGAAGGCATGACTATCAGTGATGCAACCGGACCATACGAAGCGCTACATTTTATTCCTGGTGCGGTTGTAAAGTTTGTGTCTGAGACCACCGGGCCAAAGCGTGCCGATTCGGGTTTCTTAACCATTGTCGCTGACTATACGCTTGAGGAGGTTGCTCGTCCAGATATAATGGTTGTTTGCCCCGGCAGCCCAGCAATTCCTCCGAGCGAGCGTTTGTTGTCCTGGATACGTACTGCCCACAAGACATCGTTGTGGACTACATCAGTCTGCGCTGGTGCATTGCTGCTTGGTGCCGCCGGACTACTACAGGATGTGAAGGCGACAACGAGTTGGGCTGCAATGGATGAACTCGCAAAATTCGGTGCGATAACTTGTCCTGGCGAACGCTATGTGCGTGATGGCAAAATCATCACCTCGGCAGGTAATTCGGCAGGGATTGACATAGCTTTATACCTGGTTGGACAGATTGCTGGTTCTGATATTGCTGAGGCAACACAACTTATGTTGGAGTATGATCCACATCCTCCGTTCGATTCAGGATCATTGGCAAAAGCATCGCCCAGAGCCATTGAATTGGCGAGCGGTTTTATTCAGGACTGGGTCGCCGACTCCACAGCGAAATATGGACAGCACGTATGAACGAGAAACTACAGAGCAAACGTATCCAGAGTAGGCTGCGTATTGTACAGTGGGCGGCATGGATCGATCTCATCTTGCTCATCGCGCTGCTGGCCTCCGCTTTCAGCAACCAACGCAATTTTGTCCACGTTCTTGGCCCGCTGCATGGCATAAATTTTCTGCTTTTAGTCGTGATTGTAGCCACGCCCGCCCTCGATGGCTTGTGGAGCTGGTGGTTCCCGCTCGCCGTCTTTTTTACTGGAGGTGCCCCTGGCGCGCTGGTCGGCGAGTGGATCATCAAGCGACGACTCAAATCTTCGTCGGTCGATTATAATGAACATACTCTCTCCGAAGGTGAAGTAGGCAGTGTAGAATCCATAGCAAGCGAACTTCCGGATGAGAAGGGAAGCATGCTAGACAGTCATGATGGACGCGACGAACGAAAGGAACGTGTATGATATCACTTTTAGCATGGATTATACGCTACGGGCATGTGCTGAGCGCGGCAGTCTGGGTGGGGGGATACACACTGCTCGCCTTTCTCGTCGTGCCCTTGCTTGGAAAAGGGGCCAGCGAAACTCTGGTGCAACTCTCCATCACCGCCGTTCGCTTCCTCACCTATGCAGGCACACTCACCATCGCCTTCGGCCTCGTTCTGATCACTCGCACGAATGGCTTCGATCATCTTTTCGGTAGCGCCTGGGGCAGCCTCGTCCTCGTCGCCATCGTCATCGCCATCATTCTGCTCGGCATTGGCGACGGTGCGCTCCGTCCTGCTATCCGCAAATCCGCAGTGATTGGCAACGCCCGCGCCCGACGCTGGGCCATTATCGGCTTTCTCCTCACCGTAGTAGCAGTCGGAGTCATGACTGGCGCGACCTACGTCGGCTGATACCTCTGTGGGGAGACATTGGGAGAAATAAATATGGCTCTAATGCAAAAGCTGTTTTTACATTAGAGCCATATTTATTTCTCCCAATGTCTCTCACTTCTTCTGTTAAATTCTGCCTCTCTTCCTTCATTTTCCATCAATTCGTTGGACTTGGTGCTATCAGGGTCGTCGCTACACCACTTTCGTCATACGACGGTTAACAGAACAGTGGGTCTATCACGACAGTCCACTTACTTTAGTGACGGCGAATTTGATGTCGTTTGGATTCGCGGGCAGTGCGCTGCCGGGGAACCAGTTGCCTGAGATGCTAACTTCCTTGACGCTCTCGCGCCCGCTGATGATTTGCCGCGCCTCATCCTGCGGTTTGCCTGCAATCATATTTAGCAGTTCTTTCTGGCGCTGGAGCGTCCATTGGAAGGTCCAGATGCCGCTGATTGGAAAGGTAAAATGGGCCGAGTCTACGCTGGCATCATTAGGTACGATTGGTGTTACTTGTATGTTGCCTACCACATCATAGCCTTCACCGAAGCGGGCAAGTCCATCAGCTTTATAGGCCGCTATGGCCGCTTGTTGCAGATCTTGATCTTTATAGACCAGGACAGCGCAGGTTGTGCTGAAATTGATTGTGACATCGTTCGACTGATCGTTGGCATTATGGTTAGACGAGGACTTTGGCGTACACTGAATATCAGCAGCCTGACGTTCATCGGCCTTAATCTGCTGTGTGATCTTTGCGCGTGTGTCTGAAGTTAATTGCTTTGAGAAATTGTTCGTTACAGTATCAATATCGCTTTGCTGTACATAGGAAAAGTCACTGGCGTCAGCTCCGCCGCTGAAGCCGTCAGGATTGGCAGCGTAAGCTGTGCCTACTTGTAAGTTGGTACCCACGGTAGTAATTGTTATAGGAAAATTGATATCGTTCGGGCCAATATTTCCGCCGCTTCCTGGCTTCACTGCCTTGGCAGGCTGCGTCACTATACCCTCGTCTGAGACAGTCACCGACCCTGTAGTCGTAATCTCAACTCCGCTCGTACTGGTCAGGACGCTCTCACCCACTGTAGTACTACCACCATTATTGAGATGAATTTGAGAGACGACCAGGTTACCGGTCGCTGGAGTAGCGTCGTGATGTCCTTTGCCGGTTGCAGCAACGGTCTGAGATTTCTGTTCCGAGGTGAGAGAGATTTTGCGCCCCTGAATGACGTTTGCCGATGGACTCCCCGTACCCACCGAGATCTGATAATCCCCATTCAGCATTCTTTGCACAGGCGTAATAGTGACTGTCGCTCCCAGAGCTGGTATATGTGTGTAGAGCGCAAACAATAGGGCAAGAGCCAGTAGCGCCAAAACAACCCGCTGCCACAGCTTGAGACGTTGATAGCGTGCGACAACTCTCTGTCTCCTTGTAGTAGCAACAAGCGGGGGCGAGGCGGCGACCGATTCTTTGACCGTTGTACCAGCGAACGAGCGCGGAGGAGTCGGCTCTGACAGCGAGAGTGGCACTGTAGAAGCATCGGCTACGATTGAATTCTCGGTCTGAGCTGGCAAGACAGCCATGCTAGTGAAGAGGCGCAAAAATGCCTCAGTTCGCGCGTATGGATCATTAGGACGGAATTCGCTTGCCGACTGTAGAGTCGGCTCCAGAGAGCGAAGATGCTCTTGTAGAATCTCCTGTGCCTGCGTATTATGAGCAAATGTGATATAGGGATGTTGGTTTTCGATACCAGCATCCAGAATAGGAATATGTGACGAGTTTTGATCAAGAGTACTGCCGGTGCTTTTTTGTAGGAATGTGGCACGGTCCTCATCGCGGCTCAGCTCGATCCCAGGCCATAGAAGAAGAAAGCTCGTTGCATCCGCGCGGAATGTGTGCTCAACCAGGTACAGTTCGCCAGCTACATCTGAAGGGAGTTTTGTGAGAACGCGGTAATTACCAATGAAGTCATTCGTCTCTTTCATAAAACCTCCAATAGAAGATTGGGGAGGAAGCAGACTTTTCAGATTTCAATCAATATATATAGGTATCAATATGTAGAACGCAGTAATTACCAGGAAAATCGCTCGTATCTTTCATAAAAAGCTCCTATCTACAGATTGAGGAAGATGCAAACGTTTCAGGCTTCAATAGAGAGATGTCGCCATTCAAAATCCTGTCAACTATACAATACGTTCTGGGCTATTAGAATATTCTAGTGCAACAAATCGTCTTCTTGTTCCAAATAGAGAATTCTACCTACAGAAGATCTTTACGAGCAAATTATTCCTTTTAATAATTTATCGATGGAGTAAAGTACGATAGAATTAGGGGAGCTACTAATTGTCACTCAGACTGTATATTAAATGACGGTACTTCTGTACTTCCCCATTTATCAGCCGGAACAAACTGCTCTCTGCATTCGTCATACACAGTGGTACTTTTTGACACTTTTTGTTGTCTGGCTTCATGCAACATAAGTCGTAACGTCTTTGCGACAAGATTGAGACACACGTGGAGTAGAACTGTGACATCCTGGTTCTATCATTAAACATGGAGGGGTCGCGAGCCGTGAGAAGAGTTCTTCACTCAATCTTATACTTGTAGACACTTAGAGGCATGGCGTTCTTTCTAGAGAAGTGCATGTCATCTCCAAATCTTTACTATGAGAAGAAACCTGCTCTGCGCTCTTCGTCAGTGATTCCTACGCATGGGGATAGACACTGTTCGCACAAAAAAGATGAGCCAGGTGCAGATATAAAAGATATACGAGGCAAATAGAGTATGGGGCAAAGTGTTCTCAATAAATATAGACTCGTTCCTGTGACTTCTACGCTATCTCACGCACCTTCTATGTCAGCAGGAGAGCAGGCAAATCATGTCGATAAACAGGTGACATCGCCCTCTCTTCCTGTGATAGAGGGTACAGAAATAATAGCGACTAATCCCGATGGTATGAGAGATCAATACATCTCTGTTCGCTCTAACGAAGAATTCGTTGAGATGGGACGGGAGGCGGAGGCACGAGATGTTTCAGGGGATGTTGGTCAGTTACCCTCCGGCTCAAGCCGGTCTGTGCATCGTGAACGGGCACCTCTGCTTTCTGAGAGATTGGAGGAAGACGCTCAACAGGAAGAAGTTGTTGAGCGTCATTCTACAAGATCGATTACGGCTAATATCGTCTCGACGCTGCTTTTGCGTATTGCAAGCCGGATTAGCTTTGTGCTGCTAGGGTTTTATCTGGGCGAGCACTTTGGGTCGGCGACGGCGGTGGCGCTGGTCTTAGAGTCGTTTTACATCAGTGAGCTGGCGCTGGCTCCGGTAATCGGGAGTTTGTCTGATCGGCTGGGGCGCAAGCCGTTTCTGGTCTTAGCGCCTGTGCTAGGTGCGGTTGCTGCCCTCTGCTTGCTAGCTGCCTCGCAGCTCTATCCACATCCCGATGGGAGGCACATTGATGTGCACCTGTTGATCCTGCTCGGTCTAGTTATGCTGGGACGCTTGCTGGAGGGGGCGACGACGGCTTTGAATACGCCGGCGAGCCTGGGCTATATTACTGATGTGACGACTGGTTCAGAGAAGCTGCGGACACGGGTGATGACGGCGTTTGAGGTGGCAACGGTGGGTGGGCTGGCGCTGGCGATTCCGCTGGGCGGGCAGGTGAGTGCGCGGCTGGGAACCTGGGGCTTCTTCGTGGTGATTGGATTGCACATCGTTAATACGCTGATCATTCTCTTCTTTGTCGTGGAGAGTCAGAAGCGTGTCGAGCGAACGGAGCGGCATGGCTCGCTGCTGGAGAGCCTGGGGCTTTTGCGCGATAAGCACATCTCTACATTCTTACCTGCATGGCTCTCGATCAATACGCTAGTTGGAGCCTGGATTACGCTGATCGTGATTATGCTGACCTATCCTAAAACGACGGCTGTCCTCCGTCATCCGGGCCAGTTGTTCTATGGCGGCTTCGGCAAAGGATTCGCCACCGAACTGCTGGGCGGCTTCGGCCTCTGCTTCCTGCTCGGTATGGCCCTGTGGATGCTGGTGATTCCGCGTCTGCGGCGGACGACGGTGATGCTGATCGGGCTGGCAGGGCTGGCGGTGAGTATTAGCTGCCTGGTCGTCATGAATAGCCTGGCTCCCAGCCTGAGCGCGCTGTCTCAAATGGATCACACGATTATTCTTGTGCTGCTGCCAGTACTTGTCGGGGGGATACTGCTCTTAAGTGGCTTCACACCTGCCTCGCTCACCCAGATGTCTGCTCTGGCCGAGACGAAGGCGGGTAAGCGAGGGGCGGTGATGGGGCTGTATTCGGTCGTGCTGGGGGTGGGACAGCTTCTGGGGGCTACGGTCGGGGGCTTCTCCGTTGACCTGGGTGGCTTTACCGGATTGATGATCTTCTCCGTCGTCCTGGGCCTGCTCTCGCTGGGCAGCGTTCTCTACATGCGAATACATAAACATGATTTGATAAGAATTACGCCTGCAAATGCGGTGCATGGTTAAGATTTACGGCTAGCAGATAGGAATTTTATAGTACATTAGAGGGGGTATCCTTTATATGTATTGTGTATTGTGCTTATTCTTTGTTATGCTTAGCGTATCTCTATGTGAGTCCTGATTCGGTTGTAATTCGTTACAACAAATAAGCTGCATGTTCGCCTTCGAATCAAGCACATGCATACTCTAAATTACACAATTCATTTCAAAAGTGAGAGGATACAAAAATGGCAGACCAGGCATATTGCGTCAAATGTAAAGAAAAGCGCGACATGAAAGACCCTCATGAGATTACAATGAAGAACGGCAAGCCCGCCCTGCAAGGCACTTGCGTCGTCTGCGGCACCAAGCTGACACGTATTTTACCCAGCCAGAAAGCGTCGTAGCTCCAGCCCAACCCAAGCAAGAAGCCCCGTACCCGGCGTCTCCGTCTACGGGGCCTCCTTCCTCATCACCCTCCCTTCGCCCCACACCCTTGACGCTTCTCTCTTCTCAATCTCTCTCCAGAGGTGCCGATTTACCGCGCACAGACCGGCTTCAGCCGAAGGGTAACTGATAATATCCCGAAGCACTCACATTTCGCACTTCAAAGGAATGCCATATGCCTCACCGCCGCTGCTACCCATTAGATCCGAGAGAGTGCCGGAACGCCATCACGATGGGCATCTCTCCGCACCCTCGCATGCGCACGCCTTCGGCGTGCCTCCTTCTTTTTCATTCATTTG
>JAABUZ0100004156.1_pt1 | contig 20311 bp, 16 predicted proteins | sample 5562091 | NCBI WGS metagenome assembly JAABUZ01 (sample SAMN12813069, study PRJNA571459) | rock metagenome | isolation source: Antarctica rocks | place: Antarctica: Victoria Land, Linnaeus Terrace sud | collected 2015-12-21 | reverse complement strand
TGCGTCGGCACGAGGACCGCGTCGGCGTCGCGGGCGACCCGGTCGCCCATGTCCCGGTGCCAGCGGGCACCTCGTGGGGTCAGGGTCTCGGGGTGGGTCCACGGCACCGCGTCGTGGACGGTGACCACGAGCGCGGCGCGTCGCCGTCGGCCCGCGCGCGCGAGGGGCGGGGCCAGCAGCGTCGGTGCGTGCAGCACATCCCCCGGCGGAACGGGGCCCGTCCCCCGGCGCCACGCCTCCGCCAGTGCTCGAGCGCCGAGCGGCAGCCGGTGCGGGCCCGCAACGCCGGCGACCTTCGCCGCGGCGGTACTGCGGTGCCATGCCGCCCAGCCGTCGACGCTGCAGCCGTCCGGAGCGTTCGCCGCAAGGGCGGACGCAAGCTCCCGGGAGTACCGGCCGGTGCCGCCCGGCACGGGCGCCAGTAGCTGCTCGAGCCCGAAGCCGAGCCGCAGCGGCGGCATGGTGCCCACGCGGGCCAGTCTGCCGCGTGAGCGCATTACCTTCAGGCGGCAGGCGGCCAGGCCGACGAGGGTGCAGTGCCGCCTCGACAACCGGCCCAAGGGGATATCACATGGACTACTACGGCTCACCGCCTGCCGGGGGGCCGGGCGGCCAGAGCCGGCAGCCGGGGCCCGGCGCAGCACCGGAGGCATCAACCGGACAGAACCCACCGCCAGGTGGACGAACGCCGATGCCGCCAAACTGGGGCCAGCCCGCGGGCTCAGGCCAGCCGGCTCCTGGGTGGGGGCAGCCGCCCACCGGGTGGGGCCCGCCGCCGACGGCAGCGCTGCCTTACGCTACGGCAACCCGGCACGGGATGCCCGTGTGGGCGAAGGTCCTGCTCTTCGTCGGTGCCGCCTTTCTGCTGCTCATCGTCGCGGCTGTCGCGATCCCGGTGTTCCTGCACAAGCGCGCCACAGCGACCGCGGCCCGCACGACCGTGCAGATGCCCGCCACTGCCGCCGGGCTCGTGCGGCTGACCGACGCGACAAGCCTGCGCTACGAGCAACAGCTGCTGCAGGCGCCGACTCCCGGGCGACACGTCGCCGCGGTGTACGGGACCGCCGCGGGAGAGCGGCGCGCCCTCGTGCTAGCCGGCACGGCGGCGATGACGCAGCAGGACCAGGCCGAGTTCCTCGCCGGCGCAGAACGCGGTGCCTCGAAGTCGCTGCCCGTTCCCTTCAAGGATGTCGCTCCCGGCAAGCTCGGTGGCAGCATGCGCTGCGGCGACGACCCCTCGCTCCAGCTGGCGATCTGCGTGTTCGCCGATGGGGGCGCCTATGGTGCGGTCGATCTGCTCGGTAGCGAGCGCGACAGCACGAGGGCGGTCGAGATCCGCGAGCAGGTGGAGCACCGCAGGTAGGCGGCGGCAGGCTCAACCCTGAGCTACTGCCCGTCGGCGGGCTTCTGGCGGAGCCAGCCGACGACCATGGCCACGCACGTCAGCGCCCCGACCACCCAGCCGCCGGTAGCCGACCCGAGCGCACGCCCGATGGCGACGCAACCCACGAGCACGAGGGCCATCATCAGCACCGTCAGGACGACGGCCGCCACGCGCTGAGTGCTCACACAGCGAACGCTACGGCAGCCCTACCGGCTCAGCCGAGCGCCGCCGGCGGGGAGAGTGGCCGCCTACGTGGCAGGACGCTGTGCGGTGACGACGAGGCCCGTTCCGCGTCCTGGCGCCGTCCGCTGCAGCCAGGAGAAGGGGGCCACGCCCGCCCGGACAACCAGCCCGGCGACAGCGTTGGGCTGCATGAGCCGTCCGCTGCCCGCGGTTCTCGCGTCGCACGTTGCTGCCTCGTCGGCCCCGCCCGCCTCGCCGAGCCGCCGGGCGGCCAAGCGGTTACGCACGGCTTCGAGCGCATACCCCAGCGGCCACCCGTAGACGGTGATGCGCGGTTGAACGAAGCTTGCGTCGAGTAGGCGGGCGCGCAACCCATCGGGCGAGTACCGACGGTAGTGACCAGCCAGGATGTCGGAGCCGCCGAACATGTCCTGCCAGGCGGGCACGGACAGCAGCAGGTGACCGCCGGGGCGGACAAGCGCGCGCCAGTCGTGCAAGGCAGACGCGTCGTCCTCAATGTGCTCGAGCACCTCGAACGCGCACACGACATCGAACTCCGCACCCGCCGGTACGACATCGGCATAGCTGCCGCAGACGACCCTGCCCCCGGCGGCCGTGACCCGGCGTTCAGCTACCGCGCATGACGCCTCGTCCTGCTCGACGCCGAGGTAGTCGATGCCGGAGGCCGCCAAACGGGCGCCGAACCCGCCGAGTCCGCAGCCGATCTCCAGAAGAGACGCAGGGCGCAGCCAGTCCACCTCACGCCGGACGACGTCGTAACGCAGCGCCGCACGGGGAGCGAGAGGTACCCGGTGGGGAGCAAGAGCGACCACGGCGATGCCTTTCTCGACGGCAGTGTCGGACAGCTAGCCAGCAGCCCTGCACAACGAGACGAGAGACTCTCTGAGCGTCCGGACGACCGCTTCTGGACGGTACAACTCCTGCGCACGCGCACGCGCAGCCTGTCCGAGGCGCTCGACGCGGGACGGGTCTGCGGCGAGGTCGCGCAGCACGCCGGCTAGGGCAGCGGCATCACCGGCGGGTACATACCACGCAGCATCGCCGAGCGCTGCCCGTTGCGCGGGACTGTCAGACGTGACGACCGCGCATCCGGCAGCAGCTCCCTGGAAGACCTTGTTGGGCACCACCCGCATGGCCTTCGCGGTCGTGCCGAAGATGCCGAGGCAGACGTCGTACTGCGCCACCAGAGCTGGCAGCTCCCTGCCCGGCACCCATTCCTCCCAGACGACCCGCGCATTCGCGGCTGCCGCCGAGCGCGCCTCCGCCAGATCCTGTCCACGACCGAGCATCAGTGCGGTGACCTCAGGGGCATCCGCAAGCATGCCGAGCGCCCGCCCGATGCAAGGCGCACCTTGCAACGGAGTGAACAAGCCGAAGAAGACGACCCGTAGCGGGGGGCGGCCCTCGGTGGTGGCCCGGCGACGACCAGCGTCGTGCCAGGCTTCGGGAGCGCCGACCGGCACCACGAGGCACCGGCCGTCAAAGCCCGCCGGCAGCATCGCCGCATGCTCGGGTGTGTCGACGACGACGATGGTCGCGGCTCGGACTGCCGCCCGGTCCAGCCGCTGCAGGAGTGCGATCTTCCATCGGCCGGACTGCCCCCGATCCTGCGCTGTGTCTGCGGCAAAGATCAGATGATCGAGCACGATCACAGCCCGACGCCCGAAGATCAAGCGCGCGAGCAGGACGTCGAAGTGGCCCAGGTAGCCCACCAGTACCGCGGCAGGGCGCTCCTTGCGCCAGGCGGCGCGCCCGCGCACCCCGAGAGTCGCCCACCGGGAGAGCAGTCGTAGAGCCAGTTGCGGGAGGCGCCAGGGCTGACTGAGCAGTGCGACACGACTCGCGGTGTCCAGCCCCAGCGGGACATTGACCTCCACGACCTGGTCGCCGTGGGCCCGCAGGCCCTGCAGGATCGTCTGGAACCGCGGATGGGCTGAAAGGTCGTAGGTGCCGAACGCCAGGAGGTCCACCGTCCTCCTCACCCGCTCGTCGAAGGCCAGGCGCGGCGCGCCACGGCGAGCACCCTGCGGCCAGACTGCGAGGCTGCGGCACCCGTGCGCCGGACGGCTAACCGTGCCATCCCCCAATACCCTGGCCGGATGCGGCTCTTGCGCGGTGGAGGCGCGCCGCCTGCACGTCAGCTGCTCCGTGGGGTGCTCGTGCTCGCCGCACTCGCGAGCTGCGCCGTTGCCGTCGGCTCCCAGGGCGGAAAGATCCGCGACGCCCTCGGACAGCTCAGCGCCGGCCGTCTCGTCCTGGCTGCGTGCGCCGTGCTGGTTGCCTCAGTCGCGACGATGCTGTCGTGGCGCTGCATCCTCGCTGATCTCGGGTCTCCGCTCCGGCTGCGCCCGGCGGCTCGCGTCTTCTTCGTCTCGCAACTGGGCAAGTACCTGCCCGGCTCGGTCTGGCCCGTCCTCGCGCAGGTCGAGCTGGGACGAGACCTGCGGGTGCCGCCTGGGCGGTCTGCCGTCGTGGCTGTCATCACCCTCGCTATCGGTGTTACAACGGGTCTGCTCGTGGCTGCAGCGACGCTCCCCCTGGCTGAGCCCCACGCGCTGCGCGCCTACGCCTGGGCATTCCTGGTCGTTCCGCTGCTGCTGGTACTGCTGCACCCCCGAGTGCTCAACCCATTGCTGTCGAGGCTCTTCCGGCTCGCGCGCCGCACTCCGCCGACCGATCGACTGACCGCCGCCGGCATCGCAACAGCGGCCGGCTGGGCCCTGGTCGCCTGGCTTGCCTACGGGCTGCAGCTGGCCGTGCTGGTGCAGGACCTGAAGGCCACGCCATCGTCCTTAGTCCTGCTCGCCGTCGGGGCGTTCTCGCTCGCATGGACAGTCGGCTTCCTGGTCGTCGTTGCGCCGGCTGGCGCTGGCGTACGCGAAGCCGTGCTGGTCCTCACGCTCAGCCCCGTGCTCCCGGCCGCAGCAGCATTGCTGGTCGCTCTTGTCTCGCGCGTGCTGTTGACCTTCGCCGACCTGGGACTCGCCGGCGTGGCCGTCGTGCTGGAACGCCGCCGACTACGCCGACTGCGCCGACCGGACGTAGCCGTCGCGGGCACAGGGCCTAACTCGGGGCGCTGACGGCGCTCAGCCGCTCCTCGAGCGCACGACGAGGTCCCCGATCAGGGCGAGCACGGCAATCTGGAAGCCGACGACCACCAGCAGCAGCGTCGAGGTCGTGATGTGGAAGTTGTAGCGGACGACATCGGTGACCGCCTTGACCACACCGATCGCCATCAACCACAGCGCCAGCGGCATCAGCACCTTCAGCGGGTTGAAGTACATGACCATCCGCAGCACCTGCAGGATGTAGCGGTAGGCGTCGCGGAAGGGGTGGAACTTGCTGACGCCGGCGCGCTTGGCGTAGTCGATCGGCACGTAGTCGACGCCGTGCTGGTTCGACAGGAACGCCATCGTGATGGTCGTGACACACGAGAAGCCGGGCGGCAGCAGGCGAAGGTACGGCAGTGCGACGTCGCGTCGAAACGCACGCAGCCCGGAGTTGAGGTCGGGGATGCGGGTTCCGGACAGCGAGCTGGCGACCTTGCGGATGACCCACTTAGCCGGCACCCGAGCCCATTTGTGGGTGCCTTCCTCGGTGGTACGGGCGCCGACAACCTGGTCGATGTCGGGATTGTCGTCGAGGTAGCGCACCAGTTCGGGGATGCGCTCGTTGGGGTAGGTCATGTCCGCGTCGGTCCAGACGACCACCCGCCCCTGCGCCTCCTGCGTTCCGATCCGCCGCGCCGTCCCGGACCCGCCGTTGCGCCGGAACGGCATGAGCCGCATGTGGGGGTACCGCTCCTGGGCCTGCCGCAGCACCTCGAGAGTGTGATCGGTCGACTTGTCGTCGATCGCCAGCAGCTCGTAGCTGTACCCGCTGGCTTCCAGGGCGGCGCTGATCCGCTCGATTTCGAGCAGCACGTGGTCCTGCTCGTTGAAGCAGGGCAGCACGACCGTGACGTAGGGCCCCTGCGGCTCGACGGGCAGTGGCGCGTCGCCGGCGGACGGGGTCTCCTCCACCCTGTGGACCGAGGCGGTGGTCACGCTCACGGGCGTCCTCTCGGTCGGGCCAGCCGGGGGCGAGCCGCGGGTGGCTACCACTCGGGACGAGCCGGTGCCGCCCCGGTGGTGACCTTCAGGGTACGAGAGCCGGCCATCGCCTGCCCCACGGCGCGCCACAGGGTGACCGGCTCGCCGTGACGCGCTGCTGCAGCCCACGTCGTCGAGCGAGCTAGCGTCCCGAAGCGTGCGGGTTGCCCTCGATGCCACCCCCCTGCTCGGTGCCGTGACCGGGGTGGGCCGTTACGTCGCGGGACTCGTCAGCGGTCTGGCCGAGCTGCCCGCGCCGCCCCAGGTGGGGCTGGTGGCGTTCACCTTCCGTGGGGCGCGCGACGTGCCCCACCTCCCGGGGGCCAGCAGCGCCGGTCGCCGGGCTCCGGCTCGCCTGCTGCAGGCCGCCTGGATGCGCAGCTCGTGGCCACCGGTCGAATGGCTGTCGGGACCGGCCGACGTGATGCACGGGACGAACTTCGTCCTGCCTCCCCGGCGCCGCGCGGCGGGGGTGCTGACGATCCACGACCTCGCGTACTTGCACGACCCGGCCAGTGTGACGACGGCGAGCCTGCGCTACCAGCAACTCGTCCCGCGTGCGCTTCGCACCGGGGCGGTCGTCGTCGTGCCCTCCCAGGCCACAGCCGACGAGGTGATGGGGCAGTACCGGCTCAGCGCCGACCGGGTGGTCGTGACCCCGCTCGGTGTCGAGCCGGCTTGGGCCGCGACCGTGCCGCCGGACGCCGGCTGGCTGGAGGCGCACGGCCTGCCCGCCCGATACCTGCTGGCGGTCGGCAGCCTGGAGCCCCGCAAGGACCTGGCGACGCTCGTCGCCGCGCACGCGCGCCTCGTCCGCGAGCGGCCGGGCACACCACCGCTAGTCCTCGTCGGACCTCCTGGGTGGGGCGCCCCGCTCGCCGTCGGCCCCGAGGTCGTGCTGACCGGCTACCTGAGCGACGACGACCTGCGCCGGGTCGTCGCCGGCGCCGAGCTGCTCGCCTTCCCGTCCCGGCGCGAGGGCTTCGGCCTCCCTCCGCTGGAGGCGCTGGCGTGCGGCACGCCCGTCGTGGCCAGCGACCTGCCGGTGACGCGGGAGGTGCTGGGTGATGCCGCACTCCTCGTGCCGCCGGGAGACGTGCCCGCGTTCGGTGATGCCCTGGCGACGACGCTGGACGCCGGCAGAGGCGAGGAGCGTGACGAGGCGCAGCGGCGAACCCGCGCGGCAGCCTTCACGTGGGACCGCTGCGCGGAGGCCACGCTCGAGGCCTACCACCGCGCGCTGACCGCGCCACACGGCTAGGACCTGGGCTGACGGTCCAGCGCCGCGATCGTGGCCTCCCGCAGGGCGTTGACCTGCCACACGACCGGGTCGATCTCCCATCCGGTCAGGCGCCGGACGACGCCCTTGAGCAGCCGTGCCATGAAGCGGCTGGAGCCGATCGGGGGCAGTGCCAGCGGGGGCAGGCGTCGTACCGCGGCTGAGCCCTCGCCGGGTACGGCAGTGCCGGGTCCAGCGTCAGCCGCACCAGCAGCGGCCGGGTCGGCGCCCATCAGCAGGCCGCGTGGCCGCCGGGCAGCCGCGCGGTGGACAACCGCGTTCTGCACTGCCGCGCGGTCCTCGTCCGGCCACGGCTCGTCGGAGTGCGCGCGCAGGCCCGGCTGCTCGCCCGCCGCCTGCTGCAATGCGGCCATCAGGGCGTCGTCGTCGGCCACCAGCGTCACTGCCGCCCCGCGCCGTACGGCCTGCTGGGCCAGCCCCCCGACGTCGGCCGCGACGACCGGACGGTCGTAGAGCGCCGCCCGCTCCAGCACGCCGGAGGACCAGATCCAGCGGTAAGGCAGCACCACGGCATCGCTTGCGACGATCCACCGGTCGAACAGCTCATCGGACAGGTAGCCCTCGTGCAGCTCCGTGCCAGGGGTCCCGCGCACGAGGCTCTCCAGGGAGGCGACGTAGGCGGCGACGGCCGGGTCGTCGAGCCGCGTCGAGCCCACGATGTCGAGCCGGCAGCCCGCTGCGGCGAGGCCGGCAGCCGCGAAGGCCCGGACCGCGCGGTCGAAGCCCTTGTGCTCCTGGATGAAGCCGATGGACAGCAGGCACGTGGCATCGTCCGGCAGGCCCAGGCTGCGCCGCGCCGAGGCCCGGTCGTGCCGGGTCCGGCGGACGAAGTCGGCACCGTGGTCGGCGACCACGACCCGCTCCGGCGCCAGTCGGAAGGCCGGCAGCAGGTCGTCGCGCTCGGTGCCGGTGTGCACCACGATGCGGTCGGCGGTCTGCCACAGCCGCCGGGCGGCAACCGCGGCAGGTGCGGTGCCGCGACCCCACCGGTAGTCGATCTCGTGCAGGACCACCTCGACCTCGTGCGCGGCGGCGAAAGCAACGGTCAGAGCGAGGTGACCGGCGAGCAGCTGGGCCGGCTGGGCGGGGGTCCGGTAGAAGACATCGGGATGGAACTGCACGACGACCTTGTCGTAGGCCCGGACCCGCTTGGCGAGCGCCAGCGCACCCCGCGGCGTAGCAAGGTCGAGGTGGTGGTGGGCCGCCGACGGCCCGGGCGAGAGGACTTCGACGGCGTGGCCCTGGCGGCGCAGCGCGGCCACCGACTGCACGGCGTAGGCGGCGATGCCGTCGCGGTGCGGGGCGTACGGCGTGACGACGAGGATCCTCACGCTGACCGGCCGGTGAAGGTTTCGAGGGCAGCCTCGATCCGGTCGAGGACGTCCGGCCACTGGTAGTTGCCGAGCACGTAGGCGCGCCCGGGGCGGGCGAGGTCCGCGGCGGCCTGCGGCTGCTCGGCAAGGAAGGCCAGGCACTCCTCGAGCTCGAGCTCGTCGTCGTAGAGCAGCCCGGCGCCGGAGGTCTCGCAGTGGTGGCGGACGACCGCTGACCCACCGTTGGCGACGACGGGCGTGCCGGCGAGCCAGGCCTCCATCACGGTCCGGGAGAACGCCTCGTACCTGCTCGGCTGCAGGTAGGCGGCGGCGGCGGCGAAGGCGTTGTCACGCTCGGCGTCCGGCAGGAAGCCGAGGTCGACGACCCGCTCGGCGATCTCGGCGGGCGGGTCGACCTCGCCTCCCCCGCAGGTGACGAGCGAGAAGGGCAGCCCGCGGCGGACCGTGGCCGAGGCGAAGCCCCGCAGCAGATCCTCCCAGCCCTTGGCCCCTTCCCGGCGGCCCGCGTAGAACAGGAACGGGCCTTGGATGCCGAACCGGGCCCGGAAGCCGTCCGGGTCGTAGGACGCCGGTACCTCCACGCCGCAGCCGGTCACCGCGTGGGGCGCCAGCCGCGGCGCGACCCGGTGGGCCAGCTCGTGCTCGGGCTCGGTCTGCAGCAGCAGGCCCGCGACCCCGGAGAGCATCGGCGAGAACAGGTCGAGGTAGGCGTAGGGCTCGTCGTGCAGGCAGGTCCACAGCACGCTGCGGTCCGGCGCGACCTGCGAGCCGGCGAACGTCGGCCAGAACGGGTAGGGCCCGAGCAGCAAGGCGTCGTAAGTGTGTGACGTATCGAGCAGGTGGTGCCACAGCTCCGGCACGCGGACTCCGTCATTGATCCACCGCTGCTGCTGGGCGAGGGTCAGCGGGGATCCCGCATGCATTGCGCGCTCGGCCTCGGCGCGCTCGGCCCCCGGCGTGTCGATGACTGCGGGGAAGCGCCGGACGACAAGACCGCCCTGCTCGCTCACCCCCGGCTCGTAGTCGTTGGCCCAGGTGAAGTGGTCGCGTGCGGTGGTGGTGAGGACCTCGACCTCCCAGCCGCGGGCCGCAAGCCCCAGCCCGATCTGCGCCAGGACGATCTCGGCGCCCCCGACGAGGCCCTCGCCGAAGCGGGCCGGGCAGACGCCGATCCTGCGGGGCCCAGAGGTCACGGGCGCCATCCTGCCAGCAGTCCGTCGCCTGTCACGGCGAGCACACGCCCTTACGCTGAGGCCGTGTCGCCGTTCCACGAACCGGCGCGCGGCAGAACAGCCAGGAACCCCTGGCGGCCGGGCGCTGCCCGCGACTGGCGCCGCACGCTCGCCGAGGCACTGTGCATGATCGTCGCTGCGCTCATCGTCCTGTGGCAGCTGCGTGGGCGCGGCTTCACGGGGATGGCGGACAACGGGGACTGGCCCCGTCTGGTCAACCAGGTCGGGCTCCGCTTCGCCCCGCGCGACCAGGTGACCTTCGGCAACCACCTGGTGCGGCTGCTGTTCCGCGACGCGGCTGCCGACGACTGGCGTCAGTACCCGACGACCGCAGCACCTTTCGTGCGGGCTGTCGTCAAGGCAGACGCAGCCGTAACGGGCAGTGAGCGCTTCGACATCGGTGTGCTCGGCCTCGCCTACCTCACCGCTTTTCTTGCGTGCGTCTACGGACTGCTGCGCGTCAGCCGCCCCCTGGCCCTCGTGCCGCGCGTGCTCGCGGTGGTCATCGGCGGGTTGCTCCTCACCGACTACGCCTTCACCGCGTACTTCGACTCGCTCTACAGCGAGCCTGCCGCGATCCTGGCCACACTGGCCACCATCGGCGCTGGGCTGCGCTGGGCCAGGGAGCCGCATTCGCTCCGCTGGATGGCGCTGACCTGCCTGTTCCTCGCGACTGCCCTCGCCGCCAAGGCCCAGTACGTGCCCACGGGAGCGGTCGTGGCGCTGGGGATCCTCGTCGGCGGCATGCTCGCCCTGTACCGACGGCAGTGGCGCCGGGGGGTCGCGACGGCGCTTGCAGCAGTGCTCGTGCTCGGCGCGGGTGCGGCGGAGCTCAGCCTCCAGCCCGCCAAGCTCACCCGCTACAACACGTGGGACGAGACCTACGTCGAGCTGCTGCCACACACGCGCAACCCAGGCGCTGCACTCGCAGAACTTGGTCTGGACCCGAGGCTGAGAACGTTTGCCGGCCTCAGTGCCTACCAGCCCCGCACCCCCTTGCACTCGGCCGCCCTCGCCGTGGCCTACCCGCATCCGCTGCCGACGCGGGCGGCTCTACTGGCGTATTGGGGAAAGCACCCGGACGAGACCGTGCAGCTGCTGTGGCGCGGCCGGATGGGCTTGCGCGAGTGGCGACCGCAGTACATCGCCAACATCACGACCCAGCCACGCTTCCCCAAACCGACGCTCGTCTCGGGGGCGTCAGCGTGGAGTGGGACGGTGCGGGCACTTCGGCACGTAGCGCTACCCCTCGTTGTCGTGGTGCTCCTGGCTGGACTCGTCGTGCCGGTGCTCGCCCTTCGACGGCAGCGGCGCGCAGCACGGGTGCAGCACGCGCTGATCCTGGTGCCTGCGCTCAGCGTTGCCGCCAGCTCCCAGTACGTGGTTGTCCTGCTGGGCGACGGTCGCTACGAGCTGGTCAAGCACTTGCTCCTGTTCGACCTGCTGTGGGCCTCGACAGCTGTAGGGCTCGCCGTCTGGGCAGCAGCGAGGATCGCCGCCCGGCCGCTGCGCCATCCACCGAAGCAGACCCGGCTGACGCAGCTGCGGTCAGCCGACTTCGATCTTTGGTGACAAGTGCAACAGCCCGACCTCGCTGCCCTCGCTGAAGACGCGGAACGAGCTGCGGCGGTCGAGCCGGTGGTAGGTGATGCCGCCGCCCTTGTCGTGCACGGCGACGCTGAGGAAGTACTGCCCCTCCAGCATCGGGATGTCGCCGAAGCGGAAGCGCACCCGGCGGCGGCCGGTCAGCGGCGAGAGCGTCATCCCCTGCATACCGGTGTTGGTCCCGTAGACGACGTTGTCAAGGTGGTCCTCGATGGCGATCCCGACTGCCCAGTCGTCGACTGTGCCCTGCAAGGCCTCGACCTCGAACTCCAGCCCGAGCGTGTCGCCGGGCTCGAAGCGGTCTCGCGGGGTGCCCGCACCGTCGGTGACGACCACGTCAGTGACGCGGGCGCGCCGGTCGCCGTAGTCGTCGTCATGCACCGGCTCGGTCGTGTACCGCTCCCGGAAAGCTCGGACCGCCGCGATCGCGGTCCCGTCGGTGACGACGTCGCCGTGGTCGAGCAGGATGGCGCGGTCACACAGCTGTCGGACGGTGTCGAGCGCGTGTGTGACGAGGACGATGGTCCGGCCCTCGCGCTGGAACTGCTTGATCCGCTCCATGCACTTGCGCTGGAACGGCTCGTCGCCGACGGCGAGCACCTCGTCGACGAGCAGGATCTCCGGGTCGACGTGGACGGCAACCGCGAAGGCCAGCCGGACGTACATCCCCGAGGAGTAGAACTTCACCTGCGTGTCGATGAAGCGGTCACCGATGTCGGCGAAGGCGACGATGTCGTCGAAGTAGTAGTCGGTCTGGCGCCGGGTGAGGCCCAGGATCGAGGCGTTGAGGTAGACGTTCTCGCGGCCGGTGAGGTCGCCGTGGAAACCTGCGCCGACCTCCAGCAGCGCGGCGAGCCTGCCACGGCGCTCGACGTAGCCGGTGTCGGCCGACAGGATGCCGCCGATCAGCTTAAGCAGCGTCGACTTGCCCGAGCCGTTGTGCCCGATCAGCCCGAGCGTGGTCGCCGACTCAACCTCGAACGACACGTCGCGCAGCGCGAAGAAGGTCTCGCGGTGCTTGCGCTCGCGGCCGAGGTTGACCACGCGCTCCTTGAGCGACTTCTGCTTGTTGAGGCTGAACGACTTGCTGACGTCGACGACCCGGATCACCGGTGGGTTCACGCTGCCACCACCGCCGGTACCGCCGACGGGCTCCTCCAGGCGGAGCCCACGCTCACAGCTCCTGGGCGAAGTTGCCCGACGACCGCGCGAAGACGCGCTGGGCGAGCCACAGCAGCACCAGGCTGGCGAGCAGCAGCATGCCGAGGCGCCCGTAGAGGTTGCCGTCGTAGAAGAAGGCGCGCCCCTTTGCGGTGTGGCCCCCGGGCCACAGCGCGCGCTGGAAGGCCAGCACCACGTCGGCCATCGGGTTGGCCAGATAGACCTGGAACAGCCCGTTGAGGCCGTGCTCGGTGACGAGGGTGGTGCGCACCTTGGTCCAGTCGTAGACGATCGGGGTCATCCAGAACCAGAGCAGCAGACCGATCTCGACGAGGTACTGGACGTCGCGCAGGTAGACGTTGGAGGCCGCGAGCAGCAGCCCCAGCGCACAAGCGAACACGACGAGCACCAGCATGGCGAGGGGGACGAGCAGCAGATCCCCCGGATGCGGCCAGTTGCCCGTCACCAGGTAGGCGCCGACCAGGACGACGAGCTGCAGCACGAAGTTGACGACGGCCGCGCCGACGACCGACAGCGGGAGCAGCTCGCGGGGGAAGTAGACCTTCTTGACCAGGCCGGCGTTGCCGACGATGGCGCCGGTACACCCGCCTAGGATGTCGGTGAACAGCGTCCACGCGACGAGCCCGGTGAACAGGTAGACGCCGAACTGGGGGATGACCCGGCCGCTGCCGAGGAAGATACCGATGGCGACCGAGTAGACGAGCAGCTGCAGCAACGGGCGCACGAGCGTCCACAGGAACCCAAGCACCGAGTCCTTGTACTTGACCTTGAGCTCTTTGCGGGTCAGCTGGCTCAGCAGCTCGCGGTACTCGATGACCTCGCGCACGGAGCGGCCGAAGCCCCGGAACAGTGGACCCGGCGCGTTGACCCGCTCGAAGGGCAGTGCCTCGACCGCTGCGGCCCCGTGGCGATGGGTCCCGCCGGTGTCCGGCGGGGCGGCCTGGACAGCAGTCACGGTGCCGAACCTGCTGCATACATCACCTGCGTACTGTAGCCGCGCTGTCCGACTAGCCAGATCAACGCGCAGGAGCACCGGTGGACGTGGCTGTGTGCGGCGCGCAGATGCCGTTCGTGACCGGCGGCGCCGAGCTGCACCAGGCCAACCTCGTCACAGCCCTGCGGGAGCGGGGCCACCGGGCCGAGCTCGTCCGGCTGCCCGTGGCGTGGGAGAAGGGCCGCCTGCTCGATGCGCCGCTGGCCTGGCGGTTGCTCCCGCTCGACGTCGACCTCGTGATCGCAACGAACTTCCCGTCGTACTTCGTCCGGCACCCCCGCAAGGTGGTGTGGCTGTTCCACCAGCACCGTGGCGCGTACGACGCGGCGGATGCCGACTGGTCGGACTTCGGGCCCGACGACGCCGCGCTCGAGACCCAGCGCCAGCTCGTCGAGTGGGACAACCGGGCACTCGGCGAGGCCGAGCGGCTGTTCACCACCAGTGGCGTCGTAGCCGACCGCCTGGCGCGCTACAACGGCCTGACCGGCACCCCCCTGCTGCATCCGCCGCCGCTGGCCGACCGGCTCCGGACGGGCCCGTACGGCGACTACGTCCTGCTGCCCACCCGGCTGGAGAGCAACAAGCGGCCCGAGCTGGCTGTCGAGTGCCTGGTCCACGTGCCCCAGCCGGTGCGCTCTGTCGTGGCGGGGCGGGGCTCCCTCGCCGCGGCCCTGTCGGCGTCCGTGGAGCGGCTGGGGCTTGGCGGCCGGGTGTCGCTGCCTGGGTTCGTCCCGGATGACGAGCTTGTCGACCTGTACGCCGGGGCCCTGGCGGTGGTCTACGCGCCGGACGACGAGGACTACGGCTACGTGACCCTTCAGGCGTTCCTCGCCGGCAAGCCCGTCGTCACCTCGCAGGACTCCGGCGGCGTCGTCGAATGGGTCGAGGACGGCGTGACGGGGTTGGTCACGGACGGCACGGCAGCGGGTATCGGCGCGGCTGTCGCGCGGCTGCACGCCGACCGGAGGTTGGCTCGGCAGCTGGGTGAGGCTGGCCGGGAACGCGTCCGCGATCTTGACTGGGGGCCGGTGGTCGACCGCCTGCTGGGGCTCGACGACGGTCGTCCGAGGTGAGCCCGCCCGTCGGTCCTGCCAACCGCGGTGCCGGGGCGCCGCCCGTCCTGGGCGTCGAGCTGTCCGGATCCGGCGCCGAGCTCGTACCGCTACTGGCGGCGTTGCGTGCGTGGTGCCGGCCGGTCGTGCTGCGCCCCCGGAACGATCTGCGGCCGGCTGCCCTGCTGTTCGACGCCCTGCCGGCCGCTCCGCCCGACCTGCCCTGGGCGGTCGCGAGCCGGGACCCTGCGGTGCTCGCTGCCGCCGGGAGCCGGGGTGTGCGGGCACCCGACGGGCGCGTGCCGCCTGGCGCGGCGTACGTCCCCCCGTTCGTCCGTTCGCGGCTGCGTGCGGCGCGCGGGCTCGGCGGCCGGCCCGTCGTGAGCTGGACGAGCGCTGGATGGGCGTACTCGGAACGGGCCGGGCTGCTGCCCGACGACCTCGTCGACACCGCCCTGGGCTGCGCTGCCGTCGCCGTGGTCGACGCCTCGGGCGCAGCACCGGTGAGCGCCGGGAGCGCCGGGAGCGCCGGGAGCGCCGGGAGTGCCGCGGAGCGGGCTCTGGCATGGGGCGCTCCGCTCGTCTGTAGCCCATCGCTGTGCTCAGCGCTGCGACTCACGCCGGACGAGCACGTTGCCGTCGCGAAGACCGGCGAGCTCACCACTCGCGCAGCCGACCTCGCGGGCGACGACCGGGAGTCGAGCCGGCTGTCCTGGCGTGGCCACCGTTGGTGGGAGGACCGGCACGACGCCGCCCGGACGGCGGCAGTGCTCGCGCTCGGCCTGCTGCCCGGCACGGCCAGGTCAGCCCAGCTGCGCATGGCCGAGCTGGGTACGCCGCCCGATGCCGAGGTCCGGCAGCGGTGGAACGAGCGGCGGCTCTGACGCAGCCTCCTGTTGCTGTGGCAGCGGGGGGCGGTCGTACAGTCCCGTCGTGCCTTTGCCCGCCGCCCTGCGCGAGTCGCTGACCGCCCGTCTGCGTGATGCCGGAGGCTCGGCACCCGGACAGCCCGCGGCGCCTGCAGCCGTGCGAGTCGGCCGCTTGGTCCGCCGCGTCGGCGCCGCCGGCGTTCGTCGGGCGGAGGCGGCGGGCTTGCTGCGTGCCCGCCGGGCCGCCCATCAGGCCAACGTCCGCCTCGACGGCGTCGAGCAGACCGTGAGCGACCTGCAGCCGGTGGCCGTCCAGGCCGAGCTCACGGCCGCGCAGGCCCAGGCCACGGCGGCGCAGGCCCAGGCCACGGCGGCGCAGGTGCAGGCGACGGCCGCGCAGGCCCAGGTCACGGCGGTGCAGGCCCAACAGCTGTCGGAGCAGGCGCATCAGCTCGAGGCCAAGGTCGGCGACACCCAGGGCCAGTTACACGACCTGACCGTCAACCAGGAGTTGCTCAAGGTCGAGTTGCGGGGGCTTCAGCACACGCTCGACGAGCTCGGCTGGGCGCTGGCACCTGGTGCGGGCCTGGCCGGAGCCGGGGTGCGGGTGGCCGAGCTGCGCGAGCGGGTCAACGGGCTCGACCGTCGGCTGCGAGCCCTCCCGCAGCCGGCGGGCGGGCCGAGCGCGCCGTCCGCCACCGGACCGGCTGACGGCCCCCCTGCGGCTCCTGCGGCTCCTGCGGCGGCTGCCCCGCAGTCGGCCCTGTTCGACTACGTCGGCTTCGAGCGGCGCTTCCGCGGCGACCCGGACGAGGTCTCCGAGACGCTGTGGACCCGCTACGGCGAGCGGCTGAGCCAGTCGGCCCCGGTGGTCGACCTGGGCTGTGGCCGGGCGGAGCTGCTGCACCGGCTGCGCTCGCTCGGGGTCGAGGCGAAGGGCGTCGACAGCGACCCGTCGATGGTCCTCGAGGCGCGCGATGCCGGCCTCGACGTCGACCAGGCCGACGCGCTCGCCTGGCTCGCCGACCAGCCCGAGGGCTCGCTGGGGTCCATCATCGCGACCCACCTCGTGGAGCACCTGCAGCTCGACGACCTCGTGAGCCTGCTGGAGCTGGCAGCGAGCCGGCTGCGCCCCGGCGGCATCCTGATAGCGGAGACGCCCAACCCGGCCTCGCTGGTCGTCCTCGGCAACTCCTACGTGATGGACCCGACGCACGTGCGGCCCGTGCATCCGTCCCTGCTGACCTTCCTGCTCGAGGGCGCAGGCTTCCGCGACGTCCGCCTAGAGTTCTACTCCCCAGCGCAGGGCTACCACCTGCCACTCGTCGACGACCCGTCCGCCCCTGCCTGGGTGGACACTGTCAACCAAGCGTTCGGGCAGCTCAACCACGTGCTGTTCGGGCCGCAGGACTACGCGGCCGTCGCGACGACGCCCGAGCCCGGGCCAGGCGCCTCCCGTCAGCGGTAGGGGATCGAGCGGGGCCCGGTCGCAGGCAGCAGCCGGAGGCCGCCGTCGGCCTGCACCTCTGCGACGTAGACCGTGCGCACATCCTTCGCCACGGCCGCGGGGCGGCCGGTGAGCGTGGCGTTCCAGTGCTGCAATCTCACGATGCTGAACGGGGTCGGTGATGCGGGCAGGCCGGGCAGCTCCGTCGGCGAGCTGATGACGGTGTAGAGGCGCCGGCCAACCGCAGCGGCCGATGTGCGTGCCTGGCTGAGCATGGCCGGCTGGATCTGTCCGGTTCCCGCGACCGGGACGTCGCAGTACGACCGGACGGTCTGCAGCCAGATCGGGGCCAGCTTCGGTCCGACGATCACCGCCGCGTCGCTGGGCAGCGCCCGGCACACCGCGGTGATCTCCGCCAGCTGAGGGACGTACTGCCGCTTGTCCCACAGTGGCTGGCTCGCATCGACCGTGTCCCAGGCGACGAGCACGCCGAGCACTGCGGCCAGCGCCCCCAGCCAGCGTGAGCGGTGCAGCAGCCAGCTCAGCACGATGGCGGCCCCCAGCAGGACGCCGGGGAAGGCGAGGGGCAGGAGGCGCCGCGAGGCCCAGATCTGGTCCGGAGTGATGCTTGGCCGCACCAGGTACAGCGTCGCGGTCAGCACGATCATCCCAACCGACAGCACGAGCGACGGCTGCAGGGTCCGCGCCGCTCGCTCAACCAGGCTGGCCAGACCGAGCGTGCCGAGCACGACGGCAGGAACACCGATGTACCAGGTGAGCCACGCGACCGTCAGCTCCCCGTAGCCACGGCTGCCGTCGAGGGGCAGGTGCCGCGCCTTCTGCAGGAACGTGATGTATCCCGCATAGGCGCCCCCGACGTCGTTGCGGTCGATAAGCCACAGCGGCCGACTGGCTAGCGCGGCCATCACCACGCAGACGCCTGCGAAGGCAGCGGAGGGCGCGAACCGCAGCCAGGTCGGGGTGGCCCTGGCAACCAGGGCTGGACGCAGCGCGACCACGCCGGCGGCGAGAGCGCACAGCAGTGCCAGGGCGGCGCCGCCGCGGAAGATGAGGCGGACCTGGCTGCCGAGGTCGTGGTAGTAGACGGGCGCCAGCCGTTGCAGGTCGCGCACCGCGAGGACGACACCGACGGCCACGGGCAGAGCCACCAGGCCGGCCCGCACGAGCGCCTCCCGCTCGCGGCGGAGGACAGCCGTGCCCACGACGACAGCCAGGTAGGGCAGCACCGCCAGGATGCTGAACAAGCCGTCGATGCGGGTGAGCGCTGTCGCACCCAGGACCAGTCCGCCGACGAGAAAGTCCTTGCGGCGTCCCGACTCGTGCGCGACCCACAGCAGGGAGAAGGCACCCCAGGCGAACACCATTGCCAGCGGCTCGGTGTACAGGGCGCGGCTGAACTCGGCCATCGGCAAGGTTGCGCTCAGCACCGCCACGGCCCCGAGCGCGAACCAGGGGTTGACCACGCGGCGCGCGAAGCCGTAGACAGCCAGCAGCGCTACAGCCCCGACCAGCACGTTGACGTACAGCACGGCAGAGTCCCCACCGAGCCACCCGGCGCTCGCGGCCAGGGACTGGACCAGGTGCGCACCCTGCGGCTGCACGGCACCCCCACCGCCCGGCAGGTCGGGGAAGCCGTTGCTTGCAAAGACAAGGCCGGGTGTGCCGCCGAACACCTCGGCGTGGGTCGGGATCGGCACGGAGTGGTGGCGGACGAGCCACTCGCCGGTCAACGCGTAGGTGGCCGGGTCGCGGAACACGGCGATGTCCTGCGACGACAGCGGCAGGGTCAGGGCCGTCCACACGGTGGCCCCGGCAAGGGCGGTGAGGTCAGCCCACCGGCGGTGCGAGGACCCGCATTGCCGCCGAGCCGACGCTCGCCCGGCCGCCACCCCCGCGACAACGGCGGCGGCGAGCCCGAGCGGCAGCGTCAGCCCCGGCCGCAGCTGACCGGCCAGCAGCAGCACGATGGCGACGACCCCGTACCCGGCGAGCGCCGCCGGCAGCGCCTCGGGCAGTCCGACGATGACGTTCCAGACGCGTTCCTGCGGCCGGCCGGGGGACGTGTGGCTGCCCCTCCTGGATGGGGCTGCTGCTGCCGGCCGGCTCACGGGGCGAACGGCATGCTCACTCGGCATGGCCGCCGGGCCTGGTCGTTGTCAGCACGCTGCTCCATGGCGGTAGCCGTGAACGGAGGCTATCGGCGCCGCGTGCCTGACTGGGCAACGCCACGCCGCCAGGAACAACCTCGACCACGGTCAGCGCCTGCTCCGCTGCTGGGTGCCGAGCTCACGCTGGAGGCTGTCGAGGAACGCTGTGCTGAACAGAGGGGCGCGTCCTGTCGCGAAGGCCCGCTCGACCGACTCGACAACGACGAAGCGGCTGGCGAGGATCATGCGCGCCACGTCGTGGGCGTCCTTCGGGGCGGAGTTGATACTCACCGAGGTGATGTCGGCGAAGTACGGCGAGACCTGCGACTGCGAGACGCCGTTGAAGGAGTCGCCCAGGACGAGCGTCGGCGCCGGGTACAGACGGCTGCCCTGGGTGCTGGTCGCGGTAAGAAGCGCGATGCCGATCGTGCCCACCTTGCCCGGCTGGTAGGGGATCTCCGGGTACGCGCGGACACCGGCGCGGCGCACCTGCCACCCGTCGTAGCTGTTGTCGGCCGAGATGCCGGTGAAGCGGGTGAGGTCGCCGGTCTCGGTCACCCGACCAATGGGTACGAAGGCGTCGGGCTGCCAGAGGCCCGGCTCGGCCGCGTCGACGACGGTGCGTGCGTACAGCCCCGCGGCGCGGGGGGCCCAGTGCGTGTCCTTGGGCTTGTAGATCGGCTGACCTGCCTCCGCCCGCAACGCCAGCAGCGGCCGGTAGAGGTCGGCGTACCCCTCCGGCGGGGCGGCTGTGGTCTGCGCCCAGAACGCCTTCTTGGCCGCCTGCCCGCACGCCTTGTTCGGGTAGCGGGAGGGCAGTTCCTCGGTCTCGACCGAGGTCTTGTCCGGCGGTACCAGCAGGACGTAGCTCGCCCCCGTGGCACGGACGATCCGGGCGAGCCGGGTCGCGTTCTGGAGTGTGGTCGCCACCGGCACCGTGTGGGTGCAGGCCCACAGCAGGTCCTGAGCCCAGAACAGCCACCCGTGCGGAGCAGCGATGACGTCCGACCGGCCGCCCGTCCCGTAGGCCGGCGGCTCGTCGAAGACCTTCTCGTCCACCGCCGCGTTGGCGCGCACTGCAGATCCACGCAGGGGCAGATGGTCGCTCGTCCACCTGTTGAGCTGGCCGAAGACGCCCCAGCCCTGCGAGAGCGACGGCCGCGACGACAACGGCCGGTTCTCGAGCTGCTCCGGCCGGGCCCCAGCGAGATAGGCGAGCCCCGGGACGGAGAAGAAGGCGATGGCGAGCAGAAAGATGAGAACGCGCGACGGTGACCACCTCTTGCGCCGCGGCGGGGGTGCGTCCTCGGCCGCGGGACGGTCCGCCGCGAGCGGCTCGGTGTCCGGGGCTGCGCTCACCGCCGGGCTGCCATCAGACGGGAGGCCATCAGAACTGAAAGTACAAGAAGGGGCTGAAGGTGCCGGCGGCCACAAGTACGGCAGCGTAGG
>JAABUZ0100004155.1_pt1 | contig 20317 bp, 18 predicted proteins | sample 5562091 | NCBI WGS metagenome assembly JAABUZ01 (sample SAMN12813069, study PRJNA571459) | rock metagenome | isolation source: Antarctica rocks | place: Antarctica: Victoria Land, Linnaeus Terrace sud | collected 2015-12-21 | reverse complement strand
GCGGCCGCGACGCTCGCATGGCGCGGCTGGCTCGCGACGAGGGCGTGGCGCTGCGCCGTGGCGACGGCGAACTGCGGGCAGCTGTAGGCGGGCACGACGGCGAGCAGCTCGGTCGTGGTGATGACGGAATGGTGGCCGTCATACTGATACATCGTGACGCCGCCCTCGGGCTTGTCGGTCTCGAGCAGGTCGTACGTCGCCGGGTCGTAGCGGTTGGTCGTGATGCTGGGGGTCAGCGTCCCATTGAGCGGCGTGTAGGCGCGGATTGGCGGCGCCACGGTCTGTGTGACCAGGCCGGTGCTCCCGTTCGGCCCGACGTAGGCGTACGCAGCGGTCGTCTGGTTGCCGTTGGCGTCCTGGCTACTGAGCACATCATGGTCCTGGTCGTACGTCATGCGGGTTGTGTCGTTCAGCCCGTCGGCGACGCTCGTGGCCTCGCCCTGCCCGTCGAGGGTATAGGTCGTGGTGAGCGCCCCGTCGGCGCCATCGCCCCGCACGACCTGTGTCTGGCCGGGACTATAGGTGAAGAGCGTTGTATACGCGGGCGTGTAGCCGGCCTGCCCCACCTGACCCGACGCGGGGCTGGTGATGGTGGCGAGCCGCCCCTGCGCGTCGTAGCCGAGCGTCCATTGGTGATTGGCGCCGGTCGTCACCGTGGTGAGCTGCGTCCCGCTGTAGCCGAACGTGGCCGTGAGCGCGTCGGACGTGCCCGCGCCCCAGGTCAGGGTCGTGAGCTGGCCCGCGCCGTTGTAGCCGTAGGCGACGTGCTGGCCCCGCGCGCCGCCGCTGCTTTGCCACAACGGACTCTGCGTGTCGGCCAACAAACCGTTCTGATACGAGAACGCCAGCGCGCGGCCCCCGCTATTGGCCTCGCTCGTCGGACCACTCGACCCGTACGAGAGCGTATTGGCGTTGCCGTAGGCGTCGGTGTCCGCGCGGTAGCGCCCCTGCGCGTCGAAGGTGAGGGTCTCGCTCGTGAGGATGTCGGTCAGCGTGTAGCCGGCGGTCGAGGCCGTGAGCTGCCAGGGCAGACCGGGCGGCGTGCTGTAGGTCGTGTACGGCCCCGTGGCGCCGAGGCTGCCCGTGTAGGTGAACGGCCACGTCGCGCCTGAGTCGTCTTGATAGGTCACGACACCCGTAAGGCTGCCGCCCATCTGGGGCGTCAGGTTATCCACCCAGCCCTGTCCGGCCGTGCTCGTGACGCCGGCCTGGGCGAGATTGCTGTCCCAGACGTGGGCGAGCGTGAGGTCGGGGCCGCGTCCGGGGATGCTCAGGTCGGCCGCGCTCACGTCCACATGACCGTCGGCGAGATCGACGCTGGCATCCAGGCCCGCGGCGAAGCGCACGCTCTGATGCGGATGCCAGGCCACCGTGCCGCCTCCGACAATGGGTGTCGGCGTGCTCGGCGCCGTGGGGACCGTGATGGTGACGGTGTATTGCCCCGCGTTGTCGTAGGTCCCGTCGTCGCCGCCACCCAAGATCAGCGGGTCGCCCGGCGCCGTGATCGGGAACGTGTAGGTATGGTCGGGCCGGTAGGCCGGGACGGGTTGTATCAGCGTGTCGGCCTGGTTCAGGTTGATCTGCAGGCCGAAGTTGTCGCGGCCGGTGTAGTGCCGCGGCGGGGTGTAGGGGGCGCCGTTGCAATCCGCATAGATATAGAACGCATCCGAGAACGCACAGCCCGCCAGGTGGCCGACGCCGGACACGGTCAGCGTGATCGGCCCGCTGTAGGACTGCGTGGTTTGGACGCCGGACGGGCCGTCGACGAAGGGCACGACGACGGTCTCCCCCGTCGCCGTCGTTCCCGCCGCGTTCATTGACGCCGCCGCGCGAACGACGCGGACCTGTGCGGGCTGGGCCGCCTGCGGCGTGCTGACGGCCGCCGTGGCCGAGGCGATCGCGGCCGCCGTGGCGGTCTCCGTCATAGCTGGTGTCGTCGTCGTCGCGGGCGACGCTGTCGCCGTGCGCGCTGTCGAGGTTGTGATGCCCGCGCTCGTAGATGTGGGCGAGGCGACGGGCGTGCTTGCACCGACGGTCGGGGCGCCGCTGCTCGTCGTGGTGACACTGACGCTGGGTGATGGCGCCGGCGTGCCGGACGCGGTCGTCGTCGGCGGGACCGTCGATGGCGCGCTCGCGCCGGAACCGCTCTTTATGACAACGGTGTGATGCCTCATGGCGACAGCGTGATGCACAGTCGAACGTGGTTGATCGCCCCGGCTCGTCGCGCTGAACGCGGCGCGCGCGTGGATGGGCGGGACCCCTGCCAGCGGGGCCAGTACGCCCTCGCCCACGAGGGCGACCAGCGCGATGATGCGCCAATGACGCATGCGAATCCTCATACCTGCTCCTCTTGCTCCGTGTGGCGCCGCGCCACACGCGGCTCTCCCCATCAGGCCCACTCGCCTGATCCTGCGCCTATTGTGGATGGCAGACGGCGGCGTGTAAAGGGAAAAACCACAGGATTAGCCACATCTTTGCAAAGATATGGCTAATCCTGTGGCCGCGCGTCGCCCTGGCGTCCTTAGAACCGGTGTGCTATGCTGGCAACGAGCGACACGGATGCCGTGAGCGCGGCGGCCGGCCCAAACGAGGGGTCGGAACCTTGAAATCCCGGTGGATACGATGGCCGACATAGACCCCATCCCTTTCAAAGATCTCCTCAGACGCTACCGCGTGGCCGCTGGACTGACACAGAAAGCGCTCGCCGAGCGGGCCGGCCTCAGCATTCGTACGATCAGCGACCTCGAGCGCGGCGTCAACGACACGCCTCGTAAGGACACGCTGCCGCCCCTACTCCGCGCCCTCGACCTCTCGCCCCAGGAGAGCGCCGCGTTGCGGACCGCCGCGCGCCGCGGCGCTAGGCGCGTGGCCCCGCCGCGTATACAGCAGCGGCCGCCGCACAACGTACCCGCGCAGACGACGCCCCTTATCGGTCGTGAGCGGGAGGCGGCGCGCGTCCAGGCGCTCCTGCGCCGCGCGGATGTGCGCCTGCTGACTCTCACCGGCCCTGGCGGCATCGGCAAGACGCGCCTGGCCCTGCACGTCGCGGCCGCCGCCCTCGACCACTTCTCCGGCGGCGTGTTCGTCGTCGCCCTCGCCGCCCTGACCGACCCCGCGCAGGTCGAGCCCGCGATCGCCCGCGCCCTCACCGACGCGGGGATCGTCGCGCCGGACCCATGCGCGAGTGTCGCCGCTGCCTTACGGGACGCGCCGGCGCTGCTTCTGCTCGATAACACGGAGCACCTGCCGCCGGCCGCGGCGCTCGTCGCCGAGCTGCTCGCGGCCTGCCCGATGCTCACGATCCTCGCCACCGGCCGGTCCGCCTTGCGCGTGCACGGCGAACACCGCTTGCCCGTCCCGCCACTGTCCCTGCCCGACCCGGACTGCCCACCAGGGGCCGCGTTCCTGTGCGGCTACGAGGCGGTGCGCCTCTTCGTCGCGCGCGCCCAGGCGGCTATGCCGGACGTCGCGCTCACCGATGCCAACGCGGCGGCGATCGCGGCGATCTGCCGCCGGCTCGACGGGTTACCATTGGCCATCGAGTTGGCGGCGGCGCGCAGCGCGATCCTGCCTCCGCGCGCCCTCTTGGCCCTGTTGGAGCGGCCGGGGGAGCATGGTCACGCGCCCTTACAGGTACTCACCGGCGGGGCGAGCGACGTACCGGCGCGACAGCGCACGCTGCACGACACGATCGCCTGGAGCTACGATCTGCTCGACGCCTCCGAGCAGGCCCTATTCCGGCGCCTGGCCGTCTTTGCCGGCGGCACGCTGGCGGCGATCGAGACTGTGTGCGCGGAGGACGGCGCCGCGCCCGATGCGCTGGAGGGCGTGTCCTCACTGGTAGACAAGAGCCTGCTCCAAGTCGTGACTGATGACGGCGTGCGGGGAGAGGCGGACGAGCGGCATTTCACACTGCTGGAGACGATCCGCGCATACGCGCTACGCCTGCTGGCGGCGAGCGGCGAGGGGGAGGCGCTGCGGCGGCGCCACGCCGCCTACTATGTGGCGCTCGCCGAAGAGATCGAACCGGAACTGATGGGGCCACGTCAGGCCTCGTCGCTGGCGCGCCTAGAGCGCGAGCACGACAACCTACGCGCGGCTTTACGCTGGGCTCGGGAGTGCGGCGACCGCACGATAGGCCTTCGCTTAGGGGCGGCGTTGTGGCGTTTCTGGTGGACGCGCGGGTATCTGGCCGAAGGGCGTCGCTGGCTGGATGCTTTCCTGGGTCTCGCGCCCGGCGCCGAGGGTCTGGACCCCGTGCGTGCGCGGGCGCTCGGCGCCGCGGGGGTGCTGGCAGCCATCGCGGGCGCGTACGATCGTGCCACGACGTTGCTCGACGAGGCGCTGGCGCTGCGGCGCGCACTGGGCGATGAGCGGGGCATCGCCGTGACACTCGGAAATCTGGGCGGTGTGGCGATGAAGATGGGCGACTACGGACGCGCTGATCGGTTGTTCGCCGAGGACCTGGCGGCGCGACGCGCCCTCGGGGACATGTGGGGGATCGCCTCCGCGCTCAATAATCTCGCGGAGTTGGCGCGCCTACGCGGAGATTATCAGGGGGCCATCGCGCGAGCCGCGGAAAGCATGACGTTCTACGAGCGCGTCGGAGACGCGTCGGGCGTCGCCAATGTGTTGCACATCCAGGGCGGCGCGGCGCTACGGCAGGGCGCGTACGACCGCGCGGCGGCGGCATTCACCCGAGGCCTGGACCTAGCCCGTGCGGTCGGCGACAAGTCCGATGAAGCCGATTGCCCGGAAGGCTTGGCGGCGGTCGCGACGGGCCAGACGCAGTCGGAGCACGCCGTACAGCTGTACGGGGTAGCCGCGCGGTTACGGGACAAGGGTGGGCTGCCGCTACCCCCCGTCGATCAGACGGACTACGAGCGCGCTGTGTCCGATGCGCGCGCCGCGCGCGGGAATGATCGGTTCGCGGTAGCCTGGGCCAAAGGGGTAGGGGCCCACGACGCGGAGGGCGCGCCTTTGGACGGGATCATCGCAGCGGTCCGCAAGCAGACCATCCACGACTAGCCGATCGCGCAGCGCCCCTCCGTGCGCGCATAGCGTGAGCTAATTACCCCACTGGCTGCCCGCACCCGATGCCAGGACCAAACCAACGAGCGAGCCAATCGCTAGGACAGCCCGTAGCATGACGGGGCGGTGACACAAGGAGTTGGCGCGTATGCTCTTCATTTTTCTCCGCAACAGATATCCCCCTCGCCCCTCCATCTAATGATCGAGGGCAATACATAAAAAGCTACATCGGGGCGCGTTCAAGTGGACCGAACGATCCAGCCTATAGTTTGTAGTACAAGGGAACGGGGCTATGGCATATCCCCCATTCGGGCTATACGGGCTCGACATGCGGGACGAGAGCTTTACCCGGCCGTGTGTAGCTGATATAGTAAAAGTGTCGGCGCGACCGGATACCGTCAAGCCCGGCGAGACCGTGGGACAAAAGCACAACAATAGCAGTGAGCGGACGACGCTCCTCAAGGCCATGGGCGTCGCGGGCGCTTGTGGCCTTGATAGTGCTGTGTCTGTTTCAATTGGTGTTGTAGGCGGGCAGTTTGTTGACGACCGGTTGCGCACGTCCCCATGGGCGCTGCTGCTCGGCCTCTTCCTGGGACTCGCGGTCGGCTTGTACACGGTTTATCTCATCATTGCCCCGATCGTACGCTCGATGTAGGTGCCGCACGGCGCTTGTCCGCCTCACCGGCGAGACGGAGGAAAATGGAACTGCGCTCGTTGGCCGTTTCCGGCGGCGTGGCCGCGACGGCCGCGCATACGCCTTTCATCGTGGCGTTCGCCGTGGCCGGGCATCCTGATGTCGTGCGCGGCCTCCTACTCGGCCTGGTCGTCGGCATGCTCAACAGCTTCTTGCTGGCGCGCAAGCTCGACCGTACCTTGCGAGGGCGCGAGCCTTGGCAAGGATTATCCAGGACGATGCCGCGCAACATGCTGACGCGCTTCGCCCTGATCATCGTGATCGCCGTCGCGGCCTCGCGCGTCCACGGCATCAACGTGGCCGCCCTGGCCTGCGGTATTGCCCTCTACTTTATGGTGAGTCTGGTCTATATGTCCTGGGCTATCGCGGCGCGATGGAGAAAAGAGGATGGTGCACCTGTCTATGGTTAACGCGACGTTGGACATGATTCGCTACCTGCCAAACCGGATCGTGGCCGGGGGCCGCGTGGGCGCCGCGGGCCCCGGCCAGACGTCGGGGAGCGATTTGAGCAATCACATCGGTGAGCATACGTTCGTCTGCATATTTCCGCATAAGGGCGGGTGCGCGCCGTCGTCCACCGCATTTATCGGCTCCCAGATCAATCTGGATACGATCGTGATGACGCTCATCTCGATGGCCATCGTCCTGGCGCTGGCGCTGATCGTGCGCGGGCGCCTCTCGCTCACGCGGCCCCGCGGTGTGCAGAACGTGCTCGAGTACTCCTTCGAGTTCGTCAATGGTTTCGTGGCCGATAGCCTGGGCAACGAGCGCGTGAAGAGTATCGGCCCGCTGGCGGTGGCCCTGTTCCTGCTCATCCTGATCGCCAACTTGATCGGCGAGATCCCTGTCCCCCTGCCCGGCGGCTTCTGGCACTCGCCGACGAGCGACATCAACACGACCATCGGATACGCGCTGATGGTCTTCGTCCTGCTGCAGATACTCGCGGTGCGCGCGCGTCACGGCGGCGGCTACTTCAAGCATTTCTTCGAGCCGTACTGGTGGCTGTTCCCGATCAACCTCATCGAGGAGATCACCCGGCCGCTCACGTTGGCTTTCCGTCTTTTCGGTAACATCTTCGCCGGCGAAGTCCTCCTGCTCGTCTTCGGCGCCCTGTTGGGCAGCGGCTTTCTCCTCGTCGGGTTGCCCATCGCGGACTGGTTGGGGTTCGTGCTCAATACGTTCATCGACGCCATCCAGGCCTTTATCTTCGCGGTCCTGACCGTGGCGTACATCGGCCTGTCGACGAGCACCGAGGGACATTAACCGAGGGGGCGTTAGAAGAGAGGGCGCGGTCAACCCGCCCGGTATCGTATAGTTAACAACGTTGGCAATAGAACGGTCCCGCGGGTGGCGCGGGGCGACATTTTGGTGTAGAAGGGGTTTGCATGGACACTCACGCAGCGGCGCTTTTGGGTAGTTTCATCGGGGCTGGATTGATCCTGGGGGGGGGCGCGATCGGCGCCGGTATCGGCGACGGTTTGGTGACGAGCCGCACCGTCGAGGGCATCGCGCGACAGCCGGAGGCGCGCGGCCAGTTGCTCACCACGATGTTCATCAGTGTGGGTCTGATCGAGGCGTATCCCATCATCGCCCTCGTGTTCGGCATCATCTTGATCTTCGTCACGTCAAACAAGTAGACGTTGTCGAGCGTCGCGCCCTGGCCGCGATCCGTGGTCAGGGCCTGAGGGGAATGCCGTGATCTATCCTGTTGTTGCCGCTACCATACCGATCTATCTCGATCTAACGATCATCGTGCAGGTCATCCTCTTTTTGCTGTTCCTGGCCCTGCTGAACGTCGTTTTCTATCAACCGCTCGCGAAGATTTTCCGTGAGCGCGACGCGCGCGTCGAGGCGGGGCAGCGCGCCGCCGAGGAGAGCCGCCGCCGCTCTGAGGAGACGCAGCGCGAGGTGCGAAGCCAGCTGGACGCCGCGCGGGTCGAGGCCCAGGGCATCATCGGCGCGGCCACTAGGGACGCCGCCGCGCAGCGTCAGGCGCTGATGGAACAGGCGCAGGCCCAGGCGAACACTCTGATCGAGCAGGCGCGGCAAGAGATCCGCGGTGAGCGGGACGCGGCGCTCGACCAGCTGAGGCGCGAGACGAGCGCCCTGGCCATCCTCGTCGCCAGCCGGGTGGCCGGCCGTTCGCTCGATAACGCGGCCAACCGTGAGGTGGCGGAGTCGGCGGTCGCCGCGGGAAGTGGGGTAGCTTAACTATGATCAATTGGGCCGCTCTCCTACAGATCGCCGCCTTTATCGTTTTTGTCTACGCCCTGTGGCGTCTGACGGCGCGGCCGGTCGGGAAAATCCTGCGGCAACGCGGCCAGCGCATCGAGACGGGGCTGCGGACGGCCGAGGAGAATATCCGTGGGGCCCAAGAAGCCCAGCGCGAGACCGAGCAGCAACTCGCGCGCGCCCGCGCCGAGTCGCAGAGTATCATCGAGTCGGCTAACAAGGCCACTGTGGTCCAGCGTCAGGCGCTGGTGGAGCAGGCGCAGCGCGACGCCGACGCGTTGGTGGCGCGCGCGCGGGACGCTATCGGGCGCGAGCGACAGGCCGCCGTGGATGAGTTGCGCCGCGAGGCCGGCCGCGCCGCCGTCGAGGCGGCGCGGCGTGTGCTCGACCGTTCGCTCGACGCCAACGCGAACCGTGAGTTAGCCGACAGGACGATCGCCGACGTCGGCAGGGGGCGTTAAACTATGGCCGCTACCGATACCGCCGTGGCGCGTCGCTACGCGCAGGCCATCCTCGAGCTCGCCGTCGCGCACAACAACCTCGACCAGTGGCGTGGCGACCTGCAGACGATGAGCGATATATGGCGCTCCACGCCGGTCGCCGTCCAACTCGATGACCCCAAGCGGGGCCGTTCGCGACGCATGGAGGAGGCGCGCGGACTGTTGCAGGGGCGCGTCAACCCCCTGGCTGTCAACCTGGCGCTGCTGCTGGTGCGGCGCGGGCGCGCGGGCCTCGTTCCGGTTATCGCGCGGCAGTTCGAGCGCATTGAGCGCGACCGCGAGGGCCGTGTGACGGCGCAGGTTACCTCCGCCATCGCCCTGACCGATGCACAGCGCGCTAACCTGCGCGACCAATTGGGGCGGCGCAGCGGCAAGACCGTCGACCTCGACGAGCGGGTCGACCCGTCCATCATGGGCGGCCTGGTCGTGCGCATCGGCGATGAGCTGATCGACGCCAGCATCGCCGGACGCCTGCGGCGCATCCAGGCGCAATTGACTAGTAGCTAGTAGTCAGTAGTCAGTAGCTAGTGGTTACTGACTACTGGCTACTGACTACTGACTACTACGAACGGAGTGAGTCATGGCAATCAGGGCGGACGAGATCACCCAGGTCATCAAGGATCAGATCGAGCATTTCGAGCAGCCGGTGCAGGCCGTGTCGGTCGGCACGGTAATCCAGGTCGGCGACGGTATCGTGCAGGTCTTTGGCCTGCAAAACGTCAAGTATAACGAGTTGGTGGAGTTCCCCGACGGCACGCTGGGGATGGCCTCCAACCTCGAAGAGGACAACGTCGGCGTGATCGTGCTGGGCAACTACCAGCAGATCAAAGAGGGCGACCAGGTGCGCGGCACCGGGCGCATCGTCCAGGTGCCCGTGGGCGACGCTCTGCTCGGCCGCGTCGTCAACGCGCTGGGTCAGCCGATCGACGGCAAGGGGCCGATCAACACGGACAAGGTGCGCGACATCGAGCGCGTCGCGCCCGGCGTTATCACGCGCCAGAGCGTGAACACGCCGGTGCAGACCGGCATCAAGGCCATCGACGCCATGATCCCGATCGGCCGCGGGCAGCGCGAGCTTATCATCGGCGACCGGCAGACTGGCAAGACCGCCGTGGCCGTCGACACGATCATCAACCAGCAGGGCAAGAATCTGCTGTGCATCTACGTAGCTATAGGCCAGAAAACGGCCAACGTGGCCGCGCTGGTGGCGCGCCTCGAAGAGGCCGGCGCTATGGAGTACACGGTCGTGGTCGCCGCGACCGCCGAGGACCCGGCCGCGCAGCAGTACATCGCGCCCTACGCCGGCTGCGCCATCGGCGAGGAGTTCATGGAGAGTGGGCGCGACGCGCTGATCGTCTACGATGACCTCTCCAAGCATGCCGTGGCCTATCGCCAGGTCTCGCTGCTGCTGCGGCGCCCGCCGGGACGCGAGGCCTATCCGGGCGATGTGTTCTATCTGCACTCGCGCCTGCTGGAGCGCGCCGCCCGCCTCAACGAGGACTTCGGCGGCGGTTCGCTGACGGCGCTGCCGATCATCGAGACGCAGGCTAACGACGTGTCGGCCTATATCCCGACCAACGTGATCTCGATCACCGACGGACAGATCTTCCTCGAGTCGGACCTGTTCAACGCCGGCCAGCGGCCGGCCATCAACGCCGGTATCTCGGTGTCGCGCGTGGGTAGCTCGGCGCAGATCAAGGCCATGAAAAAGGTGGCCGGCGGCCTGCGTCTCGACCTGGCGCAGTACAATGAACTCAAAGCCTTCGCGCAGTTCGGCTCCGACCTCGATAAGTCGACGCGCGACCGCCTCGAGCGCGGCCAGCGCGTGACCGAGGTGCTCAAGCAGCCGCAGTATCGCCCGATGCCGGTGGAGCAGCAGGTGATGATCATCTACGCGGTCAGCAACGGGTTCCTCGACGACATCCCGGTCGATAAAATGCAGGTGGCCGAGGCTAACTTCCACCTGTTCATGAGTTCGACCCATCCCGACATCGGCCAGGCTATCGCTGAAACCGGCTCGATCGCCGACGAGGACGCCCTCAAGGCGGCTATTGACGAGTGGAAACGCAGCAGCGCCTTCTAAGTCGTGAGTCATGAGTCGTGAGTCGCCAGAAACAGTGTTTAGCTACTGGCGACTCACGACTCACGACTCACGACTCACGACTACGAACGGAGTGAGCAATGCCAGAGAGCCCGCGCGATATCCGGCGGCGCATCGGGTCGACGAAGAACATCGCGCAGATTACGCGCGCGTTCCAGCAGTTGGCTACGGCGCGCCTACGGCGCGCACAAAGCCGCGCCTCCGAATCCCGGCCGTACGCCGACAGCATCCGCGAGGTGTTGGCCGGCCTCGCGGGCGCCGGCGGCAGTGATGTGACGCACCCGCTGCTGGAGCAGCGCGAGGTGCGCGCCGTCGGCATCATCGAGGTTACACCCGACCGCGGCCTCGTCGGCGGCCTGATCGCCAACGTCAACCGCGCGGTGAGCCGCTTCGTCGTCGAACAGGCTCATCCCGTCCGAGGGTACGCGTTGGGCCGGCGCGGCCGCGACTTCCTGCGCCGCTCGGGCGTGGAGTTGGCCGGCGAGGAGATTAACCTCGGAGACTACCCCGAGCTCGAACGCGTGTTGGGGATCGCGCGTCTCGTCATCGACGAGTATACCAATGGCACGGTCGATCAGGTGCAGTTGGCCTACACGCGCTTTATCTCGACGGTGCGGCAGGAATCGGCGATCATTCAACTCATCCCCGTGCAGCCGGATCAGGGAGGCGGGGAGCAGGAAGGCGGGGAGCAGGAAGACGGGGAGGGCGAAGGCGCCGCCGCGCATATACAGTATGAGTATGAGCCCGACCCCGCCGCCGTGCTGAATAGCCTGTTGCCGCGCTACATCGAGACACAAATCTACCGCGCCGTCCTCGAATCGAAGGCGAGCGAGCAGGCGGCGCGGCTGGTGGCGATGCGCAACGCCACCGACAACGCCAACGAGCTTGTGGGCGATCTCACGTTGAGCTTGAACAAGGCGCGGCAGGCCAGCATCACCACGGAGATCGCGGAGATTTCCGCCGCGGCCGAGGCGCTGCGCTAGCTGACAGCTATCAGCTGTCAGCTGTCAGCTTTTCGTAGGAACGTAGCGGTTTGACGCCTGTCAGCCACGTTGGTATGAGATAATAGAAACAGACAGCGTGGAATCTAAAAAAGCTGATGGCTGACAGCTGATAGCTGACAGCTGAAGGAGACACACAATGACAGCGACAGCAGAACCAACGACCGCGCGAGCGACAGCGACGTCAACCGCGACAGGGCGGGTCGTGCAGGTCATCGGGCCGGTGGTCGACGTCGAGTTCCCCGAGGGGAGCTTGCCGGCGATCTACAACGCGCTCGACGTTATTCTAACGGGCGCCGCCGCGCAGGAGAATCGCGCGGTCAGCAACGACCTGACCAACAAGGACGAGGATTCCGGTAGTCACGGCCATACCACCGGACAGACAGACGAGGGCCAGGCGGCCCCGACGCTTGTGCTCGAGGTGCAGTCGGAGCTCGGCAACAACGTCGTGCGCGCCGTGTCTATGGGGCCGACCGACGGCTTGCAGCGCGGCACGGAGGTGCGCGACACGGGGGCCGCGATCAGCGTGCCGGTCGGGGACGCGGTGCTTGGCCGCATCTTCAACGTGCTCGGCCAGACGGTCGACGGCAAAGGGCAACTCCCGACCGACACGCCGCGCCTACCCATCCACCGCGCCGCGCCCTCGTTCGAGGAGCAGGCGACTGAGATCCAGATGCTGGAAACGGGCATCAAGGTCATCGACCTGATCGCGCCGATGCGGCGCGGCGGCAAGACCGGCATCTTCGGCGGCGCCGGCGTGGGTAAGACGGTGACGATCCAGGAGCTCATCGCCAATATCGCGCGCGAGCACGGCGGGTACTCCGTGTTCGCCGGCGTGGGTGAGCGCACCCGCGAGGGCAACGACCTCTACCACGAGATGATCGAGTCCGGCGTTATCGACAAGACGGCCATGGTATTCGGCCAGATGAACGAGCCGCCGGGCGCGCGCCAGCGCGTGGGACTGTCGGGATTGACCATGGCCGAGTACTTCCGCGACCAGGAAGGCCGCGACGTGTTGCTCTTCATCGACAACATCTTCCGCTTCGCCCAGGCTGGCTCCGAGGTATCGACGCTGCTTGGGCGTATGCCTTCCGCCGTCGGTTACCAGCCGACGCTGGCCGCCGAGATGGGCGCCCTGGAGGAGCGCATCACCTCGACCAAAAACGGCTCGGTGACCTCGGTGCAGGCCGTCTATGTGCCGGCCGACGACATCACCGACCCAGCGCCGGCCACGGTGTTCGCGCACCTCGACTCCACGATCAACCTGGAGCGCTCGCTGACGCAGATCGGCATCTACCCGGCCGTCGATCCGCTGGCCTCGACCTCGACCATCCTCGATCCGAACGTGGTGGGGCAGGAGCACTACGACGTGGCCCAGGAGGTCAAGCGTGTGCTGCAGCGCTACCGCGACCTGCAGGACATCATCGCCATCCTGGGTATCGACGAGCTCTCCGACGAGGATAAGCTGACGGTGGCGCGCGCGCGCAAGGTGCAGCGTTTCTTCTCGCAGCCGTTCCACGTCGCCGAGCAGTTCACCGGCAAGCCCGGCGCGTACGTCGCCGTCGACGAAACGGTCAAGAGCTTCCGCCGTATCCTCGACGGCGAGTTCGACGACGTAACCGAGTCCGACTTTTTCAACAAGGGCGGCGCGGACGAGCTGCGTAGTTAGTCGATAGTCGATAGTCGATAGTCGAAAGTCGAAAGTCGAAAGTCGAAAGTCGAAAGTTAACTAGCCACTTTCGACTTTCGACTGGAAACGGAGTGAGCCATGCCTTTGAAGCTAGACATCGTCACGGCGACGCGCACCGTGTTGTCGGAAGACGTCGACATGGTCATCGCGCCGGCCGGGGGGGGCGAGATCGGTATCCTGCCGCGGCACGAGCCACTGCTGACGACATTGAGACCGGGTGAGTTACGCGTGCAACAAAACGGCCAGTGGGACTCGTTGGCCGTGGCGGGCGGCTTCATGCAGGTCGACCAACGTGGGGTGCGCATATTGGCCGACGCCGCCGAGCGGACCGAGGAGATCGACCTGGCGCGCGCCGAGGAGGCGCGGCGGCGCGCTGAATCCGAGCTGCAGAGCGCGCAAGACACGCAGGCGCGCGCCGAGGCGCAACTGGCCCTCTTGCGCGCCATTGCCCGCATCGGCGTCGCCCAACGCCATCGTGAGCGCGCCAGGTAACGCCTATTATGGCGCCCGTCGTGGGCCTGCGGCGGGCGTCAGCGTATGGCACATTTCGTGCTTTGACAGCCAACCAACCCCAGAGACAACGGATGGAGTTGAGGCAAACGGAGTAAGGCAATGCGTGACGTATGGAAAAGCGGCATCGAATGGTACATCTATTACACCAATAACGAACGCAAGGCGAAGTTCGCGCGTGTCATCATGGACGTGAAGGCGCAACTCGACCATATCCAGACGATGGGTGACCTCAGCCGCCACTACGCGACCTCGCCCGATCTCATCTCGCAGTCGGTCAAGAAGCTCTATCCGCGGGACTGGTGGCTCGATACGCACCAGGCCGAAGATGTCGCGTACGGGCTGCGTTGCATCGAGTTGGCCACGGGTAAAAAAGTCGACTTGACGAAAGGGACGCCGAGCCGCTGGGTCGTCGAGACCGTCGCCTAAAGAGCCTGCGACTGCGGTCGCATGGCAAACCACCGCGACTGAAGTCGCAAGGGATTCCACGCCTAGAGACACTTCAGTGTCCGTCGTTTGCCATGCGACTTCAGTCGCAGGCTGCGTCACTCGCCACTTTTTTAGCAATGGCGCGTTCCGCCGCCGCCAGGACGGTCTCGACGGCGAGCGTGTGTAGGCAGGTGGGCACACGGCAGCGTGAGCCCGCCCACACAGGCGCGCTGCCCACGAAGAAAAAACAGGGACTGCACACCAGGTCGGAGCGCGCGATCTCGACGTACGGCCCCACGGGGTGGTAGTTGACCACGTTGGTCGGGCCGAAGACTCCGACCGTGGGGACGTCCAACGATCCAGCCATGTGCAGCGGCGCGCTGTCGTCGCCGACGAACAGGTAGCACCGCTCCAGCAAGGCGATAGACTGCCCCAGTGTCACGCGCCCGTTGAGGACGAGCGCTTGGCGCGTCATAGCCGCCGCGACAGTCTGGGCGAGCGGCAGTTCGTCGCGCCCGCCGATGATCACGATGCGCGCGTCGTAACGTTCCGCCAACCGGTCGCCAAGTATGGCGAAGCGAGCGCTATCCCACCGCTTCATCCCGCGGAAACCCTCACCGCCGGGGTGTAGCACGATCAATCGTTCAGCGCGCCCAACCCCAACCCCTTGCGCCGCTAGAAAGTCCGCCAGCGCCGCGCGATCCTGCTCCGTCGTGCGCACGACGAGCCGCGAGTCGTCCACATGTAGGCCCAATAGGTCTATCACCGAGGCATAGTTGGCGATGGCATGGCGGTGTTTCCAGGGGCGTGGACTGAACGGGAAGAACCATTGGTAGACCGGGATGTCGAACGATAGGCGGCGCACGATCCCGCACGCGACGCTGAGCCACCACACGTAGGGGCGGAACTCGATGGCCATGGTGAAGTGCTTTTGCCGCATGCGCCAGAGGAAGCGTACGTATTCCCACGGCGTGAACGTTTGCCCCGTGGGGTGCAGGATAATCTCGTCGATGTCTTCGTTGGCGTAGAGGACACCCGCGTTGGTGGGGAAGGTCAGCGCGGCGATGTGCGCGTGGGGAAAGCGGCGGCGTACGGCGCGCATGGTCGGCGTCGTGAACAGCGTGTCGCCAATGGGCAGCATCACGTTGAACAGGATGCGCTCCCGGCGGCGCGGCGGGAGGAGGCGATAGGCCCAGTTCAGAGACATACGACACTACTAACCATTAGCTGTCGGCCGTCGGCTCCACTGACTCCGTCTGCTCTGCGGGCTCAGGACCGCGCGCGACGAAACGTTTGAGGCGCCGCTCCAGCGTGGCGCGCGGCAGCATCACATAGTGGCCGCAGGTATCACAGCGCAGCCCGATGTCGGCGCCCAGCCGGTGCACTGTCCACTCGTAGCCGCCGCAGGGGTGCGGCTTACGCAGCCGCACGATGTCTCCGACGCGGAAATCGATTAGTTGAGTCATTAGTTGTCAGTTGTCGGTTGTCGGTAATTCCCACCTTGGTCCTAGCACAAGCGTATCATGTCGGCGCAATCGGATATTGACCTTACGCCCTGTGGGTAGGACTTGGTTGAACGATAGCCCCACTCGGGCTATTGCGGTCGCGACGGCTCGTATGCCACTATGTAGTGCGTCCCCACGCTCATAGCTACCTGGTGTATCGTCGACAAAAATGCGTCCAACAAGATTTATAGCAGGCGTCGTCTTGGTTGTCATAGCGGCGCTCGGCGGCATTGCCGTGCTGCACGGCCACGGCGCCGGCAGCTTTCCGCCCGTGAGCGCCGTCGCGTCTATACTCGACGCACGCGCGGCGCATGCGCGGCGCACGGCGCCGGCGCCCCGTTGGCGTCGCGCCCTGCCGCCGCCCGTTCTTCCGTCCGAGCCAACGCGGTCCGCCGTCGCGGCCATCGCTACCACGACTCACACGGCTGTGGCGCTGGCACGGAAGGCCATCGCGGCGCGGCGGGGCGCTCCTGGCGCCGGACCAGCTCGCCCCGGTGGCGCGGCGGTCGTGTCTTCAGCCGCGGCGCCGCTGGCGACGCCCCGGCCGCTAGCGTGTCCACTCTATGCGTCGAATACCTCGATCTACATCCCACGGCTGGGCGTGCGCGCCCCGGTGTACGACTGCGATACCGCCGCGGACGGGACGTTGCCCATCGCGCCCGGCTACGCCGTGACACACTGGCGCTCCTCCGCGACGCTTGGCGGAGGGGACAGCTGGAAGAACTACGTTATCTATGGACACGACGACATACAGCGCAATATCTTTCAGCAGTTGCCCGCGATGCAGGTCGGCGATGAGGTGTACCTATACCAGGGTGGGCGCGGCTACGTCTACGTGGTGACAAGCAGCAAGATCGTGGAGCCGACGGATACGGCGGTGCTGTACCAGACACCCACGTCCACGCTCACCATGATCAGCTGTTACCCGTTCGATGTCGACTCGCAGCGCATCGTCGTGCGCGCCGCGCTGGCGCGTACGGGTCATGCCTGACGTCGCGACGGCCTCAGCAATGACGTGGGCGTGAGCGCGGCAATGTGCAATGTCACTGTATGGCGAACGCGTGGTCGAGTAGTGCGGTGGCGTCGGCGTAGCGGTCGGTGGCGTCGAGCACCACGGCAATGACTTGGCGCCCCTGGCGCGTCGCCGCCGCCACGAGGTTCTGGCCGGCCTGCGCGGTCGTCCCGGTCTTGACGCCGTCCGCGCCGGGGTAGCTCCCCAGCAGCTGGTCGAGGCTGTGTAATGCGAACGCCGGGTGGCCGGGGCCGATGTTGATGGTGTAGGCCTGCGTACGCACGATCGTCGCGATGAACGGCGCGTGCCGCAGGGTGTAGCGGGCCAGCCGCGCCAGGTCGATCGCGCTCGTATACTCACGCGCCTCGTCGAGGCCGGTCGCGTTGGTGTAGTGCGTGTCGCGCAGGCCCAGCTGGGCGGCGGTCGCGTTCATCAGGTCCGCGAAGCGCGCCTGTGAGCCAGCCACCCCCTGCGCGATCGTGTAGGCGGCGTCGTTGCCCGAGGGCAACAACAGCCCGTAGAGCAGATCGGACAGCGGGAGTATCTCGCCCGGCTGCAGTCCCATGCTGCTGCCGCCTACATCGGTCGTCACGCTCAACACATCGTCCGGCGCGCGCAAGCGCGCGGACGGCGACAGGCGTCCCAGGGCGACCAGCGCCGTCATGATCTTGACCGTGCTGGCGGGCCGGCGGCGCGCGGCGCCGGCCCGCCAGTACAGGATGCGGCCGCTTTGGGCGTCGATCGCCACGGCCGACGGCGCCGTGAGCAAGGGCTCCGCCGGCGCCACGCCGCCCCAACCGGCGAACTTGAGGTAGGGGGAATAAATGTAGACGGGCGGGAGGGGACCTTGCGCGATGCGGTACCACACGCCGTCGTTCCCCTGTGCGGCATCACCGTCGCTTTGGCCGAGCACAGTGAAGCGCGCGTCAAGCGGGTAAAGCGCGGCCACCGGCGCCGTGAGGCGCGGGGCGCGCCGCGCCGTCACGGACGTCACGGTCGGGTCGCCGTCGCTCGTGGCGACGGCGGTCCAGGGTTGCCGCGTGGCGCCGGCCGTCTCCACGGCATTGGAGGTAACATAGCCCGTCGCGCCGCCCACGCGCACCCGGTACCACCACGGATTGCCGCCCACATCCGCCCCACGCGTCGCCGCCAGGATCTGTAGCGATGTTCCCTGCGTCACTCGACCAACGATGTGGGCGGCGGCGGGCGCCGCCCGTATGTAATAGAAAGAGCCCGGTCCGCTCCAGCGCGCCGTCGCCGGCAGTGCGGATGGCGTGGCGGCGTGCGCACGCGCCTGATTGGGCGCGGCACCCGCCATGATGAGGGTCAGGACGACGATGGGGCCGGAGATCAGGCGCGCTATCATATGGTAAGCTCTCCTTCTTGTACCTCCATTATCCACGAACCACGACATAGGTACACCGCAGCGCGCCAGTGGATGTACCATACGATTGTGGTGGTAGTCCTGGGCCTGCGCTCGACGGCCAGCGGCCCGACAGCGCATGGCAGCGGACAGACTAATAGCTCACGCGGCTAGCAAACAGGCTATGCCACCGGACCAACGCGCGATCCGTCACGCGTGCGAGGCGTCGAGCACGCTCACCGTGCTGTCGGCCCCGTTGACCACGAAGACGCGCTTGGTCCGCTCGTCCACCGCGACGACCGGGGGACCCTGGCCCAGTGTCATGGTTTGCAGAACGCGCCCACTGCGTGTATCGAGCACCGTCAGCTTGTCGAAGGTTGTTGTCACATCAGGCGTGTTCGTATCGACGACAAAGGCGCGCCCCGTCCGATGATCGATCGCGAGGCTTATTGAGGTCGATTCACCGAAGCCTGTCGGGATGGTACTCACGATCCGCCCGTCGCGCGTGTCGAGCACGCCGACATCGCTCGTTCCCCCCGTATACGCGGGGGCTTCGTACACGAAGGCGCGGCTCGTCGATGCGTCAGCCGCCAAGGCAATAGGGCAATTCCCTCCGGCGCCGTCCACTGTAGGGAGCGCTTCATCGCGCAGTACCTGCCCGGTGGCGCCATCGAGCACTTGCGCGCGCATAGCGACCCGTGGCTCCCCGATAGCCGCAATGAGATGATTCGTCCCCTCATCGAATACCAGGCTGGGACCACAGGCCGAGGGCGTGGAAAGCTGGACGACGCGGATGACGCGCCCCGTCGTGGCGTCGATGACGATAACCCCGTCGCGCCCCGGCCGCGGCCGGATCATCCCCTTGATCAACACATGCCCCCGGCGCGCATCGACCATCGGCGCGCCTTGATGCACGGCGGGGGTCGCGGGGATCACGCGTGCTAGGGCGCCGGTCGTCGTGGAAAACATACGAATGGAAGGGCTCGTACTTGGAACGAATAGACGGCCGCTCCGCGTATCCACGATCAGCCCAAGTGGGGTCTTGTCGGCTGAGACAGTGCGTACTATCCGGCCCGTCGTCACGTCCAGGATGCGTATCCGTCCACTTGTAGGGGCGATACCAATCTCGGTGGAACTGGGGATTGACGCATCCAGCTGAAGCACAAATACATGCCCGGTATGCTCATCCACGACGAGCGACGATGCAATCCCCTGTTCGCTGTCGAGCGGCGGGAAATTATTCGCATAGAAGGGGTCTCCGCTGTAGCTGGCAGGGCCGAGCGTGGTCGTGCGGAGGAGCCTACCCGTCGTGGCGTCGAGGATGCTTACGCTGGCATGGCCGGTAGGCGCGTCGCCCTTAGTAATATTCCCAGGTCCCTGCAAGAGCACAACAACACGCCCTGCCGCTACATCGACCGCTAGCGCGATGGAGTGTGCGGGGACGGCAATGGTGCGTAAAAGCGTGACACCCGAGGAGGGGTGTGTTCCGACATTAGCTATCCCCCGCGCAATGCTTTGGGGTGGCGATGCGTGCATCGTGACTATGTTCAGGGCGATTAAAAGACAGAGCGCCCCCAGGAGGGGACGCATCGCGCGTCGGTCTATCGTCATGTAGCGCCTCGACTATTTGCCCGCCGTCATGCGCGCATGACGGCGAGGGCGAAAATGGAGTACACCTGGCGTGACATACTTACCCCCCCTGTATTCGTCGGTGGTGGGACGTGGCCGCCGGGCGTCGTCACCCCCAGGATAGTCGTTTCCACAATGCGTAGAGCGCCGCTTGGCGCTCGCACGATGTCGACGAACAGCTTGACAACCCCCAGATGGCCATGCTGTCCCATCCGTCCGCGCGGACCGTGTCCATATTGGTTTGTCACATTGATGCCCGGTGGACCGCCGACGCCCCCGATGGTGGAGATCGAACCTATCAGCTGCATCTCATGAGCGACAAGGCGAATACTCTCGCCACTTTCACCGTCCCCACCATTCCCCGACGCCGGGCAACTCCCTTCATATTGGCAGTGCGAACCGACGCCTTGATGGCCCGCTGTCCCAGCGACGCTAAAACGCCCGGCGATGGCGATGCGCCGGGCAATGAGGATCAGGACACCGCCCCCCGTACCCCCCTTTTGAGGGTAGGTTAGCCATACTGCCATTATGCTACCTGCCGGGCAGAGGCGGGTGAGGCGGGTGAGGCGGTTGGGAAGGTCGCGGGCCAAGGCAAGGGGATGAAGTAGCCGCGTGGCAGC
>JAABUZ0100004154.1_pt1 | contig 20318 bp, 17 predicted proteins | sample 5562091 | NCBI WGS metagenome assembly JAABUZ01 (sample SAMN12813069, study PRJNA571459) | rock metagenome | isolation source: Antarctica rocks | place: Antarctica: Victoria Land, Linnaeus Terrace sud | collected 2015-12-21 | reverse complement strand
GTACTGTCCCGTCAGGCACCCACCCGCGATCACCTCGTGCAGCAGTTGCAGGCTCTGGGCTTCGACGTGTCCATCACACCGAAAGCGCCTGCCGCGTGACGCCCCTTTTCATCCCAGGGTTACTGCACGCCCTACGTCGGCGCGAGTATTCTTGCTGGATATCCCTACCAAGGCATTCCGGACGCCCCACTCTACAGACGGTGATCCGTTGTGGTTATAATCGAGGTAGTGAGGTAGTAAGGAGGGATGTGATGGCGCACGATCAGACCTTCAAGGATGTGCTGCGCGGCTTCTTCCACGAGTTTCTGACCCTCTTCCTGCCCGCCGTCGCGGATGGGATTGACGCCGCTTCGATCACCTTCCTCGACCCGCAGACCTTCACCGATATCCCTGAGGGCATGATGCGCACCGCCGATCTGGTGGCCGAGGCGCGCACCTTCGACGGCGCGCCCGATCTGGTGCTGCTGCATGCCGAGGCGCCGCCGAGAATGACGCTGACCTGGCATACCGGGTGTGGGAGTACAATGCCCTGCTGACTCTGCGGCGGCGGCGGCCCGCCATCTCGGCGGTGTTGCTGCCCTTCAGCGGCCGGGGCGGGGTGCGCAAGGCGCGCTACGTCGAGACCCTCTTCGGTGAGGAGTACATCAAGCTGGAGTACTGGTGGATCGAGCTGCCCAGCCTGTCGGCGGCGGACTACGCGGCCGGGGCGTCGCTGCTGGGCGTCGCGCTGGCGGCGCTGATGCGGCCGGGTATAAAGGACCCAGGAATTTGGACGATGAAGAGAGGTGGTTGTAGGTGGTGGACGGGACCGCAATGACACAACAACATAGCACCGCATTTAAGGCCTGCGTCGTCCAGGAGTTGCTGCGCGAGGACAAAAGCGAGACGCGGATCACGGCGGAGACGGGAGTCCATCCCTGTCTTGATGAAGGGGTCCATCATAAATCCTTGGCGCGGTAAATCCGGCCTCAAGAACGCTCTCAACACGCGCATCACCTGGGCGCCGCGGTGCGGGCGCTGCCGATCGTGGCCGCCGTGACAAGGACTAACGCGAGCAGCCCGCGCACGCCGAGCGCCTCGTGGAGGACGACGAAGCCGACCAGCGCCGCCACGACCGGCTCGACGCTCATCAGCACGCCGAAGACGCGGGCCGGAAGACGCTTGAGCGCCGCGTGCTCCAGGGAAAAGGGGATGACGCTGGAGAGCAGCGCGACCGCGACGCCGGGGGCCAAAAACCGGGGCGAGACCAGCCGTGCCCCGGCGCCGGCCACGCCCAGCGGCAGCACGGCCACGGCCGCCACCGCCAGGGCCAGCGCCAACCCGTCTCCCCCGCGAAAGGCACGGCCGACGCGCACGTTGAGCAGGATATAGGCCGCCCAGCCGGCGCCCGCCAGCAGGGCCAGTAGCGCCCCGAGCGGGTCGATCACCGCGCCGCCCACGGGGGCGAGCAGGACGATGCCGCCTGCGGCGAGTGCTGCCCAGACGAGGTCCAGCGGGCGCCGCGACCCGGCGATGGCCACGCCGAGCGGGCCGACGAACTCGAGCGTGACGGCGGCGCCTAGCGGGATGCGAGCGATAGCCGCGTAGAAGGCGGCGTTCATCGCAGCGATGGCCACGCCGAAGAGCACGGCGGCGCCGTAGTCGGTGCGCCCGTAGCCATGTAGGCGCGGCCGTCCCGCGATCAGCAGCGCCAGCGCCGCGAACCCGATGCGCAGGAAGACGGTCCCACCGGCGCCGAGCGCGGGGAAGAGCGTCTTGGCCACGGCGGCGCCCATCTGGACCGAGATGATGGCGAGGAACACCGATAGCGTGGGCGGGACCGCGCCGGCGGCCTCGCGTGGTCGCCCGCCGGCCGTCCCCCGCCCCATGACCGCCTCGATCACGCCGCTCCCCTCACCTCTTATTTTATTGCTCTTTCCGCCTCACTCCATCATCATACGCGGTACGACGCCGATAGCCCTCCGGCGACCGGCGCGGCGGTGGAGAATCAGCTGCCCAGGCAGAACTCGTTGCCTTCCGGGTCGGCCATCGCTATCCTCTCCCCGCTCCGTGGGTAGCCTGGAACCTCGCGGGCGCCCAGGGCCATGAGCCGCGCGGCCTCGGTGGAGACGTCGGCCACCTGCAGATCAAAACGGACGCGGTTCTTGACCGTCTTGGCCTCGGGGACGCGCGCGAAGGCCAACTCGGGTTCGATAGCCTGCGGATTGGCGAGGGCGATGACGTCGTCAGTCTGGGCCTGCCGCACGTAGCCAACGGCGGCGGCCCAAAAGGCGGCCCGCGTCTCGGGCGAGGTGCAGTCGAACACGAGCTCCTTGATCAGCCGCGGCCGCGCGGTCTCCAGCGCGAGCCTGAGGTTGCCCAGGATGGAGGGCAGGCACGCGGCGTCACATACAGTCTAGTCGAAAAGGGAGGCTGGCCCCGCCCAAACACCCGACCCATCGGCGTGTTCACATGCCGTACAGTACCAGTAGATGGCGCCGCCAGAGGCCGCTCGACGCCGCGTCAGAGATGATGATAACGGGAAAGGGACCACGGGTAGGAGGATGATTCCTGGATTCTACTGGCTGATCGACGGCGCGCTGGCTGGCTGCTCGCGTCCGGGCGTGCGCGACCCGCACCGGCGCGGCGGCCGGCATGACGAGGCGGCGGACGAAGCGGCGCAACGGGAGGCGCTCGACCGCGACCTGGCCTGGCTGCGTCACCAGGGCATCGACGCGGTGCTCTCCATGACCGAGACGCCGCTGGTCGAGGACGTGGTGGCCCGCCACGGCCTGGACGTGCTGCACCTGCCCGTGCCGGACCTGCACGCGCCCAGCCCGGACCAACTGGCCCGTGCCCTGGCCTTTATCGACAGCCAGCGCGCGCGCGGCCGCGCCGTGGTGGTGCATTGCCTGGTGGGCCAGGGGCGCACCGGCGCGGTGCTCGCCGCCTACCGCATCCGCTCCGGCGCCACCCCCGACGAGGCCCTGCGCGAGCTGCGCACCCTCTCCCCCGGCGCCATCGGTGCCGTGGGACAGGAACAGGCCCTGCGCGCGTTCGCTGCCAACCGCGATTGGATCGTGTAGCTCACCCCTGCCGCCGGACTGGCCACTAGCGCTGGAGGCCGTCGACGATGGCGGCATACTTCTCGGCCAGGCTGTCGGCGGTGGTCTGGCTAGGTCCCTCGGCCACGATGTGGAAGACGGGGCGGTCGGCGTCGGGCAGCACCAGCACCCACTCGTCGCCTTCGAGGTCGATGCGCACCCCGTCGACCGAGGTGGGCCGGCCCTTGCCGTAGTTCTCATTGAGCACGCGCATGACCTTGCCCTTCTGGTCCCAGGCGCACGGCACGTCGGCCGCGCCCATGAAATAGGCGGGGAGGCCGCGCACAGCCTGCATCAGCGTCGAGCCGGTCGCGGCCAGCAGCTCCAGCAGCTTGGCCAGGCCCATCATGGCGTCGAAGGTGGGCTGGAAGCGCGGCACGATGAAGCCGCCCTCGCCGTCGCCGCCGAAGCGGACGCTGCTGCCAACCGCCATCAGCGCCTGCGGGTCGACCTTGGTGCGCACGATCGTCCCACCGTGCCGCTGCGCGATGTGCTCCAGCACGCCGGAGGCCGTGACCGGGGCGGCGATGGTGATATCCCGCTGCGCCTGGAAGGCCAGCGCGGTCATGGCGGCAAAGGCGGCCATCGGCGGGACGACCTGCCCCTGCTCGTCGGTCAGCAGCATCACCTCACCGGAGCCGTCGATGACCACGCCGAGGTCCATACCCAGCGTGGCCGTGATCGCGCCGACGCGGCGCAGTCGCTCGGACGGGTTGTCGCTGCCAGGGCCGCCCGGCTTGTTGTCCTGCGCCGTGGCGTTGATGGCCAGCGCCTCGCAGCCGAGCCGGTCCAGCAGGCCCGGCAAGACCGCCGCGGTGGGGCCACTGGAGAAGTCTACCACCAGCCGGAAACGCGCGTTGCGCACGCGGGGCACGTCGACCTGCTCCAGGAAGCCCTTGCGATAGGTTTCCAGACCATCGGAGGCATAGGCGATGGAGCCGATGTCATCGGGTTGGGCGCGGCGGAAGTCCTCGCGGAAGAACAGTGACTCGATCTTGCGCTCGGCGTTCTTGGACATATCCTGCCCGTTCTTGTCCAGTAGGCGCGCCTCGACGACGCGCCCGTCGGACGGGTTGAGCCGCACGTGGATGCCGCCGCCCAGCTCGCCGTTGGAGCGGATGTAGTAGCGCAGCACCGGCAATGGCAGCGAGGAGCAGTCGGAGACGTTGATGCCGGCTGATGGAAGGCCGGCGATGATGGCGCGCTTGATCATGCGCGAGGTGCGGTAGAGGTCGCGGTTGATGGCCACGGTACTGCCCAGCGGCAGAGTGGCGCCGTAGGCCGCCCCGACCTTGGCCGCGAACTCGGGCGTGATGTCGACGTTGACCAGGCCCGAGACGGCGTGGCGGCGGAACAGCATGCGCTGGCCGCGGCGTCCCCACACGATGGAACTGCTGACCTGCGCACCGGCCTCGATCTCTTTGTTAGGCCACAACTTGACGTCGGCCCCGATCACCGCGCCCTCATCGATGGTGCAGGAGTCGCCGATCACCGCGCCCTCGAACAGTATCACGTTGTTCTTGAGCACGGACTGCTCGCCGACGATGGCGCCCTGCATCTCGCTACGCTCCCCGACGTAGCAGCGGCGCTGTACCAGACTGCGCGAGACGCGGGCGCGCGCGGCGATGGTGCTGTTGTCGGCGATCACGGCCGGCCCCTCGATCACCGCGCCGGCCCCCACGTGCGCGTGGGAGCCGATGTAGACGGGTCCGCTGATGCGGGCGTCGGCGGCGATGTCGGCGTGCTGCCCGCGCCAGACGCTGTTATGACGCTCCTCGTCGCCGGTCTCGACCCGCACCTTGCCCTCCAGGGTATCGAAGCACGCGCGCACATACTCCTCGATAGTGCCCACGTCGGTCCAGTAGCCGCCCTCGGGCACGTAACCGTAGATGGGCTGGCCGGCGTTTAACAGCTGTGGGAAGAGGTCGTGGCTGAAGTCGAAGGACTGGCCGGCCGGGCAGCGGCGCAGCACCTCGGGCTCGAGTACGTAGATGCCGGTGTTGATGGTGTCGCTGATCACTTCGCTCCAGGACGGTTTTTCCAGGAACCGCGTGATGTGGCCGTCGTCGTCGGTGATGACCACGCCGTACTCGAGGGGATTGGCCACGTGGGTGAGGGTCAGGGTGGCCACGGAGCCTTTGCGGCGGTGATAGTCGATGATGGAGGTGAGGTCGTAGTCGGTCAGGGCGTCGCCGCTGATGACCAGAAAGGTCTCGTCGAGCAGGCGCTCGGCCTGCTTGACCGACCCCGCCGTGCCGAGCGGCACGTCCTCGACGCTGTAGTGCAGGCGCATCCCCAAGCTCGAGCCATCGCCGAAATAGTCCTGGATCACGTTCGCGAGGTACTGCAAGGTCACCACCACCTCGGTGATGCCGTGTTTCTTGAGCAGGAGCAGGATATGCTCCATGACGGGACGGTTGACGATGGGCACCATGGGTTTGGGTCGCCCGATGGTCAGGGGACGCAGGCGGGACCCTTCCCCGCCGGCCATGACGACTGCTTTCATCTAAACCTCCTAGCCCTGCGCTCTCGCGCCGCGATCTACCCGCTGGTCCGCGCATGCCTACATCTTAGAGGAACACGGGATGTCGTGCTCCGGCGTCGCACGCGCCCTCCGCTTGAGGGTATTCTAGCGTATCGGAGACGTGCAACAAGGATGCCACGTCGATAGACCGCATGTTTTCAACCGCGGGCCACAACCGCGTATGATGTAAGACAAGGATGGGAAAGGACGAATCGAATAGGAGGGGACCACGTGCCTGACGAGTTTACGCCGGAGAACACAGTCTTTGTCAGCCTGAGCTTCGAGGGACCAGACCAATACTCCCAGGCGGGCGGCCTGGGCGTGCGCGTGACCGAGCTGGACACCGCGCTGGCCATGCAGGGCTTCGAGACGCACCTGGTCTTCGTCGGAGACCCGACCCTGCCCGGCCGCGAGGAGCGCGCCGACGGGCGGCTGACGCTGCACCGCTGGGGTCAGTGGCTTAGCCAGTACTATCCCGCTGGGGTCTACCAGGGCGAGGAGGCCAAACTGCACGACTATAACGGCAGCGCGCCGTCGTTCGTGGCCGACAGCCTGCTGGCCCCGGCTATCCAGGCGGGCAAGACGGCCGTGGTCATCGCCGAGGAGTGGCACACCGCCGAGGCCTTGTGCCGCCTCTCCGACACCCTGCACGGCATGGGCCTGCGCGACCGCGCCGTGCTGATGTGGAACGCCAACAACCTCTACGGCTTCTGGCGCATCGACTGGGATCGGCTCAGCTTCGTCGCGGCGGTCACCACGGTCAGCAAATATATGAAGCACCGTATGTGGGCCTACGGCCTGGACCCGCTGGTCATCCCCAACGGCATCCCCGCGCGCTTCCTGGATGCGCCGGACGAGGCCGACGTCGCGGCGGTGCGCGCCATTTTCGACGGACAGCTGACCCTGTTCAAGATTGGCCGCTTCGACCCCGACAAGCGCTGGCTGATGGCGGTCGAGTCCGCGGCCGCGCTGCGCCGGCGCGGCGTGCCGGTCCGCCTGCTGATGCGCGGCGGCATCGAGCCGCACGGCCACGAGGTGCTGCAGCGCGCCTGGTCCCTGGGGCTCTCCGTGCATGACGTGCGAGCGCGCAGCCGGAGTATGGCCGACTGCATCGCGGCGCTGCGCGAGGCCCCGCCGGCCGACGTGCTCAACCTCTCGTTCTTCCTGCCCGAGGCCTTTGTGCGCACGCTCTACCGCGCCGCCGATGCCGTGCTGGCCAACAGCGCCCACGAGCCGTTCGGGCTGGTCGGCCTGGAGGTGATGGGCGCCGGCGGGACCGCCGTCACCGGCAGCACCGGCGAGGACTACGCCGTGCATCTGGAGAACGCTGTGGTCATCGACACCGACGACCCCAACGAGATCGCCGAGGATCTCTTGTATCTGCGCGAGCATCCCACGCAGGTCGAGCGGCTGCGCGCGGGCGCCGCCGCGACGGCGCGCCAGTTCACCTGGGACGAGGTGCTGCACAATCTGTTCGCCAAGACGTCGTACGTGGCGCAACGCCAGGGCGTCCGCGTCCTCCCACCGCCACCGCCATCGCCCCCTCCCGTCTCCATGCCCGATCCCCCGCCCGTGTCCGCATCGGAGCCCGCCCCGGGAACCGGGACCACATCCCAACCCGAGGCGGAACGGACGGACGCCGCTCCGCCCGCCCCCACCCTGACCTCCGCGGACGCTGCCACGGGGGACTTCGCGACCCCGGCCGCCACCACCAGAGAATCCGTGAGCCCGGCCGCCGCCGAGGAGACCGCGCCGAGCGCGTGCGTGAGCGGGACGGTCACGCCGCCCACCTCCACGGCCGAGGCGACGGCGCAGGCCCGCGAGGATATCCGCGCCCAGATCGAAGACGGAACGGAGGCGCCCGCATGATCATCGACGACGCCATCGCCCACTACCACCAGTTGCTGGAGACCGATCCCATGCTGGTCGCCGCGTCGCAGCAGGCGCTGGAGGAGGGCATGCGGGACGAGGGCCTGTTCTTCGGGGAACGCCCGCTCTGCAGCGTGCTGCGCCCGCACATGATCGAGGCCGCGCAGTACGCGCAGGTGCGCGAGGCCTGCCGCCTCGTCATCGGCGCGACCGTCAAGCTGGGCGCGGCCATGCTGCGCGATGAGACGATCATGGAGCCGCTAGGCCTCTCGCCGCGCGAGCGCGCGTTGGTGCGCGTCGACCCCGGCTACGACGCGGTCAGCGCCATCTCGCGCCTGGACGCGTTCCTGGCCCCTGGACCCGACGGCCTGCACTTCATCGAGTACAACGCCGAGACCCCGGCCGGCGGCGCCTACACTGATGTGCTGACGGGCGTGTTCTCGCGGCTGCCCGTGGTGCGGCGCTTCCTGGACGACGGCGCCTACCGCCTCCAGACCTTCGACACGCGCGGTAGCCTGACTGACCTGCTGCTCTCCTGCTACCGCTCCTGGGCCGGCCGCGGCGGGCACGACCCCGCGGCCACGCCGCGCATCGCCATCGTGGACTGGGAAGGGGTGCCCACGGCCTACGAGTTCGAGCTGTGCCGCCGCTCTTTCGAGCAGCGCGGGCTGCCCACCATCATCGTCGACCCGCGCGCGCTCGACTATCGGGGCGGCCGGCTCTACTATAGGGACTGGCCCATCGACCTGGTCTACAAGCGCGTGCTGGTCCACGAACTGCTGGCGCGCGAGGACGAGGTACGGCCGCTGCTACGGGCCTACGAGGACGGCTCGGTCTGCATGGTCAACTCGCCGCGCGACAAACTCTTCCACAAGAAGGCCATCTTCGCGCTGCTGACCGACGAGCGCCACCACGGCCTGTTCTCGCCGCAAGAACGCGACGCCGTGCGGCGCTACGTGCCCTGGACACGCCGCGTGGCCGAGGGCCAGACGACCTTCGAGGGCCGGCAGGCGGACCTGCTGGAGTTGGTCAGCCGGCAGCGCGACCGCTTCATCCTCAAGCCCAACGATGACTACGGCGGCAAGGGCGTGCGCGTGGGCTGGGAGGGTAGCGACAGCGAGTGGGACGCCGCGTTGCAAGAAGCCGTGGGCGCGGACTACGTGGTGCAAGAGCGCGTCGCGGTGGCGCGGGCGCGCTTCCCCGAGGCGGTGGACGGCGCGCTGACCTTCCGCGAGCTGTCCGTGGACATGGACCCCTACATCATCGCCGGCGAGGCCAACGGCTTCCTGACGCGCATCGCCGGGACCACATTGCTCAACGTCACCGCTGGCGGCGGCTCGACCGTGCCCACGTTCGTGTTGCAAACATAGGAGCCCTCACCCCGGGAACCCTCACCCCCAACCCAGACGACTGGCCCCTTGACCCTAGCCGCGGGTCAACGGTCCAAGCCGAACTGTTTTACGGCGCCGCGAAAAGTGCGCATCCCGCGCGGACCCAAGCGATACAGCAAGCATTCCTCGATCCATACGTATCGCTGCCATTCGATGATGACGTGGCCCAGGTGTATGGGCTTATCCGTGCTGACCTCGCAACTCGCGGCACACCAATTGGGCCGAATGACTTGCTCATCGCGGCTATTGCTCTATCGCTGGGCTCATCCTGATAGCAGTCGATCACCACGAGGTCGTAGTCTCCCGCCCGGCGAGAGCGCATGGCGGCCGCCACGACCTCCTCCAGGGTCATGGCCCTCTCCAGCGGGATGCCGGCTTCCGCGAAGACGGCCTCCAGGAGCCTGTACCGCAGCGCGGCCGTCTCGCCGGTCCCGTGCCAGAATATGGCGCGCATCGTCCACCCCTTCCCGACGGGAGGAGCCGTCTCCGCTGTCGGCCCTCGCACACGCTCACCCCTGTTAAGCCCATCATACGCGCATCCAGTACGCGCCGTCATACGTAGGAGAGTGGTTTAACACACTGTTAACACAGAGCGGATGCGCGGCCCTGGCGACAATGCTGACACGTCATGATTAAGACCGGATGGTGGCGCGGCGCGATGTGGCCTTGGGCGGGAGCGTGGGCGTATCGGTAGTACACTATTAGGTATGCGTACAGGCAATGCCAAGACCGCCCATGCCGAGGTCGTCGTGCTGCGCGCCATCAACTATGGTGAGCGCGACAAGATCCTCACCCTCTATACCCGCGAGTTCGGCAAGGTGCATGCTATCGCCAAGGGCGTGCGCCGCACCACCAGCCGTATGGGTGGGCACCTGGACCTGTGCGGCTATGCCACGGTCCTGCTGGTCCATGGGCGCAACCTGGAGATCGTGACGCAGGGCCGCGCCCTGCGCACGTTCCCGCGCCTGCGCGACGACCTGACGGCCTTCTCCAAGGCTTGCTACGCCGTCGAGTTGATCGACCGCTTCACCGAGGACGGCGAGCCCAATCCCGAGTTGTTCCGCTCGCTGGTGCGTGTGCTGGACCATATCGAGACCAACGCGCGGCCCACGCAGGCGCTGTGCCTGTTCATGCTCCAGTTGCTGGCCCTGTCCGGTTACCGCCCGCAGCTGCACCACTGTGTCGCCTGCCAGGCGGCCATCGCGCCGGGCGACAACAGGTTCGACGCGGCGCTGGGCGGGGTGCTGTGCCCGGACTGCGGACCGGCGCACCAAGCGGCGCGTCCCATCGGCGTGCCCGCGCTCAAGTTCCTGCGCAACCTGCAACGGCGCGGCGAGGATATGCTGCGCATGCCCGTCTCTCCCGAGGCCCTGACCGAGGCCGAGGCGTTCCTCGACCTCTACGTGCATCACCTGCTGGAGCGGCGCCCCCACTCGGCCTCGTTCCGCGACATCCTGCGCCGCGACGAGGGCGCCGGCGCCGGCCACACCGCCCGCGACGAACACGCGCGACCGGCATAACCAGAATCCGCATCTTTACGGCGCCGCCCCGACGTGCTATCGTAGGCGTCGTATCAAAGGAAACGGCCGGGGAGGACTGATCGTGGTCTCGGTTCGGGATATACTCGAAGCATAGGCGATGAGCAGGCAAAGTAGGTATCGAGGGGACGATGGCACGCACGATCACCGTCGGCAATGCGACCGCGAAGCGCGGGTCCTACGTGTATGGCGCCCTGGCCACCATGCCGCTGCCGTCGGGAGGGGTGGAGAGTTGGCCGGTCATCATCGCGCAGGGCGATGACGGGCCGGTGCTGTGGCTGACGGCAAACATCCACGGTGGCGAGGTGACGGGGCTGGCCGCGCTGCACGAGTTCCTGACCCCCGACCTGCCGCACCGCCTGCGCGGGACGCTCGTGGTCGTTCCCACGCTCAACCCCGCCGGCCTGCGCACCAGCGATCGGCGCGCCTACTACGACGACCACGACCCAAACCGCCTGTTCCCGCGACGCAAAGAACTGGCGGAGCACGACCATGGGCACGGTGGCGACGAGGACGACCTATACCCGTCGCCGATGGCCGTGGCCGCGCGGGAGATCTCCGCGGCCATGCGCGCCACGGCCGACTACCTGGTCGACCTGCATTGCGCCTGGACGCTCTCGCTGCCCTTTATCATCCGCGACCGCGTGCTCTACCGCAACGAGGGCGACCGGCCGCGCGCCGAGACCTTGCAGCGGACCCTCGACGCGATGGCGCGCTCGTTTGGGCTGGCCGTGGTCAACGAGTACCCCGCCCACAAATACCTGAAGCAGGAGCTGCAGCGGTCGGTGGCCGGCTTCGCGCTCAACGAGTTGCGCATCCCGGCATTCACCGCCGAATTGGGCGGGACCGGATTCGTGGACCCCGACGCCCTGGCAGCGGCGCGCCAGGGCATCGAGAACGTCCTCATCTGGGCGGGGATGCTGGCGGGGACGCCACGGCCCCTCGGCAACGTCGCCGTCCCCGACGTGGGCTACGCGGTCTGCCGCGACGAGCATCCGCGCGCGCCGACGGCCGGCCTGGTGACCTATAAGGTGCGCCCCGGCGACGCTGTCCGCGAGGGCGACACGGTCGTCGCCATCCGCGACATTTATGGGCGCCCGGTTGGCGACGGCGTGGTCCGCACGGCAAAGACGGGCTGGGTGATCGGCCTCTGCACGGGCATGGCCGTCTACCCCAACACCTACCTGACCGAGCTGGCCGTCCGCGACACCGACCCGCTGATCGCGCGCTATCCCTGACAGGGAACCCTCACCTCCAGCCCCTCTCCCACGCACCGGGAGAGGGGGGAACATCCGTCCTATGCACGGCAGGGGGAGAGGGGGAAACATCCGTCCTATGCACGGCAGGGGGAGAGGGGGGAACATCCGTCCTATGCACGGCAGGGGGAGAGGGGGAAACGTCCTTTCTGTGCGCGGGAAAGGGGAAAGGCGCTATCCTACATATAGCGCGGCCCGCATCATGCCGATGCCCGCACACTGGCGATGCGAGGACGACGGACAGACGATCACAGCAGGAGGTTTAGTTCACCATGGCGATGAAGGATCTTGGCGCGTTGGGTTTGCGTTTGACCGTGGGCGGGTTGCTGGCCGGGCACGGCGCGCAGAAGCTGTTCGGGGCGTTCGAGGGTCCGGGGCTCAAGGGGACGGCAGGATTTATGGAGTCGATGGGCCTGCAGCCGGGGCACTATTGGGGCACGGCGGCGGCGCTCTCCGAGTTCGGCGGCGGCGTGCTCACCATGTTGGGGCTGTTCAATCCCCTGGGACCGATCGGCATCATGTCGTCCATGAGCATGGCCACGGCCAAGGCGCACTGGGGCAAGCCGATCTGGGCCAACGCCGGCGGCGCCGAGCTGGCGCTGACCGACCTGACGGCGGCCCTGGCGGTGGCCATGGCCGGTCCCGGCGCCTACTCGCTGGACGAGGCCTGGGACATCGGAGTTCCGGGGTGGATCACCGTGCTCGCGGCGCTGACGGCCGCCGGCGCCGTTGCCTACGGCATCTCGAGCAAGCCCGTCCCGCCGCCGCAGACGCAGGACAGCGCGCAGGACGCGCTGGGCGGCACGGAGAACGTCGAGGGCGGCCAGGCCGCCGGAGCATAACAAAAAGGCAAGGGGGAGAGACGCATGGCCACGCAGTGTACGCATCTGAACGAGATCCGTGAGGTCACGCCGAGCGGAAACGGCTGCAAAGAGTGCCAGGAGACCGGCGACACGTGGGTCCACCTGCGGGAGTGCCTGAGTTGCGGCCACGTTGGCTGCTGCGACTCCTCCAAGAACCGGCACGCCACCAAGCACTTCCACGCCACCGCCCACGCCATCATGCAGTCGTTCCAGCCCGGCGAGGACTGGCGCTACTGCTACGTCGACGGGGTCATGGTCTAGTTTAGAGGAGTGGTAGCCTCCATGGAGAAAACACTATGCCCACCATGCCAATCATGTCCGGGACCTCAATGGGCCGCATAGATGTCGGGATCACCGTTGCCAACGGGACCGACCGCGACCGAGCGGCGGTTGGCGAGATCGAGGAGCTGGCCGTCCGTGCGGTGACGCTCGACCGAGCCCTGGTCGATACAAGGGCGACACTCCTCTGCTTGCCGTCCGACGCGATCGCGCAACTGGGCCTGCGCGTGGCTCGCGAGGCGAGGACAAACACCGCCAATGGTCCAATGCAGGCACGCGTCTACCGCAACGTCGAATTGACGGTCATGGGACGGACGGGGACGTTCGATGCGCTCGAACTGCCACAGGGGACTCCGCCCTTGCTGGGCCAGATACCCCTGGAGGCCCTCGGGCTCGAGCCCGACCTCCGGAATCGGCGCCTGCGCCTGTTGCCCGACGACGAGGACGACACCTATATCACCGTCCTGTAGGCCGGGTTATCTGTCCTTTGGTGGATAACGCGGCGGTGCTGGCTCGGACGCCTATGGTACAATAGACGTTGACATGAGAGAGGTTTTGATGCGGAGGACGGTGCGTGCACATCACGCTGTTGGGGCATAACTGTTTCCGCCTGAGCGGACGCGACGTCACCCTCGTCACCGACCCCTTCGCCCCGGCGGAGGGGTCGCTCCGTGTGAGCGGTGAGCGAGAGCGGGTCAGCGCCGACATCGTGACAGTCAGCCACGACGGACTGGGCTACAACGCGGTCGAGGCGGTGGGGGGCGAGCTGCGGGCGGTGACGGGTCCGGGTGAGTACGAGATTAAGGGCGTGCTGATCACCGGGGTGGGAACGTTCCGCGACGCCGAGCATGGCAAGGCGCGCGGCCGCAATACCGTCTACTTGATCGAGTTGGATGACCTGCGCGTGTGCCACCTGGGCCACCTGGGCCACGTGCTGGAGACGGAGCAGGTCGACGAGATCGGCACGGTCGACGTGCTGTTCGTCCCGGCCGGCGGCCAGGATACAATCAGCTCGGCGCAGGTGTCCGAGGTGATCAGCCAGCTGGAGCCCTCCGTTGTCGTGCCCATGGGCTGGACGGCGCGGGGCAGTGACGCGACCGGCCTGACGGGAGCGACGCCCGCCCTAGAACATTTCTGCCATGAGATGGGTATCAAGGAGATCGAGTTCCAGCAACGATACACCGTCAATAAGGGGCCGCGGCCGGCGGAGGCTCAGGCCGTGCAGGTCGTCCTGTTGGAGCCGCGGGGGAACAAGTAGGTGAGCGGCGGGCAACGGACAGATCAGATAAGGTAGAGCGCCAGGGATCGGACGGACGAGGAGCGAGGAGGGTGCAAGAGGTGCAGGCGGGCACAAACACGACAAAGTACATTTTCGTCACGGGCGGCGTCGTCTCGGGCGTCGGCAAGGGCATCACCGTGGCGTCGATCGGGCGCGTGCTCAAGGCGCGTGACATCTCCGTCTCCATCCAGAAGCTCGACCCCTACATCAATGTCGACCCCGGCACGATGAGCCCCTACCAGCACGGCGAGGTGTTCGTGACCGATGACGGCGCCGAGACCGACCTGGACCTGGGCCACTACGAGCGCTTCGTCGACGAGAACTTGACGCGCGCCTCCAACATCACCACCGGCCAGATCTACTCCTCGGTCATCGCCAAGGAGCGCCGCGGAGACTACCTGGGCGGCACCATCCAGGTCATCCCGCACATCACGAACGAGATCAAGGAGCGCATCACCGGACTGGCCCGCAAGCAGAACCCGCGCGTGTTGATCGTCGAGGTCGGCGGTACGGTCGGCGACATCGAGAGTCTGCCCTTCCTGGAGGCCATCCGCCAGATGCGCAAGGATGTCGGGCGCGACAACGTGCTCTACATCCACGTGACGCTGCTGCCCTACATCGGCTCGACGGGCGAGCTCAAGACAAAGCCTATCCAGCACTCGGTCAAGGAACTGCGCTCCATCGGCATCCAGCCCGATGTCATCGTGTGCCGCTCCGACCACCCCGTGACGCCCGACCTCAAGGAAAAGATCGCCCTCTTCACCGATGTGGACGAGGAGGCGGTGATCCCGCTGGAGACGGCGCGCACCATCTACGAGGTGCCGCTGGTGCTGGAGCAGTTGGGACTGGGCCGCTTTATCACCCGCGCGCTCGACCTGCCGGCCGGGCCGGTGCATCTGGAGGGTTGGCACAATCTGGTCGAGGCGATCGCGCATCCCAAGGACGAGGTGACCGTCGGGCTGGTGGGCAAGTACGTCAGCCTGCCCGACGCCTACCTGAGCGTCGCCGAGTCGCTGCAGCACGCCGCGCTCTACCACAACCGGCGCGTGCGCGTGCGCTGGATCGACTCCAGCGACCTCGAATCGGGCGAGGGGCTGCATCTGCTGGAGGGCCTGGACGGCATCGTGGTGCCGGGCGGCTTCGGCCACCGCGGCGTGGAGGGCAAGGTGCGTGCGGCCAGGTACGCCCGCGAGACCGGTACGCCGTACCTGGGCCTGTGCCTGGGCCTGCAAGCGGCGGTGATCGAATTGGCGCGCCACGCGCTGCACTCCAGCGCGCCCAACAGCACCGAGTTCAACCAGTACACCGAGCATCCCGTGATCGACCTGATGCTGGCGCAGCGCGATATCTCGGACAAGGGCGGGACGATGCGCCTGGGCGCGTGGCCATGCCGCCTGGCGCTGGACAGCAAGGCCTTCGCCGCCTACGGCCAGATGGTCATCTCCGAGCGGCACCGCCATCGCTACGAGTTCAACAACGACTACCGCGACTTGCTGACACAGAATGGGCTGGTGCTGAGCGGCCTCTCGCCGGACAACCAACTGGTGGAGGTCGTCGAACTGCGGGACCACCCCTGGTTCGTGGGCACGCAATTCCACCCCGAGTTCAAGTCGCGGCCCGACCACCCGCATCCGCTGTTCCGCGACTTCGTCGGCGCGGCGATCAAGCGGCATGCCGGGACGCCGGACGCTGCGGAGATGTTTACGGGCGTCACCGCCGGGATGACATCCGACGACACCGAGGACACGCTCGTCCCCGGTCTGGCCTAGCCGCGCGTCCCGTACGGTCACGGATACAGCGGTGGAAGGCGCGCGGCGGGCCGTCGAGGTGGCCATCGCCACGGCGGTGGGCGAAAACGCCGTCTATCATTACTTGCCCCCCGCGGACGGCTTCGCTACCGGGCTGAGGGTAGGCATGCTGGTGCATGTGCCGTTCGGGACGCGCGAACTGCCGGCCGTGGTGCTCGACCCCGACGCGCCGGCCGTGCCCGGCCGCGTGCTCAAGCCCGTTCGCACCGTGCTCGACCCCACGCCGGTCATCACCGAAGCGGGGATTGCCGTGGCCCGCTGGATGAGCGACTACTATGGCTGCCCCCTCTCCGAGGTCGTGGCCACCATGCTGCCGCCGGGGCTGTCGCGGCGGACCGTCTACCACATCGCGCGCGCACCCGCCGCTGCCGACACGGTGACGCGCCTGAGCGCGTCCCAACGCGGCGTGCTCGAGGCCGTCCCGCTGGCGGGGCAAGGCACGGTGACGCTCGATCAACTGACGCGCGAGGGCGGCAAGAGCGCCGCGCTGGCCGTGTCCACCCTGGTCAAGCGCGGCCTGTTAATACGCACGGCGACGTTGCGCCGGGCCGGCCCCAAGACGATCCGCACCGTGACCTGGACGGGCCGGGACCCTGCGGGCTGCCGCGTCGGCTCTAAGGGCCGGGCCGTGCTCTCGGTCTTGCGGCGCGCCGACGGCCCCCTCAGCGTGGCCGAGTTGGGTCGCCACGTGAGCGGCGCGGTCGGCGCGCTGCCGCCCCTTCAGCGGCAGGGCCTGGTCGCCATCGGCGAGGAGGCGGTGCGCCGCGATCCCGTGGCCCACCGGCGGCTGGACCCCACCACAGCGCTGGCGCTGCGCCCTGAGCAGGAAGGTGCGCTAAGGGCAATCGTCGCCGCGCTGGAGGCGGGGGCGCGGGAAACGTTCCTGCTGCACGGCGTGACCGGCAGCGGCAAAACGGAGGTCTACCTGCAGGCCCTGGCGACGACGATCGGGCTGGGGCGGCAGGCCATCGTGCTTGTCCCGGAGATCTCGCTGACCCCGCAGACCATGGACCGCTTCGCGGCGCGCTTCCCTGGCCGCGTGGCGCTGCTGCACAGTGGGCTCTCCGAGGGCGAGCGCGTCGACGAGTGGGAGCGGGCGCGCGCGGGCCTGGTCGACGCCGTAGTGGGGGCGCGCTCCGCGATCTTCAGCCCGTTGTCCAACATCGGCCTGATCATCCTGGACGAGGAGCACGACGCCTCGTACAAGCAGGACCGCGCCCCGCGCTACCACACGCGCGAGGTGGCGATCCGGCTGGCCCGCGAAACGGGCGCGGTGGTGGTGCTGGGCAGCGCCACGCCCGACGTGACCACCTACTACCGCGCCACCCACGGCGCCTACCACCTGCTGGAAATGACACGGCGCGCGTGGCAGGCCTCCTCGCCCCCAACCCCTCTCCCGGCGGCGGGGCAACCCTCACCCCCAACCCCTCTCCCGGCGGCGGGGCAGCCCTCACCCCCAACTCCTCTCCCGGCCGCGGGAGAGGGGAGTAGAGACGGTCTTACAGGGCGTGGTGACCTTGCCGTCGTGGCAGAGAGGGCTGGGCACGCCTATCGCTACGGAGCAAACGGCGCTAAGGATAAGGACGGAGGGGGGAACATCGTACCCCCGGGAAGCGCCGGCTTCCAGCCGGCCACGGTTGCCGGGAGTGGGGATGGAGTGCCCAGCGCGGCCGGTCGTCGCCTCGCGCTGGTCGGCAACGGGACCGTGGACATCCCTGGCGCGTCAGACGGCGAGGTCAGGCCGTTGGGCAGCACGAACGAGCGTCGGCAATCCCAGACCATACAGGCGCTTGCATCTTCCACTCGACCGCAGCCAGCATCGCTTGCCCTCGTAAAGTCCTCGGCTCCTGGAATGGGGGAGAGTCTTTTGCTCCCCTCTCCCGCGCGCGGGAGAGGGGTTGGGGGTGAGGGCTCCCGCGGTGAGGGCTCCCGCGGTGAGGGCCTTCCCGGCGGACTGCCGCCGGTCGAGGTGGTCGATCTGCGGCAGGAGTTGCAAGCGGGCAACCGCGGCGTCTTCAGCCGGTCGTTGCAGAACGCGGTGCGCGAGGCGTTGGCGCGGCGCGAGCAGGTCATCCTGTTCCTCAACCGGCGCGGCAGCGCCACGTTCGTCAACTGCCGCGACTGCGGGCTGGTGGTGCGCTGCCACATGTGCGACCTGCCGTATACCTACCACGGCAGCACCGAAGAGTTGATCTGCCACCGCTGCGACGCGCGCCTGCCTCCGCCCACGATTTGCGGGCGCTGCGCCAGCTGGCGCATCCGCTACTTCGGGCTTGGCACGCAGCGGGTCGAGGAGGAGGCGCAACGCAACTTCCCGGGGGCTCGGCTGCTGCGCTGGGACCGCGACGTGATCGGTGGCAAGCACGGCCACGAGCACACGCTGGACCGCTTCGCGCGGGGAGACGCCGATATTCTGGTGGGCACGCAGATGGTGGCCAAGGGTCTGGACATCCCGCGCGTCACCGTGGTCGGCGTCATCTCCGCCGACACCGCGCTCAACCTGCCGGACTTCCGCGCCGCCGAGCGCACCTTCCAGATGCTGACGCAGGTGGCGGGGCGCGCGGGCCGGCACAGCCTGCCAGGGCGCGTGGTAATCCAGACCTACGCCCCCGAACACTTCTCCATTGGAGCGGCGTCTGGGCACGACTACGCCGCGTTCTATAAAGACGAAATCGTGTTCCGCCGCGAGGCCGGCTACCCGCCGTTCGCGCAACTGCTGCGCCTGGTCTACAGCGACGAGGACGAGGCGGCCTGCCGCGCGGCGGGCGAGGCGCTGGCGACGCGGCTGCGCGCGGCGCTGACCCTGGCGCCACACATCCACGGCGAGGTGGTCGGCCCCGCGCCGTGCTTCATCGGCAAGATCGAGGGCCGCTACCTGTGGCAGGTGCTGGCGCGCGCCGACGACGTGCATCCGCTGCTGCCCCTTGTTCCCCCCGGCTGGACGCGCGATGTCGACCCGGTCAGCCTGCTCTAGACCCGCTTCGCCATCCTTGCCAGGACGATTTGTTTCAGCAGGCTCGTTTCCTCCACCCTCAACAGTGAAATACTACTGACATACACGGCAATCCCGGCGATCCCTGTGATCAGTATCGTCAAGATTTGCCCTCTCAATGTATGCAGGGAAAACAGCGGATATCCTGTCATCAGCGCCTGCAATCTCCAAACGACAATCGCCATCACAGCCGCGGCGACAACCATCTTCAGGATGCCCGGTAGCGACGCGCGGAGGCCTATCGAGCCAAAGTAGCGATAGAACAGAGCGATGAGGATGAGGCCGTGCATCGAATTCTGGGCCGTATTGGCGAACGCCAAGGCCGGCGCCCCGATTGTCCTGTAGAACGGGAAGGCGACGAGCGCATAGAACCCGTAGCAGACGAAGCCAACGACGACGGGGACCATCGTGTTCTTGCGCGCATAGAATGCAAACATAACGAGTTGATCGACCACAATGAAGGGAAGTTGATAGGCATAGTTCCGCAGCATCACGGCAGTCAACGCGGCATTTTGTGCGGTATAGTGCCGATGCTCGAACAGTAAGGAGGTGATCGGGTCACGCAATGCGATCAGCCCCACCGTCGCCGGTATCATCAGTAATAGGCCTAGACGGAGTCCAAGCGTCAACGTCTCCTTAAACCGGGCCTCGTCACCATCCGTCGCATACCTGGACAGCAGTGGGAGGATGGCGAAGGAGAGGGCGGCGGCCACCAGACCGGCGGGGAACTGGATGACGGTTGTCGCCAGCTTCAGCGCGGCCACGTTGGCCGCCGGATTTCCGGGGGTGCGACTGGCGAGGCTCAGATCGACGAACACGACGCACATGCTGACGAGGTAACTGGGGGCCAGGGGAGCATACAGCCGGAGGGTACGCCTGATTGCCGGATGTCCCACGTTCAGCACCAGCATGTACGGTAATCTATGGCGCTTCAATACGGGGATCAGCAAGGCGAGCTGGACACAGGCGCCCAGGATGACCCCAAACGCCAATCCCACGCGACCGAGACGCGTTGTGCCCCACATACTTGTCGCGATCGCGCCGATGATGACGCCCACGTGCAAGAATCCGGCAGCGAAGGCCGCCCTCCCAAATTTGTGACACGCGTATAACGCCGCCTGGAAGACCGCGAACGGCCCCATGATCACAAGGGCGAACATGACGATTTGCGACAGCTGGCTCGTCAGCACTTGTTGGTCGGCGGTAAACCCGACGGCAAGGAGATGTGTCGCGACCCACGGCGCCACGAAAGAGTAGATGATCGCGACCGTCAGCGCGACAAGGATGAGCAAATTGACGATGCTCGAGACAATGCGCCCCAACTCCTGCCGCTTTGCATCGTCGGAGAAATCGGCGAAGGTGGGGATCAAGGCGCCGCTGACAGTCCCATTAGCTAGCAAGTCCAGGAAGGTCTGTAGAGGAGTGAGCGCGGCGAC
>JAABUZ0100004153.1_pt1 | contig 20324 bp, 15 predicted proteins | sample 5562091 | NCBI WGS metagenome assembly JAABUZ01 (sample SAMN12813069, study PRJNA571459) | rock metagenome | isolation source: Antarctica rocks | place: Antarctica: Victoria Land, Linnaeus Terrace sud | collected 2015-12-21 | reverse complement strand
GGATTTCACGCGGAACTGAGCTGAAGGGAGAGACGCTGGTCAACCTTGCGGTAACACGGGGTATCAGTCAAGATTCCGTATTTACGCTAGGGGTAAAGTAGGATGGCAATGCTGTACGAGCTAAATGCGCTGGTCTCGCTGGTGGAGCATGCTCCTACGACCGCCTGGTGATACTTCCCTGATGTAAGACGGCTCCTGATCTGCTGTGGCAATTGGTCAAGTCGGGAAGCGGTGTACCGCATGATGAACCAGGGCTGCCGCACTCCCGCATATCCGCTGGACATACCGCACGTCTGGCGCGCGTTGGCGAGAACCTCCGGATTAGCGTTTGTGATGGCGAGTCCCGTAGTTGAGAGCAGGCCTGCAACGGCAGATTCCTGTTCGTTGATCGAGAGTGGTTCGACGGTTGAAGCAAAGTCCTCTACTGCGTAGACCTCATGCTCACGGGTGACTACTGCAATGCCAACCACGTTGACCTCGGGATCAAGTAGGTTGGCCCGATGTCCCTCGGAATGCATCCACATGTTGTGGATGACGGTAGGCTCGCCTGCCTCTGCGACGTTCTCCGTGATCAGGGAGAAACGTACGCCAGCACTGGCGCCACGCGCGGAGAGATCCGGCTCTCCTGGAAAGCCATGAGAGATGTCGGCGTGCTCTGCCATCTGGTACGCGTGGTACAGGGCGGCCTGCGCGAGCAGGGGATCCCGCTTCAGCTCCGAAAGGCTGTGTTGCGCCCGATCTTGATTGGCCTGGGTGAGAAGAAGCTGCTCGGCTATGTTGGGGCTGTTGAGAGCGCCTTGGGTGACTGCGTGCGCTGAGCCGGTGGCAACGAGAAGGAGAGCCGCAAAAGATGTGCGGCAAAGCAGAGTGAAACCATGCGACATGGGAGTAGACCCCGGTACTGACGGTTCGCGGCTCATAGTTGAGGGCTGCGATATGTCGTGAGTTTAGGGAGGAGGTATGGGGTCCGTTAATCCCACTTTCGCAAGTGTAACGAAAGACCTGATGGCTATGCAGTTGCAACAGATCTCCGAATGTTGCAGGAGGTGCTGGGCAGATTTAAGATAGCTGAATTTTCACTGCGTCCCACGTCTGGGCGATGCCCCGTTCGAGAGTGGTGGCATGGTGCCATCCAAGACCATGAAGGCGCGTGACGTCCATCAGTTTGCGAGGTGTTCCATCCGGCTTGCTCGTGTCGAAGACGAGCGCTCCGCGAAAGCCAAGCACTTGACTCACGGTTTCAGCGAGTTCACGGATTGTGACATCCTCGCCGGTGCCGATGTTGATCAATGGGGGAGCATCTTCGACCAGCAGGGAGCCATAGGCAGACTCGTCAAGGTTGAGGAGGTGCACGCAGGCCTGCGCCAGGTCGTCCGAGTAGAGAAGCTCCCGGCGAGGTGTGCCGGTTCCCCACACGGAAATCTCTTCGGCTCCCGTGCGGACGGCTTCAGCCGTTTTGCGAATGAGGGCTGGCAGCACATGAGAGTTGGCCAGGTCGAAGTTGTCTCCGGGACCGTAGAGGTTGGTCGGCATTGCGGCGAGGTACCTGGTGCCGTACTGCCGGTTGTAGCTCCAGCACATCTCGATGCCCGCGATCTTCGCGAGGGCGTAGGGGCGGTTGGTGGGCTCAAGGGGCCCGGTGAGAAGACAGGACTCGGGCATCGGCTGCGGCGCAAGCTTGGGGTAGATGCAGGAGGAGCCGAGGAACAGCAGACGATCAACATCGGCCTTTCGCGAAGACTCGATCACGTTGGTCTGGATGACGAGGTTGTCGCGGATGAAGTCGGCCGGGTAGGTGTTATTGGCGAGGATGCCGCCTACCTTTGCGGCGGCGAGGATAACGAAGTCGGGCCTCTCCTCCTCGAAGAAACGGGAGACCGCAGCGGCGTCGAGGAGGTCCAGTTCGGCGTGCGTGCGGGTGAGGATCTCGCGGTAGCCGAGGCGGTCCAGCTCGCGGTTGATGGCCGAACCGACCAGGCCGCGGTGCCCGGCGATGTAGATCCTGCTATAAAGTGCCATGTGTGACGTGTTCATGAGCTTCCTTCTTGGGGTGCGTGCCCTGCGGCTGAAAGGTAACCCCCCCTCCCCCCGAAAGTATGCAAAGTCTTCAAAATGGAAGCTTTAAGTGTGACCCTAAGGTGCGACCTGGTCTTGCGACGATCCGCCCGAAGCCCTTGCCGCAGCTTTTGGCTCCTTCTGATTGTAAATCGACGGGCCGGTTGGGTATGGCAGGCCCATGTGGCCGTGGTACCTCAACTCACCGGAGTTGTGGGGTTGACGACCTCGGGACGGCTCCGCCGCTTGCAGCGGACGCCTGCTCCTACAAAGCCCCGCCCTCAACGGTTGAAGCACAGCAAAGGATGATGTGCCTCGAAGACACCTCCCTACAAGCAACGGAGAAACGCAGGGGTCTCTCCAATTTCGCGTTCGGCCAACGGTCGAGATGACTGCGCCGAACAGAGCGGATCATGTTTCGCGGACGTTGTAGGCATCGAAGCCGTGCTTGATGGCGAGGGCGTCGCGCTGGGCGGATTTAAGGTCTGACTCGACCATTTCCTTGACCAGGTCATCGAAGCTGATGCGTGGCGACCAGCCGAGCTCGCGCTTGGCCTTGGAAGCATCACCCAGAAGGGTCTCGACCTCCGTTGGGCGGAAGTAGCGGGCGTCTACCGCTACAACGATGTTGCCCTGCTTGTCGGTTGCTTTCTCGTCGACACCGCTTCCCTGCCAGGTGAGATCGAGCTCCAGCAGATCCGCGCATCGCTTCACAAACTCGCGTACGCTGTACTGCTGTCCCGTGGCGATGACGAAGTCCTGCGGCTTCTCCTGCTGGAGCATGAGCCACTGCATCTCGATGTAGTCGCGGGCATGCCCCCAGTCGCGTTTGGCGTCGAGGTTGCCGAGGAAGAGCTCCTTTTGGAGGCCAACCTTGATGCGTGCGAGGCCGCGGGTGATCTTTCGCGTGACAAAGGTCTCTCCGCGTAGAGGGGACTCGTGATTGAAGAGGATGCCGTTGCAGGCGTAGATGCCGTAGGCCTCGCGATAGTTGACGACGATCCAGTAGCCGTACATCTTGGCGACCGCATAGGGCGACCGAGGGTAGAAGGGCGTGCTCTCCTTCTGCGGGATCTCCTGCACGAGGCCATATAGCTCCGAGGTAGATGCCTGATAGAACCTTGTCTTTTTCTCGAGACCGAGGATGCGAATGGCTTCGAGCAGACGAAGCACGCCGAGCGCGTCGGAGTTGGCGGTGTACTCGGGCTCCTCAAACGAGACCTGCACGTGCGACTGCGCGGCGAGATTGTAGATCTCGTCCGGCTGGACCTTTTGCACGATGTGAATCAAGGAGGAGGAGTCGGTCATGTCTCCGTAGTGAAGGATGAAGTGACGATGCGGGAGGTGTGGATCCTCGTAGATGCTGTCGATGCGAGCGGTGTTGAACAGCGAGGTGCGGCGTTTAATGCCGTGAACCTCATAGCCTTTGCCAAGCAGGAACGCGGCGAGATACGCGCCGTCCTGGCCTGTGACGCCGGTGATAAGAGCTTTCTTCAAGCTAAGTTCTCCAAGGTTACGTTCGGTCGATTTTACTTGAACGCCCGAGCATCCTTCTGCTTTTATGCAGCTTCAGCGCACGGAGGTGCTCACAAGGTTGAGCACATCCTGCTCGAACCGATGCAGGATCTGCTCCCGGCCGAGGTGCTGGACCGCGTAAACGCGGGCGTTCGCGCCAAGCTGGCGACGGAGAGACGGGGATGAGGCAAGCTGGGCAACGGCGGTATGGAGCGCGGAGAGAACCTCAGGCGCAACCACCAGACCCAAACTCGATGCGGGACCCGGCCCGTGAATCACGTCCGCCAAGCGAGTGCCCGGTGCTGCCGTGGCGACTACCGGACGTCCGCTCGAGAGCATGCCGGTCAGCTTGGATGGCATCACGAGATCTGCTGCATCCCCTCGCTGCGGAAGGAGGTGGATGTCGGCCAGGTTGAGCAACTGATTCAGACGCTCGATCGGCTGGAGTGGAAGGAGGGTGACGTTGGGCAGATGGCCGACGAGGTCTTCCAGCTGCGGCCGAAAGGCTCCGTCGCCGCAGAAGAGAAAATGAACGCCGGGGTCGAGTCTTGCTGCATCCGCGGCAAAGGACTGAGCCAGGGGAGCAAGGATCTCGAGTCCCTGCTTGTTGCCCATATTTCCCGAATACAGGACGACCGTCTTGCCGCCTAAGCCGAGCTCTTCCCGGAGCGGATTGTGCAGCTCGGGGGGAAGTGGGTGGATCGCGTCGATGTCGACCCAGTTGGGGAAGAGGATCGCGCTCGAACTCGAGACACCTTTACTGACGGCGCGTCCGACCATGTTGTGGGAGATGCTGGAGACCCGGCTAAAGGCGCGGGTGAACACTCTCTCAAGCGAGAGCGCGAGGGCGTGTGCCGGCCCCTTTGCCGGCAGAAGTCCCAGATCGAAGGCAGCATCGATTTCAAAATCCTGTACATGCAACCACGAGGGCGCGCGCGCCAGGGACGCGGCTAAGAGAGCAACCGGCGCGCCGAAAAACGTGGGCTCCACGGTGAAGACGACATCGGGCTGCAGTGTTGCTTCGCTGAGGACGACGGGAGTGCTGGAAAGCGCAAAGGACGTCAGATGAACCATGCGCTTGAGGCCGGTTGGCCGCTGCGGGACATAGAGCGGGCAGCGGTGCACCGTGAGGTTCGGCTCGGGGTGCTCGACGCGGTAGGTGTTCGCGTAGTCAGAGCGCCTGCTCCAGGCGGGATAATACGGCGGAGCTGTGACGAGGTGCACGTCATGGCCGCGAGCGGCGAGCCAGGAGGCCATCTCGCCTGTATATTTGCCGATTCCGGTGAGCTCGGGAGCCGCATTCAAACCGTAGATGAGGATCCGCAACAATGACCTTTCATAGCCGGGGAGGGGGTCTTGCATCCATTCATGATGTCACGCTGAGCCGTGCGCCCATGCCATGATGGGAGGAGGTATGACCCTGTCTGGGATGACTTTGTCTGGGATGAAGGCAATGCGCTGGATGCGGCAGCAGCCGCTGGCCGCTGGAGGCGCTGTCATTCTGGCCTGCTTTGTTGTGTGCGCGATCTTTGCTCCGTGGCTTGCGAGATACGATCCGGCGCAGCTCGATCTCCGAGGCCGTTTGCTGCCGCCTACAGGTGCGCATTGGTTCGGCACCGACGAGCTTGGCCGGGACATCTTTTCTCGCGTGCTGTATGGGGCGCGCATCTCGCTGCTGGTTGCGACGAGCGTGGTGGGGTTATCGCTTGCAGGGGGACTCGTTGCTGGGTACGCAGCAGGTTTTTACGGCGGCGTCACAGACGTGGTGCTGAACGTCTATGTGACCAATGCCTTTCTGGCGCTGCCAGGAATCCTGCTGGCGATTGCGTTTGTTGCATTCATGGGGCCGGGGCTGGGAAACGTTATTGTGGCGCTCGCGATCTCGGGATGGGTGAACTATGCGCGGCTGGTTCGGGCACAGGTCATGACGATTAAGGAGCGGGAGTTTGTGGAGGCTGCCCGCGCGCTCGGCGCCTCGGATCTGCGGTTAATGGTGCAGCATATTCTGCCGAACATTGTGCAGCCGCTGATCGTGCAGGCGGCAATCGGGATGGCGGGAGCGGTGCTGGCCGAGGCTACGCTGAGCTTTCTCGGGCTGGGGGTGCCGGCACCTGCGGCGAGCTGGGGAGCGATGCTGAACGACGCCCGGTCCCACCTGTTCGACTCGCCCCATCTGGTGTTTTTTCCGGCGATGGCGGTCATGTTGCTAGTGCTGGCGTTCAACTTCATCGGTGACGCTTTGCGGGATCAAATGGATCCACGTACACGCGCGAGCACGGAGATTTGACGGAGCCGAGAAGGAGAAGAGGCTGCCCGTGGGCAGCCTCTTCTTGGTGGGCAGTAGGAATCTACTTTTCCGGGACACGGCTTGCTGTGGCGAGCTCTGCCGCGTCAGGGGCGTGGAGGTACTCGGGATGCTCATTGCCGGGGAGGAGTTTGGCAATGCGACCCGCGTAATCGGGATCCGCCTTTTTGAAGTGACTGAGCTGCAGCTTCTGGATGCGAAGCGGCGTTTGGCCGAGAGACTGGGCGATGGCTTTGGCGGTGCGGTCCTTCTCGTCTTCGGGGAAGAGCCGCCACAGGTCTCCGGCCTGGGTGTAGTCGTCGTTGTTTTCACGATGGTCGTAGCGCGCTATAACGGTCTCTCCGTTGCCGGTGGAGGGCACCTTGTAGGGTCGCTCGCGGAACTGCGGATTCTCCTTGGGACCGCCGAAGCTGTTGGGCTCGTAGTTTGGGAGATCGCCGAAGTTTCCGTCGAAGCGCATGGAGCCGTCGCGGTTATAGTTCGCGACGTTGCACTTGGCCGCGTTGATGGGAAGGAGGTCGTAGTTGGTGCCAATGCGGTAGCGGTGCGCGTCGGGGTAGGAGAGGAGGCGCCCCTGGAGCATCTTGTCCGGCGAGTAGCCCATGCCGGGAAGGATGTTGGAGGGGTTGAAGGCTGCCTGTTCAACCTCGGCGTGGTAGTTGGAGGGCTTGCGATCGAGGGTCATCACACCCACGTCGATGAGCGGAAAGTCCTTGTGCGACCAGACCTTGGTGAGGTCGAAGGGGTCGTACCTGAACTTATCGACCTCCGCTTCGAGCATGACCTGGATCTGGAGACGCCAGGAGGGAAGGTCTCCCTTGTCGATTGCATGAAGCAGGTCGCGCTGGGAGTAGTCGGGGTCGACGCCGGCGAGTTGCTCGGCCTGCTCGGCGGTGAGATTTTTGATGCCCTGGTTGGTCTGGAAGTGATACTTGACGTAGAACAGCTCGTCCACGGCGTTGATCATGGAGAAGGTGTGCGAGCTGTAGCCGTGCATGTGGCGGTAGCCGTCGGGGATGCCACGATCGGACATCAGGATGGTGACCTGGTGCAGCGATTCGGGCGAGAGCGACCAGAAGTCCCACATCATGGTGGCGGACTTGAGGTTTGAGCCGGGCTCACGCTTCTGGGTGTGGATGAAGTCGGAGAACTTGATGGCGTCGCGGACGAAGAAGACCGGCGTGTTGTTGCCGACCATGTCCCAGTTTCCTTCCTCGGTGTAGAACTTCAGGGCGAAGCCGCGGGGGTCACGGGCGGTATCGGCCGAGCCTTTTTCGCCACCAACGGTGGAGAAGCGGGCGAACATGGGGCAGGTGTTGCCGATCTTTGAGAAGAGCCTGGCCTTGGTGTACTTCGAGATGTCATGGGTAACCAGGAAATGGCCGTGTGCCCCGGAGCCCTTCGCATGGACGACGCGCTCGGGAGTGCGCTCACGGTTGAACTGCGCCATCTTCTCGAAGTGCTGGAAGTCGTCGAGTGTGATAGGACCTCGGCGACCGGCGGTGACCGAGTTCTGGTTATCGCCAATCGGGCGGCCCTGGTTGCTCGTCAGCTGGGGATTGATGTGAGTCGAGCCGGCGTCCTTCTCCTTGGGACCTTTGCTGCCTTCACCCAGAGGGGATTCGCTGCCGATCCGGGGACCGTTCGCGGTATTGAGCTGATTTCCGTTTGCGCCGTTGCTGCCGTTGTTCTCTGCCATAGAGGACTCCTGTGAATTTCAATTATAGAGGGGGAACGAGGGACTCCGGAGGATGCCGGAAACGGAGTGGAAGGGGTTTTCAGCGTGCTTCAAGCGTTGTCTTGAATCGTTGTCTATCCCGTGAAGGTCCATTCCGGGGCAAAGGTTCTACGCGGGAAACCAAAACAGCTCACGGCTGGCTGCTGCTGCCGGGCGGAGGACTGCACGATCCTGCTCTGCCTGTGCTGGGCTCGGCAGCGCACGCATGTGCGGCCAGCTGCAGGACCGGGCTTCCGTTGCGAACGTAGATTCGGTAGGTATACGGCTCCTGCATGGGATCGGAAGAGGGGGCATTGCGATCTTCGAGCGGAAAGGTCCGGGTTCGGACCAGGGTGAAGTGATCATGCAGGTAAGAGGCGAATTGGGGCCAGTTGTTCAGGCGATCGAACGAGCTGGAATGGCCGAACCAGTTGTTGGTGACGACGTAGACACTGGCCGGGTGCTGTGCGTCGAGAGCCTGAAACATGGTCCGGTAAAAGTCGGTTGCGACATTCGGCTTTTCCGCGAAGAGAAGGAGATCGCCCGTGTAGCCGGTGTTTTCGACCAGCCCCAGATGATAAAGGGAGTTGAGGCAGCCGAAGATCAGGTCGAAACACTGCACCTGATGCTGAAGCTGCTGGCCGCCAAGGCTCTCGAGGTCGGCTTCGAGGGTGGGCGTGAGCTCGCGGTGGGGCGAGGTGTTGCGGAGGAGGCTGAGGTAGTGCGGAACGCTGAGCACGATGGTGAAGAGGATGCCGGCCAAACCAAGGGCACGAAGGAGACCGCGGGATCGAGCCGCGGGGGTTAGCTCCATCGCGGTCAGCAGCAGGATAAAGACCAGAAACAGATACCGATGGTGAAGGAAGCCCTTTTGCTGAATGTAGAAGGAAAGGATGCCAGCGGCGGCGGCAACGGCGAGCACTCCCCTTTCCCAATCCCAATGGCGACGCAGCAGAAGCACGACGGCGGCGAGACCGATAAGCACGAGGAGATTGCCTGGGACGAGGTGCCGGGTGAGGAATCCGAATCCGGGCCGATTGAGCGAGATGTACGCCGGGGTAATGGTGTGGAGGATGAACAAGAAGGGTTGGACAGCGTGGTACCGAACGAGGAAGCCGATGTTGAGCAGAAGAGCGAGCAGCAGACCACCGCTGCCGTAGAGTAGGGACGCGCGAACGGGGAGACGCCGGCGATGGAGAACGAACGCCGCCGCCAAGACCAGGAACAACGCTACAGGCGAGATCGTGGGTTTGATAGATGCAGCCATGGCTGACAAGAAGCCGACCAGGAACATGAGAGGTGGCAGATGGCGGCGCACCGACAGAAACAGGAGAGCGCAGGAGACCATGAGCAGCGTGGCCATGAGCTGCTCGCGCTGCCCAGCGTAGAACGGGCCTTCGCTGGCATGGACAAGCGTAAACAGGCCGCCAGCGTAGATTCCGGCGAGCCAATCGACTGGCCAGGCGATGACGACCATGGCGAGTGTGAGTACGCCGAGGAGTGTGAAGTCGTACAGGCGCCAGCCGAAGTCGGTGCCGCCGAAGAGGCTCATGGCCCAGCCCTCGGTGATGTAGGCTCCGGGCATGTTGTTGTCCGTGATCTCGCGGTACGGGCGCATGCCATGGTCCATCAGGAAGCGCACGTAGTGCATAACCGGCGAATCCAGAAGGAGCGGCCAGTGCAGGGAGAAGCGAATGTAATAGACGGCGCCCAAGCCGAGGGTGAGGACAAGGAGGGCTCGCAGTGCCGTGGTGGCGCGGTCAGGAAACGTGAGCTGCAAACTTCGATCTCCTTACGAGTGGGGCTCATGCAGTTCTGTAAAGTAGAAGGCATTCGGCACCGCAGAGCAGCGGGCCCTAGAGTGTTTACGTCCACGAGTGTATCCTCCGGGGCGGGGTGAGCTCGTTGCGGCGAAGGAGTGAAGATGAACCACGACGAAGACCTCCATATCCTTGTGAGGCAGGAATCTGAATTGCAGTTCCCGTACTTCAACGCGGACACAGCGTGGGAGCTAGGAACCCGCATGCGAGAGCTAGCGAGCCGGTGCGAGAAGCCGGTCGCGATGGGCATATGGGTAGCGGGGCAGACACTTTTCTACAGCGCCACGGTGGCCAAGAGTGCCGGAGTGACGCCGGGCAACGAGGATTGGCTTCGCCGCAAGCGGAATACGGTCGAGCGCTTTGGGAAGAGTTCCTTACGGTTGGGACTTGAACTGCAGCGGGATGAGACCACATTGGAGCGGCGGCAGGGGCTCATGTTAGCCGACTACGCCGCTCATGGCGGTGGGTTCCCTTTGTCTCTCGAGCGTACGGGATGTGTCGGAGCGATCGTGGTGAGCGGCCTCACCCAACGAGAGGATCATGATCTCGCGGTAGACGCGACTGCGGCTGTTCTAGGCCGGGCGGTACCTCGGCTTGATGGCACCACCCGATGAATCATGCACCTGGCTCAGAGGATCGGGTCAGGTAAGAGCTCCAGGGCGCCGCGCTGAATGAGCACCGTGGCGAGCCGCTGGCCGAGGACCGCGGCCGGGACGGAAAGATCGGTCTCAAGCTCGTCGACGATCATGGCGTCACCGTCCGGCGAGACCACCTGCGCAAAGATGCGGGCACGATCGCCGGCGATCGAGCAGAAGACTCCGACCGGCAACATGCATCCGCCACCGAGTGCGTCCAAGGTCGATCGTTCAGCGGTCACCGCGTACTCCGACATCCGATCATTGAGAGCCGCTATTGCCTCGTGAATTGCTGGATCGCGGGCAGGGTCCTCCGTGTCGAGCGGGTGTTCCAGTGAGCGGGTTTCAAGGGCAAGGGCACCCTGACCTGGAGCAGGACACAGCTCATCGGGCTCGAAGCGGTAATGAACATGTTCGGTGCGGCCGAGCCGGTCAAGACCAGCCGCGGCTAGGACAAGTGCGTCGCACTGCCCCTCTTCAAGCTTTCGCAGGCGGGTGTCGATGTTGCCACGAATCTCCATAAACCGGAGGTCGGGACGGAGTGCTAGAAGCTGCGCCTGGCGGCGCGGACTGTTCGTGCCAACAAGTCCGCTCATCGGCAAGGTATGGAGGCCCCAGAAGAGATCGCAGACCCAGACGTCGCGGGCGTCGGCGCGCTCAGGAATAGCAGCGATGGTGAATCGGGGGTCAAGTGCGGTGGGCAGATCTTTCAGAGAGTGAACCGCGAGGTCGATCTGACCTCCGGCAAGTGCGTCTTCGATCTCCTTGATGAAGATGCCCTTGCTGTCGAGTGACTGGCCGTCGAAGTCTGCTGGTGGTCTGAACCCCGGTTGTTGCATGCGGTCCCCGGTAGTTCGGATTACCTCGATCTCAACTGTATGCCCTTTGGCGCGAAGTTTGTCAGCGATGTGGTTGGCCTGCCAGAGGGCAAGCTGTGAGCCTCGAGAGCCGATCCGGATAGTCATGGCTCAATCAGGATACGGGACGGGAAGGCAGCAGTGGTGATTACGATTTGCGCAGCGACACATGCCGCCCGTCGCTGCGCCTCTGTGTTGTAGAGCCGCATGCCTAGCGCAGCACTATCGGCTTTTGGAACCGGTGCCAGTGGCTTTCCTTGGCGTGGCCTTCTTCGCCGATGCACTCTTCCCGGCCGAACTCTTTGCAGGTGCTTTGCTCGCTGCTGCTTTCTTGGCCGGTGCTTTTTTGGCTCCCTTGGCTGGCGCAACACTTTTTGAGCTTTTCGCAGCCGGTGACTTCGCTGCTATCTTCTTGCTCCCGGCCCTCGTACCTGCGCTCTTCTTGGCTGGCGCCTTCTTGCCAGCGCCTTTTTTGGCAGGCTGATCCTTCGAATCCTCAGGGTAGATGAGCTTGTTGAAGTTACTCTGCTCACCCTCCGCGGTCTGCTCTTGATACACCAGGGCCAAGCCACTTGCGTCGAACTTCTCGAAGAACTCATCCCACGAGATCTCCTTCAGGGCGCTGTCATTTGCGTTCTTTGCTTTGGGAAATTCGATCCGGAGAATGCCCGTCTGTCCGTTGCGTTCGGTGCTTGCAACCTCGGCGGGAACGGCTCCGCGCGACTCTGCCCATTGCCGAATCTCGTCGTGATCCTGTGTTGTTTTTGAAAGCGCCATCGTCTTCACCTTTGCGTCAGAAGTGTGAACCGCTGTCTCTACGATGGTGATATGTGGATAAGTGCTGTTTGCACCCTCTCAGTTTGCGCAACTTGCCTTGTGGCGCGCGGCCTCGGGATCGAGTTACGAGCTCTTCTCTCCCTCATGCCTGCTCCGCAAAGCGGCGATTTGAGGGTGGAGGAGCTTCCCCATGAGTGAGCGCGTCAGGGCTTCGACCGCGGTCCTCTCTTCCTGCGACAATCCTGCCAGCTTCTCTGCGGATCGGGCCAGTTCGGCCTGGCGGATGACCTCGGCGCTCTGTTGAAGGGCCTTGATCGCTTCGATCGCCGGGCTGGCGCTATGCCGCTGCTGGTACTGATCGACCTCGTGAGCCACGATGATTTCGGCCGCAGCGGCTTCTTTTGAGCGGTTCGCGAGGTTCGCAGATGCGACCTGCTGCAGATCATCGATGTCGTAGACAAAGCAGCCCTCCACCTCGTTCAAGGCCGGATCTACATCTCGCGGGACCGCAATATCAATGAAGAACATCGGCCGGTTGCGACGGCGCTCCAGGAAGACTCGCCCGTGTGCAGGTGTGAAGATCTTGGCCGGATGCTCGGCGGATGACCCGGCACTCGTCGAGGTGATGACAATATCGGCCCGATGAGCGTGCTCATAGATGCGGTCAAACGGGAGGATGGTGGTCGCGATGGGAGTGGCGGTGAACTGATCGGCGATCCGCCCGGCGATTTCTCGGGCACGGGACTCGGTGCGATTCGCGATAAGAAGAGACGAGGCACCGTGCTGAATCAGGTGGCGAGCCGCCAACTCGGCCATTTTGCCCGCGCCGACGATCAGTACCTGCTTTCCCTTCAGGCCCCCGAAGATCTTGCGCGCAAGATCGACCGCCACAGAGGCGATCGAGACGCTCGACGAGCCAATCTGGGTCTCGGAACGCACCTTTTTGGCCACACTGAAGGCACGTTGCAGCAGTGGATCGAGCGTCGCCGCCACAGCACCCACCTCGCGGGCAACGTTCCACGATTCCTTCACCTGACCGAGGATCTGCGCCTCGCCCACGACCAGCGAATCGAGCGAGCAGGCGACCCGGAAGAGGTGGCGGACGGCCTCCCTCTCCCGGTACTCGTAGACGTGTGGCCTGATGGTGCTGGCGGGAAGGTTTAGATAATCATGGAGAAAGGTCAGCATACCTGGATCACTGGCTGGTGCGTCTTGCGCCTCCTCCTGAACCGTAAGCAATTCAACACGGTTGCATGTGGAAAGGATGAGAGCCTCGCGGATGCCTGGCTGATGCGCAAGAGCGCGGGTCGCGTCCGCCAAACGCGATGTTGGTATCGCAAGGCGCTCGCGGACATCCAGGGGCGCCGTGTTGTGATTGATGCCGAGCAGAACGAGCGCCTGCCTGTTGAGGGCACTCATGGAGCACTAAACCTGTGGACCGCCGAGAGTTGGTTCGCAGACCAGACGGCAAGTACAACCAGGAAGACAAAGCCGGAAAGATAGATGGCGCGCCGCCCGCGAAGACCGGAGTGCCGGCGAATGTAGATCATACCGACATAAGCGACCCACATGGCAAAGGAGAGCAGCACCTTGGGATCGAGGAAGAAGCTTGGGCCCACAGTCTGCTCGGCCAGCGCGGAGCCGATGAGCAAGCCAGCCGTCATGCACGGGAGGCCGAACAGAAGCGCCTTCAGAGCGATCTGGTCAGTGGTCTCTAGCGGAGGAAGAGAACGCAGGGCTGGCTGCTTGGTTTTGAGTCGACGTTCCTGAAAGAGGTACAGCACACTGGTGAGGAGGGAAAGGACGAGCGCGGCATAGGCGGCGAGCAGGAGACCGATGTGAAGAAAGATCCATCCCGAGTGCGCCAGCGGGAGCATCTCGGGACCTGGACGGAATGCGGGCTCCAGGCAAAGCAGAACGGCAAGCGGCAGCAGGAACATCCCGACAGCCACCGTCTTGTACCGGATTGAGACTGCGAGAAAGGCACCAGCGAGCAGGAGCGCCAGCAAGGACTGGCTTTCGTGCCGGTCTACAGGCAGCGTGTGGTGTGCAGCATTCAACGTTTCGGCTAATGAAACGAAGTGAAAAAGAAGGCCAACGACGGTAGCGGGCACGGCCAAGTGCCGCCAGCGTGGTCGATCGTAGAGAGCGGCTGGCAGCACCGCTAGTGCGGCGATGCTGTACAGAAGGACGGCGATTCTAAGCCAAAAGAGGGACATTTGAAGACAGGCCGAGGGCGTGCTCTCGCGCTATTTTCCAGTATACCGAGCTGCACTGAGTAGCTCTGCGTCCATGCGGAAGGCTGCGCTACGGCGTAACAAAGCTGGCCGGATCTCACAATACGGCTGCTCAGCTTTGGAGGGATCCTTGACTCCCCAGCCACTCGTGCAATTTCTGCTCGCAGTACTCCGTGCTTATGAAGAAAGGCTTATCCAGTATGTGTACGGTCAGCAATCCATTGTAGTGGGTATAGCCGGCCGTCACGCCGTCCTTGGTGACTCTTCCAGCAGGCTCAGTCAGATCGAGGTCGTAGTTCTGCTTCAGTTCACGCGCTTTGGCGCTGAACTCTGCTTCTGTCATCTTGACTTGAATCATGAACTGCTCTCCTGGGAAGTGCTTCCTGAGGCAAACGGGGGGACCTCTTTCCCTGATTCTTGGATGCAGCGCCGGGACCGGGAGCTATCGGGTATTCTGGCGGTTCGCCCATGGCAAAGGACACGATCAACGAAGGCCAGCCCAGATTAGACAGCGAGGCCTCCCTGACGCCGGCAATGCGCCAATACCGGACTGCGAAAGATGCCTACCCGGATGCGCTGCTCTTTTTTCGGATGGGTGACTTCTACGAGCTCTTCTTCGAGGATGCTGTTGTTGCGGCGAAAGAGTTGCAACTGACACTGACGGCAAGAGACAAGCTGAAAGCCGTCCCGATGTGCGGGGTTCCCTACCATGCAGCGGAAGCATACCTGCAACGGTTGCTACGGCGCGGATTCAGCGTAGCAATCTGCGAACAGATGGAGGACCCAAAGCTCGCAAAGGGTGTTGTTAAGCGTGAAGTCACGCGCGTGCTGACGCCGGGAACCGCGGTCGACCCGGGGCTGGGACCAGAACAGAGCAATTGGCTGGTAAGCTTGGCGCGGACGGGTGCACCTCGGCTTGAGTCGAGGTCCGGCCCAGAAGCGGGTGGCAATACCGGCTTGGCGATGCTGGATCTGTCGACGGGTGAGTTCAGGGCCACAGAATTCAAGGGTCCGAATGGATGGGCGCAGGCGATGGACGAGATAGGGCGCCTGAGACCAGCGGAGCTGCTTTTCGGTGCGGGCCTGGCGGGCGAAACCAACCTGCTCGGCGAGACTCCCGAGGACCTGTTAGGGCTGGCGTCGATTGGAACTAAGACCTCTCTAGAGGACTGGGTATTCACGCCGGAGTATGCAGTACCTCTTCTGAAACGACACTTTATGGTTCATTCGCTGGAGGGGCTGGGTCTTGGTGGACGGCAAGCTGCCGCGGTTGCCGCGGGTGCTCTGCTGGAGTTCATGAGGCGCATAAAGCAGGGCTCGCTCGAACACGTGGATACCTTGCGGTTCTACGAGCGGTCTACCTGTCTGGAGTTGGATGCCGTGAGTGCTCGGAATCTGGAGCTCGTCGAGCCGCTCTTCGCTGGCGAGATAATCCAGACCACCCTGTTTTCAGTGCTGGATTCCTGCTTCACCCCTATGGGGAAGCGGCTTTTGCGGTCGATGCTGCTTCGGCCTGCCTCTGACGCCGACGAGATCGATGCGCGATTGGACGCTGTTGGTGAGGCTGTGCGGGATCTGCGGAGGCGGGAGGAGTTGCGGGGGTCGCTCCATGGATTCCTCGACGTTGAGCGGTTGTTGGGGCGTGTTGCGCTTGATTCTGCGGGACCTCGGGAGATGACGGCGCTGGCCGGGACGTTGCTTCGGTTGCCGCAGTTAATGGCTTGTTTACAAGCGTTTACGGGGGAGAGGTGGATCCAGCTGGGGGGCTCGTTCGATCTGCTAAGTGACGTTGCTGCAATGGTTTCGGAGACGCTTGTGGAAGAGCCGCCGGTGTCGCTGGGAGAAGGGACGGCGATCCGCGAGGGGGTGGATGAGGAGCTCGATGAGCTACGGGAGCTGGGGCGGAGCGGACGGCAGGCGATTGCTGCGATCGAGGTACGGGAGCGCGCGCGTACAGGCATTGGCAGTCTTAAGGTGCGCTTTAACAACGTCTTCGGGTACTACCTTGAAGTAACAAAGGCCAACGCGAAGGGGGTTCCAGCCGACTATGAGCGGAAGCAGACGCTGGTGAATGCGGAGCGGTTTACGACGCCGGAGCTGAAGGAGCTGGAAAGAAAGATCCTTACGGCGCAGGAGCGGAGCGGGGAGATCGAGCAAAGGATCTTCTCGGAGCTGAGGGCGGCGGTGCTTGCGGCGGCGGGCAGGATTCGTGCGACCTCGAGGAAGGTAGCGGAAGTCGATGTATTCGCTTGCTTTGCACACCTTGCGGCGCTGCGCGGATGGGTTCGACCGACGGTGGATACGACCGGAATTCTGGAGGTCATCGGGGGCCGGCACCCTGTGGTCGAGAGGAGGATGGAGGAGCAAGGCGTCGGGCGGTTTGTGCCTAATGCCCTGTTTGTGGAAGCGCGTTGTGAGCTATCTGACGCAGGTGATTACAAACAAGCATCTTCGTCACCTTCCACACTGCTGATTACCGGGCCGAATATGGGTGGTAAGAGTACGTATTTACGCATGGCTGCGCTGGTGGTGATCATGGCGCAGTGTGGATGTTTTGTTCCTGCGGAACGGATGCGGGTGGGATTGGTCGATCGGATCTTCACCCGGATCGGAGCGAGCGACAACCTGGCTCGGGGACGGTCGACGTTTATGGTTGAGATGACGGAGACAGCGGCGATTTTGAACACGGCCACGTCACGGAGTCTTGTGCTGCTGGATGAGATGGGGCGAGGGACGGCGACCTATGATGGGCTTTCTCTGGCCTGGGCCACTGTCGAGCACTTACATGACGGCATTGGAGCGCGCACCCTGTTTGCGACGCACTACCACGAACTAACGATGCTGGAAGAGCGGCTCGAACGGCTGAAGAATCTGCGGGTGACGGTGAAGGAGAGCGGGGGTGGGATCGTGTTTCTGCATACGGTGGAGGCGGGGGCGGCGAGCAAGAGCTATGGGATCGAGGTGGCGCGGCTGGCAGGGATTCCGCCAGAGGTGATTGCGCGGGCTCGTGAGGTATTGAAGGTACATGAGCGCGCGGAGACGCAGCAGGTGCGCGAGGCTTCGATGGGGAAGGTACCTGTGGCGGGCGAAGCACCTCTGCAGATGACGATGTTTACGCCGCTGTCGCAGCGGATTGTGGACCGGTTGGGCGAGGTGGACGTGGACGAGATGACTCCTCGGGAGGCGCTGAATCTACTGGCGGAGCTGCAGCGGGAGTTGCGGGGGTGAACTCTTCTGGAACCAGGGATAAGGGTCTCGCCGCTCAGGACGCAAAGGGACGCGAGGGGGCGCGAAGAAACGGCCTGATTGTTGCTGGGGTGATGAGTGGGACGTCTGCGGATGGGGTGGACGTGGCAGTTTGCCGCATCTCGGCGGCGGTTGACGAGGAACCCACCGTGATTGTGCTGGGCCATGAGGGGTTTCGGTATCCAAAGCCGGTGCGGGAGGCGGTGCTGCGGGCGATGGATGCGGAGGCGACGAGTGTGGCGGAGATGAGCCGGTTGAGCTGGCGGCTGGGTGGGATCTATGCGGAGTGTGTGAGGACGACTTGTGCGGGGTTAGAGGTTGGGGTTGGGAGTTCGGCGGGGGCCGCGCTGACGCGCGATACACCACGCTTTCAGACAGAAGAACGGTCGGAGAGGATGCGGCGCCCCGGGTTTGGGCGGGCGAAGGCGCTGGGGTTGGTGGGTGTCCATGGGCAGACGGTGTATCACCAGGCGGTGGCTGCGCGGTACCTGGGGGCGGCGGTGCGGTGTACGTGGCAGATAGGGGAGGCGGCGGTGGTCGCCGAGCGGCTCGAATGTCCGGTGGTGAGCGACTTTCGGCCGGCGGATATGGTGGCGGGTGGGCAGGGAGCTCCGCTGGTGCCGATGCTGGATTGGGTGATGTTCCGCTCGGCGAAGGTGGGGAGGGTATTGCAGAATCTGGGTGGGATTGGGAACTTGACGGCTCTTCCGGCGGGGAGTTCTGCCGATAAGGTGCTTGCATTCGATACGGGACCGGGAAATATGGTGATCGACCAATGCATGCGGAGTTTGTTTGGGAGGGAGTTCGATCGCGGTGGGGCGGTGGCTCGGCGGGGGCAGGTGCTGCCTTCGGTGATGGATGAGGTGTTGCGAGAGAGCTACTTCTCTGCCCTGCCGCCGAAGAGCTGCGGCCGGGAGGAGTTTGGGGCTGCGTTTTGCGATGGCTTTGTGCGGGCTTGCAAGAGGGCGGGAGGGACGGATGTGGATGTGGTGGCGACGGCTACGGCGGTGACGGCGGAGTCGGTGGTGCGGGCTTATGAGCGGTTTGTACGGCCGGTGTTGGGGGTGGGTGCAGTGGAGTATGCGGTGGCTGGGGGTGGGGCGAAGAATGGGACGTTGATGGGGATGTTGCGGGCGGGGATGGAGGCGATGGGGGTTCGGGTGCTCGCGATGGAGGAGCTTGGGGTGGCGGTGGAGGCGAAGGAGGCGGTGGCCTTTGCGCTGCTGGCTTGGCTCACGTGGAACGGGCGAGTGGGGAATGTCCCTTCGGCTACGGGGGCGGGGCAGGGAGTGGTGCTGGGGAAGGTGAGTATTGGGTGAGTTTTGTGACGGGGTCGGATTTTGAGGTGCGGTGGTTGAAAGTTGAGATTGATGTTGGTGGGGTCAGGGTTCTCGGGGTCCTTCGTCGCTACGCTCCTCAGGATGACCGCAAGGGCAAGCAACAGCAGAGGCGAGTGCAAAATACAGAGGTCTCTCCGCTGCGTCGGCGCTACGCTCCGACTTCGGTCGGGATGACGAGCTGGTGGAGGAGCCGGTTTGCTGCTGCGCTCCTGCTGCCGTTTTGCATGGTGGGGTGCCGGGGAAGGATGGACGACCCGGCGACAGTGGTGATGGTGATTGAGACGAGTCCGAACAATCTCGACCTACGGGTGGGGACGGACGCCCAGTCGGAACGGGTGGGTGGACTCATTTTTGACGGGCTGGTGCGAAAGGATGAGCATTTCGAGCTGCGGCCGTCCCTGGCGCAGCACTGGGAGCAGCCGGATGCGCGAACGTGGGTGTTTCATCTGCGGGATGGGGTGCGGTTTCAGGATGGGCGGCCGCTTGAGGCGGAGGATGTGGCGTGGACGGTGCGGTCGATGATCGACGGGACGCTCATCACGGCGAAGGGAGGGGCGTTTGCGGCGGTGGAGCGGGTAGAGACGCCGGACCGGCTGACGGTGGTTGTGCGGTTGAAGCGGCCGGATGCGGGGCTGCTGTTCAACATGAGTGATGGATTGTTTGGAGTGGTGCCGCGCGGGGCTGGGAGGGAGTTTGGGTTGAGGCCGGTGGGGTCGGGGCCGTTCCGGTTTGTGAGTGCGGTTCAGGATAAGGAGGTGGTGGTGGCGAGGAATCATGACTACTGGGCGGATGGGGTGGGAGGTGAGCCGCTGACTGCGTCCGCGAGGGTGGGGGGCGGTGAGAGAAACATTAAGGCCGTGGCTCGGGGGAACGGGCCGCAGGACCCCAACCTTTCCGACGGAAAGGCTGTCGGAGAGGATGGGGCACCCGGTTTTTTGCCAGCGCTGCCGGCGGGGGCGCGGCGGGTGGAGCGGGTGCGGTTTGCGGTGGTGCCGGATGCGATTACGACGGCACTGGAGTTGCAGAAGGGGTCCGCGGATGCGGAGAGCAACGTGATCACGCTGGATATGGTGCATGCGCTTGCGAAGGAGCCGGGGCTGCGGACGGAGAGCGGGCCGAGTTCGGTGGTGATCTATGCGAACTTCAATGTCACGGATCCGGTGCTGCGGGATAGACGGGTGCGGCAGGCGGTAGCGTGTGCGATGGATCGGCGGGCGATCATCGGAGCGCTTTGGCGGGGGCAGGCGGTGGAGGCGGACTCGCTGCTGCCACCCGGGCACTGGGCGCGGGCGGCGGATGGGGAGATGGCGCTGTATCCGCATGATACCGAGCGGGCGAAACGGCTACTCGAAGAGGCGGGGTTCAAGGCTGGGAAGGACGGGGTGCGGGTGCGGATTACGCTGAAGACCTCGACCGATGAGACGACGCGACTGATGGCGGCGGTGCTGCAGCAGCAGATGGGGGCGGCGGGGATCGACTTGCAGATACGGTCAGCGGAGTTTGGGACGTTTTATGCGGATGTGACGAAGGGTGCGTTTCAGATGTATGCGCTGCGGTGGATCGGATCGAATGAGGATCCGGATATCTTTCGGTATGCGTATGGATCAGGGGCGATGCCGCCGAAGGGTGGGAACCGGGGACGCTACCGGAATGCGCTGGTCGATGCGCTGCTGGGGGAGGCGCCGGGATCCGGGGACCGGGAGGTGCGGCGGCGGGATTATGTGGAGGTGCAGAAGATTCTGGCGGAGGAGTTGCCGGGGATTCCGCTGTGGTATCCGAACAATGAGGTGGTGCACTCGGCGCGGCTGGGTGGGGTGCGG
>JAABUZ0100004151.1_pt1 | contig 20334 bp, 21 predicted proteins | sample 5562091 | NCBI WGS metagenome assembly JAABUZ01 (sample SAMN12813069, study PRJNA571459) | rock metagenome | isolation source: Antarctica rocks | place: Antarctica: Victoria Land, Linnaeus Terrace sud | collected 2015-12-21 | reverse complement strand
TAGGATTGTACTTAACTTCCTCCGCTTGAACCTGCAAGCCACTGTACTGAGCCAGATGTACTTCTGGCTGAACATCCACAGCGGCTGAAAATGTTAGGGGTTTACCTGGCTCATACTGGTTCACCAATTCATCGAACGATGAGATGAGCTCGGGTGTGCCAATCGCCCCTATCGTTTCCTGTTCCAGAGCTTGCTTCAGGCCATCTTTAATGACTTCTTCCAGAGCCGCCGCCTTCAGCCGCAGAGTACCCAGTCTCTGTAGCAATATTTGGCGAGGCACCTTGCCTTTGCGAAACCCAGGAATATTTGCAGCTCGTGCGAAGTTTTGAATGACCTGCTCGTATGCCTGCTTGGACATTTCGGGTGGAATTTCTATTTCCAGGCCAATCTGACTGGCGGGGAGTTTTTCCTGGGTGACTTTCATTTTTCAGTTTTGGTTTCAGACGACTTTTTTACGAATAAGAGCGGGGAGCGTGCATCCATACTGCAACGAGGCAGTAGTTCCCCAACTGTGGTTTCTCCCCCAATGGTACATGCCGTACAAGTCAGGTGGGCGTGCTGCGGTACTCTTGAAGGGAGTGGTTCGAATCACCCCATCTTGTCTACAGGTAAGGGGCAGGCTGATTAAGCTATTCCTGGAGGGGGGAGCGGCAACTCCTGTTTTATCCAGGTCACTGAATACAATCAAGCAAATTATTTGATTATAGCAAACAATTCGCTTGATTGCTTAACCCAATAGGAATATTAAATATTATTATTTGGATGAAACTTGACGAGTACAATTAATAGTATTGAAACATTTTGATTTTAAGATGTAGAAAAAAATACTTATTCAATTGAAATGGAGGAAGGAAATTTGACGAAATCTTATCGTGTTGCCATATTAGGAGCGACCGGTGCAGTCGGCACAGAGTTGCTGACGTTACTCCAAAACCGGAATTTTCCCTTGGAATCTTTGAAGCTTTTGGCGTCACCGCGCAGTTCAGGGCGTACTCTGCGGTTTCAGGGTGAAGACCTGCCAGTGGAGGCGGTGAGCGATCGCTCTTTTGACAATGTAGATCTGGTTTTAGCTTCAGCTGGAGGATCTATCTCCAAAACCTGGGCTCCTATTGCCGTAGAAGCTGGAGCAGTGGTAATTGATAACTCCAGTGCCTTTCGCCTCGATCCGCAAGTTCCTTTGGTAGTGCCGGAGGTGAATCCATCAGCCGTTCGTAACCACCGAGGCATTATTGCCAATCCCAACTGCACTACGATTTTGATGGCGGTTGCAGTCTGGCCTTTGCATCAGGTCAGAGCAGTGCAACGCATTGTTGCAGCAACCTACCAATCTGCTAGTGGGGCGGGTGCTAGGGCGATGGAAGAAGTCCTCGCCCAAGCACAAGCCATCTTAATCGGAGAAACACCAGTAACGGAGGTTTTTCCGTACCCGTTGGCCTTCAATTTGTTCCCCCATAACTCGCCGTTGAACCATTTGGGGTACTGTGAGGAAGAAATGAAAATGGTTAACGAGACGCGCAAGATATTTGGTACCCAGGATCTGAGAATTACGGCAACGTGTGTTCGGGTTCCCGTACTACGGGCGCACTCGGAAGCAATTAACTTAGAATTTGAGACGCCTTTGAGTGTGGATGAAGCGAGGGAGATTTTAAGTCAAGCTCCTGGTGTCCGAGTGGTGGAAGACTGGAAGGCAAATTATTTTCCGATGCCAATCGAAGCCACAGGTCAGGATGAAGTCTTAGTGGGTCGAATCCGTCAGGATATTTCTCATCCCTGTGGGTTGGAACTTTGGCTGTGTGGAGACCAAATCCGTAAAGGGGCAGCGTTGAATGCAGTGCAGATTGCGGAGTTGTTGGTAGCAAAAAATCTGCTCCAACCTGCTGTGGCATCTGTTTAGAGAAAAAGCACTAAGGCACAAAGACACAAAGAGGCGGCGGAGGAGTTAGGCGAGGGTGGTAGATTTTGGACGGGTTTTAACCGCTATGATCACGCCGTTTAAGGAAGACGGCAGTGTAAATTTCGCGCTCGCGGAGCAGTTGGCAGCTCATTTGGTAGAGCAGGGTACGGATACGTTAGTGGTCTGTGGGACAACGGGAGAATCGCCTACGCTCAGCTGGCAGGAGGAGTACGAATTATTTCAGGTAGTGCGTCATGCCGTGCAAAGCAAAGCTCATGTGATGGCAGGGACCGGTTCTAATTCGACCAAGGAGGCGATCTGTGCTACCCAAAAAGCCGCTAGAATAGGATTAGATGGCTCATTACAAGTCGTTCCCTATTACAACAAGCCGCCGCAAGCGGGACTCTACGAACACTTTAAAGCGATCGCTCTTGCCTGCCCCGACCTACCGATTATGCTATACAATGTACCGGGTCGGACTGGTCAAAATCTTCAGCCAGAAACAGTTGCCCGTTTAGCTGAAGTACCCAACATTGTGGCGATTAAGGAATCGAGTGGGAATTTAGACCAGGCAAGTGAAATGCGCCGCTTAACACCACCAGAATTTAAGCTATATTCTGGTGATGACTCGTTAACTCTTCCCTTGTTAGCCGTTGGGGGTACGGGTGTTGTTAGCGTGGCAAGTCATCTGGTAGGAACAAAACTCCAAAAGATGATTCAAGCCTTTACAATGGGTCAAATCAAAGTTGCCACACAAATTCACCTCGAACTTTTCCCATTGTTTAAAGCTTTGTTTGTGACCACAAATCCGATTCCAGTCAAAATCGCGCTTAAACTCAAAGGCTGGGATGTTGGCTCTACTCGGTTGCCGCTTGGAGAAGCCCCAGACTCAGTGAGTCAAAGCTTGAAGGTGGTTCTCAAAGACCTGGCTCTGCTGTGAACTGGAAGTCTGGGAAAAACTAATAAATATATAGTCGTGCATGAAGAGGAGTCAGAAGTCGTGACGTCAGTCGTCAGAAGAACAAATATCTAAAGCCAGGAGTTTCAAACATTGATGCTCTGTGTTCGCCTGAGTGCACGGATAAATCCGGGAGCTAGCATTGCCCCAAGTCATCCGCCACTCCAATCATGCTCCCTACTGACTACTGACTACTGACTACTGACTACTTCGCCTATGACTGCTCGAGTCTAGAGGAAATTTTAAGTAAACACCTGATTAAAACTCAGCTGCTACTGGACTGACTCAAAAGTCCGCTCTGTTTCAACCGCTTGACGAATAAGAACTATTCAAGGAGACAAATGAGTAAAAACGAATCATCACCCGCCCTCAAAATTATTCCCCTGGGTGGGCTACACGAAATCGGCAAGAATACCTGTGTTTTCGAATACAACGACGAAATCGTACTCCTAGATGCAGGGCTGGCTTTTCCAACAGATGGGATGCACGGGGTTAATATTGTACTACCGGATATGACCTATCTGCGGGAGAATCGCCACAAGATAAAAGGCATGATCGTCACCCATGGTCATGAAGATCATATAGGTGGGATTGCGTTTCACCTGAAGCAGTTTGAGATTCCGGTTATCTATGGTCCGCGTCTGGCAATGGCAATGCTGGAGGGCAAATTGGAAGAGGCGGGAGTACGCGATCGCACGGAATTGAGAACAGTTCGCCCCCGTGACGTTATGCGAATTGGCAAGGGGTTTTTCGCGGAGTTTATTCGCAACACCCACTCGATTGCCGATAGCTTCACCGTCGCGCTGCATACCCCAGCTGGGGTAGTCATCCACACGGGCGACTTTAAGATTGACCACACGCCGGTTGATGGAGAGTTTTTTGATTTGCAGAGGCTGGCAGAACACGGCGAAAAGGGCGTGCTTTGCCTGATTAGCGACTCGACTAACTCGGAAATACCAGGACACACTCCCTCTGAACGCTCGGTTTATCCCAATCTAGACCGGATCTTCAGTCAAGCTTCTGGGCGGTTGCTGGTGACGACCTTTGCTTCTAGCGTGCATCGGATCAACATGATTCTGGAAATAGCGAAAAAGCAAAATCGCGTGGTGTCGGTGGTGGGGCGCTCGATGCTGAACGTGATTGCCCATGCCCGCAATCTTGGCTACATCAAATGCGAGGAAAGTCTGCTTCAGCCGTTGCAGGCTATCCGCAATTTACCGGATGAGAAAGTCTTGATTCTAACAACCGGTTCTCAAGGAGAGCCGATGTCAGCGATGACTCGTATTTCCAGGGGTGAACATCCGCAGTTGAAGATCCGCCAGGGGGATACGGTGGTGTTCTCGGCTAACCCGATTCCGGGCAATACGATCGCTGTGGTGAACACCATTGATCGGTTAATGATGCAGGGTGCTAAGGTGATCTATGGTCGTGATAAGGGAATTCACGTATCTGGTCACGCCTGCCAAGAAGACCAAAAGCTAATGATTGCCCTGACTCGACCTAAGTTCTTCTTGCCGGTACACGGGGAGCATCGAATGTTGATTCAGCACGCCCAGACAGCTCAGAGTATGGGTATCCCGGCTGAAAACATGGTCATCATTAAGAATGGCGATGTGGTGGAAGTGTCTGAATCGGCTATCCGTGTCGCCGGTAAAGTCCAATCTGGGATTGAACTGGTGGATACATCCGGCTCTGGAATGGTGAGCGGCAAGGTACTCAAGGAGCGACAGCAGCTGGCAGAAGAGGGCATGGTCACAGTGGCAGCGGCGGTGGATTGGAATGGCAAGCTGATGGCTAAGCCTGAGATTCACCTGCGGGGTGTGGTGACTTCGATGGAGCGACCGCTGCTACAAAAGTGGGTACAAGAGCGGATTGAAGAAGTGCTGAGCGATCGCTTTAGCGAATTTACCCAATCTTTTGATGGGCAACAAGGGGAGGTAGACTGGGCTGGACTCCAGGTGCAGCTCGAGCGTGAACTCCAGCGATCGCTAAGACGCGAACTCCACTGTCACCCATCAGTTACATTGTTGATGCAAACCCCAGACGAACCGGTTAAATCTGCGGGAAGACGCCGCCGCACTGCCGCCCAAGTGGCCTCTTAAGAGGAAGGGGGGTAGGGGGAGCTCTTTCTGGAGCAGGGGGAGCTCTTTCTGGAGCAGGGGGAGCTCTTTCTGGAGCAGGGGGGAAATCCTCTCCCTTGTCTCCCCCCTCCCCCAGATCCCCCTCTTTTTTTTGCGTCTTTTACAATTAGTTACAATTAGTTACAATTAGAGATAAGTTTGATTTGATTAGTGCGGCTAGCTCGGTACTCCTTCAGTGGATATACTAAATTGCCAATCTCCACTCAGCAAAAGTTCAGTGATAGCGCTCATCCAAAATCTTTTTGATTTTAGTCAAGATGATGGCAACTCTACTTTTTGCCTTGAGTTAAACTTCAAATCTTTCGCTAGAAAACTGTATATTAGCTAACAAAATGCTGAGGAATGAATATCATGCATTGAATTTATACTGCTTATACATCAACTGCCCTCGAAAGAGTGTCACTTCACTAAAATTTTACAGTAGGTCAAGTTAGGAACATTCATAACCTTACTAGCCTGACAATCAAGTGGGATTTTCAGTTAAGGTGACGTAGGAGGTTGCTGACTCAAGTACCTACCTGAGAATAAACCTCTCTAATTCAGGGCAGCATTATTCCGATAAAGCCCCTTGAACCCTTGTAGATGCTCTGTAGAAAGTTCGATAAACCTCGTTGATACAGAGGAGTGAACGATGAATGTAGCCGAGTACACAATACAAAATCTTTCCCTTGCTCGCTGGGTGTGGATTGAACAAGTGGATGCCTCTGTCTATACCGGTAAAACGCTGCGGCATCCCTCACCAAAGGCTGACGTAGATATTCTCAAACCCGTGCGCCAGTGGCTAGACAGAATCGAAGTCCAGGAACCGAAACTGGCTCATCGCTTGTGCAAACTCATTCCCGCCCAGTGTCCGTTTGAGCGCGATGTGAAGTTCTTGGGTCACACGCTGTTTCACATCCCACCGATGTGCAAGCTTAACCCAGTATACGAGGAAGTCGTTGGCTTACGCTTCCGGGCGCTGTGTTATCTAGCGGATGAATGTGGCGAGGATGTGACGCCATACTGCTAGAGCGAGTGCGAGTAGCCAATCACTAACGGCTACTCGCTATTTTCTTGTTTAGGAGGTGGAAGTCGCGTTATTATCTGACAATGGCAACGTCGTCTCAGGCCAATTGTCTAGGTTATACTCTTGCTTAGTTCACAGCAGGTCTTAGCGATGAAAACCCGGATAGCAACCTTAGTGGTGTTAATCGGATTAGGGGGGGTGTTTTGGGTAACGACTGAAGCGATCGCGCCTACTATTGCCCAGGCTTACACAGCGCGAGTTGACCTGTCCCTCGACCGCCAACCGAATGAAACCTACGAAAGCCTGGTGCGTCGGGCAGAAACTGCTGCCACTCAAGCAGCACAATCTAGCTTCAACCAGGACACTGGGGTAGCAGATGTTGCGGTGATGGTTGTGGCTCAAAATCAGGGAGCGATCGCACCAGTACTGTCTTTGCAAGTGAGCCGAACGCAGTGGGATAGCCGCCCCGATACCCAGCGCTGGGGTAGATACTTCTCCAATGCTAAAGTGCTACTCAAATTTGAAAACGTAGCAACAACCACTCCTGCTCAAGCAGGGACTGCTAACCCCGCCACCACGTTCGGAGGAGCCACCAATAGCTATCCCAGACAATCAGGTGCTAACCGCTTCAACAGCTATGGTTATCCCGGTCAAGCAGGGACTACTAACCCCGGCTTTAACCGCGGAAGACCTACGAGTGGTATTTTCGGCCCCGCCAATTTGAGAGAACGCAACAATGGCTATCCCGGTCAAGCAGGTACTGCTATTCCCTCCACATCGGGACAACCTACCAACAGCTATCCTGGTTCATCAGGGATTCCTAACACCATCATCCCTAGTCAAACCCCAGCCCCCGGCAGCGGTATGACCCCCCAACCAGCTGTTGCCGCCCCAGCAACTAATCTGGGCAATCCTCAGACTACGACACAACCAAATAATTCAATTCCAGGTGTGCCTTCGACCTCGACGGTTCCGGCAAATTTGCTGCCGACTCCCGTAGCACCGCAACCTAGTAGTGGCTCCGCGATCACTAACCCTGCTTCTACCAGCTTTCCTAGATAGCATCTAAATAATAATTGATAGAACCGAGGCACAACGCCTCCTCAATGCCTTAGAATACAAAGGTTGTGAAGAATTACTGTATCCTCTGTCATGGCTGTTCCTAAGAAGAAAACATCCAAATCTAAACGAGATAAACGCAAAGCTACCTGGAAGCACAAAGCGGCGGTTGAGGCTCAGAAAGCTCTGTCGCTAGGCAAGTCGATTCTAAGTGGGCGTTCTAACTTTGTCTATCCAGCGGCTGAAGAAGAGGAACAAGAGTCAGAATAAGTTTAACAGGAAACGGCCTATTGCTCCTAACTATCTTGTACGATGCTAGGAAAATTTTTTCAAAAACCTGGAGGGGTTGAGGGCGATCGCGTCCCTCCTGGTCAATACTTGGTCAAGGGTTTCCCGGTACTGACCTACGGTGAAACCCCTCAGATCAACACTGAAGAATGGGAATTTCGGGTGTGGGGCTTGGTAAAACCTGCAACTTTTACCTTGTCAGACTTTATGGCTCTGCCCCAACACGACTTCACCGCTGATTTTCATTGTGTAACGCGCTGGTCTAAACTCGATGTAAAGTGGACTGGCATTAAAGTAACAGACTTTATGCGCCTAGTTGAGGTGGAGCCAAAAGCCGTCCACATCATGGAACACTGCTATGGCGGCTACACTACCAATATCTTAATGGCAGACTTTGTGCGGGAGGAAAACTTTTTTGCCCATACCGTATTTGGGGAGCCGCTGAGCGCAGAACACGGCGGACCGATGCGTTTAGTCGTTCCCCACCTCTACGCCTGGAAGAGCGCCAAGTGGATTAACGGTCTAGAGTTTTTAGACCATGAAGATCTAGGTTTCTGGGAGCGCAATGGCTACCATCGGCGAGGAGAGCCATGGGCAGAGGAGCGCTATAGCGGCTTTTTTGGATGACGCCTCTCTCCTACATTAACCAATAATTAGCTTTAGCAGTGACAGCTTGCCCTTATACGGAGCGTATCGCCAGTTCGGGTCAAGCAGGAAAGACTTTTTCAACACACTTTTGTAATGAGAAAAGGTATCAAAACTATGTTTACCGTGATAACTACCAATACCGCTATCACCGACACCGCCAAATGGTAAAGCAGAGACACCAAACTGCATGACTGTATCGTTGATACAGACGCTACCGGATGAGGTTTCGCTCAAAACTCGCTGTTGAAGGTTTTTGTTTCTAGAAAAGAAATACAGAGCTAAGGGTTTTGGTCTGGCGTTAATAATGGTAAGCGCCTCCGTTAGTTCAGTGTATTCAATTACAGGAAGAATTGGGCCAAATATCTCCTCCTGCATTACTGAATCTTCAAGGGAGATATTGTCAACTACTGTGGGAGAGATATAACAGCCAGACGGGTCAGTTTCTCCCCCAATGACAATTTCACCGTCTTTCAGAAATTCAACCAGCCTATTAAAGTGTTTTTGATTGATAATCCTGGCATAGTCAGGACTGGTGGTCGGATTATCGCCATAAAATTCTCGGATGCTTTTTTGGATGCTATCCAACAAATCTGGCTTAATAGTTTTATTAACTAAAAGATAGTCAGGAGCGATGCAAGATTGACCGGCATTGATAAACTTCCCCCAAACGATTCGTCTGGCGGTGTGTTCAATGTTAATGTCAGAATCCACGATACAAGGACTCTTGCCGCCCAGCTCCAGGGTAACTGGTGTCAGATGTTTTGCTGCCGCCTCCATGACAATTTTGCCAATAGCTGTGCCACCAGTAAAAAAGATGTGGTCAAACTTTTCGTTCAACAGCTGTTGACTAATTTCCACGCCGCCTTCTACAACTGCAATATAGGCTGAATCGAAGGTTTTTTGGATAATATCAGCTAAAACATGAGAGGTATGAGGGGCAATTTCAGAAGGTTTGAGAATGGCACAGTTCCCCGCCGCGATCGCACCCAATAATGGTGAAATCATCAGTTGGAATGGATAGTTCCAAGGGCCGATAATCAGAACGATTCCCAGGGGTTCTGGATAAATTTGTGCAGAGCCGGGAAATTGCTCAATCGGGGTTGCAACTTTCTTGGGCCTAGTCCATGATTTGATATGTTTGATAGCATAATCAATTTCCCGGAGTACCCAAATTTCAGTGCCGTAAGCCTCAAATTCTGGTTTATTCAGATCTGCTCTCAACGCACCAAGAATGTCTGTTTTATGCTCTAAAACTGCTTTTTTTAGAGTTTTCAGCTGGTCAATCCGAAAACAAACATTTTTAGTTTTGCCAGTTTTAAAAAACTCACGTTGTCCGCGGATAATATCTCTTACGGCTAATTGAGCGATCATACTTTTCCCCCAGCTCTTTATTGTTGGACAGGTAGCCGGACAATGAACACACTACCTTTACCCAACTCTGAGTGAACCTCAATAGTGCCTTTATGGGCTTCCACAATTCTGCGAGAGAGATACAGTCCCAAGCCACTACCGGAACGCTTGTGGCTTCCCTGGCGAAATCTTTCAAACAAGGTGGTTTGTTCCTCGGTCGGGATGCCCTGTCCTGTGTCTTCAATCTCAATCGTAATGTAGGAAACAGGTTTTTTATCGGCAGTCGGGCTGAGGCGGATAGTGATTGCTCCAGCATCGGTAAATTTGATCGCATTTCCTACCAGGTTGGTGAATAGGCGGTGAAGTTCCAAGCGATCACCCATCACTTTACTCTCAACTGCTGGCAAGGCTTCGTATTCCCTAAGCTCTAGCTGGAGTGACAGTCCTTTTTCCTGAGCTAAGGGAGTCAGTTCTGTCACGATCTCTTTAAGCAAATCTTGCAGATTAACTGGCGAGAAGGTGAGAGTTTTGCGACCGGCTTCGAAGCGGTAAACTTCCAGTAACGTATTCACCATCTGCAACAGGTTCAAGTTACTGCGAGCCATTGTAGCGATCGCTTCAAGCATTGTCGGCGACAGTTCTCCCAAAGCCCCCTGCTGAAACAGTATCAGCATTCGATCTGCCGCAACTAGGGGGGTGCGTAAATCGTGAGTCAGGCGGGAGACAAAATCTTCCCTTTGGCGGGCAATTTGGTCGCGCTCGTCTACACTGTGTTTGAGCCGAAGCAGCGATCGCACTCGCGCCAGCAATTCATCTACTTCAACAGGCTTGCGGATAAAATCATCTGCACCCATATCTAATCCCTGCGCCACCTTGGGTGAGTCATGGGCGGTGATTAGCAGAATTGGGATAAATGGCAATTTAGTATCTTGACGGATGCGCCGAGTGACTTCAAAGCCATCCATTCCCGGCATCATTACATCTAGCAAAACTAAATCTGGAGGAGCCTGTTCAATTTCTGCTAATGCAGAAGCGCCATCCTCTGCGGCGCTGATAGCGTACCCTTCTTCTTCCAAAATGGTTTGGATCAGGAACACGTTATCGGGAGAATCATCTACAACGAGGATATGGTCAGTGCGAGATAATTGCGAACTCATGGAGTAAGACGGTTGTCCGTAATATTTAAGTTTTATTTCATAAATTGCATCTGTATTATTTTTTCTCTTGCTAGCGCAACTGACCTCATACCCACGGAGGATTCTTTGCCTCTAGATTTGTATTAACTTAGTCCCGACTTGTCAGATCAGTTCCTTTCATTAGCAAGCGCCGCTCTTATTTAGCACGGTCTTGAGGGTTTTCAAAATTAGACTTAAGTCGTAGGCAATAGACCACTTACGTTGGTAATCTAGATCCATGTTCACGATATCTTCAAAGTCTTTGACGCTGGAGCGACCATTAGCCTGCCATTCACCAGTGATGCCCGGTTTGACATTCAAGCGTTCCCAATGGCGGCTGGAGTAGTGCATCACTTCATCCTGTGTGGGTGGACGGGTGCCGACTAAGCTCATGTCGCCCAGCAGCACGTTCCAGAACTGAGGAAGTTCGTCTAAGCTGGTGCGGCGGAGAAACCTGCCAACACGAGTAATTCGAGGGTCGTTTTCGTTTTTGAAGATATGACCTTTGGCTTCGTTATTAACCAGATGCTTGAGTTGCTCAGCCCCAACCACCATGGAGCGGAATTTCCAAATCCGAAAGTGTCGTCCGGCAAAACCACAGCGAGTTTGACTGTAGAAGAGCGGACCTGGATTATCTAGCGCTAAAGCTAAAGCCACTGGAATCGCAACGAACACTGTGACACCTAATCCTATAAGGGCTCCCAAGATATCCATCAGGCGCTTCAAAGAGCTTGTTACAGAGGGATGAACCGTAGTTCTACCATTCTGGGCTATGTCGTCACCATCCAGAACTGATGGATGAATCGGGAGAAAACTAGGGAAGTTAGATGTGGTAATCATAGCTTCAGTCGGCAATCTTGCTGCTAAGTGGCTCTTCTGTAAATATATGTAAAGCTTCTGCCAAAGTACTAGTCAACATGCCGGAATTTACTTAATCTTTGTCACTCAACAGGGTTTTATAAAGTTTCGGTGTTATTAACTTGACAAACGAGTGAGTTTAAGTAGTTTTAAATACCATATAATTACAGTAAACCTAGCTTGACTTTGATGTAGTTGGACAAAGAAAGCTTCGCAGTAGCCGCGTCATGCTTTAATCTGTTTTTCTGCTCCACAGTTAACTTGAAAGTGACAGTTGTGGTTTGCATAACTCCTACCTCACTATCCTGCTTTTGTGAAAAGATGCTTGGGAGACTGAACAGCGGTCGGCTGAATGGCATGAGACGAAGCGACTGCTCAAAAGGAATACCTGGATCAAACCACAACGATTTTTGGCTGAGTAGCTAAAAAATGTCTGCTCAATGGTAGTAAAAAGTCAGACTAAAAAAGGAAGTAACGCTGTGCCAACGGCAAAACCGTCGCTGGTTCACAGGTTAACAACTCTCCATCGGCTCTGACTTCATAAGTTTGGGCGTCTACTTCTATGTGGGGCAGTGCCGAGTTTAATTTCATGTCCCGCTTACTCAGCTGGCGGATTCCTGATACTGCAACAGCACTTTTATGTAAGCCTAGCTGGGCAGGAATTTCCAACTCTAGCGCTGCTTGGGAGACAAAAGTTAATGAAGTAGCGGCGATCGCTCCCCCAAAACTGCCAAACATCGGTCGCATGTGAACTGGCTGGGGTGTAGGAATACTGGCATTAGCATCCCCCATCTGTGACCAAGCGATCATACCGCCTTTAATTACCATCTCTGGCTTCACCCCAAAAAATGCCGGACGCCAGAGGCATAAATCTGCAAGCTTGCCAACTTCGACTGACCCCACATACTGAGCAATGCCGTGAGTAATGGCTGGATTAATCGTATACTTCGCCACATACCGCTTCGCTCGGAAGTTGTCTGCCCTCATTCCTTGCCCCTCACCCTGAGATGGAGTGTTTGGAGTCAGAGTTCCGCGCTGCACCTTCATTTTGTGTGCTGTCTGCCAAGTGCGAATAATCACTTCTCCCACCCGTCCCATCGCCTGGGAGTCAGAAGAAATCATGCTGAACGCTCCCAAGTCGTGCAGGATGTCTTCAGCGGCGATTGTCTCGCGCCGAATCCGTGACTCTGCAAAGGCCACATCCTCAGGAATACCTGAATCGAGATGATGACACACCATCAGCATATCCAAGTGTTCATCCAACGTGTTGACCGTATAAGGGCGCGTGGGGTTAGTGGAAGAAGGCAGAACATTGGCGAACGAGCAAACTTTGATGATGTCTGGTGCGTGACCGCCACCGGCTCCCTCAGTGTGGTAGGTGTGGATGACACGATTCTTGAAGGCAGCAATGGTATCTTCCACAAACCCGGCTTCATTCAAGGTGTCGGTGTGAATCGCCACCTGCACATCATACTCATCAGCAACACTCAAGCAGGTATCTATGGCAGCCGGTGTTGTACCCCAGTCTTCGTGCAGCTTCAAACCCATTGCCCCAGCTGCCACCTGTTCGACCAATCCTTCTGGTTTGCTGCTATTGCCTTTGCCCAAGAAGCCTAAGTTGACTGGGAACGCATCAGCTGCCTGGAGCATCCGATAAATGTTCCAGGGACCGGGTGTGCAGGTGGTAGCATTTGTTCCAGTGGCTGGACCAGTGCCGCCGCCAATCATTGTGGTGATCCCCGATGCGATCGCTGTCTCAATCTGCTGGGGACAAATAAAGTGAATGTGGCTGTCGATGCCGCCAGCCGTGAGAATCATCCCTTCCCCAGCCAATACTTCAGTGCCAGGACCAATGATGATGTCTACGTTATCCTGAATATAAGGATTCCCTGCCTTGCCAATTTTGGCAATCCGACCGTCTTTAATTCCTATATCCGCTTTGACGATGCCCCACCAATCTAGGATTAGGGCGTTGGTGATTACCAAATCCACTGCTCCATCAGCATTGGAGATGGGGGATTGTCCCATGCCATCTCGAATCACCTTGCCGCCGCCAAATTTGACTTCATCACCGTAGGTGGTGTAGTCCTGCTCTACTTCAATGAATAGATCTGTATCGGCAAGGCGGACGCGATCGCCCACCGTTGGTCCAAACGTTTCCGCGTAGGCGCGGCGATCCATGCGGTAACTCATCCTTGCTCCTCCAGGCTTGCGTTGATTTTGCCATTGAAGCCGTAGACCTGACGGTTACAGGCAATACAGCACTAATGCCACTTCTCTTTCATCCCCTGGCTCGAAGCGTACAGCTGTTCCAGATTGATGGTTAAGCCTCATTGTAAATTAGAGATGTAGCTTAAACACGTTCTGTGTTTATCTCTAATAGGAGGTAATAAATGTTTGAGGATACACGTTTTTCTGATATGGACGAAGCAATAATCCGCGTACTTAACATATTGGCAAGCGTTGCAGATATTACTGATCCAAGAAATTACAATTTTGTTCTTGATCCAGAAAGTTCTACTTTTAAATTTATAAAAAATAAAAAGATGAAGTCAAAAAATATTGATTTTAAAAGAAGATTTCGACAAGCTTCTATTTTTGTAATACCGACTTGTTCTTCTGTTTGTATATTATTAGTAGGAATTTTAGTAAAACATTTTCAAGAAATACCACTTCCCTCTCCCTTAAAAGTAGATTTTGTATATTTTCTTCTTTTAAGCGCACCTGGTTTACTAATAATACCTCTAATTATAGAGTTTTTCATAGCCAAAGAGGATGGGAAATATCCAGCCAATAAACTGATTAAACAAGCTAATGAAGATGTCATTGCTTATCGCCCAGTAGTTAGCGCTATCCATAAAATTACCAAAGGTGATGAACAAAAGTTAAAAGCTGCCGAGTCAATAATTAAGAATTTAATTATTGAAGAAAGAAAAACTAGCGAAAAAAATATGGCTAATTTATTACCTATCTGGGCTAGTTTTGTTGTATTAATAGTGTGGCTTTGTTTCCCCAATCAGCTTCCAGTAAATACTCCACCCAATCAGGTTCCAGTAAACACTCCACTTTATAACCAGTTAATAACAATAGCGGGATTGGGAGCAATCACTTTACCAATATGGAAATTTATTGCGGAATCGTCGTCACAATTTCTCATTCTTAAGTTTAACAGGTGCTTGTTCATCCTAGAACAAGCGCAAGCCAGGGCAAATAACACTAACCAGCAAGTGATATCTGTTGCATCAACTTTGCGTCACCCACAGTTCGGGAGTGCTAGGGGACTGATCCAGATGTCTGATGATTTTGATGATCCGCTTCCAGACTTCGACGATTACATGCCATGAAGCTGCTGCTCGATACGCACAGCTTCCTGTGGTTTATCGGTGGAAGTTCCAAGCTTAGTGTGAATGCTAGGATGCTGATCGAAGATTTGTCCAATCAATCAGTGCTTAGTGTTGCAAGCCTTTGGGAGATAGCAATCAAGGTGAGCAGCGGCAAACTGAGCCTGGTTCAACCGTTCGAGACTTTTATTCCCCAGCAAATGAGCCTGAATGGAATTGAACTGTTGGAAATTTCATTTCCTCATACAGTGGTGGTAGCGACATTACCATTTCACCACCGCGATCCGTTTGACCGCCTGCTAATTGCACAAGCAATAGTGGAGCAGATACCAATTGTGGGCTGCGATACAAAGTTTGATGCATATGCTATTACACGGTTGTGGTAGGTGCCATTTATTGAATCGGGTTATGAACGGTGACGAGTTTAGTGCCATCGGGAAATGTTGCTTCTACCTGTACTTCATGTACCATTTCTGGCACGCCTTCCATCACGTCTTCCCGCGCTAGCAGGGTTGTTCCGTAACTCATCAAATCAGCTACAGTGCGACCATCTCTTGCTCCTTCTAGGATGGCGGCAGAAATATAAGCAACAGCTTCTGGGTAGTTCAGCTTTAAGCCTCTTTCCTTGCGTCGTTCTGCTAGCAGAGCGGCAGTAAAAATCAGTAGCTTGTCTTTTTCCTGCGGCGTGAGTTGCATGGATGCTCCCTTCAAATTTGCCAAACTCGCGGTGGGCAGCTGGGGCGTCCTAAAAATGATCGGCGCAGTAGCTCCCACACATCTGTAAACCAGTTTCTCGCTTCAGCTGTAGAAGAACCACGATACCGGCACAATAGCCCAGCTGTTAGACGAGTGACGCCTGCAACGCCTCGCCTATCCACAGATGTCCAAAGCGATCGCGCTTTCTCTACCAACTCTGGTGAAACAGCTACACCAACCCAGCCCAGACTCGCAACAACTGGTTGCCCCGCCAAGCCGTGAGGACTGTTGAAGATTTCTTCTCCTCCTGGTAGCCATTGTCGGTCAATCCAGAGGGGACGACCTTGTTGCCAAATTTCTGTGTGCGATCGCCACTCCCCCTGCAAAAACCGTTCTCCCCTGGCACTCCGACCGAATCGGGTAATCTCCCAGCCTAAAAAGCTAGCTCCTGGAGCCAATTCTACCCGCATATCCTGTCGGTAAATTGCACCATTAAACACAATTGTTTCTTGGGGTAACCACTCTAAACAAGCATCCGCTGCCACCTGCATCTGAATGCTTTGTCTTGCTTCCAGCCCATTACTGCGATAAATTTTACCAGCAGCAGCTGTAGTGATGAGGGCGTGGGCATTCGGTTCGAGGTTGAAATCAATTGAGAGGCGATCGCCCCCCACAACTCCCCCAGCTGTGTGCAACACCACGCTATGACAAACATCTGGTCCTTCTGGATAAAACGGTCGCTGCACCTTCAGCGGCGCTTTCACCTGATTATGAATCAGCTGGGTTGCACCGTGGCGCTGGGCGTACACTAAGTTAAGGCTGCCATGCCACCCACCGGGTTTACCAAGCTTTTCCCCTGTTTGAGAACTATAAGACATCAAGGATTGCTAGTCAAGAAACAATAATCATCGTTTAGCCAAAATCACATAGTCATCAATTGTGTAGTGTGAGTCAAACTTTACTCCAAGATGCTGGCGTTTCAGTGGACTCATAAACTTTTGATAAGGCAAATTTTCCTTGGCAAACCTTGAGAAGTCTTCTGAAAACTCTCTTTTACCTGTCGAAGTAATGTATTTGTACCATTCTAAGCTTAAACCCAGTTCTTCAACCAATCTGCTGATCACGCTTTGCTCTTGACTCAGATCCTCACTCGGGCGGAGATTATATCCCCTAAATAATTTTGCACCTTGCACAATTATTAAAACATAACCTTTAGCTGTAAGATTTTCAGCAAAGATTTTTCTATAAACTTCATAAGACTTATTTCTCTGCTCTTGATCAGAAAAAAAACAATGAGAAATAACTATAAAATCAAAAAAAGCTGGAGGCAGCTTTTTCATACCAGCCTCAGCCAAAATATCATTAGTATCAAATCTGAAGTAAGCATTTGTTGCTGTTTGCTGAGGCTCTATGTATCGTCGCCAAAACTGTAGTCCACGGTATTGGAATGAAGATTGTTTTTCCAAAGAGTAGTAGGAGATGTGCATTTGAGGTAGCTGTAAAAAGCGGCTGCTACTCTGTAAAAATAAAGCAATTCCGTAAGCAACTGTTCCAGGGCCAGCTGCAATATCTAGAATATTTAGCTTTTTTGGTAATAGACCAGATTTGTAAATCAAAAACCAAGCTAGATAGGCGCAATAGACATTATCTAGAAAATAATGCAAGAAGTAAACGTGAGGAGTTAGCTCAAAATTATATTGAGGATCTTGTCTATTTTTAAGGCAATTAATGTCTTTGAATGCGTTTGTTATTGCTGCTGACAGACGCTGCGGATGAATTTTAACGAACTCTTCTGACAAATATTTAGCTACACTTGCTTCAAAATCATTAAATATCCGCTTATCAATACCAGTACATTGTAGCTTATTTTGATCTTGTTCAATTAAATTAAAGACATTTAATATAAATTCAACTAGTTTGGTATTAGGTTGTAATAAAAAATAATCAGCTCTAATTTTGCTACGTAGCTCAGTTAGCTCTTGTCCACATTCTTCTAGCTTCTGCTGAACCAAGGCAGCTGACTGCTGTTTTTGCTCAATAAGCTGCTCAATTGTTTGTTGTTGAGCTAGCATTTCGTTACGCTGTTTACCTAGATCCTCTATGTGTTGCCAACTCGCCTCTAGCTGCTGTTGAATTGAGACAACTTCTTGCTCCTTGTGCCTGAGTTGATCGCGTAAACCCTGGATTTCTTGCCCACGTGCCTGTAGTTGTTGCTGAATCAAGACAACTTCTTGCTCTTTGTGCCTTAGTTGAGCACGCAGATCTGCTATAACCTGCTCAAATTGCTGCTTATCTGTAGATAATTGTTCTATAGTTTGCGAGGCTTGGCTTATTTGCTCACGTAAGACAATGACTTCCCTTTCGTACTGAGCTGAACTTTGCTCAGACTGAAGTTTATCTCTAAAAAGCTTCTCCAAGAGCGATAATCTTGCCCCTGCTTTCTGAGTTTCTTCTAGTAATTCCTGTGCGAGATGGGTATTACCCTTCTTGAGTGCGGAACTGAACTGGCGACTTCGCCACCAATTCGCAAGTAGATTACTCATAACCAAACCCGTGTTGACCTTCTTTAATCTCCACGCCGCTCAGCGTAGAAACTAAATTTTCCTTAAACTTCCTATAATTTACTTTCTCATCGTCATACCACCAAGCGTATTTATCCTTAATTTCCTCAGCTTCTTTGCGTGTACCTGCCACAAGCAAACGATTATGGCTAGCGTGAAATTCCTGAATTACAACCCTGTCTGCAATTTGGAGGTTTTTGATGAAAGCGGCTTCCTCAGCGGGAACGGTTGGAAGTAGAGGTGTAATGGTGATAGAAAGCTTTGGTACATAACCTTTTAAAGGGTCAATATTCTGTTTGATTGCTCTGACTGCATTGAGTCTGGCTTTGATACTAGGCGATCGCGGTTCAAAATCCTTTCTCACCGATTCACTGCCAGTAGGAATGCTCATATTAATCCGTAGATGCTTAAATCTTTGTAAATAATCAATATCTCTAGTGATTATCGGGCTGCGAGTTTGGATCACCAGTGTTGGTGAATAGTTAAGCATCACCTGTAACAAGCTGCGAGTCAGTTGTTCTTTTGACTCAATCGGTTGATAGGGATCGGTAACACTACTCATGTAAATGCTAGGAGGCTTATCTGGATGTTTCTTGTACCAACTCTCCAGCTCTTTTTCTAAAATTTCCGCAGCGTTTTGCTTAATAATCACCCATTTACCCCAGTCCTGACGCATTTGGGGATTCGGGCTAAAGGCAACGGCATAGCAGTAGCTACATCCATATTGACAACCCCGGTAAGGGTTTAGCGTGAAATCATAAGCTGCGATGAAACCCGTTGCTTTTGTCAGGAGTGACTTAGCATTTTGTGCATAAACATTGGCACCCCCAAACTTTTCCTGGACTAAGTTTGTCGGTGTACCTTGGCAGTATCCTTCATATTGGACTTTAGTCATTGTTAAATCTGCTACAAAAGGTGGGATTGTCAATCTTAACCGATGTTATAGCAGTTTTCATTTGGGTGAAATACACACTCGCCTTGAGCGAATGTGTTATTGTCTAGCTCCCTAGCCATTTTTCTAGGTCACCTCTCCCCATTTCACCGATCTCGCCTGACTCCCCGTATGTCATAATCTACCCGATATTGCGTCGAACACATAACGAGGTATCAAGATGCCTACTATTGCAAAGAACAACGATGTGGTTACGGTGGTAGTTATCTTCTCAGTGGAACCTGAACGACAGCAGGAACTGGCGGATAGCATTGTTGAGTTTGTCGAAACAGCAGTGAAGCAACAGCCAGGTTTCGTCTCAGCAAGTATCCACAAGAGTCTGGACGGCATACGGGTAATGAACTATGCCCAGTGGAATCAGGAAGACTATAAAGCTTTTGTCCAAAATTCTGAGGTGCAATCGCTTGGGGCAAAGCTCTCCGAATTCCCCAAACCGGACTCACACCTTTATGAGGTCGTAGTCTCCGTGCCAGAGGATGCTAAACTCAAAATTTCTACAGGGGGTCTAATTCACCTTGCCGAATTCAGGGTGAAGCCGGAGAATCAGCAACGTCTGATGGAGTTGGAGCGGGAAAATGTAGTGATAGCGCTGGATCATCCAGACCTGATTTCTGCCAACTTCCACCGTTCGCTTGATGGCACCCGTACCATTAACTACGGGCAGTGGCGCAGTTTAGAAAATTTTGAGGTACTGCTGAAGGAGCCAAAATATACTCCACTGTCTGAGTATTGGCGAGGTCTGGCTGAAAACGAGTTTCATCTTTACGAGGTAGTCTTCACTCTCGCCTGCTGAGTAACGCAGATGAGGCTGCTCATGCCTGCGACACTATAAAGCAAAGACTATAGCTCGGGCTACAGAGTGTATTTTGGACAAGTAGGAGCGAGTGTAGTCCTTTTACTTTGTGGTGGAGACAAAAGTAGTCAAGAACAAGATATCCTCAAAGCACAGGACTACTGGGAAGACTATAGGAGTAGAGGAGATGCCTAAAAGTATTGATTATCACTCTTATCTAATTGAGTCACTTAAAGATCCTCAAGAGGCTGAAGCGTATCTAAAAGGTGCTTTGTCAGAAGGTGACCTTGAAATGATAGAAGTGGCAAGAAGAAACGTAATCGAGGCTGGTAATGGAGATATTTGCCGGAAATACCAAAATTACTCTGAGTTTATAAATAGCCCAAGTCAAGGTGTACAAGGAGAAATCCATGACCAAAACTAAAGTTGACCTTGGGTTGGTTCAAGAAACAGCTTTGATAACCCTCTGGGCAAGAGCTACTGAATTGAAGCAAGCGGCTACACACTCAGGGTAAGAGCGTCTCAATCAGGCTTGACACAAGGGAGCAGAAGAATCTAAAGTATTGTCAACGAAGCAAGAACTGAGAACTCGGCTCATATAATCATTATCCATA
>JAABUZ0100004148.1_pt1 | contig 20348 bp, 22 predicted proteins | sample 5562091 | NCBI WGS metagenome assembly JAABUZ01 (sample SAMN12813069, study PRJNA571459) | rock metagenome | isolation source: Antarctica rocks | place: Antarctica: Victoria Land, Linnaeus Terrace sud | collected 2015-12-21 | reverse complement strand
CGGCGGCCTGCGTTTGCGTCAGGCCGCGCTCCTCGATGATGTCCGCGATGCGGCTGACCAGTTGCGCCTTGGCCAGCGCCTCCTCTGGCTCCGCAATGCCCAGGTCGGCGAACACATTGCCGCTGCTCGGGGTTATAATATTGTTTTCGCTCATTAGCTTTTATCCTCCTCTTGCCTCATGCGCGCCAGCCGCGCGTCATCGTCCTGCCGCGCTAATGCCAAGCGGCTCTTAATCATGTCTACGTCGCGCGTGGATGTGGCAATACCGCGCGTGGACTTCTTTTGAAAGGCGTGCAAAACGTAAACCGCCATTTGTAAGCGCACAGTGTAGACAGTGCGGTAAGTGTCCCCATCGTGGTCGGCGCTGATCTCTACCACGCTAGCACCGTCAAAACCTTTAAGCGGCTTGGCATTCGATGGCATACGCCCGAGTTGTGCGCGATAGAGCGCGAAACCCATCGCGTGCCGCACATCTTCGGGAAACGCCACCAAATCGTCGTGCGACGAGCCAACCCACAGCAGATCACGCACCTTGCTCGTCCCTCCACCTCTGTCCTTAACAGAGTTATATCACTTTAGATATAGATGGTTACGCGTTTCCCTTGTGGATAAGCGCCCTTATTCTGTGGATAACGGGCCTTTGTAGTGGACAAGTTACCCTGCTACGTATAATTAGCTGTGGTTAGCCACGGGGTAACTGGGGATAAAATGCTAACCGATGGGACACTCTCTCTTACTGTTATCCGCAACACCCCCCAATCGTCCACAGTTTTCCCCAACCCACTAGTCTCGGCGCTGGCCGCGATAACGGCTAGATAGCCCAGTTATCCGCATATCAACGCGCCTACTACGTCTACGACGACTATCTATACATTAAGAAGTGTCTATAGTAGAGATACGTAGCACTGAGGATAACCTGCCGCCTACCCCTTGTCGCTTGGCAGCCCCGGCGCGCGCTGGTACCCTACGGTTACCCCTACTTTTCGTTATCAACCATCGTCGGCGCGAAAACGCCAGGATAGCTATTCTATTGCCACATTTGGCCGCTCCCTTTTCCACGGTCGTGAGGCACGCCCCGGTTTCACTCGTCGTCTCTGACAATGGATCCGACCACCTCCTGGCGGCGCTGCCGTCGGTGGGGTGCGAGGTATGCGTTATCGTGCCCGCGCGCGACGAGGCCGCGGCCCTGGATAATACGCTGCGGGCGCTGGCGTGTCAGATCGACGGCGACGGCCGGGCCTTCGCGCACGAACGCTACGAGATCGTGCTGCTTGCCAACAACTGCCGCGATGAGTCGGCCGCCGTCGCGCGCATCCGTCACAGTCCCGCCGTACAGGTGGTGACCTCGGGCCGACGTGACGCCCGCGCGCGCATCGGGTTGGCGACACAACTCGGCGAGTGGGCGACGATGGACCGGGAAGGGCAGCCGTGGCTCGTCGAATCGGTCTCGTCGTTGGAGGAGCGGCTCTGTGCGCGGCGCGCGCTGCGCCGGCTAGGTACTATAGCAGAGGCGGGGTCACGGCCCCGTGCGCGGGACGTGGACGCTCTCGCGGACACGCTAGGGCTAGACCGGCGCTGGTTGTCCGATAGGATAGCCCATCCGACGCCGTACGGCCTGTTGATCGATGACGTGGAGCGGCGGCAGGCCGAAGAGAGCGTCTGGACGCTCGACCTCGTCGAGATCACCGCGGCCATCGCCGCGTTGCGGCAACGCCTGGCCCGCCCGCATCACGACGCTCGCGTTCTCTCTTGACAAAAGTGACAAATAGAGATATGATCGTATTCGACTCCATGATTACAGGGGAGAACCGGCTATGACTATCGGAACGTTGCGCGACGAGTTGCGTCAGGTGCGTGTGTATGTCGCGGGCGGCGAGCGGGACAAGGCGCTCGACGTGCTTGACCGCGCTTTGGGAGAAGTCGAGCCCGACCGGCTCCTGACCACGACGGAGGCGGCGGAACTGATGGACATCCGCTCCGTCAATACTCTCAAGGCGCTGGTGCGGCGAGCGGGCCTGGCCTACAAGCGGCACGGCAACCGCATGATGATCCCGCTGCGCGAACTGGAGCGCATTCAGGGGAGCGCCATGGTGCGTGGTATCCAAGAGTCTGACCGCGCGCATGACGCAGCAGACGCGCTGGACGGCGAGATGAGCGCGGATGAGATGGAAGCTTTGGAAGCCGCGCGTCCGGGGACACTTCCATGGGAGCGTGCTCAATAGTCGGGCAGAGCGATACAGACGGCATGACTGATGATACGGGCCGTCGTCGACACCAGCTCCCTAGTACCTGCGCGCCTACGGCGCATGCTGCAACAGCAAGCGCAACTCGGGACGTTCGAGGCTATATGGTCCCCTTGGATTGTCGCTGAATTGAACCGTGTCCTCGTCTGGCGTTGGCTCAAGCGGACGGGCTATGATGTATCCGCCGCTAACCAGGCCACATGTAACGATGGCTTGGAGTGATGTATGCGCACGTTTTCGAGGCGCTCATCGCTCTCTACCCCGAACTGCGGCATGTGCGCACCCGAGTGCGGACACCGGGCCAGAACGGGTCACGCGAGGTTGATCGGAACCGGCTGGCAGAGATGGCGGCTGCATGACGGTCTTCGCTACCCACATACGGCGCGCTCTTGCCGCTGTCGAGCGTCGGTCTATGCTCCACGAAAGGTGCTGACAATGCGAACTATCCTTCTTCTTCTGAATCTCCTTGTATCCCTCGCTTCAGCAGTGGCGGCCGTGATTGCTCTTATCCGACCGGCATCTTTCTCTGGCTCGAGTCACGTTGTACGCGGTGAGATATTCTATGTGCGTATGTATGCGGCGCGCTCCATTCCATTCGGGCTAGCAGCCGGAATCCTGCCGTTTTGGCGTGGAGGGCCAGCTGTCGCGTGGGTCCTCTTCACGGCCGCCGTGATTCAAATCGTGGATGTCGTCATTGCGGTGGGGAAGAAGGAGCGGGGGATGATGATAGGCGCATCGGTCGGAGCGATCGTGCATCTCCTTAGTGGCATTAGACTCATTGTCGCGGGGAATGATGAGCACGGATGAGATGGAAGCTTGCTAGACGCGCTCGAACAGATCCAGGCGGTATTTCTCGGCGCGGCTGCCGGTCAGGTGGCGCAGCGCGGAGCGCCCTTGATCGGCGTAGGCCACGAAGGCGTCGTGGACCTCGTCGCCGGTCAGGGGATAGTCGGGCACGTACGGCGTCCAGTGCACCAGCAGCAGGTCGCCGCCGCGCTCCAGATGGGCCACGATCAGGTCGCGCGCGCGGTCGAGGTCGTCGCGCGACAGATAGTAGCCGACTTCCGAGAGCAAGATTAGGTCAAACGTGTCGTCGGGGAACTCTCCTGGCACGCGCAGCAGCTCGAAGGTGACCCGCGGGAGCTCACGACAGCGTTCGCGCGCCCACGCCAAGGCCTGTTCCGACACGTCGACGGAGAGGAGTCGGTCGCAGCGCGGAGCCAGTCGCGCGGTCAGCACGCCGATCGAGCAGCCGATCTCGAAAGCATTGTGGTAGCACGGACGCGGCAGCGCGCCCAGAGTCGCCGCGTACTTATCCTGCTCATAAGGGCTCGTTTCAAACTCCCAAGGGTCGGCGTTCGCCGCGTACACGTCGTCGAAATAGCTTGGCGGCAGTGATTGCTTGTTGTCGTTCAATAGCATGTCCTCTTCAAGCGATCAGCTGACAGCTGACGGCTGTTGGCTAACAGTTTCGAGATACACTTCCCACGGATGCGCGAAGTGAGCCAGGATGTCCGGCGTCAAGCGGAAGCCCGTCGGGTCATCGTCGATCAGAGCGGTCGTCTGCGAACGGTGGGCGGCGATCGCCGCGCGCTTGCGCGGCAGTACGGAGCCGATATCGAGCCGCCACGGCGTTACTTCATTCGGTCGTGGCGCGTCGCCCGCGACGGCGAGCTCCCACAACCAAATGAGGTATTCGACGCGCCGAACCCCGTACGCGGGCGGGCAGGCGAGGGCGGCGTCGATCAGGCCCCACGAGGCGCGGTGGTCGGGGTGGGGGTCGCGCCGCCACGGCAATAGTACGGTCCGTGGCCGAATCGCCTCAATAAGTGCGCGGCAGCGGTCGACCGCCGCGTCGAAGCCCGTCGCGCCGGGCAGCGGGACCCCACGGTCTTTGAGGCCTAGGAACGCCGCCGCTGTGCGCTCGACGCCGAGCGCGGCCAGGGCGGATAGAGCCTCCTCTTCGCGCAACGCGGCCAGCCGCGGCGCCGGGTAGCGGCGCGACGATGGGTGCGAGAGCGTGCCGTCACTGACGAAGAGCACATGGACGGGGTGGCCCCGCGCGCGCAGCAGCGCGATGGCGCCGCCGCACCCAAGCGATTCATCGTCGGGGTGCGGGGCGACGACGAGCGTGCGGCCGAAGAGGTCAAGCGCCGCCGGCCGCTGGAGCGGCAGCGCCTCGGGGCGCCCCAGCGGCGAGGACGCCAGGACGTCAGCGGGACTCATCGGTCCAGAGGGTGTCGGACGCGCCCGTACGCTCCAGCGCGTAGGCGCCCACGTCGTCGAGCGCGGCGTCGGGGGCCGGTTGGCGCAGGTACACCGTGAGGTCGCGGTGGATCCGCTCGAACGGCCACGGTTGCAGCAGCCCACGCGCGCCGACCGACCGCTCGACCAGCCGCATCACGTCGAGGCAGACGCGCTCGATGGCCGTGCGCGTCATGTTGGCGTAGGCCACCAGCCGGCGCGCCGTGTCATCCACATCCGGTTGCTCCGAGGCGCCGTTCGCCAATAGCCCGGCGTGCGCGTCGAACAGGCTGGCCGCGCCGCGCAGCCACAGGTCGCCGCCCTCGACCAGGATGGCGGCCTCGCCCAGGCGCGCGCGCTGGTGTGGATCGCCGGTGCGGCCCAGCTCGCGCAAGTAGTCGCGCGCCGCGTCGAACAAGGCCTCGGCGCCGCCGAGTTGCACGGCGGCGAAACGGATAGCGCCGCCGCTAAACCATGGCTGGCGATAGTAGTCGTTGGGTTGGCCGATCAAGGCGTCGGCGGAGAGTTCGACGCCGTCGAAAAGGACGCGGTAACTGGCCGAGGCGCGCATTCCGAGCGGCCGCCAGAACGAGGGGTCGATCTCCGTGCGTACCTCGTCCATTGGCACGAGGCACATCTGCCACCCGATCACCGGCGCGTCGTCGGCCGCGGACTCCAACAGGGCGCCAGGGACCAACGCGCGCGCGACATAGCCCGCCCCTGAGGTGAACGTCTTGGCCCCCTTAAGGTGGTAGCGGCCATCCCCGGCCGGTATAATGCGCACGCCGCCGGCAGCCTCGGTGTTCCACACGCCGAAAAGCTTGCGTCGGCCGCGGCGCGTTCGATCTGCGCGGGCGCGCCGAAGGTCTGGATCAGCTGCAGGGCGTTGACGTGGCCCTCGTAGACCCGGTCGACCGATAGATTGCCCCGGCCCAGTTTCTTGAGTAGCCGCAGCAGGGTAAGCGTCGAGTCTTGCTGTTTGTCGGAGCCCACCCCGAACCCGCCGAGCGTACGATGCAGCGGCGCGGCCAGCAGCCCGCTCCGCGCGATGAGGGCGAATTCCTCGACCGGAAACGCGCCTTCATAGTCGACCGCGGCCGCGTTTTGGGCGCAGAATGCCGCTACGTCGTCCGCGACCCGTAAAACGCCCGCCTCGCCCCGCACGTCCCGTGGCCGGACAGCCGCGCTATCGAGCGTGTCCGGCGATACCTGTGTTGTGATGGTCATCTCCTCTATGCATGTAACAGACGCCGTCTCTACTGGGAGCGTCGGCTTCCAGCCGGCAGGCCATCAAGGGCGAGTGTGTTGCGTGTAGCAGACTTTTGGCCGCGACCGTGTGCCGGCTAGACGGTCAGCGGACCGACGCCGGCGCTCCCAGTAGAGACCGTCCACTCGCCCCTCGCCCCTCGCCCCTCGCCCCTGCTTCCGGTCGGCTACGCCGTGGGAGGCGCCGGCGCCGGTGGCCATACCCTGGCCTCGTCGGTAGGCTGTACGAGGATACGCCCGTCGCGTTCCTGGACATCGAACGTGCGCAGCGGGGCCGAAGCGGGTCCGTTGAGCGGGGCGCCGTCGTCGAGGCGGAAGCACGACTGGTGCCACGGGCACTCCACCGTGATCCCCTCGAATTTGCCGTCGATCAGCGGTCCACCCGCGTGGGGGCACCACGCCTCCACGGCGTAGATCTGCCCTTCACGGCGCAGCAGCATCACGGGGACGCGCTCGTCCTCGACGACGACTGGCTTACCCTCTTGCAGTTGGTCGGCGGCTATGACGTCCTTGTACGTGGTGGGCGGCTTGGGATAGAGCAGGTGGGTCACGTTGACGCCGAGGTTATAGACGAGTTCGCCGCCAAGGGCGCCGCCGAGTGAGACGGCGCCGAAGGCGAGCCCGCCCAGCGCCTGGCCGGCGCCACGGTTCCCACCCGCGCGTAGGGCTAGTGAGACCCCGTAGAGCGCGAGCGCCGCGCTGTTGACGAGCGCGTGCGCCATGCCGACGCGCTGCTGGTGGTCGTAGGTGTCGACCCAGTCAGCCAGACCCGCCGCGACCGTCGGCAACGCGCTACCGACGCCGAGCCAGATGGCGGCGTCGGCCGCCGCGGCGTAGTTGTCGTCCGCGGACAGGGCGTCGATCGCGTCGAAGAGGGCCGCCGTCGTCCACGCGCCGATGGGGATGGCGACGAGGGCCGGGTGCATACGGTGGCGCAGCGGGACGCCGTTGAGCCAGTTCTTGACCAGGCGGCCGGCCTCATTGGCGCCGAAAACCGCGTGGACGCCCTGCTGGAGCGGTGTAGATAGCTTGTCGAGCCACGCGAATGGGGTGGCTTCGACGATCGAACTGAGGGTTGTCGCTTGCCGTGACATACGTCCAGGATCCCTTGTTACACTTATCGTTTAGGGGCGTTCTATTGTCACTTGAAACGGGTAACAGCAGATATCGTGCCTCGTGACCGCGTAGTTTTCCCCTCACCCCATCCCATGCGGATTGGTCTCTCTCCGCTCCGCTCCGACAGCCCAACTCCTCTCCCTCAAGGGGCGAGGGGAGAAGTCACCCCACGTCGGAAGGCTCCCCTCTCCCGCGTCAGGGAGAGTGCGCTGGACCGTCGATCCCGCGGCTAGGGATCGGGGGGCCAGTTAGCCATGGGTTGGGGGTGAGGGCCGTATCTTCCGCATGCGCCCTAAAAGGTGGCGCCTCGTTATACTGCAAGCTGCAAGCAGTCACGATACATGATGATAATGATCAGAGACTAAGCAAGGTTGAGAGGCTATGCCCAAGAGTTCATTCGAGGATTTCGCCGGTACCATCGCGCGCTATCAGTCGCCGCCCACCCATGAAACGTTGCAGGAACTCGTCCTTGCCACCGTCGACGTCGCGCCGGACGACGTCGATGAGCCCGTGACCGACTTCGCGCGCGGCCGCATCGAGCTGGCCTACCGCAGCGGGAACGTCGAAACGCACCTGCGCCACCTCTACGACGTGCTCGCGGTCATGGAGCGCGAGATCGCACACGGGTAACTAACATCGAAGATCGTACCTGCGACTGACGTCGCATGGCAGACGACGGACACTGAAGTGTCTTGCGTGATTAAGCAGCATGCGCCTGATGTGTGTGTCGTAGGCCAGCGACGATGAGATGGAGCGACGTTAGTCGCAGTAAGTTTGCCATGCGACGTCAGTCGCAGGCGATCAATCTTCCTTGTCGTCACCGCCTTGCTCCAACCGCTCCTGCAGCCGCTGGTCCTTGGCGCGTGAGCTGGCGGCCAACTCCTCTTTGTAGGCGTCCAGGCGGTCGAGCAGGGCGGGATCGGCGGTCGCCACGATCTGCACGGCGAGCAGCCCCGCATTGCGCGCTCCGCCGATCGCTACCGTGGCGACGGGGACGCCGGCAGGCATCTGCACGATGGAGAGCAGCGCGTCGAGACCGTTCAGCGCCGTGATGGCGACGGGGACGCCGATGACGGGCAGCGCCGTGTGCGCGGCCAGCATGCCCGGTAAGTGCGCCGCGCCGCCCGCCCCCGCCACGATGACGCGCAGGCCGCGCGCCCGTGCGGTGCGGCCATACTCGGCCATATCCAGCGGCGTGCGGTGCGCCGAGACCACGCGCAGCTCATAGGGCACGTCGAACTCGCGGCAGGCCGCGGCCGCCGCCTCCATCGTCGGGAGGTCGGAGTCACTGCCCATCACGATGCCGACCAGCGGTTTCTCGTCCATTTGTACTCTCGTACCCCCAGTCCTACGGCTACACGCTGATATACCCGGCGGCGCGGGTAGCAATAGCTGTCGCCTCCGCGCGCGTGGCGCCGAGCGCGGTGACGTGGCCCATCTTGCGGCCGGGGCGCGACCCGCGCTTGCCATAAAGGTGGACGTGCGCGCCGGGGACGGCCAGCGCCTCGGACAGCCCGCGCGGCTCGACGGGCGAATCAGGCGCGCCGAGCAGGTTGACCATCGTCGCGACGGGGGCGATCAGCTCCGTCGCGCCGAGCGGCAGGCCCAGCGCCGCGCGCACGGCGTTCTCGAACTGCGATGTGACGCAGGCCTCGATGGTGTAGTGGCCGCTGTTGTGCACACGCGGCGCCACCTCATTGACCGTAAGCACACCGTCCTCGCCCAGGAACAGTTCGACGCCGCAGACCCCCTCCAAGTCCAGCGCCACGACCGCCGCGCGCGCGATCTCCGCGGCCCGCGCCGCTACCTCGGGCGCCACGTCCGCCGGGGCATAGACGTGGTGGCAGACGCCGTCGCGCTGCACGGTCTCCACGACCGGGTAGTCGATGGTCGATGGTCGATGGTCGATGGTCGATGGAAGACGGATACCATCGACCATCGACCATCGACTAGGGGCGCGTACGACCATCACGGCGAGTTCGCGCGTGAAGCGCACGTAGCCTTCCACCATGAGGGCGCGCTCGGCCTCGGGACGCGCCGGGTCAGGAGTACCGCGCAGGGCGATGATGGCGGGCGCGATGTCATCGGGGCCGCGCAGCACGCGGTTGCCGTAGCCGTCGTAGCCGTTGCGGCGGCGCTTGAGCAGCAGCGGCCAGCCGAGCTCGCGCGCGGCGCGCAGGACATCCGCGGCATCCTCGACGGGCATGAAAGGTGGAACAGGCAGCCCGGCCCCGTCGAGCCGCGCTTTCTGGTGCAGTTTGTCCTGCGCGGCGGCGAGCGCGGCCGAGCCGGGGACGACGACCACGCCGAGTTCTTCCAACAGATAGAGGGACCGCGCGGGCACGAACTCGTTCTCAAGGGTGACGACCGGGGCGACGGCGGCGAGGCGGCGCAGCGCCGCCGCGTCATCCCAGCCGCCCACGATCTCGTAACGCGCCAGGCGGCCGGCCGGGCTGTCGGGCGCGCCCTCCATGACCGCCACGTCGAGGCCGAGGCTCGTGGCCGCCTGCAGCAGCATGCGCGCGAGTTGCCCCCCGCCCAGAATGCCCAGGCCGACGCGTTCGGTGTTGTGATCATCCATAGGGGCAGTGTAGCAAAGTCGATGGTTGACTTTGCTACACTGCCCCTATGACCAATCCCCTGACGCTGCTTGCCCTGCACGCGCATCCTGACGACGAGTCGATCGCGACGGGCGGGACGTTCGCGCGCTATGCCGCCGAGGGCGCGCGTACCGTCCTCGTTTGCTGCACGCGCGGCGAGGAGGGCGAGATCCATGACCCCGCGCTCGATCCCGTGGAGGCCGCGCCGCGCCTGGGCGCCATCCGCGAACGCGAGTTGCGCGCGGCCGCGGCGATCCTCGGCGTCGGCGACGCGGATGTGCGCGTGCTCCCCTACCGCGACTCTGGTATGGCCGGGACGCCGGCCAACCGGCGTCCCGACAGCTTCGTCAACGCCGACCCCGACGAGGCGGCGGAGCGCGTGGCCGCGATCATCCGGGAAACGCGGCCGGAGGTCGTGGTGACCTATGATCCCGGCGGCGGCTATGGGCACCCCGACCACAAGAAGGCGCATCGGATCGCGCGCGACGCCATCGCGCGGGCCGGGCGCGCGGGCGACGGCGGTCCCGGTTGGTCCGTGCCCAAGCTCTACTACACCGTCGTGTCCCTGCCTGCGCTGCTGGCCGTCAATAGGGAGATGCGCGCGCGCGGGCTGGCGGCGCCGTTCCGCGAGGACGAACACGCCTTCGACATCCGGCAGTTGGCCGTCCCCGACGAGGCCATCACCGCGCGCGTCGACGTCGCGGGCTACCTCGACGTGGCGCGCCGCGCCCGGCGCGCGCACCGCACGCAACTCACCGCCGACGACCCGCTGCTCGCGCTGCCGTCCGACCTCGCGGCGCGGGTCTTCGCCGTCGAGAGCTACATCCGCGCGTTCACACTCGTCCCCGCGCCCGACCGCGAGGACGATCTGTTTGCGGGGCTGAGCTAGAACGAGGAACGAGGGACGAGGGACGAGGGGCGAGGGGCGGCAGTAACAGCCATGCTAGAAGTGCGGGGTGGTAGACGCGTTCAGTGTACTTACCACCCCACACGTTTGCCGTCGCCCGCCGCCCCTCGCCCTGTTCTGACATGGCCCCAGGCTGGCCCCTGTAGTAGCGGTTATCCTAATCCATCGTCGCGCGCGTGCAGGCGTCGCAACTGTTCTTCGAGTTCAGCGCGCTGCCGCGCCTCCTCGGCCCGCGCCTGCTCCGCTTCCAGCCGCGCCTGCTCCGCCTCCAGCCGCGCCTGCTCCGCCACGGTAAGGCGCTCCTCCATGTCCAACCGCGCCTGCTCCGCCACGATACGAAGTCGCGCCTCCTCCGCCCGCTCCCGCTCCAGACGTTCCGCGTGCGCCCGTACCGCACTGGGCAACGCGATCCGCTGGCCGTCACGATCACGTACCCCCAGGAAGGGCTGCGTCGCCTCCAGCGCGAGCTCCAGCGACGCGCTGTGCCACCAGCCGTCGGCCTCGGCCCGCCACGGCGCGTACACCCCCCCTTCCAGCCGCCACCCCCGCAGTACGTCGGGCAGCAGGTCCCCGTCGGGGTCGAACACGACGTACGCGGGCACGCCGATGGCTTCGTAGGCGTGGCGCTTATCGCCCCGGTCGTGGCCGACCGTCGAGCGGCTCGCCACCTCCGCGACGAAGTGCGGGACGCCCGCCTCCGCGAGCGTGATCGAGCTCATGCGGCCGGACCGCAAGGGGCGCGCGAGCACCATCACGTCGGGGCGCGGGTCGTAGGCCGTCCCATTCTCGTGCTGTAGCCCGAGCAGGGCGATCTGGTTGCACACCCCCCACGTCGCCGTGCGTCGTCGCGCGACCTCCCGCACCATGTCGGCGAGGAAGCTTGTCGCATCCTGATGCCACGATGTCCCCACGACGCTCTCCTCGGTGTCACTCAGCAGGGTATTGGGGACGCGATACGCCGCCCTCCAGCCCGTCGCCTGCGCCATTCGTCCCGTCCTCCCGCGCCTATGCCGCCTCTCATCCACTATTCAATAGCGTATCATCTCCGTCCGCCTGACTGTGAAAGGGCAAGGCCGGCCCTCGCGCCTCTACGGGGGGAGTACCCGCACCGATGAACGTACAGCAGATGATCACCTAATGTAGGAAGAGGGGGTTGGAGGGTGATACAATTGATACCTGTGCGTCCAGGGCATTGGCGGCGGGGGCGTAACTTTTCCGCGCCGCGTGCATTGTACTGGTGAGAGCTATCGCGCCTGCATTGGGGGATAGCTGTCCCATGGCGCTGGTACAGGTCTTGCTAGATAAGGGCTTTTCGATCTAGCGTTCTAGCGTTGATCTGGCAAGGGCCTGCGCGCAACGTAGCGGGACGATGTAAGGAGGTGAGACGAGGAGTAGTCGTAGGGCAGTCTAGTTTAGGTCACGCCGCACCGTGCGGCGTCGGCATAAGAGATGCTGTTTCGCGACGCGAACAGGTTAAGACGAAGATGCTTCACACCGTGGGCGACGACGAGGCGCGTTAAAAAGCTGGCGTCGTATCGCCTGGCACGCCGGCGTTCCCCACGATCCGCGATCTATCGCGTTCCCTTCTGCTCATCATCTCGTAACATCTCAAGGAGGAAGGCATGTCGTTGAAGGCCACACCAAAGGGTCTTCTGGCAGCCCTCGCGGCGCTCTGCATCATTCTGTTGCAGGCGCCCGCGCTTAGAGGGGGCATCGCCAATGCCGCGCCCGTGACCGCCCCGGCGCGTCACGCCGCCGCGGCCCATAATAGCCAGACGCATACCAACATCCGGCCGCGCACGGTGGCGATCAGTAATACGACGCCGATCAGCTTCGTGGCCGACTTCGGCCCCGGCTTTGGCCCGCTGCTGGTCGTCCCGGGCTCGTCGGCCTCGCTCAGCCCCAACGTGGGGCCGATCGGCACGCCGATCACGGTCACGGGTAATATCACCACGGGCGATAATTTCCCGACGCCCATCACGGTGACGCTCAACATTACTGACTCGAGCGGCACGCTGGTGTACTCGAGCACTCTCCCAGTCATCGGCACTGGCGCGTTCGTGTTCACCACGACCGTCCCGCTGACGACGGCGATCGGCACGGCTCAGGCCGTCTTGTCGGCGCGCGGCGCGGAGACGGGCGCTCCCGAGGAGTTCGACACGGCCGGCGCCGGCGCCGCGGGAACGCGGCGGCTGCTCTTCACGGTCAGCCCGCCGTCGGCGAGCCTCTCGCCCGCCAGCGGCCCGCGCTGCATCACCTCGACGCTCGCGCTGACTAACTTCGTCCCCGGCGTTCCAGTCGTGCCGACGTATGTCTACACGACGGGTACGGGCGTGGGTGTGACGACCACCGTCGCGCTCAACACGATCACGCCGACCGCGGCGACGCCGTTCTCGACGTCGGCGGGCGATGTGACGGGCCTGATCACGATCCCGAACTCGATCCCGTACAGCACGACGGGCGTGATCTCGTTCTCGACGCCGTACACGTTACCGGCCCTCGTGGGCGGCTTCCCGGTCTACACCCCGGTCACGCCGACCCTGTCGACGTCGCCGGCCGCCCCCGGCCTGTTGAGCGGACCGCTCGGCCCCAGCTTCACCGTTGGTACCAGCAACACGATCAACCTGTCCGGTACCAGCTTCCAGAAGGGCTCGGCGATCACCCTGACGGGCGCGCTGTCGGGCACGACGCCGTCCAGCGTGGTCTTCTCGCCCACGGCGCCGATCACGACCGACGGGTCGGGTAACTTCGCCGCGACGGCGCTGTTCACGGCGTCCGTGGCCGGTACGTATACCGTCACGGCCTCCGATCTCAATAGCTGCAACGTGGCCACGACAACGATCCAGGTCGTGTCGGGTCCCGTGCCCGGTCCCGCCGTTTCGACGCAGTACTTCGTCGAGGGGTACACGGGCCAGGGCGCCAGCAATGGCAAGGCCAGCTTCCGCACCACCTTCGATATGCTCAACCCCAACGTCAGCACGGTCGTCGTCACCAACACGTACCTGCTCGAGACGACGAACGAGGATATCACCACCACTACGTCGGCTCCGAACGTCGTGGTCGTGACGCACACGCTGCCGGCCCTCGCCGACATCCGTGTCGACGCGGCGACCGACATCTCCAACGGCGTGGTCCTTTCCGGCCCGAACGTCGGGGCGCACCTGCTCGGTACCAACCAGAAGTTCGCGACGGTCATCCAGACCGCCGGGCTGCAGGGCGTCGGTCAGGGCGCGGCCATCCAGCCGTCGCTCAACCTCGGCGGCATTGTCCGCGGCGTGGCGGTCCAGCGCTCGATCGAGCGCACGGCCAATAGCGGCGCGCGCGATGACGGCGATACCAGCCTCGGCTCGACGGCCGCGGGCACGAGCTTCTACTTCGCCGAGGGCTACACCCGCGGGACGTTCCAGGAGTACCTGCTCCTGGTGAACCCGAGCCCCACGGTCACGGCCACCGTCCAGGTTCTGCGCGTGCCTGAGGCCAACTCGGCCAGCTCGCTGACCCAGACGGCGACCACCCAGACGCCGCTCATCGATGGGCTCGTGCTGGCGCCGCGCCAGCGCTTGACGCTCAACATCAACCGCCTCAACACGCTGTCGTCACAGGCCTCCATTGGCCTGATCGTCAACAGCTTGAACAACCCGATCGTGGCCGAGCGCACGCTGTACTTCGGCCAGGGTAACGGGTCGTCCAAGCCCGGTGAGAGCATCGCCGCCGGCCTGACGACCGCCGCGAAGCAGTTCAGCTTCGCGTACGGCTCGCTCACCGCGCCGATCACCTCGGACGTGCTCGCGTCGATCACGCCGAGCGCCGAACTGGCGCAGACGGCCGATGATCGCCCGTTCATCGAGGTCATCAACCCGAACATCGCCGGCCAGTTGATCGCGGGCACCTACTCCGGGTCGGCGACGGCCCCAGGGCCGTCGGCCCATGTGACCATCTCGCTGCGCGGTGAGAATGGCCGCTTGCTCGGCTTCTTCTTCACCGACGTGAATGCCGGCGCGCGCTTCACGTTGAACGACAGCGATCTGACCGGCAGCTCCAGCGGCATCGGCTTCCCCGGTGTCCCGACGGCCGCTCCGACTCGCGCGGGCGTCTTCAGCGCCGTCGTGTCGAGCTCCGAGCGTGTCGTGGCCGAAGAGGCGCAGTACTTCGGTCAGGGTGGGGCGACCCCTGGTGGTAACCCCAACAACGGCGCTCCCGGCCTTGATCTGGTCGGCGCTCCGTCGGGTGAGACGAATGTGCTCTTCCCGAACCTGAACGTCATCGACCCGGCGAGCCAGTTCCCGTTGGCGCACACGATCTTCCTGTACAACCCCGGCGTCAACCCGACGCGGGTCAACGGGACGTTCTTCGGCGCCGCGGGTGTGGTCGCGCACCAGGTCTACACGATTCAGCCTGATGCGATCGTCGCGATCGGCGAGAACAGTTCGTACAGTTCCGGTGCCGCGATCACCGGTACGGCCACTGGTGGGCCTCTGTCGATCCCGGTCGGTACGACGGGCGCGGAGTTCTCAACGGTGCAGCAGCGCGGTATCATCGCGGGTGAGCAAGGGACGGCTCCCGAGACCTTCGTGGCCGCCCAGATCACGCACTCGGCCGATGGTTCGCAGTGGTGGGGCACGCAAGGCCTCTACCCGCTGCCGACCGCCTGCAACACGCCGACCGGCGGCCCGATTCCGACTGGCTGCCCGTAAGCTGAACGACAGTGCGAGCGCCCTGCTCGCCCTGGGATGACTAAGACCCGCCGGTGGGGCGCAGGACATGTGACATGTCCTGCCGCCCCACCGGCGTTTTTATTTTAGACATGGTTCTAAATGGACTTGACAGTGTTGCGCCTGTCAGAGGCTCAAATATCAGCTAATAGCTTTTTGCCCATGGGAATGAGCTGCCATGACCTTTTGTCAGGCCCACGACGGGCGTCACCATCATCATGGGGGGCACCCAAAGTGCTATCAATCGTCGACCAGGTAGGCGCATTATACTTAAAGCTGACAGCTGTCGGCTGACAGCTGATAGCTGATAGCTGAGGGCTAGTTATGACCACTCTCATCGCTCCTGATACTCAAGAGGCGCCGGCGCTAGAGGGCGCGCGGCGCACGTCGCCACGCGTGTCGTTCGTCGGGACCGGCGCTATGGCCGAAGCGATCCTGCGCGGCCTCATCCTGCGTGGCGTGGTGGCCCCGCGCGACGTGGTGGTGAGCGCCCCGCGTGAAGAGCGCCGCGCTTACCTGACCGAGACCTATGGCGTGCGCGCGGTCTCAGGGAACGACGAGGCCGCGCGCGGCGCCGACATCGTGCTGCTGTGCGTCAAGCCGCAGACCGTCCCTAAGGTCTTACCTGAGTTGCGCGAAACGCTCGACACGCGCCAACTGCTCGTGTCCATCGCGGCGGGCGTGTCGTTGCGCACGCTCGAAGGGCTGAGCTACCATCCCGCCATCGTGCGCTCGATGCCCAACACGCCCGCGCACGTCGGTGAGGGCATGACGGTGTGGGTGTCCAGCCACGCCGTGACGCCCGCGCAGATCGCCCACGCGCGCGCCATCTTCGGCGCGCTGGGCCGCGAGATGCAGGTCGACAACGAAGACTTCCTCAACATGGCGACGAGCTTGTCCGGGTGTGGCCCCTCCTATATCTTCCTCGTCATGGAGGCGCTCACCGATGCTGGCGTGCAGATTGGATTGCCCCGCTACATGGCCGAGGAGCTGGTGACGCAGACGGTCCTGGGCGCGGCGCGCCTGGCCCAGGAGAGCGGACGCCACCCGGCGGCGCTCAAGAACGGCGTGACCTCGCCCGGCGGGACGGCCGCCGCCGGGCTCTACCAACTCGAGAAGGGTGGGCTACGCCCTACCATGGCCGACGCGGTCATGGCCGCCTACGAGCGCTCAATCGCCCTGGGCCAGGCCAATGAGGACAAGACGTGACAGAGCTTTTGCGCCAGGGGCTCCAATTGGCGCGCGCGCCCCATGTGTTGCGCTGGCGCCTGGAGACGTTCGGGCTCTACATGCCCTCGCTGCCCGACACGCGCCCCTGGTGGCGCGTCAACCGGCGCGCGCTCGCCGTATTCGTGGGGCAACTGCCGCGCTACGCCCGCTGGCTCGTGACAATGCGCGCCCTGCGCCGCGCCGGCGCGGCGGGCTACTGGCGCGCCGAAGCGGGCACGAGCTTGCGCGCATGGGAGGACTGGCTAAAATTGAGTGACGAGTAATGATGGGCGACACTGACTGGACGGTGCTGCTGATCGGCGGCCCCTCCGGGGTCGGCAAGACGGGGGCCGCGCGGCGGATCGGGCGCCAGCGCCGCGTCTCTGTGCTCCACGTCGATGATCTGCGCTTGGCCTTCCAGCATAGTGGGGCAACGCTGCCGGATGCGGCCGCCACGCGGGCGCTCTATCTCTTCTGGGACGACCCGGATGTGTGGCGGCGGCTGCCCGACGCCGGGCGCGACGGCCTGATCGCCGTCGGGCACGCCCTGTCCCCGGCCATCGAAGTCGTCGCCGTCAACCACCTCGCCCAAGCCGAGATGGGGCCGCTGGTGATCGAAGGCGACAACATCGTGCCCGCGCTCATCGCGCGGCCGCTGCTGCGAGAGTACGCCACGGACGCGCAGGTGCGGGCCGTGTTCCTGGTCGAGCCGGACGAGGCGGCGCTGCTGGCGAACATCGCGGCGCGCGGCCGCGTCGTCGCGGGGCAGAGCGACGCGGAGCGGCGCACGGAGGCGCGGGCCAAGTGGCTCTACGGCCAATGGCTCGCCACGGAGGCGGGACGCCTCGGCCTGCCGGTGCTGGAGCCACGTCCGTGGGACACGCTCGATGCGCGCCTCGCGGCCGCTATCAACGCGCCAGAGCGCCCCTAAACGAGAGGATCACATTTTCATCGACCGACGGGCGCGTTCGCGTGGGGCAATGGACTCAGCGCGTAGTCGACGGCGGCCTGCGCGTGGATCGTCGTCGTATCAAAGATCGGTGCCGGGCTGTCCTCCTGCCCGATCAGCAGCATGACCTCGGTGCAACCCAGGATAACGCCTTCGGCGCCACGGTCGATCAGACGTGCGATGACGCGCTTATATGCTTCGCGCGAGTCCGGCCGGACATCCCCGCGCACCAACTCGCTGTAGATCACCCCATGCACGACCCGGCGCTCCTCTTCGTCGGGGATGATCACGTCCAGTCCATAGCGCTCTCGCAGCCGGCCCCGGTAGAAGTCCTGCTCCATCGTGAAGCGCGTGCCCAGCAGGCCCACCGTCGTCAGGCCATGGGCCTTGATACGTTCCCCCGTCGCGTCGGCGATATGCAGGAGCGGGATGCCAATGCGCTCCTGCACCGCATCGGCCATGCGATGCATCGTGTTGGTGCAGAGGAGCACGCAGTCGGCCCCACCGCGCTCCACCCGTCGGGCCGCATCGATCATGCGCGCGGTCGCCTCATCCCAGCGCCCCTCGTGCTGGAGCGCCTCGATCTCCGCGAAGTCGACGGAGAACATGAGGCTCCGCGCCGAATGCAGCCCGCCCATCCGTCGCGCCACCTCCTCGTTGACGATGCGGTAGTATACGGCCGACGACTCCCAGCTCATACCCCCGATTAGCCCGATGGTTTTCATGGCGTGTGTCCATCCCTTTCTCGCCACTCGCCACTCGCCACTTCGTTAAAGGGCTTCCGTCACCGCTTTGGCTTGCATGAACAGCTTGACGTAGTCGGGGCCGCCCGTCTTAGAGTCGGTGCCGCTCAGGTTGAAGCCACCGAAGGGGTGCGTGCCGACGATAGCGCCGGTGCACTTGCGGTTGATATATAAGTTGCCGACATGGAACTCGCGTCTTGCCCTCTCCAGTTTGGAACGGTCGCGCGCGTAGACGGCGCCGGTCAGGCCGTAGGGGGTGTCATTGGCGATGCGCAGGGCGTCGTCGTAGTCCCGCGCGCGTAGCACGGTCAGCACCGGGCCGAAGATCTCCTCCTGTGCGATGCGCGCGGCGGGCGGGACGTCGGCGAAGATGGTGGGCTGGATGAAGTAGCCGCCGCTCGGGCTGCCCCCCGCCACGCCGCCCGTCACCAGCCGGCCCTCGCCCTTACCGATCTCGATGTATCCCAGGATCTTGTTGTAGGCGTCCTCGTCGATGACCGGCCCGTGGGTATTCTCGTAGTCGCGCGCAGGGCCGAGGCGCAACTGTTCCGTACGCGCCGCCACATCGGCCAGCACCGCGTCGTAGACGTCGTCGAGCAGGATAGCGCGCGAGCAGGCCGAGCACTTCTGACCCTGGAAGCCGAAGGTCGAGGTCACGATGCCCGCGGCGGCGGCGGCGAGGTCGGCCGACGAGTCCACGATGATGGCGTCTTTCCCGCCCATCTCGGCAATGACGCGCTTGATCCAGATCTGGCCGGGGGCCATCTCGGCGGCCAGCCGGTTGATGCGCAGGCCCACCTCGCGTGAGCCCGTGAACGAGATGAAGCGGGTCTTCGGGTGTACGACCAGCGGCTCGCCGACCGCGGCGGGGTCGCCGGTCAGGAACTGTAGCACGCCATCGGGGAGGCCGGCCGTCGCCAGGATCTCGACGAGTTGGTAAGCGATGACGGGAGTCTGCTCGGCCGGTTTGAAGATCACAGCGTTCCCGCCGGCCAAGGCGGCCGCGACCATGCCGGTGGGGATGGCCAGGGGGAAGTTCCAGGGCGGGATGACGAGGCCGACGCCGAGGGGGATGTAGTCGAGTTCGTTGTCCTCGCCCGGCTGCGGCGTGAGCGGGCGCCAATAGCCCAACTCCATGATCTGACGGCCGTAGTACTCCAGGAAGTCGATCGCTTCGGCCACGTCGGCGTCGGCTTCGGGCCAACTCTTGCCGGCTTCAAGGATCTCCCAGGCAGTGAGCGCGGGCTTGCGCCGGCGCATGATGGCGGCGGCTTTGAGCAGCAGGCGCGCGCGGTCGGCGTGGGGGACGCGGCTCCAGCGCGCGAAGCCCTCCAGCGCCGCGTCCATGGCCCGCTCGGCGTGCTCCCGCGCGCCCTTGGCGGCGTAGCCGACAACCTCATCCGGTTTCGATGGGTTGAGCGACGGGAACACGTTGTCCGTTTCGACGCGCGCGCCGCCAATAATCAGCGGGTAGTGTTGTCCCAGCCGGCCCGTCACGTCATCGAGGGCGGCCGCGACGGGTTGGCGGTTGCTCTCCAGACTGAAGTCGGTCAATACCTCGGGAGAATAGGGGGGTACCATCTGTCTGTCACCTCCTCGTGACCTACTGATCAAGAGCATCTGACCTTATTGTAACGCAGGGCTGGGCTCATCCCTTCGTCATGGGCGCCGTTGGCCAGGCCAGCGGCGCTCACCATCACCATCGTGGGGCGCGCCCGTTTTAGACGAGGATACACAGCCTTTGACAAATTATAACCTACAAGCTATGATACTGACCATGTGGGAGATCGAAGGGACCGACGAGTTCACGGAATGGTATGATGGCTGTTCCGACGAGGACTATGTGGATGAGTTGCGGCGGGAAGGGCTGTTAAGATGAGCGGACATAGAAAGTGGAGCGATATCCGCAAAGGGTCAGCGCGGGAGGACCGTGAGCCGTTGCGGACGCTGGGTGAGTTGCGCCGCGAGAGTGGCCTCAGCCAGCAGGAGATGGCAGAGGAGTTGGGCGTGTCTCAAGTGAGCGTCTCGAAGATTGAACACCAGGACGACCCGCAGGTGTCCACGCTGATGCGCTATCTCGGCGCGATGGGAGCCAACCTGGAGTTGCGTGCGGTCTTCCCCGACAAGTCGGCGCGGTTGTATTTCCTCACGGATGCGGACACCGTCGACGAGGAGACGAGCGATGACCTCCTCACGGTGGGCCGAAGCGCGCCATAGGGTGCGCGCCACATTTTCGCGGTGACTGGGGTGATAGCGTGGCTGGCCGTCTCTACTGGGACCGCCGCCGCTCGCTGCGCTGCCCGGCGGCACACGGTCGCGCCCACGGCGTCGGCCAGAAGCACCATGGTCGCCTGCAGCG
>JAABUZ0100004146.1_pt1 | contig 20349 bp, 23 predicted proteins | sample 5562091 | NCBI WGS metagenome assembly JAABUZ01 (sample SAMN12813069, study PRJNA571459) | rock metagenome | isolation source: Antarctica rocks | place: Antarctica: Victoria Land, Linnaeus Terrace sud | collected 2015-12-21 | reverse complement strand
CTGTACGCCTGCAGTGGCACCGCCCGCGCCTGCGCCCGCTTCTGCTGCTCTGCGCCGCCACGAGCCACCCGTGAGGCGGCGCATCGCCTGCACATGGGCTGCGCAGAGAAGCACCGCGCGCGCACCCCCGGCCGCCGGCTGCGCGCTGGCGCCGCTGCCCAGGCGCTGCTGCAGCGCGTCCTCCTGGGCCCCCAGCCACGCGCGCCTCGGTCAGCCCGCCAGCAGGCGCAGGGCGGGCCGGGGCAGGCGCTGCTGCGAGGGGCGGGGGCGCACGTCAGACATGGCAGACACCGGCGACCCGGGGTAGCCCAGCACGCCGCGCGCGCCGGCGGCGGCCTCCGCAAGCGGCGCAGCGTCGGTCCGCAGCGGCAGCGGCAGCGCGGCTGCGGCGGGGCCGCGGCCGGTCGGCGTCGGCGGGTCCTTGCCCGCCCTGGCCTGGTCGGTCGACTTGCGCGGCGCCTTCTCCTGCTTCTCCGGCGACGTGTCGTCCTCCAGGATGACGCTGCGCGCTCGCGCCAGACCTGAGCCCGGCGCCCACTCCACAGCGCTCTGCATGACTGGCACTAGGGCGTCGCAGATCGGGGGCCGCACTGCAGGCCCGGCTGCGCCGCGAGCTGCTGCTTCACGGCGTTGGCGGCCGCGCGCTCGCGCTCGCGCTCCTTCTCCTTGTCCCGCTCCTTGTCCTTGGGGTCCTTGCCCTTGATGTGCGTCACCGCCGTCACCGGCAGCTGCGCCTGCGCCCGCCGACGCCGACGCTTGTTCAGTGCTCACGTCCAGCCGCGTACCGGTCGGGAGCGCTGCTGGCGCAGCACGCGCGGGGCGCGCACCTCCAGGCCGTCCAGCTGCTCCACCAGGTCGGAGTAGATGTCGTCCGGGTTGTCAAACTCGTCAAACGCGTCCTCGTGGCGCTCCAGGTAGTCGTCGACCATCTCGCGCACCTCCTCGATCTCCTCTGGGTTCAGCGCCTGCGCAGCGCGCCGCCCGCGCGCTTGCAGCGCCACAGCAGCCAGGCGCGGCTGCCCACCAAAGGCGGGGGGTCAGCGCGCCTCGTTGTCCAGCAGGCGCATGATCTGCTCGAGCCGCGCGACGTGCGCCTTGTGCCGCATGGCGCTCTCCTCCAGGTGCGCCAGCCGCGGCGGCGGCTTGCCCTTCTTCTTGCCGTTCTGCAGGCGCTCAATCTCCGCGTCGTTGGCCTCTATCTGCGCCAGCCCACAGGGCGCGCGCGTCAGGCGGTGTGGCAGCCCAACGGCCGGGTGCGTGGGGCGGCCGCAGCGGCCCCACCTCCACGTTGAGGCTGTCCACAGTCGTGTTGATCCACTCGCGCGCCTCGTTGCGCGCCTTCTCGCGCGGGTCCACCTTGGTCGCCTGCCCCAGGCCCTCCTTGCTGAAGGCCTTGGTCTTCGTCTCCTTCTCGCAGACTTTGAAGCGCTCCATCTGCCGCTCCACGCGCTTCCTGGCCTCCACCAGCTCCGCCTTGTCCTTGATGTCGGTGCCCGAGATCCTGCGCGGGGAGAGCTCCTAGTGGAAATCAGGTGCGCCCGCGGCGCACGCCGTCGCAGGCGCACCAGGGCAGCCACAGGCTGCCCCGCGCACCAGGTCTTGATCTGGTCGCGGTAGCGCTGCAGCTTTTTGATCTCCTTCTTCAGCTCCGCCTCGAACTTCTCCTTCTGCGCTGCATTGTCCGCGTCGTGCACCTGCGCCGGCCCGCACCTGACCTGCCGGCCCCCGGGCTATGCAGCCGTGGCCAGGCACGCCAGGCGAGCGCCCCGAACCAGTCGCGCGCGACGACTGCGCCCGCACCTTCTCCCAGACCTGGTCGAAGGTGTCGATGCCTTCGCTAATCCTCTTCAGTGTCCTGTCTATCTCAGTCTGCAGCTTTCTGTTGGCACCCATGCTTCCCGCACGGCTGGCGCCAGCCTCGCCTGCCTGCAAGCACACGGAGCACGCGAGGACCAGGAGCTGGCGCCGATGTACCAGAGCTTAAAGCACTCCGACCTGAGTGCTCTTCGCAGGCCCTCACGACAAACCCAGCCCACACTCCGACCCTGCGAGGATGCGACTGCATTGTTTTCGAGCTGGGCATGGTCCAAAAGGAGTGGAAGCAGAGGTGCGCCGTGTCGCGGTGGGTGCACTGCTTAGGAAGGAAGGAGCGAGGGACACTCCGGCCTGGCGCTAAATCCGTCGCGACAGTCTGGGCTGTGTGAGCTCTGGACCACTTGGCGTACAGAAACTTCCTTGCGCGACACTGCGAGGGTGTCCTTCTGCGCTATCAAGCGAACACGCCGCCAGCACTGCTGTTACGTGTCCACATTCTGCTGCTCCATGTCACGTGACTGTGGCACGGTCGCATCCAGGCCCACCCCGCTGCCATGTGCCGGGGCTGTGTGGCGTAGGTGTCGGGGGGCAGGGCAGGCATGGGTACAGGCTGAAACGGTGTCCGGCCAGCCCACTTCGCCCTGGCGATCCTTGACGCTTCGGTCTGCTGCTCTTGCGCCGGCGCCAGTCGCCACACTTGGCCTCATCCTCAGTGAGACTTGCGTGGGTCTGACCTAGACTGCCACCATCGCGTTGTGGTCTCGCCGGAGGTGCATGCCGACGCAGGTTGTGCGCAGATTTGCAGTGTGTCAAATTTTGTGCGACGGAGTGCCTGTGCCCCGTGCTGCTCGCCCTAGAGCCCTTTCTTTTCCAACAGACACGTGTGTGAGACAAAGCGCGTGGTTGCCTCTTCTGTGGTGAGTCGCACGAATGTGGGCTGCCGTGACTGGAGAGGCGCAGCGAGTGCTTTTGGTTGCCACCATAGTGGCGCTAGTGACGACAACAGTTGGCTGCTGGCGTAAGCTCCAGACCCACCCACCTACGCCTGGCCGCGCTCTGCCATTATCGCCCGCGGCAGGGTGGAGCTGACCACCGGCTGACCGCCGGCTGCACCGGCGCTGGTGGGCGCTGCTTTATGCACAGGTGTTACAACACAGTGTGGTGCGCCTGGGTTCCCTGGGTGCAGACGTGGCTCGCGGCGCGGGTGTCCCCGCCGCTTGGTGTGCAGCCGCTTGCCAGAGCTCTTGCTGGCGGCCTTCTAGAAGTCTTGCTGGCAGCCTTCCAGGCCCGCTGGTGCCACTGCGGTGTGGGACGTGCATGTGCATGTGCGGGGTGAACAGGGATGGGCATGGGTGCACTGATATGTACTAGCCACAAGCTTTGGGTTTGCGGCTCGCGGTGATGTGAAGCATGGCGTCCTCACATAGGATGTGCACCTGACTGTTCTGCGAACAATTGCTGTCGCTTCTTGCCTGCGCCAGCCTGCTGGTAGGTCTTCCGCAGCGTCCTAAACGCAGGCCGTGCCTGTATGCATACCATGCCTGCATGCTGCAGGAAGTCAACTTGTGTGCAGCCTCGCCTGAACGGCCTGCATCACGCAGGTGCACCCCACGCACCTCAAGCCCTGAATTATGAAGGTACACGACTACTGTTGTAATCCTTACACCGCCAGTGCTGCCGCGAGACGGCCTGCTGCCTGGCTCTCCGGAGAACATGTGGGCTTGGCCAGGCTCCGCCACGCAAGTGAGTGCGGGTATCCGACACTTGGGGCCATATCCCCACTAGCGTTCCACCCACGCGTGCAGCAGTGCGCTTGACGCTGCTGGCTGGTGCTTGGCTGGTGCTTGTCGACCCCATACGTCGCCCGCTGCTCCTTCCATTGACTACGCACAAACCGCATACGGTTGGGTAGAAGAGCAACCGGCCATGTGGGTCTGCTGCAGGTGCATGCAGCTGCTGTGGGTAGACATCTTGCAGCACCACGTGGTTGCCCCACACGGTAGGTCTGTCGTGTGACGTGTTGCAGCACAACTATGCACACTGCAATCCTTACCGTGTGGGGCAAGTACACACAGTGCTGCGGGATGTCCTCCATTTTCAGCAACTGCATGCGCACCCATGCACCAACAATCTGATCGTGCCTTTCATGCAGCAGAACAAGCTTTCACGCTTTCACGTGGGCGGCTGCCCCTTGTCTAACCCGAGCGGATTCCGTTTGATTCAATGTTTGGCGTTCCTTAGACCCTTGGTTTTTGCCAGCCGCTCCGCTCTTTCCGCCGCGGGGTGCAGCATATCATCGTGCGGTTTTGTCCCCGCCAGCGCACCCACCAGTTGCCCAGGATTCCCCATAGTGCTTGTGCAGGCAATCAGAAGGGTAGTGTGGCTGGTGACTGTGCGCCACGATGTGCGCGGCCATCTGTGCTTGTGCCAAAGTAAGTCAGTGCTGCCGCGTGACAGATGCGTGCGGATTCTCGGACCCTGCGCCTTTCCTCCACTAGCACGGGTTTCTATTCACATATCTTGATGGAGCATACCTCACATCGGATAAACCTCGACTCAGCACATCACGCAGGTTGTAATAGGCCCAGAAGGGGCGCGCAGCCATATTCCGGTGGTGCCTGGTACGGCATAGGCAGCACGGCAACACTAACTGTCGTGCATCTTCCCCAAGCTGATGCAGCGGTTACAGCCGCTACATCAGCCGCTCATTTCCAACTCCTGTCTTCAGTGCGTTCGCGCGGGCGCAGAACATAACTGTACTATAATTAAAGCCGAAAAATGCATGTGTGCATGCTTTGCACTTGCCACCCGCCCACCATGCATGTGGGTGGGTGGTGGGTGGTATCACGCTGCGCCCATGAGCACGGCCGGCACTCGCTCCTGTTCGTCTCATCCAAGCGCTCAGCAGCGAGCAGAGCCATGCGCTGGATTATAATTGGCTTACCAGCCGCGGTCGAGGCGCCTCATGCATGCCTGGCCAGGCTCCGCCCCGCAAGTGAGTGCGGGTATCCGACACCTGGGGCTTTTCCCCACTAGCGTTGGTTTCTATCCACATGAAGAGCGCGGCAAGGGTGGCGCGCAGTGGATGGGCCACTGCCAACGGGGCATCCATGGGTCGGGCCATGCCTTCTCGGCATGGGTGGCTGCTGGGTGCAAAGCACCGCCAGTGGGGATGCTTGGTGGTTCTACAGGACCTGCTGCGCGCACTGCTGCCGCGATTGTTGGGATGTACACGGAGGAAATACACGGAGCGCCCAGCCTCTGTTGCATGGATGTCATACGTTTGCTAGACAGGTGGTGTGGCGGCACATGCGACCCACATGTGCAGACTTTAAGCACTTGCACCCTTTGGCATTCTGTTCATTGTTGCGCCTAGCTATCCCCGGGTGCATATGTCCGTGGGTGTCCGTGTGAGGTTTGCACCCACCAGGCACCTCAGATTACGTCCACAGTGGATTCACTTGTTGCACAGGTCATTGGTGTCTCTCACAGCCAGTTACTTCTCCATCGGTTGCAGGTCCTGCTGGAAGCGTGGTTGTGAGCGCAGAGGCCGCGCAGCTGCGGGACCGGGAGCCCCCTTCCTGCCAAGGCGTTTTCAGAAGCGGACCTTACGGCGAACCTTGCGGTTTATTGCGGCAACGCCCGGCTTTCACCCACCCCGGGAAGTCCCGTGGGGCGTGGAGGCGCACCAACATTCGTCCCCAGAGCCCTTTCCAGCCAAGTAGGCATCAATCTATCCACGCGGGAAAGCCTTTGCCTTGAAATGTGGCGACAAGTGTGACAGCACGCTGATGTCCGCGTCTGGGCAAACCGTTTAACACTGTTGAGACGCGGTGGTAAACACTCACACTACTTCCTGATAGAAAAACAACCGTACACAAGCGTTTGGGGGCCATTCAGACATTTGTTGTGCCCATGCGGAAAGCGAGGAGACCGTGGAGCGCGTCCAGTAATAATGCACACCCACATATGAGTGCCTCGGCGCCCCTTTCATCCACGAACATGAAATTTTAGCAACAGGGAAACTCAGGGAAACTCGTAGCTTGCCCCGTCTACCAACAAACTGGCTAATGTACACGAACAGCTGACCTTACTTAGTCGTACATGCCAGTCACGGCGCCGTAAGGGACCTCAACATGCTGACCTGTGCGAGACCGCGGGTCCATGTCGTACTCCAGTGCTCCGCGCAGTGCAAGCGACAGGTAACCAGGGCCTTGCCCCGGCCGTGTCTCTGAGTTCATCAGGAACTTGATATCGTCCCAGAGCACCACTGGCATGACCTGCACATGTTGCAACCACGACAAGGACTGTCAATTGCCTGAGCTCAGGACGAGCCAAGTTGCATATATTGTTGTTGCGTGGCCACCCCATCATGCACCAACGTATGGTGTGCGTGCAAGTCACGTGTGTCGCTAGGCGCGCCCGTCCCGCCACAGGTGCGAGAGCAATGCTTGCGGTCACTTGCACAGCTCCACTGCGTGTGCTTCACGGGGTGGAAGATGCAGCAGCGCAACAATACATGCATGCCCGCATTCCCAGTGACAAGTCGCACCTTGGTGGCGCTGCCGACGAGAAACACATCCTTTGCGGCCTTGGCCTCCTTCAAGGACAGGGGCCGCTGGCTAACCTTCTTGATGAAGTCCATGTCGCGGTTGGCCCACACCCCCGTATCGAAGGCCTTATACTGCGCAATGCACGGCGGCACTTGCGGTCAGGTCTGCTCCTGCGCAGCACTCACTACACCGATGCTGCGAGGCCGCGGAGAGGCAGCCTGCCCCACCCGCTGCGAGCCCTGTCACAGCAAGGACGCCAGTCGGCCCGCGACCCCTCCAAGAACAATCCACTCAAGAGACTGCACCCTGAATCTTGTGTTGTGCTCTGGTGGACGCCGCGGTCAGAAATGACAGTCGAATCATGCCTCAGGTCATGCGAAAGATGGTGAGATGTGTATGTTTTTCTCATCACACCGCCGCCAGCACAGAGCATGCCAGGGGCACACACACACTTTGCTTGTGCAACAAGGTGTGAGCGGCGGGACCGGCACCTCAGCAATGACCGCCATGAGGCGCCTGGCGGTGCAGCCAGCCAGCGACTGCTCAAAGGGCGGAATGACCACCTCGCCGTCATGCGTGATAACACCCAGATTCATGGTCGTGCCCTCGGCCACGAATCCAGCCTCGTCCACAAACACGGCCTGCGTTGTTGCCACTTGAGTGGCCGGGGCAGAAAGCCGGCGTGCAGTGCGTACACATGCACGGGAGGCCGCCAGACCGTGTTGTAGCCGCTGGCCTCGGCGTCCATGATCGCCAGCACGTTGGCCAGGTAGTTGTTGGACTTGAGCGTGGCAAAGTAGGGGTGCTTGATCGGCACGGAGGACGTCTTGATGCGCCAGCCGCGCATCTGCTCGTCGGGGTCCTCCTCCGTCTCGTAGGCCACGACGTAGAAGCTGGGCGCGACGCACTCCCTGGGCGACAGGCCGAAGCCACCGCGCCCGGCGCCGAGCCAGTAGCGCACGAAGCCTGCAGCGAGCGCGGTTGGCTTCCTGTGCTGTGGGGAACGTGAGGGCGCAGCTCTCGGGGCCTGTCGGCGCACCGGTCATCTTCTTGCCAGCTGCAGCTGTTTCCAGGATGGTGCGCCGGATCTGCGCTCCCGAGAACGGCAGCTTCAAGCCCGCCTTGCTCGCGCTGATGTAGAAGCGCGCCAAGTGCTCGTCCAGCTGATACAGGTAGCCCTGCGCGGCCGCACACGCCAGCGTCGGTGGCGTCGCTCTCTAGCTGCCCCGCCGGGCAGGCGCGCAGTCGCCCGCAAGCCCACCAGTGTGCGGGTGGTGACCTGCAGAGCTGGGGTCCGCCTCTGTGCGGCGCACCTCGGATATAATTGCAGTGTCAAAGACGCCATGGCCGCGGTGCACCAGGTGGTCGTCCATGTGCAGAACCATCAGCGCAGGGTCCGTCACGATGCCCTTGAGCTCAGAGGAGTAGAACGACAGGTACGTGCGGCTGTTCGGGTGACGGCCCGCCGCCAGCGCATCCATCACCTGCGGCCAAAAGCGCGCTCTGGTAGGCACACACCGACAGGTGTGCGCGGCCGTGGCAGCACCGGGGCGGCACCTGGTTTTTGGAGAGGAGGCGCGCGGGGTACGTGTAGTCATGCTGTGGGGCCCGCGTTGCCACCCCCGTTTCCTCGGCCGCGTCTGTGAACACCAGGCTCTCTGCCGACCCACCGCGGGTGGCCTTGCACTGCCAGCTCAGCCTCGAGTGCCCAGTGGTGCTTGTCCCGAGCGAGCTGCTCTGGCGGCTGCATGGCTCGGCGGCACACTGCCGCCCTGCCGCCGCCGGGGGCCGCAGCCAGACGCCCGCGTGTGCCATCAGACGGCAAGAGTGCAGCTCTGCCTGGTGCTTTGCTTACAGGCCAGAGGAATCGACACTGTTGCATACCTATACCAGCAGGGGTAGATCGGGCCCATCAGGCGGCCCCCGGGGGGCTCAGCATGACGCTCCAGGAGGAACGCATTGCCACCCTCAAGCTCACGCCGCAGGGCGTACCAGTCTGCAGGCATGTAGAGGGTGCCATCATGAGCTGATGCTTGTCATTACGTGCGCTTCTCGTTTGTGACAGCCTTCCATCACTGAGGAGCATGGCGTTGCACCTTGCTTTGCACAATGAAAATATGAAGCAAACATTGGGTTGGTGTGCAGAAACGGTTCCAAAACCAGAGGCAAGGCGCACAGGCCTGAGCAAACATCCCTGGCTAGAGAGCGGTTGGCCACCGCAGCATACCGGGCAGCAGCATAAAGCATGTATGTATGTTTGAAAACAAGCGCGCGACCCGAACACACCCCACCAAGGGGTGTGTTGTTGCCAGCAACCCACGCCTCCGGCCTAAGCCTGCCCCTCATCTGCGTCGTCAGGCCTGCGGAACAAGTCGCCCTTGTAGCCCAGCGACTTCAGCAGAGCCTGCGCCTCCTCCTGGGCCTGCCGCTCCTACGCCGGGGCGCGCGCTCAAGGGCCCGCGCGGGCGCAGATGGCAGGCTGCGAGGGCAGCGCGTACCAGGGAGCTCAGCTGTTCCAGCTCGCTGCAGGCGCTCTGCACGGCGCGCCCAAGCTGCGTGTTGGAGCTCAAGGAGTCGGTGGCGGCGCCGGGCACCTGCGCAAGCGATCGCCACCTCCAGCAGGTCCTGCAGCGGCTGCCGTGCGCCACGAGAACAGGCGGCCGTCACTGAGGCCCCTACCTGGTAGTCGTCCTCCTCGACCAAGCCTTCAAAGTCGTCCTGCGGCCAAGGGTGCCAGCAGGGGCTCACGAAATGCAAGACGGCAGCACTTTGCAGCCATATCGGAAGCTACGACGTTGACTCCTGTGAGGACTCTCACCTCCAGGTCGTCTCCATGCAAGATCTCTGCACCGTTGTCGCTCCTGGCGGTGCACGCCGCGCGCAGCGTGCTGCTAGATCTTTGCGCCGCCAGCCGCTTTTCGCACTGTCGGCGCACGCGCTGTGGCGCTGTGCTTATGCAGTCTGGCATTGCCCGGGGGTTCCCAGGCCTGCATGCCGACACAGGCTTGCCTGCTGCTGACCAGCACAGTGCGCGGGGCATAGCTGCTGGCGAGCGCCGCCTGTGTTCGAAGGCTAGACTGACTGGCGCTGCACTCGAAAAGACGCGGGAGAGGCTGCCTTGGAGCTCGGCATTGCAGGGTGCACTAGGGTAGTTGCTCGTACATCGAACAAGGAGCTCGATCGTAGACGGGACCGCAGGCATGACGATGCTTGCACTGCTCACGTGCGCTTCTCTGTTCACGTCAGTCACGCCCCATGCGCGCATGAGCGCGCCGGCAATGCCGAGTCCCTGGTTGCGGTGCAGCTCTTGCTCCACCAGTCTGCAAATGTAGCCGCAGCTGGCAGCAGCCCATCCTGAAGGGGGGCTCTGGACGGCCACCCATCCTAGACTGGGAGGAGGTTACATGCCAAGCTGCAAGCTGCGCGCCGACTTGCTTGCCGTCGCCTTGGCAGGCAGAGTCGGGCCGTAGCGCCAATGCCGAGCGCAGCTGGGAACCGCGAGTCACGGTAGGCCGGGACTTGCTGTACAAGCTGCTGCTGCTCTCGAGCGAGGAGCGACTGTCGTGCACTCAATCGCGTGTGCCGCAGGCGGCTGAGGAGGGCGCCCGCAAGCTTGGACAGCTACTTGCTCGCCCCTGCACCACCTGCGCGAGCGCACGAGCATGCGCCCAGCTTTGCGGCGCGACGGGGGCAGGGCGTGCAGAAGCCCGCGCGCACTGGGCGCCAGCGCACGCACACACCCGGTCGCGCCGCCCCTTGTGCGCCGCCGCGGGCGGCCTGTCAGGCGGAGTGCGGGTCTGTGCTGACGAGGGCGCAAGCTGCCGCGCGCCAGCCGAGCGCGGCCGCGAACCTGCCTGGCCGGCAGAAGGGCGACAAGCGCGTGCCTGCCGGCACGCGTGCGCACGGCGCCGCAGAAGTGCGTGTCAAGCGGGAGAGCGCTTCGGCGGACGCGCGGAGGAGAGCGCCGGCAGAGGCATTGGGCCGCAAGGACGGCGCGCGGAGGCGTAAGCTGGCAGGCTTGCAGCTGTCTGTCGGCAGGCGGGCCTCCAAGCCGCGCCCGCCAGGCAGGCCGCTCGCTGCGGGCGCTGCACGACGCAGGCGCGCCGCTGCAAGCGCTGCCTTTACGGACATGCGTGCCGGCTCTGCCGGCCCCGCTACGCCGCCGGCCATCAAGCGCAAGCGCCGGGCCGCCTGCCCTCCGGACGCCCCGAAGAGGCCTGCCGCGGACACGGAGGCGCTGCCGTGCCACGCCAAGGAGGGCGCCCCTGGCGGGTCGCTGCGGGTGCTGCTGCGCCTGCCCAGCGGCAAGCGCGCGCGCATCGACAGCAACCCGCCGCTGCATGCGCCGCGAGAGGCCGATCACGCCATGCTGAGCGCTGCAAGTGGCCAGCCTCCTGCCGCCTGCTGTGCGCTGGAGCAGGCAGCTGGTGCCCGGAGCCCGTTGGCACCATGCGCGCGGGGTCTGCGCTCTCCGGCAGTTGCGCGGGCGGAGGGTGCGGGCCAGCCGGACGCACCCTACCCTGACACGCCCATGGGCCGCGAGGCTGGCGCCGCAGCGGCGCGGCAGGCCCGGCGGGCGGGCGCGCCATCAGAGCTGCAGCCGCGCGGCGTGTTGGCGCCGGACTGCAAGAGCGCCGCGGCAGCCGCGGGCGGAGAGGGCGGGGGCCCAGCAGGCGCTGCGGCCGAGCGGGCGACCGGTGAGCCTGCGAGCGCGGCGGGGCCAGAGCAGGCTGCCGTGCGAGTCAGCAGCGCCGCGCGCACCGCACAGGCACCAGAGGCGGCACCGGGCGGGCAGGCTGATGCGGCGGCGGGCGGGGTTGTGCAGCAGCAAGTGAGCGGCATGCGCTGCGTGCTCGAGGAGGCTTCAGCAACACGATGCGGCGATGCGCCTCTGGCCGATCCCGCGTGTCCAGTGAATGGCGCCGTCACTGCGCCTCCCGCCAAGGGGGCCGACCCGGCAGCCTGCATGGAGCGCGCACAAAGCCTGGCGGCTGATGCCGCAGCAGCGCGCGGGCCGCCGGGCGAGCTGGACGTGCCCGCGGCTGCCGGCTCTGCGCCACATGCTGGACCGGGTGGCAGTGCCGGCGCTGCCGGTGCGGCGGGCAGCGCCGTGAGCGCATGCGCACGTGACACAGGCAGCGGCACGGCGCAGCACAGCATGCGCTCGCCGACTGCCGGATCAGGTGGTGCCTCCGGCGCTGCTACTGCAGTGGGCACTGGCGATGGTGGCCTCGCTGGTTGCGCTGGCAGCGGCACGGCGCACTTGTGCTCCAGCAAACGTTCCCATGTTATCGCACATCAAGCGGGCGCTGGTGCCAGAGTCATGGGTCGTGCTGCTCGCACCAGGCAGCATGTGGCTGTAGGCTTGACTAGGGTTGGCCCAGTGAGCAACATGACAACCCGTGGTGCTCATCACACAGCAACAATATGTGCGCATGCGCAGGGGAACAAGCGCTGGCGCTGTCGAGGCCGGAGACGTCAGCGGGACGCCCATCAATATCACAGTCACAGCGCGCATACCCTGGAGGTGCACGGTCTGCCGCGCCGACCGCCCCCGAGGCTGCAGCAGCAGCTGGGCCCACCGTGCCGCCGCATGTTGGCAGCATCGTGCAGCACGAGCCGCCGCCGCCCGTGCAGGCGCGGCCGGTCGCGTGGGCGCAGGCGCCGCCGCTGCTGGCTGCCTGCCGGGCGGGGCGGGCCGGCACCGGGCGGGGGCGAGGGCGCGGCCGCGCCGTCAGCAGGGGGCATGCGCAGCTGGCGCAGCTGAACCAGCTCATAGGCAGCTCAGTGACAGAGCCGGCCGGTGCAGCGCACCAGCAGCCAGCTGGGCAGCCCGCTTCGGAGGCTGGCGGGGCGGTGGACTGGCTCGCCCTGCGGGCGCGCGTCGCTGCAGCACCAGAGGCGCAGCGTGTGGCAGCGTGGCGGGCGGTGCAGCTGGCAGCGGTGCAGGAGACCGCGGCAGCCCTGGCTACTGCACTGGCTGCGCCGGCGCCAGCCGCGTCCTGCGACACGGTGCGGCTGCGGCAGTGCATGTGGCCCTGGCGGACTTGCATTGTGTGCGCGACCTCAGACGCATGGCACTTTGTTCTGCGCCAGAGTACGAGGCGCCGCTCACATGAGAGTGGCTGCATACCGGATGAAGCGCGCGTCGACGCTCGGCGCGCGGCAGGACCGGGCGACAGCCGGCGTGTCGTACGTGCTCGCTAGCACGAGCACGCAGCGCGGGGTTGCGCCGGCCCAGGCGCCGCTGCCGCCGACCGTCATCCGGCCGCGGCCTGTGGATGTGCCGGCGGACGACGCTGCGGCGGTTGCTGCAGCGGTGCACAGAAGCGTGGACACAGCTCTGCACCAGGCACGCCTTGGTGCCAGGCTCGCATGCTTGTTTGCACGGCGGCCCGGCGTACGCATCCCATCATGCCGCATGCCCGGGGATGAGAGCCAGCCGAGCGCCTCCGTCGACAGGCCTGTGTGCTCGCAGGCGGTGGCAGCGCTGGTGATGCCGCCGCGTGACGACGCTGTGAAGGCGTACCTGCTGGGCGGGCCTGGGCGCCGCGCGCTGGCGGAGCGCGTTGGCGGAGCATACACGACGCTGGGTGGCGTGCGCGCATTGTTCCCGCTGCTCACCGACCGCGCCTTTGTCTGCCTGCACTACCGCCTGGCGCGCGACGGCGGCTTGGAACCCTGCCAGGCACCCGCGCCGACGCCGCCACCGCCGCCCGCGGACAGCCCGGCGGCAGGGGCGCTGGCCCGCGGGGGACTGGCGGCGCAGCTGGTCCAGGCACCGCATGCAGCAGCAGCGGCCCCGGGCAGCACGCCCAGTGCATGCAGCAGCCTCCTGCACGCCAGCCTGGGCTCGGCGACCGCGGAGGGTGCACGGCCGCCCGCAGACGCGACTCGGCCAGGGCCGCGCCCTGCAGTGGACGACAGCGATGTGCAGATCGCCATCCACGTGCGCAAGGGCGTCGGCGGGACCTGCCCCGCGCGCGCCGCCGCGCGCGGCCTGGAGGGCAAGGGACTGCTGGAGGCGCTGCTGGACCCCTGCCCCTACCCGCCCGCCGCACCACTGGCGCAGGCGGGCGCGGCTGCAGGGGGCCTGCCGGGGGCGCCTGAGGCGCACGCGCCCCTGCCACGGCCGCCGCCAGGTCAGCACTCTCTGCCTGGGCCAGGTGAGCACAACGCTGCATCACCCGCACCAGGCCTGCCTGGAGCTGTGCAGAGGCGACTCGCCGGCCAGCCCGTGCAACAGGCATGCGTCCGGGCCCGTTTCAGTGCATGGCGCCCACGCAGCTGGATGCCGTCAAGACAGCGCATCGCATCCAGGGTTGGTGCCCTGTGCACGCAGGCGGCGAGCCTCACCTGGGGCCACCAGTGCCCAGAGCTGGCGTGCTGGCAGAGGCAACACAGGCGAGCTTGGCGTGCGTGCGCACGCCTGCCGCTGCACCGGCGGACGGCGGCCGTGGCGGCGGGCGCCACAGCTGCTGTGCATCTGAGTCAGGGTCCGGCAGCGGCCTGCAAACCCGCCTGGCATTCGACATGCGCGGCGCGGAGCACGACGGTGCAGCAGCGGGCCCGGGTACGGAGGCGACACTGAACGGTGATGAAGAGGGCTTGGAGGACCTCCTGGCAGACCTCCGCGTCGCCCCGAGGCGCGCTCCCGATTGGCGTGTGCGTCGGACATTGCCTGCTGCGCACGCTGCTCAGATACATGGCACTTTTGCACGTGCTGGCCACCGCACTGATCAAAATGTGCTGCCGGGGCAGCGCGACCACGGAGGCTGCTGCCAGGGACAACAATGGCGGTGCGGCCGTCGATCCGGCATGTGTGAGCAGCCACAGGCTGCGCCTGTACACGCGCTGCTGCCGCCTGGAAATGTACGTCGCGCAGCACAAGTGGGAGGCTGCGCCGATGTGCGCCCTGCCCCTCGGCCCTGCTTATGCTTCACACCACGAGTCTAGACTGTCGCAACCCAACCCTGCAAGTGTGCTGCGGCCAACAGGGTCCAGAGAGCGGCGCTCGCGGGCGCGGTGCGAGCGCTGGAGCAGCGCATGCAGGCCATCCTTGCAGGCGCCAGTCGCGCCGCGCTCGCCGCCTACATCAGGCGGCTCTCCGACTGTGTCGGGCCGCCGCCGCAGCTGCCCGCAGCTGCCCTAGCGGCGGCCCGATGTGGCGCCGGGGGGCCCGCCGCTGCCTGCGTGCGGGCACCCGCAGATGCCGCGGGGCACAGGTGCGGCGAGGCAGCGCTGTGTCTAGCGGGTGGCAGCCCACGCCCGCTTCGGGCGCCGCGCGTGGTTGCAGTCGGGCTGGACGTGGGCGGCGGCAGTGGCGCTGAGCGCGTGCGTGTCACCCTCACCTCTGCATGCGGAGCAGCCATGGCGTTCGCCGGCGACCAGCCCCTCGTGCAGCGCGGCGCAGCCCCGTGTGTTGCTGCTGCCAGCGCCCTGCCCCGCGCCGCAGCTCCTGGCTGCGCAAAGGCCGAGCCGCCCGCGGTCCTGCCGGCCGGTCCGGCAGGCCATGTCCCTGCCTGCCCGCTGGAGCCGCGCACCTTAGTGCCTGCTGGCAAAGAGCATGGCGCCATGCCGAGCCAGATCAGCGACCGGCGCTACAGCTGGTCGCAGGCTGCGGGTGCAGCGGACCCGAGCGCACCGGCGCAGTATGCATCGAAGAGCGCAATGATGGAGCTGCTCGAGGACGGCCTGGATGACCCTGATGCCCCGCTCGCCGCGCGGCGGCCTGCCGAAGCCTTGCACGCGGACCCTCTGCCAGCCCAGCACAGGGTTCAAGCGGCTGCACCGCCGCCGCCGCCGCTGCCGCCGCCGCCGCCGCCGCCGCCGCCGCCGCTGCCGCCTCTGCCAAGCAGCTGGCTGCTTGAGCATAACAAGCTGGCGGCTGCAAGGCACGGAGCGCTAACGCAGCCGCCTGCGCCTGTGCAGGCAGCGACACCAGAGAAGGTGCCGCGCTGCTTCCGCTGACCCAGCCCACAGCATAACAATGTCACGTGGCCTGACACGGTGGCCGTGTCGTTCAGGGGGTGGAGTGCGGTGCGGCGGCACTGCAGCACATGCGGGACGCTGAGTACGCGCTGCCGGTGCGCATCGCCGGCGGGGAGCCGGAGATGCGCGCGCTGCCAGCGCGCCTGCCGCAGCGCGGCGCGGGGCCGCCGGCGCGAGTGCGCGCCGCCAGGCCGCTGCTGATGGGCTTCCTTGTGGACCGTCAGCGCCCGGTGGCATGCGTGCGCCCGGCGCCCGTAGCCTGCAGGCCGGGCTTGCCAGTTGCCAGGGAGGGCGCAGCGCTGCGTGCGCCGCCCGCCGCGACGGGGAGCGGGGTGCTGGAGGCGGCAGGGTTGCAGGCTCTGCCTGTCAGCACACGGCCTGCGCCAGCGCCAGCGCCGGCCACAACCACGACATCTGCTGAGCCTGCGCAGCCTGCAGCGCATGCCGCCGAGCAGCAGCCCTCAGACCCAGTCCCGCAGACGGGAGGTGCGCTGCCGGCGCTGCTGGCCCCGGCAGCGCATGATGCTGACATGCGAGCAGGGCCGCCCGGCGCATGCACAGAAGCACTGGCGCATCATGCAGCGGCAGCCAGGCATCCTTCCGGCGGGCGAGTGCGCGAGGCATGCAGCTCGGATGCGGCTGCGGAGCCTCCAGGCCCAGCTGCGCGGCCTGTCAGCACTGGCATGCCCAGCGCGGCAGCCTCTCAGGGGATGCTCTGCGCGAGCGTCGTCGCACAGCCCGCTGCCCTGGAAGCCAGGGAGGCCACGAGCATGCCGGGAGGCGCGGCTGCGGCAGGCGCGCCTGGTGGCGCATGCCCGTCGGCCGGACAGCCTGGACATCCATCCGTTGCAGGGCTGCGGGTGTCCACGGCGCTCCAGGGGCTGGGCTCCAGCGCGGCTGCACATGCCCCTGCTGATGCAGGCATGCCGGCACGGCCAGGCGACTCAGCGGCCCGGAGCTCTGTCTGCGCGCCGGCGGTGGGGGGCCTGGCGGAGGTCGCCGCTGCGGCAGGACGCAGCCCTGCGGCAGCGCTGGCAGCTGCGGCCGCAGTGAGGGCCGGTGCAGAGGGTCTCAGGGCGGCCGCCGGGCCCTTTCCGTGGCCGACATACTTCATTGCGACGCGCGACTCCTTCACGCACCGCCTCGTCCCGCTGCGCAGCCAGGTGGGTGTCGAGCCCGGCAGTGCATGATGCAGTTCATCCGCTCCCACGCGCAGCACCTATGGGCAGGTGAGCGCCTGCCGGTAGGCCTGACTCGCTTGTGCGGCATGCGCACAGGTGACGCGCGGCGGACGTTCATACACGCGGACAGACTTCTTCTTCCGGCCTATGGATGCCCCAGACAACTACATGGCGGTACAGGCCCGACATCATGTTGCACCTGAAGGAAAGCAAGTTTACTCGACGACACGCTTGCTCGTTTACTCGATGACACGCCTGCTCCATTTCGTGTGTGATTTCTTACCGTTCGTGCGTGCAGATTACAGAAGCCCGCGCATCCGGTGCGTCTGCAGCCGTTCCTCATGCTTGCTGACCCACGAAGTGCATGCTGCGGCCACAGCTCTGTGCAATACGATGCGGGTTGCACTGAGAGTGTGGTCAGCGTACACAGTCTGTACAAGGCATGGCATACGCTAATAGTGGTCCGGTCAGCGTGGCTGGTGGTACGGCGGCTGCAAAAGGTTGGCATGCTCGCCATGCAGGCGGGCCGCCGGGTAGCGGAGCTGTGGCAGCCAAAGCTGCTAGCGCGCAGGCAGCAGCAGTGCAAGGCACCGCCGCCCCACCGCTAACAGGGCCTGAGCGTGCTGCGGCAGCAGCTGCAGTGCCAGCTGCGGAGGCGACAGATGCAGCGTGCACAGATGGCAGTGCAAGGCTGTGTGAACCGGCCGCCAGCGGCGACGGGGCACCCCTACAAGGGGCGCTGGACTGTCACGGTAGCGCAGAGGCCGCGCACACAGCTGGCTTGAGTCCTGGTGTGCAAGGCATGTCAAGCAGAGGCGGGGACAAGCTGGCGCTGCTTCCCGTGGGCATCACCACATACACAGAGGCACGCACTTGAGAGCAACTGCTTGCTTTTGTGTCACAGGCTCATCTTGTACCAGCATGGAGCTGCCATGTTACGTTTGAATGACCTGCTTGTCGACCCTCTGCTTTGAGGCTGACGTATGATAGAAGCCGCTGTGCCGCCTGGCCTGCAGATCTTTTCAGACGCGGAGCTGGCCGCAATGGAGGCGGGCGCGGACGGCGTGGACGCGCGCGCGCGTGCCGGGTGCCTGCCGCAGGCCTGCTTCCAGACAACGCTTGCGCGCGGCGGCGGCCTCAAGCGCACCAAGCTCTTCTTCGGCGCCCGCTGTGCGCCCGGCGGTTATGCACATGGTTTGCACATGGTAGCATGACCACCCAATAAGCACATTGCCTACCCCGTGCCGTGCGTGTCTGCTGCAAACTGGCGTGCAGGTGGTAAGCAAGGCATCGCGTGCCTTGCGACATGGCTGTTCGTGCATGCAGATCTTTGGACGCATGAGCAGATGTCCGCGCCTGAGGCGCGCCGTGCGCATGGCGTGCGCGCCGACGTCCCGGCGCCACCCACCTGGATGAAGGTACGCGGCACCCACCTCTGCTGGGAGCGAGGCACTTGTTCGGCAGCACCTGTGCGTGAGAGCAGGGGACAGCACCGCAGGTGGTGGAGCCCGTGTGATGCCACGTGCCAGGCTCTGTGTAAAGTGGACGGGCAGTGCACGTGCGCGCGCAGGAGCTGGTCGAGAGCCCGCTGGTGCATGCAGGCATCGTTCCCGCTGGCTTTGTCGACTCGTATGCGCTCAACCTGTACCATGACGGCAGGTTAGCCCAGCCATCATGGATACACAGAGATAGCTGCCTGCCATGTCCTTCGTTATACACAAGTGGGTAAGTCGGTGGTGCAGTATTCAGACACCTTTGGTGTGGGCACTGTGCTGACCCGCAGTGCCACTGCAGCGAGGGCATTCAGAGTCACTACGATGACGCCGGCCGCTTCGACCGGCCAATCTACTCGCTGCGCCTCTTCTCCGACTCCCGCCTGTCGTTTGGCACCACGCTGTATGGGTACGGCTGCCAGGCCGCCTGCTATCCACGCGCTCTGCTGCTGTGCTTGGCACGTGCTGCGCTGCATCAGCGCAAGGATGACCCTCGACGCGCGAGGTGGCCCTGACCGACAGTGCTCGTGCACCAGGTACACCAATGGCGCGTTCTATGTCGACATGCCCCGCGGCTGCATCACCGTGATGCACTCCGGGGGCTACGCCGCTGCCGGCCTGAAGCACTGTGTGCGGCCCGTTGACATGGCCGGTGAGCCCCCGACCTACCGGGGGGGTGTACAATATACGTACAGAGAAGGATGCGGTGCGCGCACGTGACATCACATGCGAGCGCCGCTCGGCATGCAGGCAAGAGCGCGGGCCTGATCATGCGGCGCATCCGGCCCGGATGCATGGCGGAAGCACGCGCGCTGCTTATGGAGCAGGCCCTGGCGGCCATGGCAGCGCTTTCGCTCGATGCAGCGCCTGACGCGCCGCCTCCTCCTGCTGCACCACAGCCTGCTGCCGCGCCTGCCGCGGCCGAGCCCAGCCCGGCGCTCGCCCGCCCCACGCCCTCCATGTGCGCCGCTCCCACCAGGAGTGCACCCATGCGCATGTACTTTGCCTTGTGCCCAGACCAGGCAGGTAGCGTCACGCGCAGGATATCATGCTGTGTGTTGCGCACTGGCAGGTCTGCCGCGGCTGGCCTGCTGGAGCGGCAGTGCTGGCGCGTGCTCAACAGGTGCATCCGGCAGGTCGGTGCCCGCGCGCCCTGACCATAGTGTGACGCCTGCCATGTCTCCAGCTCTTGCGCACACAGCAGGCATGGCTGGTCGGCACTCACAGCATGCTAACCAGCCTGATGACCCCTAGAAGTTCCTTGTGCGCTGCAGGTGGAGAGGCAGAGCCAGGCAGAGGAGCGCCACAGGCGAGCGGCTGCGCAACAGCACGCAAAGCGCCCGCCCTCAGGCCAGCCCGGCGATGCGCTGCGCGCGTCCAAGAAAAGGCCGCTGGCGCGCGTGCTGAAGGCGCAGACGCCGCAGCTCCTCCTGCTCGCACGGCGCCTGCAAGAGGATCAGCCGGGTGCACGCGCCGGCGGCGCCGCTGCCAAGCAGCCGCTGCTGCAGCTCGTGCAGGCTCTCCGCCAGGCAGCGCCCTGCTCGGCTGCAGCCACGGGCGGCGCGGCGGCGCCCACGCCTGTAAGGGGGCAGGCCGGGGTCGAGGACACGTCCCAGCGCGCGCTGCAGCAGCTAGTGGCCGGGCTGCACATGTCGCCAGGTGCGGGCAGGCCCGTGCTGCAGAGCGCGCGGGTCGCGGCAGCCTTCACGGCCGCCCGCGATCCCTTTGCGCCCCGGCCGCTTGCCGCTGCGGCCAAGACGGCGGACGGCTGCCCAGCGGGGCCGAGCGTGTCCTCCTTTGGGCCTCCCGCTGCTGCTGCCAGGCCCGCAGGGCATGCGCGCCTCAGCGCGGCGCCGGCGCTGGCATGCGCTGTGTGCGAGCGGGGCATTGCGGCTGTGGGCGTGGACGGGGCCTGGGCGTGCAGCGGCGGCTGCCGCCGGGCGTGCCACGGGTCCTGCGCGGCGCCTGTACCTTCACACTCGGCGCCTCTGTGCGCGGAGTGCGCACATGGCAGGCGTGCACCGCCGCTCACCGCCCCCAACACGTTGTTGCTGGCCTAGGTCGCGCGTGCCAGCTGCTTGCTGGCAATGCGCGCATGCTCGCCCTTGATCGGCAGCAGCACTGAGCGTGCGCGAGCGTGCATGCGCCAGGCACGCATGCCTGCGCTGCGGCCAGTCCAGCACCGCCGCGGGCGCAGCCGGCGCGCTCGCGAAGTGCTCGATGAAGTGCTGCGGGCGCTGGTACCATGAGGCGTGCGCGGTGGCCTGCCCGCTCACGCGCTGGGGCGCCGGCCGGCGCAGCTTCCGCTGCGCGCAC
>JAABUZ0100004144.1_pt1 | contig 20362 bp, 16 predicted proteins | sample 5562091 | NCBI WGS metagenome assembly JAABUZ01 (sample SAMN12813069, study PRJNA571459) | rock metagenome | isolation source: Antarctica rocks | place: Antarctica: Victoria Land, Linnaeus Terrace sud | collected 2015-12-21 | reverse complement strand
AAAACTGTGTTAAGCCCCACTCTGCCTAAAACGGAAGTCAAGCCACCTCTACTAATGAGGCTCAAAATCTCATTCTTCCGTCACTATTGAACTAAACTTTGCCTAGTTTGCACCAAACGTTGGCATTGTTATCAAGCAGGAAGAAAATCCAGACCATTATCTATAATGCCCTCTCTGTAAGCATTTCAGGCTTAGCACTACTTTCTGTGACACTGCTCATTTCACCCCGATGATTGCGGTCTGGTTGCATTTAATGTGGTCTTAATCGCATTTAATGTGGGCTAGACTGTCATTTCAGTTGCATTTAATGTGGTCTCAAAATCGTCATGATTGCGGGTCGGAGTAATTATGATTGCGGTCCGCTACAGATAGCAAGATCTAAGCTAACTCATCTGACGCCGGAACTGGCGGATACTGAGAAATGTTAGCACCGTAGCAAAAACTAGCAGCACGAGTACTTGAGGCCACAGCGTTTCAAAACCCACTCCTTTGAGTAAGATGCCGCGACAGACTTCGACAAAGTAGCGCAAGGGGTCTAGGTAACTGAGCCATTGCATGAAGCTAGGCAGGGGGGTGAGTGGGCTGATGGCTCCAGATAGTAAGATAAGGGGGGAGTTGATAAAGAAAGCGATGAGTTGTGCCTGCTGTTGGCTTTTAGTGAAGGAGGCTAGCAAGATGCCGATGCTAATGCCTACCCAGAAGTAGATGACTCCAATACCAAGGAACAACAGTAAACTCCCGCGAACGGGAACGCCAAAGACCAAGTGTCCCAAGAGCAGAGCAATCATGGAATCGAACAGGAGCACCACGAGTATGGGAGAGAGCTTGGCAAGAAGCACCTCTGTATTAGATGCCGGAGTCATCAGCAACTGCTCGATTGTCCCTGCCTCTTTTTCACGCACTAGTAGTGATGAGGCAGTCTGGGAACCAATGATCGTGAGCAGCAACCCGAGCATTCCTGACACTATGAACCAGGAGTTCTCTAGTCCTGGATTATAGAGTACCGTAGTCTGCACCTGGGCCTGGTAGCGTTGTGAATCTGTATGAGGCGTCGACTGCGAACCCGGAGGGTTGTTCGTTTGCCGCGAGTTGTAGTCACTGACTAATTGGCTGACGTAGCCAGAGGCAAGGTTAGCTGTATTAGCATCTACCGCGTCATAGAACGCCTGCACTTGGGCTGTACGTCCCCGGGCAATGTCCTCAGCAAATTCTGGCGGAATAACGACGCCCACCGCGAGCTTACCGTTTGCCAAATCAGTTTTCATATCCTGTTGTTCGGCATAGTACTTGTCGATCGCAAAAGCAGTCGTTTGGTTGAATACCTCGATCAGATCGCGCGAGGCGGGGCTGTGACTATAGTCAGTGATGCCAACCTTCAGGTAATGCACTTCCGGATTAAGTGCAAAGCCAAACAGGAGCAAAGCAACGGTGGGTGGCACCAGTATTTGGACCATGAGCCGACGATCTCGAAGCAGCTGCGCGATTTCTTTACGAAATAACGCCCAGAACCGACTGCCTAGAAGAGTATCCAGTAGGTGAGTAAATTCTTTTTGCATTTAGCCCTCCACTTGCATGGGCCGCATTTTTCGCCAACTTAGGAAGAAAAAGAAGCTAGCCAGCAGTCCCAAAACCAGCACTGGAAGCCAGACGAGAGGCCAACCTACACCTCGGTCAAAGGCATCGCGAGTTAGCAGAATGTAATACCGGGCTGGGACAAAATTGGAAATCCAGCGTAATCCAATCGGAATATTATTAACTGGGTAGATATAGCCGGACATCAGTAAAGACGGTAGGAAGGTAGAAATAGTCATGGCTAGGATAACGGAACTCTGGGTTTTCGCATTGTTGCCGATAAAGATACCCCAGAAGACGCCACAAGCAATGTAAAGCATTGTCCCTATAATCAAGGGAGTCGGGTCCCCGGCAAACCAAAGACCGAAGATAGCCCAAGCCTCTAGATCCACGATAATAACCTCCGCCATACCTACGAGCCAGTAGGCCGCTGCCTTACCCAGCAGGTATTCACTACTGGTGAGGCTAGAGGCATAAACCTGGAGAATAGTAGCCTGGTCTAGCTCTTTGGCCATAGCCAGACCAGATAGCAATGGGGGATATAAGATGAGGACGATCGCCACAGCCCCTGGTCCAATGTACTTGAGTGTCTCTAAGCCGGGGTTGTACCACAGCCGGGACTCAACACTCACGGCGGTTGGTTTGCTGACTGCATGCAGGTTGTCCACAAAAGCATTGGTCGTTAAACTCGCATACCCCTGAACAATATTGGCAGTGTTGGCATCGGTGCCATCCACCAAGATTTGCACTTGAGCTTGACGTCCGGGCCTCTGGAGGTCCCGCGTAAAATCTAAGGGGACGATTAAGCCTGCTGAGATTCTACCTTGGTCTAGCAGCCGGGATATGTTAACGTCTGGTCCCTTAGCCACCACCTTGAACTCATTGGTGCGCTCAAAGGTGGCAATGTACTCGCGGCTGGTGGGTGTATTGTCCAGGTCTTGGATGGCGAGGTTAATGTTGTTTACATCCAAGGAAACTGCAAAACCAAACAGCAACAGCGAAACCAAAGGTAACGCCAGTGCCATTGTCAGCGTCAGTCGGTCGCGCCTGAGTTGCGTGAGTTCTTTGATTGTCTGAGCTATAATGCGTTTAGTTCGGATCATCACCAGCTATCCTCTTAATCTACTGGCACATTCAGACCGCGCTGCCGTGCTCGATCTACAACGCTAATAAAGACATCTTCCAGAGAAAACTCAATCTCACGGTGGCTTTGAACGGTAATTCCATCTGACTGCAACCAGGCTTGGACTTGCTCTATCTGCATGCGTGGCTCCTCTAGGAGGGTATGCAGACGAGAGCCGAAAATAGAGACTCGCCAGCGGTCAAATTTATCCTTGAGCAGGTCTGAAGCCTGTTGCAGGGGGTCACAATCCCACTCCACTAACTGCCCGGGCTGCTCGTCTTTGACCTGGCGTGGAGTGCCTTGGGTCACGAGTTCCCCTGCCACCATGAAGCCTAGGCGATGGCATTGTTCCGCCTCTTCCAGATAGTGTGTCGTCACCAGTATGGCCATACCTTCACGGGCAAACTGATTAATCCAGCGCCAAAACTGTCGTCGTGCCAGAGGATCAACGCCGGAGGTAGGTTCGTCGAGAAACAAGACCTTGGGCTCGTGCATCACGGCGGCTCCAAAGGCCACTCGCTGCTTCCAACCGCCTGGTAGGTCAGCCGTGAGCATGTTTCCTCGGCCTACAAGGTCAGTCATTTCAAGTACCCAGTTTTTCTTAGCACGCCGATGATGTCGCGGCACTCCGTAGACACCACAGTAAAACTCCAAATTTTCTTCAATTGTCAAGTCGTCATAGAGAGTGAACTTCTGAGACATGTAGCCGATTTTCTGACGCACAAAGGCACTACGAAGTTGACCTGTTTCACCTGCCAAACTAACGACACCAGAACTAGCTGGAAGTAGGCCGCAGAGCATTTTGATTATGGTTGTCTTCCCAGCACCGTTTGCCCCCAATAGTCCAAATACCTCGCCATACTTAATATCTAGATAGATCTGCTTTACTGCGTGAAAGTTACCAAAAACTTTGTTGAGATCTTGGGCTCCAATTGCCGTTCCAGAAAGTTGCTCTTGACGGTAAACCCGAGGGTAATTGGTTTCAGGTGTTTCCCCCTTAAGAAGCCGCAGTCGTGCGACAAAGGTGTTTTCTAGAGTGGGGGTATCAGTGACAAAATCTTTAACTTCAAGCTGTTGCTGTTCTAAAATACGCTGGAGTTCTTGCCTGGTCTGCTTGGGTTCGGACGTGAGCACATCTAAACGGTCCCCGAAGCGTTGCACGTCTGAAGCTAACGAAAGTAGAGCGCTATTGTGCTTCAGGATATCCTCAGCTCGATCAAGCTGCCTTACGGGCAAATAAACTTCTAACCGTTGCACGCCCAAACTCGCCTTCACTTTAGCGGGTGTGTTGCACTGCTGAATCTTACCGTCATACATTAGAGCAATCCGCGAGCAGCGCTCCGCTTCATCCAGGTAAGGTGTAGCGACCACAGTGGTCATGCCTTCAGTCACAGCAAGCCGTGCTAGGATGTCCCAGAACTCCCGGCGCGAGACTGGATCCACACCTGTCGTTGGCTCATCTAGCAATAAAATCTTTGGCTGATGAATGAGGGCGCAGCACAGAGCAAGTTTCTGCTTCATTCCCCCCGAGAGGCGACCGGCCAAGCGTTCTTTGAAGCGTGCCAAGTCCAGTAAACCTAAAAAATACTCACTGCGGGTTTTGAAGGCAGCGTCACTTACCTCACGTAAGCCAGCGGTGTAGCGCAGGTTTTCTAAAATGCTCATGTCTAGATAGAGACTGAAGCGCTGGGTGAGGTAGCCCATTTGTAGGCGTACAGAGCGGGGCTGCGCTCCCAGAACTTCGACAATGCCACTCTGCATGGGCATCACACCAGAAAGTATCTGAAACGTCGTAGTTTTGCCTGCACCGTCAGGACCAATAAGCCCGAAGATCTCGCCTTGGTAGATGTCCAAGCTGATGCCCGCTACCGCTTCTTTGTCTTGCTTTTTATAGCGATGTCGCAAGTCGCGGATTGAGATCGCAGGAGCATTGGGGCGTGGAGCTGGAGTTGTTGAAAGAGGGAGAGTTTTGGTCATCTCCTCACCTCCCCTAATCGCTGCATATCTGGTACGAGAACCCGACCGTCAGCAGGCATTCCTGGCTTTGCTAAGCCCTGCGGATCTTTGAGGGTCAGTTCCACGCCAAATACCTGGGTGACTCGGTCTTTTTTGAAATAAATGTTTTTTGGCGTGAAGCTAGCTTTGGGATCTACCCGAGTGACCGTTGCCGCTAGCGGCTGGTGTTCAAAGGAATCTAAGTAAACTAGACCCTGTTGACCTAATCTGACCTTGCCTATCTCTCCTTCTGGAATGAAGCCACGTAAGTAGAGACGATTGAAATTCACCAGCGTCAGTAAGGGCGCACCAGCTGCCACCACCTCACCAGGCTCTACCGTCTTAGTAATCACATTCCCTGCCAAAGGGCTTTTGATCACAAGGTAATTCAGATTGGCCTGGATCTGGGCTTGATTGGCCTCAGCATTGCGGACATCCTGCTGGGCGATGGTAATGTCGGTGCGGGCTTGGTCAAGCTGACGCTCAACTCCCAGTGCTGCGGCAGCACGGATCGGTGTGTTGCGCAGATTTGAGCGGGCTTGGGTGAGCGTTCCTTGGGCTGCCTTGACCTGTTGCTGCGCTGTGGCGACACTAGCTCGATCAACTTCTACCTTGGAATCATCTTCATCCCGCTGTTCGGCTGACACCGCACCCTGGGCAAACAAAGTTCGGGTTCGCCCTTGTTTAATCAGGGCCAGTTTCAAATTGGCTTGAGCTTGGATGAGCTGAAACTGAGTTGCGGCGAGATTATTCTCAGCCTCGACAACCTTCCCTTGGCTCTCTTCCTTTGCCTGCTGCGTTGTCAGGTTGGCTTGCTGCAACTGAGCCCCTAGCACGGGCAACTGTTGACGGTAACGCTGCAACTGATTCTGCTTAGACTTCACCTGGGCGATCGCTCCCTGCAACTGCGCCCGCAAGTCAGAATCATCAATGCGCACCAGCAGTTGACCAGGCTTGACCCAATCACCTTCCTCAACGTCTACCTCTGCTACCCGTCCCCCAATCTTGGCTGATATATCTGTGTTGTAGCTTTCAATGCGACCGCTCAAAAACAAGCCTTTGGGTTCGGGATGATAAAAGAACAGACGATAAACGCCGTACCCCATTCCAGCCAGCAGTGCCATCATTGTCAAGATGAGTAGAGGTTTGGGAGGTTGAGGTAGCCGCTTATGCTTCTCCTGAGGAGGCTTTTGCTCCGACGGTGGCTCTTTTACAACAGTAGGAGTGTCGATAAGCTGTTGAGAATTATTCGGGGGCTCAGTTGTTTGTGCCATGATGACTCCAACTAAAAATTCATGAAACTTAAAACTTTATTGATTGGTTAATCAAATTCAAGGCAAAAAAATATTGCCTTCAAGCTCGCTTATCGGCTTCTGGTACAGGCAGTTGCATGCCTTGCAGGAAAACTTCAACGGCAGTTTTCACCATGACCTCTGGGCTGAGCCGTTGTGCATCCGGCTGCGGAAAGACTTCGCGCATGAATATATACCCGAGTAGGGAGCCAATGAAACAGCGTGTTGCCGCTCCAGGATCCATAGGTTTCAGTACGCCAGTTGACATTTGCCGTGCTAAATAGCGAGATAAGAAAGCAAATGTACGACTAGGCCCAATCGAGTTAAACAGCTCAGCAACTTCAGGTTGCCGGAACGATTCACCTAGAAGCAGCTTCATTAGCGCGACGGATCTTGGATTCTCCACTTCTCTAAGAAATACGTGACCGAAGATGGTGAGGACATCACATGGTGGTTTGGTCATCAGCTCCTCGCCGTGAGTCAGCAGTTGCAGTACTGGTAAGTTTTGCTCTAGCACTTGCCGAAACAGATCGCTTTTATCCTTAAAGTAGTGGTAAATCAGACCAGGTGAGCCAATTCCCGCTGCTGCTGTAATTTCCTTGTTGGTCGCCTTGTCAAAGCCCTTGGTGGCAAAAACCTGCAACGCACCGTCGAGCAGTTGCTGTCGCCGCTCTTTGAAGTCTTGCTTGTCGCGTGGAGGCATGAAATCCCTATACTTCACTAATTGATTGGTCAATCAAGCATTAGAATAACGAGTGGGTGGCGGTATTGTCAACACTGAAAAGGAAACTGCTCTGCTGCCGGACGCGATTATCTGTTAAGGAAGCGTATTGACACTCTCAGGGCTAAAGCCGCTGAGATTCTTAGTTCAACGAGTCCACTTACACTAGTAGTCGGTCAACCTGAGAATGATGGATAATGGAAACCTGACAATTCCCCAAATTCAAGGACTGAATCATGCCCGCCAAAAAATACAAGGTTGCCCTGAGTGCAGAAGAACGACAAACCCTTCAGCAAATCACGACCACGGGCAAAACCGCCGCCTACAAGATGAATCGTGCTCGGATCTTGTTGAAGGCAGATGAAAATCAAGCGGATGGGGGATGGGGAGATCAAGCGCTCAGCGATGCTCTGGATGTGAGTGTGGCGACGATTGAGCGGGTGCGGCAACAATTTGTTGAGGAAGGATGTTTAGCGGTCTTGAGTTACAAGCAACGAGAGTCATCCAGAACACGGATTTTAGATGGCGCAAAGGAAGCGCATTTGATTGCCCTGACCTGTTCGGATGCTCCCGATGGACGGGCAGAGTGGACCTTGCGGTTACTTGCCGAGCAGATGGTGGTGCGGGGGTATGTGGAACAGATTTCGCATGAAACGATTCGCAAGGCGCTGAAAAAAACGAACTGAAGCCTTGGTTGAAGGAGTGCTGGGTGATTGCCCCAGAAGCGAATGCTGAATTTGTGGCAGCGATGGAAGATGTATTGGACGTGTATCACCGTCCCTATGACCCCAACTATCCAGTGGTTTGCTTTGATGAAAGCAATAAGCAGCAGGTGAAAGAGAAACGGATTCCCCTGCCGATGGCAGCGGGGCAACCGGAACGCTATGACTGCGAATATGAACGCAACGGCGTCAGCAATCTGTTCATGGTATTTGAACCGCTCGCTGCCCAGCGTCATGTGAGCGTCACCGACCGCCGGACTGCCCTCGACTATGCCGCACAGATGCAGGAACTCGTCGATGTTCATTATCCCAATGCGCTCAAGGTTGTCGTCGTGCAAGACCAACTCAATACGCATTGCGCCGCATCCTTGTACAAAGCCTTCGAGCCTGGGCGTTGCCCGACGAATTTTAGACAAACTAGAGTTACACTTTACTCCCAAGCATGGCAGTTGGTTAAACATGGCAGAGATCGAGTTAAGTGTATTGGCACGTCAATGCTTGGAGCGTCGGATTCCTAATCAGGAAACCCTACGATACGAAGTAGGGGCTTGGCAACAGTCGAGAAATGCTCAGAATCACACTGTGGATTGGCAATTTACAACGGCTGATGCTCGGATCAAACTCAAGCGCCTTTATCCATCAATTCAACCTTGACCGACTACTAGTTCCTTGCGTTGCTAGCGCAGAGGTGGTTCTCGACCTTCGCGTTAACTTTGGGCGTGCCCCGCCCTAGTTGCATTGCTGCAAACTTTGTTTGATTTAGCCCTAGAGCTAAAAGCCGTTCGTCCAGTTCCTGTGAATCTTTTACCTACTTTCAGGTGTCCATCCTTAGATGCACTACTGGAACAACAAAGTAGAACCCCATAGAAACAGTAGTCAAGGTTCAGCGCTGCCTCTCGGCGACAAGGTTTTTGAATAGGTTGGTAACATGAGCCTATAAGTGAAGGAAGCGTAACAAATTGAGCTGCTAGAATGAACTTAAGCCACAGCTCCTAAAGCTGACAAGACTGTGTTTTGCCATTGATGTTCCCAGTGATTGGAAGCCATTCTCGCTCGAATTTGTAAGACCTGGTGTGCTCCTTCACGCGTCCACTGCATTTCCCCTGTCCTTTTGTGTCGCGCATTAATCAAGGAGTCAATGTGGGATTCTGCTACAAGGCTTGTGTAAGTCTGATTAGTTCGTTCTCGTTCTTGATAATTTACCAGATAATTTTGATTCTGCTTGAGGTAGTCACAAAGGGGTGTGGCCGCAATTTGATGTAAAGGTAGAACCCTTTCATATACATCAGGCAACAAGAGGAAATTTATATTCCCCGACCTTGCCTCAAAAATATTCTTAGGGAGATGGAAGTTTTCCTTTCAATACCACGAGTTTCTCAACTGTCAACATCAAATCGCAGCCACACCCCCCCAGGAGCATAATTATAAATTTCAAGCTCCGCATTGAAAGCTATGTAGAGAAAGGCTTCGGTCGAGGTGAACCTTAACCCACACTTCTTTGGAACACAACCGAGGGGACTAGCATTCCGGCAGCAGATCAACAAAGACTGAAGGAGCCATTTCGTATGGGAAGTAATGTCAGCGATATACCGGATACCGGCCTGAGGCTAGAGGCTGGAGAAAAGTCTGTGTAATTACACGGCGACCAAATTGTCGTAACGACGTGAAGTTGGGGTAGACACTACATTTACTGTCACGCTGCTACTGGATCAGTCAGTGGAGTAAGAAGTAGCCATTTCCTTCCTAATCTCAGTGAACCAATGTTTGGATGGCAGGAGGGACGATGAAAAAAATTTTGGTGATTGAAGATTCGGCACAAACCCGAGAAATCTTTCTAGAATGCCTTAAAGCTGAAGGTTTCTACACTATCGGTGCTGAAAACGGGCTTGTCGGCGTCCAGCAGGCACAAAAACAGTTGCCCGATTTGGTAATTTGCGACATTGTGATGCCGAAACTGGATGGTTACGGCGTCCTAACTACACTGCGCCAAGACCCTGTCACAGCGATTATTCCCTTCATTTTTGTTACTGGCAAGGTTACTAAGGCTGAACGCCGCCAAGGCATGAAGCTAGGAGCGGATGACTATATCGTTAAGCCCTGTACGGTAGAGGAATTACTAGGGGCGATCGCAGCCCGACTGGAAAAGCAGGCCGCCCTCCAGCAGTGGTACACTGCACAGTCCCAGAAAGTTGCAGAACCACCATCCGCTGACATTGCTTTAGCGACAGCCCTAAAGTCGATCTTTCCGTCCGTCCCCCAGCTGAGTGAAGTCTTCGACTTCATCGAAGCTAATTATCACCGACTGATTACCGTCGAAGAGGTGGCACAGGCAGTTGGTTACTCTCCGGCTTACCTTACTAACCTGGTGCGAAAGCAAACCGGACAGACCCTCTACCGCTGGATTGTCTCGCGGCGGATGGTACAAGCGCGCTCTTTGCTCTTGGAAACCGACCAGACAGTGGAGCAGATTGCTGAAGCGGTGGGCTATCACCATGCGGTTCATTTCTACCGCCAGTTTCGCCAGCTTCACGGGACAACTCCCCAAGTTTGGAGAAGCGCGTGTCGCCGTGGCGCTCAGCACAAACAAGCTCGAAGGAATTGTTAGTCCTATCAAAGGATTGGTTATTGCAACCGTATCTTACATTCTTATAAACTTTTTTCAAAAGTGCAGCATTGATTGTAGTTTTGGTTTTGCTTCAAAGTCCTTGGGCTGACATCAGGGCCTCCGCATCTTGTCAACAACATCTCAATCTCAATAAACCCAATGTTAATCGCAGTAAACCATGCTTATTGACAACCACTTAGGCGATCGCTTTGACCCTTGGAAAATAAATCAAACGGCCAAGTCTTATTCTTGCGTCAATCCATTAACCAAGGTTTTTGTCAAGACCAATTTAGATGCGTTTGCCCTGCATTGCTCAAGCTGTTGGTCGTTGGTTTCAAAAATTTCCTACATCGACAGTACCTTTTCGTTCACTGAGATATCAAGCTGCCAAACCCCTTTGTGACCAAACCATGACTTCAATGACTTTTTAAAACGAGATTCCACTCAAAAGGAGTTTTATGCCTCAAAGATTTTTGCAACATTACCTTTTGGTGTGAAATTGGTATTTAATTCTCATTGACAGGAGTTACAGATGAGCAAAACATACGACCTCAACCAGAAATCTGATTTCCCAAGTGCCGTTGATGACTTTAAGACCGAAATGGAATCAGAAACCTTAAATTCTGCCACTGACCCAGCTATTCTACAAGCTGTGAAAATAAAAATTGAAAAGCTTGAGGGACGGCAGCGGCGCATCTTTGCCAAAATCCAGATTCCCTACCCATTAGAGCAAGTCTGGCAAGTTCTTACAGACTACGAAGCTTTTGCTAAGTTCATGCCTAATATGACACAAAGCCGACGATTGGAGCATCCGACCGCAGGCACTTGTGTAGAACAAGTTCGCACCAAGAGTTTTATGGGCATGAAGTTCTCAGCCCGTTCAGTTTTCCACGTGGAAGAAAAGTTTCCTTACGAGATTCATTACCAGCTAATCGAGGGAGACTTAAAAGCTTTCTCTGGCTGCTGGCGGTTAGAACCTTGGGAGCCATCAAACGAAAAAGCTGGAGTTGACCTTATCTATAACTTTTTGATTTTGCCAAAGCCTATCTTTCCATTAGCGCTAGTTGAAAACATTTTAAGCCATGATGTACCAGTTAGCCTGCTAACAATTCGTCAGCGAGTAGAAGAGTTATTTAGTCCAAAATAACTTCATCGAAACTAATTATCATCGACCAATTACACTACACGAAGTGACGCAAGCTGTATGACCGTACCAGATTACAAGGAGAATTCAATGTCTAAATTGCCAAAATCCACACAAGTACTAGTTGTTGGTGGGGGACCAGCTGGAACCACTGCCGCTACTCTATTGGCTCGAGAAGGTTTTGATACAACGTTGCTTGAAAGAGAAATATTTCCAAGATACCACATTGGAGAATCCCTGCTGCCTTCATCACTGAAAGTTCTAGAATTACTTGGTGTAAGAGATAAAATAGAAGCCTATGGCTTTCAATACAAACCAGGTGGACACTATCACTGGGGAGATGAGCATTGGGATTTGAATTTCTCAGATTTATCCGGTAACTTTACACACAGTTATCAAGTGCGCCGTGACGAGTTTGATAAATTACTTTTAGACCATGCCAAAAGTCAGGGCGTGAAGGTTTTTGAAGGAACAGAAGTCGCTAGCTTGTCTTTCGAGAATGAGCGACCAAAGAGTGCAACTTGGGCTCAACCTAATGACAAAAATCAAACAGGAGAGATCTCCTTCGACTTCCTGATTGATGCAACTGGTCGTTATGGTCTGATGGCTACACGTTACTTGAAGAATCGAGAATATCATCAGGTATTTCAAAATGTAGCTATCTGGGGGTATTGGAAGAATACTAACAGGCTGGAAAACGGGAGAGAAGGAGCCATTATTATCGAGTCTCTCAAAGACGGTTGGTTATGGGGAATTCCGCTGCACGATGGCACAATGAGTGTGGGTCTGGTAGTCCATAAAACCATCTTTAAGGAAAGACGCTCTAAGAGTCTGAAGGATATTTACTTAGAGGGCATAGCTGAAAGCTTAGACCTAAAGCGGTTACTGGAGCCAGGAGAACTTGTATCAGAAGTGAGTTCCGAGCAAGACTACTCTTACACAGCTGAGCATTTTGCCGGTCAAGGTTACTTTTTGATTGGAGATGCTGCTTGTTTCTTAGATCCTTTGCTTTCAACTGGAGTACACCTTGCCACTTTTAGTGGACTTTTGAGCGCCGCGAGTTTAGCAAGTGTCTTACGCAACCATATCAGTGAACAGCAGGCAATTTCTTTCTACGAAAGAACTTATAAACAAGCTTACTTGCGCTTAATGACAATGGTTTCAGCCTTCTACCAAAACAGCAATAAGGAATCATATTTTTGGCAAGCTCAACAACTTACTAAAGGTCAGAAGAGGGACAAAGATAAATTACACCAAATGTTTTTGAATTTGGTATCTGGAATGGAAGATATGTCAGACGCTGAGGAACAATCAGAAGAGATGTTTAAAGAGTTATCAGAGCGATTACGGGAAAATTGGTCTCTTCGTCACAAGCAAACATCAAATGATTTAGATCAGGCAGAACAGGAGAAGTTGCTGGCTAGTAATCAATTTGTTAGTAGTTTGAATGGTCTGTTTTCGTTATCAAAAGAATCTGCTGTTGAAGGGTTTTATGTCGTTACAACACCACAGCTTGGTTTGGCTAAAGTGAATTAGGTAACCAAGTAGCAATGGAACGTGGGACACCGGGTCCCATGTTCCCCATCTGAAAATTCTTTTGTTTAGAATAGTTGTCCCAAATTCATTTGGAAAGTAGTTATGTTTTATCAAGAAACAGCCTCCACATCGTTAAACAAGATTGCCCCTCCGGGACCGCCTTGCTTACCCTTTGTAGGTATGTTGCCCTTTTTAAGGAAGCACGTACATCTGGCATTGAATCGACTAGCAAAAAAGTACGGTAATATCTTTCAAATTCATGTGGGTGCTAGAACGTTAGTTGTACTTAATGGACTTGAGACTATCAAAGAAGCTTTAGTAAAGCAGCAGGATAGTTTTAACGCTAGAGCAGATTTTGATGTCTTTCAGCAAGCACCTCAAAATGAATTCCTAGAACTCAAGAGTAGTGAACCTTGGAGAAAACACCGTGACGTTATCATTCAAGTTATGCATACCTGTATGGCAGGTAAGTCAGGTATGCATGAAAGTTGGCTGAAGGAAGAAGCAGCAGATTTAGTAAATGCCTTCTTGAAATCTGGCAGTCAACCTTTTGACCCTGAGTTATATCTGCCTCTAACTACCTTAAGTTTTATGCAAAGGCTAATGTTTAATAAAAGAGGCACTGTTGAGGATGCTGATTTTGTGAAAACTGCTTATGGTCTAAAGGGCATTCCTAACGGTCTCTTAAATGTTATAAAATTAGAGATATTACCAAAAATCTGGCAGCCAATCTTTCGGATCTTTCACCGAAAATCATTACAAGCTTTTCCCGAAGGGATGGGTATGTTGCACCACTATGTTTCAAAAAACGTAGAGCAGCATCGAGAGTCATTCAATCCAGAAAATCTGCGGGACATTGCAGATGGATTTTTGAAAGCTAGCAGCGAGCTAACTGAGTCAGACCGAAACAAGCTTGGGTTGAGCGAAAATGACATTGTCATAGGATCATTGATTCAGTTTGCGGGGGCAGGTGGAGAACTTACCAGTCTTATGTTACGCTGGGCTCTGTTTTACATGATTACTTACCCAGCTATCCAGGCTGAAATCCAGAAAGAGCTAGATGAAGTAGTTGGTAGAGAACAACTAAGTTTAAGTCATCGTGGCAAATTACCATTCACGGAAGCGTGTATCAACGAAATCTTTCGTCACTCTTCTGCTACTGTTATGCCCCCTATTACTTACGCTACCACCACTGACACTACCTTAAAGGGTTACTTTATTCCCAAAAACACTCCCTTATTTGTTAATTATTATGGTCTGACCCGTGATGAGCGCTATTGGGAAGAACCTGAGCAATTTAACCCATATCGGTTTTTGGATGAACACGGCAAGCTTAGAAACGACCTTCTTGATAAGTTCTATCCGTTTGGAATGGGATCACGTAGGTGCATAGGAGAGTATCTAGGACGTCTTCAAATCTTTATGTTCTTCACTAATATTATGCACAAATGCAAAGTTGAAAAGGCACCTGGAGAGAAATTGAGTCTTGACTTTATTCCAGCAGCCTTCGTAAGTCCAAATGATTATAAAGTTGTAGTAAAACCCCGCTTTTAGGCTCTAGGGTTTGAATTGTGATAGGATTTACGCACTGTACAAATTGACGCTCACGTGTCTAACGAGATTTGCTCCTTTCAAACTGTTGGCGAGCATCCTAAAATAGATAGTTCATCGCCCGTTAAAGTAGAAAAATCTCACCTCACTTCAATGGCTGAGAATTACCACTCCACTATTGATTTTTTCTGTCAATGCGTAAGTCCTATTAGAGAAAGAGATGTTTTCTCAGAAAAGCAAACAAATTGATGACTAAGGATGGTATTTAGTTATGCTCCATTTCCAAAAGGAATCTTTATCAAATGTTGACGTGGAGGATAAAGCCAGTTTACCAATTTCTCCCCTAAGAAATTATTCACAGGAATCTCTAAGTCAGAATTATATAAACCCATCTACTTTGAGTACCTTTCAAAAGATTTTGCTGACGACAAACGGGACAGTCACAGATATCTTAGAGTATTATGCGTTTGAACAGATCCGAGTATTTAAGTTGTATGAGCAACTTGTCTCACTGACTCACGAGATTCCAATGATGGAGTTGGAAGAAGGAACAGAAGTCCTTGTAAGGAAGATTCTGCTTCAGGGGAAAATCAGCAAAAGGAACTTTCTTTATGCCGACTCCATTATTGTTCCTGAAAAACTAGACGAAAAATTTAGAAAAGCCCTCTTAGAAACTAAGATGCCAATTGGCAAGCTCTGGTTTGAGTTGAGAGTGGAAACATTTAAGGAGGTTTTAGACACTAGGAAAGAAGTTGCTGAAAACCTAGCTGACTACTTTCATATTCAGCCACATGACAACATACTCTCTCGCACTTACCGTGTAATCAATAACCGCAAGCCCGTCATGATGATCACCGAAAAGTTCCCTGAAAACTATTACCTGGATAACTTTTAAGCTGTTTGTTTATTCGGTAATTTTAGTATAGTTGCGGAAAGTGTTGAGGTGCCAGTATGTTGACCCAATTATTAACTGAGGCTGTGTCGAATCATCTTGAAAAGACGGCAATTCTCTATGATAAGACTAAAATTAGCTATCAAGATCTTTTCTCTAAAATCAAAGGCTTTAGTAAAGGGTTAAGTTCAATCAGTGTTGTAAAAGGAGATTGTATAGCGCTTTTCTTGCCTAATTGCCCCGAATTCATAGTCAGCTTTTACGCGATCGCTTTCTTAAATGGAATTGTTCTTCCGCTCAATCATTTATTTAAAGCAGAAGAAGTTAGCTACTATCTGAATGATAGTGATGCCAAAGTCATAATTACTGATTCTCAACGTGCTGATATATGCCGGAGGATCATCTCTGATTTGGGTAAGAAGATAGAGTTAATTGTCGTAGATCAGGCTCAAGCTCCAGCCAAATATTTCTACGACTTAATTCTTCCAGAGGGCAGAGAAGTTTATGAAAGTACACTACCCTTTGAAGGCATTGTACTCTATCAGTATTCATCTGGTTCTACAGGGAGACCAAAGAAGGTGTGTAGAACTCAGAAGAATCTATATCATGAGGTGAGAAACTTTGCCCAAAGCGTTAAAGTTGCACCATCAGACAATATCTTGTGTACTGTGCCTTTGTACCATGCTCACGGTTTGGGCAACTGCTTACTAGCTGCTACTTGCAATGGAGCAACGCTAGTCATACTAGAGCAATCTACGAAAAATGGTGTATCAGTGGAGGTGCCATTTGTCTTTAAATGTCCAAGAATATTGGAACTGATAAAAGCAGAGAAAATTACCATTCTTCCTGGTGTGCCTTACATCTTCAACTCTCTGGCAGAAACTCCTGTCAGTATTCAAGTGGATTTATCTACACTGAAACTGTGCATCTGTGCAGGAAACTTTTTAGGAAAGGATGTTTTCAATAAGTTTCTCAAACGGTTTGGAGTTGCTGTTCGACAGCTTTACGGTTGCACAGAAGCAGGTGCTATGTGCATTAATCTAGATGAAAATCCAGAACAAACTTGGAATTCAGTGGGTACTCCTCTGAAAAATGTAGAAATCAAAATCATTGATGAACAAGGTAATGAGTTGCCTGTAGGACAAAGTGGTGAGGTAGTCATCAAAAGTCAAGCCCTTACCAATGGGTATTACAACATACCCGATCTTAGCCAACAAGCATTCAAGGATGGGGCATTTTTTACAGGTGACTTAGGAAAACTTGATGAAGCAGGTCGTCTTTATATCACTGGTAGAAAGAAGATATTGATTGACACAGGGGGTCGCAAGGTTGATCCAATAGAAATAGAGGACATTTTGAGTACACACCCACAAGTTAAGGAAGCTGTTGTTGTTGGTGTTAAAGGTACTCATGCTGGTGAACTCGTCAAAGCTGTTATTGTTCTTAAGGAACCAGAACAGTGTGATGAAAAAATAATTTTTTCTTACTGTAAAGAACGTTTAGCAGAATTCAAAGTTCCGAAGATGATAGAATTCCGTGACGAAATTCCTAAGAGTCCTTTGGGGAAAATTATGCGAAAAGCTTTGGTTATGTAAGTAGGAGTTTAAATAATAGCTCTAATATAGCTCAAATATTCTTCGGTCGAATCGACATTAAGCTCAGCCAATTAACAACTAGCTTAAAGCCAAATAATTAGACTTATCGCTGTATTAGAACTGACAAATTGAAACATTTAATCCCCCTCCCCCTAATGTCAGAGATTCAGAAACGCTCATTCCGCAATAACTCTACTAAGTACCATGGACATTAGCAAAATACTCGATACTAACATTGAATCATTGAGTTTTTTAATGACTCCAATCCAGATGAAGGAGCAAGTGGCTACAACTGAGGTTGCTACAGAAACTGTATTGCGAGGTAGACAAGCTATCAAAGATATTCTTGATGGAAAAGATTCCAGAAAATTCATTATTGTTGGTCCTTGCTCTATCCACGATGTCAAGGCGGCTCTGGAATATGCAGAAAAATTGAAGACCCTTGCGGAAAAGGTCAAGGATAAGCTGCTCATTCTCATGAGGGTTTACTTTGAAAAACCTAGAACTACCGTAGGATGGAAAGGGTTGATCAATGACCCTGACTTAGATGGTTCTTTTAACCTTGAGAAGGGGCTGTTGACGGCACGTAGTCTGCTGATTCAAATTGCTGAGTTGAGATTACCTGCTGCTACAGAAGCTCTAGATCCTGTAACACCTCAATATCTCTCTGATTTGATTTCTTGGGCTGCAATTGGAGCTCGTACTATTGAATCTCAAACCCATCGTGAGATGGCAAGTGGGTTATCCATGCCAGTAGGTTTTAAGAATGGCACTGATGGTAATATCCAAGTCGCTCTCGATGCTATTCAATCAGCTAACAAATCTCACCATTTTTTGGGAGTTAACCAAGTAAATCAAATCTGTACCTTCAAAGCAAAGGGAAATGGCTATGGGCATATCATTTTACGTGGAGGAAGTGATCAACCTAATTTTGATGCAGCTACTGTAACTTGGGTGGAGAAGAAGCTGAAAGAGCTTAATTTGCCCCAGAGAATTGTCATTGACTGTAGTCATGGTAATTCCTATAAGAATCATAAGCTACAGGCTACTATCTTTAACAATGTTCTCCAGCAAATAGCAGATGGCAATAAGTCCATCGTTGGCATAATGCTTGAGTCAAATCTGTATGAAGGAAATCAGAAGATTCCTACAGAGCTTCAAAAATTGAAGTACGGTGTGTCTGTGACAGACAAATGTATCGGTTGGGAAGAAACGGAAGAAATTATTCTATCTGCCCATAAAAGGTTAAGTGCAGATAGAAAGGTCACGTTGTACACTTGTGGGATGGTTGTGTCTGGAACTCCTGTCCAAAACTTACTGGCGACTAGGGGGTAGGTTTTTCCGATTGCATAGTTTAAAAATCGCCAGACCATTTCGAAGAATAGCAACAGTTTTAGTAGTTTTGTTTGGAGAAAGTTATGATTTTTGAAGAGCTAAAGCAAAAAGCTAAAAATATTGTTTCAGAGTTATTGCCAGATGTTTGCAATGAAGACCTCGCAGATGATACTGACATCTTTAGTCTTGGACTAGACTCAATCAATGCAATGACGCTAATTTCAAATGTGCAAGATACTTTTGATATCCAGTTGGAAGCAAGCGAGTTTGATTTTGAAAATTTTCAAAACATAGCAAACATCATTGAAATGATTAGGAGAAAGAAAGCCTTATAAATTTGTTTTTAAAGACTATACCTCCTTGTTGAGTTAATTATCCAGTGTCTGTTTCCAAAAGTGGTGCTATCGTAATTAATCACATTTGCAATACAGAGTGCATAATTAACTACCCTAAATCCCGATAACGTATTTCCCGTTGCTAGTAACTGGACTCTTATATGAGGTGAGCAGTATAGCTGGCAAAAGCTTACCACTCCTAATTGGCTTAATGTTCACCGAGTTCATTTCTTGTTGGCGACTAATCTACTTAAGACCATTTGCAATTTACTATAGGGCGATTGCATTAGTTGTGCTTTCGACTTAAATCACAGCATAGGCCGCCAGCAAAAATGAAATCTCAAGATAGACAAATGATACTCTATTATGTCACTAAAAACGATGTACAATAGGAACAAAAATGTTCATTCTGCTTCAGTATTGAAGCCACAAAACCAGACCAAGTCTTCTGAAAAAGCTCAGAAAGCCTTCTGGGAGGCAATTATAACTGTACTTAATTTGCAGAATCAAGCTCCCCCCTTAGTGTCGGTTTCACCTAACGGTAACCTCCCTCTGTCTTTTTCTCAAGAACGGTTGTGGTTTCTGGAGCAGTTAGAACCTAGCAGATCCTCTGCTTACAATATGCCTTCTGCCTTTCGGATTACGGGGGCGCTAAAGGTGTGTGCGCTACAGCAGAGCCTCAACGAAATTCTGCGACGCCACGAAGCCTTACGAACTACCTTTTCATCTTTGGCAGGGAAACCGATCCAGGTTATTCACCCTGAACTGACCTTGACCTTACCAATCATAGAGCTACAAGATATCTCTCCAGACCAGCAACAGACTAAAGCAATGCAGTTAATCAGGGAGGAAGTTCAGCGACCCTTTGACCTGAGTCAACTGCCACTCTTGCGAGCTACCTTGCTGCGTCTAGGCAAAGATGAATATTTGCTGCTCCTAACCGTTCACCACATTGTCGTTGATTTTTGGTCTAAAGGGATTTTGCTTCAGGAATTGTCAGCATTTTACGAAGCCTTCTCTACTGGGAAGCCTTCCCCCCTTCCTGAACTGCCCATACAATACGCTGATTTTGCAGTCTGGCAGCGCCAGTGGCTACAGGGAGAGTTTTTGGAGGTACAACTTAATTACTGGAAGCAGCAGCTTGACAGCAACCTCTGTGAACTACAGCTACCTACAGACCGTCCCCGATCTGGCTTACAAGCTCGCCATGGTGCTGACCAAAAGCTAGTGCTACCAAAGGAGTTAACAAAGGAACTTAAAGCATTGAGTCGTCAGGAGGGTACGACTCTCTTCGCATTGCTATTGGCTGCTTTTAAGGTGTTGTTGTATCGCTACACCGAACAGGATGACATCTTTGTGTGCAGTCCCATCGCAAACCGCAATCGCAAAGAAGTTAAAGGACTAATTGGCTACTTTGTCAACTTGCTCATTTTACGTACCGACCTCTCAGGCAACCCTAGCTTTCAAGAATTGCTGGGGCGGGTACGCAAGGTCACCTCAGGAGGCTATGCTTACCAAGACCTGCCAGTACAGCAGTTGTTAAAATCTCTCAATTTGCTTCAAACTCCTTTGTCTCGGGTAATGTTTGGTCTCCAGAATACAGCCATACACAGCTTGGATCTGCCTGGTTTAACCGTGAGGACTTTGGATATTGATGGTGGAACAGCCAATTTTGATTTATACCTTTACTTGCTGGAAGAAGAAGGTACACTGACTTCAATCTTGAAGTACAACACCGATTTGTTCGACGTTACTACTATCGTCCAGATGCTCAACCACTTCCAGACTGTGCTGGAGAACATCGTTGTCAATCCAGACTGATTGACTGACAAAACTGAAAAAGGATGGAGGCTCAGCCCTTTGTAGAAGGGCATTTTCGGTTTACTGTACAAGTTACCACACCTTACAGATAAACCATGCGAACCTCCCGTTTATATCATCAAC
>JAABUZ0100004143.1_pt1 | contig 20364 bp, 15 predicted proteins | sample 5562091 | NCBI WGS metagenome assembly JAABUZ01 (sample SAMN12813069, study PRJNA571459) | rock metagenome | isolation source: Antarctica rocks | place: Antarctica: Victoria Land, Linnaeus Terrace sud | collected 2015-12-21 | reverse complement strand
CACTGTCGTTGAACAACTCATGAAGCAGCAACGCGGCCGTTTCCGGAAAGACCGACATGCGCGCAACGTATTCGGCACAGAAGATGCCGGCGTAGACGGAGCCATTCATCGTCTTGTCGTTCATCGTGACGCCATACTCGCTGACGAAAAGCGGCTTGCCGCGGCTCCAGTTGGTGGCCCGGTAATCATGGACAAAAGCGTCCGTGCCAATCGAGAGGGCGTCGTTGGCGTAGGTCATTGCCATGGCGAAATCTCCCTGCTTTGTTTCTGGCGGGTAGAAGTGCATCGCAACTGCGTCCCAGTAGGCGCCGTGTTTGAACGTGTAGGCTGCGAGGTCCTGACCCCATTGAGCGTTCCAGCCGGAGACATCGGCCGCATAGCCGCCCGCTATCGCGACTACTGCTCGAAGAGGGCTTACCCCAGCGGACGCGTACCCCCGCTTGATTGCCTCGTAGTAGGGCTTCATCTTGGTCAGATAGTCGACGCCGTCCGTGTATGCGCCGGGAACCTTTGGTGCGCCAAGTGGGAGTGTGAATGTTCCAGCCGAGGTAGGGACCGTGATGAAAAAGGGCTCGTTGACAAGCTCAAATCCTACCACGGGCAGCCTGCGCTGGGCGACCGTGAAGGCGAGCCGCTCGGCCGCCTCGACCGTGTTTGTGGTCGCGTTCACAACAACCAAAAACTTGGCGCCTACCGCCGTAGTGAAACCGGCAAAGCCCGAGGTTGTGTCCCCGAGCGGATTGCCTCCCTTGGCTAGGAGGATGGGCTGGCGCTTGTCGGCCGCCTTCTGGATTTGTTTGTTGAAGCTGAGCGTCGGATATGGCTGGAAGATAAACCGCTCGATATCGATCGGGGTCGGCACTCCACCTCCGGCTCCCGCCGCACCGGGCAAGGGTATAAGTCCCGTGCTCCAATCGAAGAAGTCGTTCACAGTGCCGCCTGGCCAACGCAAGATGGTCGGTTGCAGCGGCCGCACGAAGGCTTGGACTGCCGGATCAACGAAGCTCTCCGGCGAGTCCGACGAGTTCACATTGGCGCCGCTGAGGTTGGCCGTAACGGGCGTGACGCTGCTACGGTCGATCGCCACCGTTATCGATTGGGCGCGGGCCTGGGAAACGGAGAAGAGAACTGTGAAGGCAACGATCTGCCAGAACGGGAAGCTTAGCCGTGCCGCGGTCGTTGCCCACCCATGCTGCGGGCGGCCTTCGCGCCCGTGATCCTCACCACTCAGCTTCATCATAGTCCGGACCTCGCCGATGATTCTCGTCCATAAGGCGCCAGGGGGATGACCCCCTGACGACAAGGCACGCACTCGTCCAGGTTGCGTGGCGAGCGTCAGTCGGCGCTATGCGTCGAGCTGACGCAAAGCCGTCGGCTGCTCTGAGGGTGGGTCAAGGCCCTGGTCGCGAGAACGCGCAGCGTTCGCCTGACGCGGCCGAAACAGCTGCCATTGCGCTGGGCTCGCTGCGTATCACATGTGCGCCAGTTCCAGACCCCCACGATCACCTTCTTGAAGCTCGCGTTCCTGGACCATGAGCCGACCTTCGCAGCCCTACGCTGTGCGTGCACGACGGATACCGCTGCGACGCGAGATGGGTTTCAGCCCGGAACGGCTATCGATGTGGATGTTGACGGGCGTTGCAAATCTTGGAATGCGCCGTTCGCAAAGTCTCTCCGTATTGATTGCATTGACGCTATGATCGACAAACTCGAATTCGTCCTCGCCCTCGCCCGGGAACGGCATTTCGGCCGCGCCGCACAGGCGTGCGGCGTCACTCAGCCGACCCTCTCGGCCGGACTGAAATCGCTCGAAAATACCCTTGGCGTGCTCATCATCCAGCGAAGCTCCAAATTCCAGGGTTTTACGCCCGAGGGCGAGCGCGTGCTCGATTGGGCGCGCCGCATCGTGGGCGACGCCAAAGCCATGCGGCAGGACCTGGATGCCCTGAAGCGCGGCCTCGTGGGCCATGTCCGTATCGCCGTGATCCCGACCGCCCTTCCCATCGTGGCGCGCCTCACCACGCCGTTCCGGGCGAAGCATCCCGGCGTGCGTTTCACCATCCTGTCTCGCACCTCGATCGAGATCTTGCACCTCCTCGAGAACATCGAGATCGATGCCGGGCTCAGCTATCTCGACAACGAACCGCTCGGCCAGGTCAGGACCGTGCCGCTCTACGACGAACGCTATCGGTTGCTGACCGCGCACGACGGTGAATTCGCCGGTCGTGCCTCGGTCACCTGGGCCGAGGTCGGGCGGGTGCCGCTCTGCCTGCTCACCCCCGACATGCAGAACCGGCGCATCATCGACCAGATGCTGCGCAACTCGGGGGTCGAACCGGAGCCGACGCTCGTCTCCAATTCGACCATCGTGCTGGTATCGCATGTCAGGACGGGACGCTGGTCGAGCGTTCTGCCGCCGATCCTGGCCGACAGCATCGGCTTGCCGGGTACGGTCTCGTCAATCCCGATCGTCGATCCGGACGTCACCCACTCCGTGGGGCTGGTCGTTCCGCACCGCGAGCCGACGACGCCCATGGTCACCGCACTCGTGGCCGAGGCCCGACGCTTGGCCCGGGAGCTGGAGGCGCTTTAGCCGGCCCGAGAGCGCCCGTGCTCGATAGGCTTGTTCTATCGCGGCACGAAACAGCTTTATTGATTGTGCAACGGATTCAATGTCCTCTCGCCAGGTCAGACCGGTTCTGATGTGGACCAGCCATGCAACACGAGCCTTGGGACCCGGCGCGAGCCGCTGCACTGATCACCGAGCACGCCGAGCTCGACGGGGCGACGCTGCCCATCCTGCACGCTTTGCAGCGCAGGTTCGGCTATGTGCCGCAGGATGCCGTCCCTATGCTGGCGGAAGCCATGAACCTGTCCCGGGCCGAGATCCACGGCGTACTGACGTTCTACCATGATTTTCGGCGCGAGCCTGCGGGCCGGCACGTCGTCAAGCTTTGCCGGGCCGAAGCTTGCCAGGCGGTCGGCGCTGTGGCACTGGCCGACCACGTCAAGCGCAAGCTCGGCATCGACTGGCATGGCACGACAACGGACGGGCGCGTTACGCTTGAGCCGGTGTTCTGTCTCGGGCTTTGCGCCTGCGGACCTGCCGGTCTCGTCGATGAGGAACCGGTCTCGGCCCTCGACATCGGGACATTCGACGAGCATCTGGCGGAGCTGCGCCCATGATCCGGGTCTACGTTCCCGCTGACGCCCAGGCGGTGGCGCTCGGAGCCGATCGCGTGGCGACGTCCCTTGCGGCTTTGGCCCGCGCGAAGGACCTTGAGCTCACCGTCGTGCGGACCGGTTCGCGCGGCCTGTTCTGGCTGGAGCCGATGATAGAGGTCGACACGCCCGAGGGGCGGGTTGCCTACGGACCGGTCAAGCCGGGCGATGTCGCCGGGTTGTTCGAGGCAGGCTTCGTCAGCGGCGGTGAGCACGCGTTCCGATTGGGACCGCCGGAGCAGATTCCCTATCTGGCCCGGCAGACGCGCCTCACTTTCGGGCGCTGCGGCGTCGTGGATCCCGCCTCGGCCGAGGACTACGCGGCTCACGGCGGATATGCCGGTCTCGCCCGCGCGCTGGAAAACGACGCGACCGCCATCGTGGACGAGATCAAGGCCTCGGGCCTTCGGGGTCGCGGCGGCGCCGGCTTCCCGACCGGCATCAAATGGTCGACTGTGCTGCTGGCCGAAGCGGACCATAAATATGTGGTCTGCAACGCCGACGAGGGCGATTCCGGCACATTCGCGGACCGCATGCTCATGGAGGGCGACCCCTTCTCGCTGATCGAGGGCATGACGATCGCCGGGATCGCGGTCGGCGCCACGAAGGGCTTCATCTACATCCGATCCGAATATCCGCACGCGTACCGGGCCATGAACCGGGCCATCGCGGCCGCGACTCGGGGCGGCTATCTCGGCGCCTCGGTCATGGGTTCGGGCCGGGCTTTCAGGCTCGAGACGCGCCTTGGCGCGGGAGCCTACATCTGTGGCGAGGAAACCGCGCTGCTCGATAGCCTTGAGGGAAAGCGAGGCATGGTCCGGGCCAAGCCCCCGTTGCCCGCCATCAAGGGCCTGTTCGGCAAGCCGACCGTGGTCAACAATGTGCTCTCGCTCGCCACCGTCCCTTGGATCATGGCGAACGGCGCCAAGGCCTATGCGGATTTCGGCATGGGCCGCTCGCGCGGCACTCTGCCGTTCCAGCTTGCCGGCAACGTACAGCGCGGCGGCCTCGTCGAGACCGCCTTCGGCCTGACCCTGCGCGAAATGGTCGAAGAATTCGGCGGCGGCACCCGCTCGGGCCGGCCGTTCCGGGCCGTGCAGGTCGGCGGCCCGCTCGGGGCCTATTTCCCCGAAAATCTGCTCGACACACCCCTCGATTACGAGGCTTTCGCGGCCCTGGGCGGACTCCTCGGGCACGGCGGCATCGTGGTGTTCGACGACACGGTCGACCTTGCCGAACAGGCGCGCTTCGCTTTCGAGTTCTGCGTCAAGGAGAGTTGCGGCAAGTGCACGCCCTGTCGCATCGGCTCGACGCGGGGGGTCGAGACCATGGACCGGATCACGGCTGGCATCGAGCCCGAGAAGAACCTCGAGGTCTTGGCGGACCTTTGCGAGGTCATGACCGACGGCTCGCTCTGCGCCATGGGCGGGCTGACCCCGGTTCCGGTCATCAGCGCGCTGACCCACTTCCCCGAGGATTTTCGACGGGCGCCCGCGCTCGCCACCCCCGCGCTTGCTGCGGCAGAGTAGAGGCAACCCCGATGGCTCTGATCCAGGAACTCGACACCGGCACGCCGATCCGGCTGTCGCCGACGTTCGTGACCCTCAGCATCGATGGACGGGAGGTATCGGTTCCGGCCGGCACGTCCGTAATGGCGGCGGCCGCCACGATGGGCACCCAGGTGCCGAAGCTCTGCGCCACGGATTCGCTGGAGCCGTTCGGCTCCTGCCGGCTTTGTCTCGTCGAGATCCATGGCCGCCGTGGCACCCCGGCTTCCTGCACCACGATCGCCGAGGACGGCATGGTGGTGCACACCCAGACTCCGAAGCTGGCGAAGCTCCGGCGCGGCGTCATGGAACTCTATATTTCCGACCATCCGCTAACCTGCCTCACGTGTTCGGCCAATGGCGACTGCGAACTTCAGGACATGGCGGGTGCCGTCGGCTTGCGCGAGGTGCGTTACGGCTACGCGGGCGACAACCACCTCGAGGCCCCGACCGACGGTTCGAACCCTTACTTTACGTTCGAATCCTCGAAGTGCATCGTCTGCAATCGCTGCGTCCGGGCCTGTGAGGAGGTGCAAGGCACATTCGCGCTGACCATCGAGGGGCGCGGCTTTGCGTCCAAGGTCTCGCCCGGCGGCACGGATTTCTTCGGCTCGGAATGCGTCTCCTGCGGGGCCTGCGTGCAGGCCTGCCCGACCGCCACACTGAACGAGAAATCCATCATCCAGATGGGCAAGCCGGAACATTCGGCGGTGACGACCTGCGCCTATTGCGGCGTCGGCTGCTCGTTCAAGGCCGAGATGCAGGGCGACAAGGTGGTGCGCATGGTGCCGTATAAATACGGCAAGGCGAACGAGGGCCATTCCTGCGTCAAGGGCCGTTTCGCGTACGGCTATGCCACCCACAAGGACCGCATCACCAAACCGATGATCCGCGACAAGATCACGGATCCTTGGCGGGAGGTGAGCTGGGCCGAGGCGATCGGGCGGGCCGCCTCCGAGTTCAAGCGCATCCAGGCCACCTACGGGCGGGATTCGGTCGGCGGCATCACCTCGTCGCGCTGCACCAACGAGGAAAGCTACCTCGTCCAGAAGCTCGTGCGCACGAGCTTCGGCAACAACAACGTCGACACCTGCGCCCGCGTCTGCCATTCCCCGACGGGCTACGGTCTCAAGGTCACGGTGGGCACCTCGGCCGGCACGCAGGATTTCGCCTCCGTGGCGGAGGCCGATGTGATCCTGGTGATCGGCGCCAACCCTACCGACGGCCATCCCGTCTTCGCGTCCCGCATGAAACGGCGGCTTCGCGAGGGCGCACGGCTGATCGTGGCCGACCCGCGCAAGATCGACCTCGTGAAATCGCCGCACATCCGGGCGGACTACCACCTTCCACTGAAGCCCGGCGCCAACGTGGCGCTGATCAACGCGCTGGCGCACGTCGTGGTCACCGAAGGCCTCGTCGACGAAGACTACGTCCGCACCCGCTGCGACGTGGGCGATTTCGAATCCTGGGCGCGCTTTGTTGCGGAGGAGCGAAACTCTCCGGAACAGACCGAGGCGCTTACGGGCGTGCCGGCGAGCGACGTGCGCGCCGCCGCTCGTCTCTACGCGACCGGGGGCAACGGGGCGATTTACTACGGACTCGGCGTCACCGAGCACAGCCAGGGCTCGACTATGGTGATGGGCATGGCCAATCTCGCCATGGCGACCGGCAATATCGGCCGGCCAGGCGTCGGCGTGAATCCGCTGCGGGGCCAGAACAACGTCCAGGGCTCGTGCGACATGGGCTCGTTCCCGCACGAGCTCCCTGGCTACCGGCATGTATCGGACGACGCCACGCGCGACATGTTCGAGAGCCTGTGGGGTGTCTCGCTCCAGGAGGAGCCCGGTCTGCGCATCCCCAATATGCTCGACGAGGCGGTTCAGGGCCGCTTCAAGGGCATCTATATCCAGGGCGAGGACCCGGCGCAGTCGGACCCCGACACGCAGCATGTCACGGCCGGGTTGCGGGCCATGGAGTGCGTCGTCATTCAGGATCTCTTCCTGAACGAGACTGCGAAATACGCCCATGTTTTCCTGCCGGGCTCATCGTTCCTGGAGAAAGACGGCACTTTCACCAATGCCGAGCGCCGTATCAGCCGCGTGCGCCAGGTGATGGCCCCGCTGGGCGGCTACGCCGACTGGGAGGTGACCTGCCTGCTTTCCGACGCACTCGGTTATGCGATGCGCTATGACCATCCGGGCGAGATCATGGACGAGATCGCCACTCTGACGCCGACCTTCGCGGGCGTCTCATATGCCAAGCTCGACGAACTCGGCTCGATCCAGTGGCCGTGCAACCAGGCGGCGCCGAACGGTACGCCGATGATGCATGTCGACCGATTCGTGCGCGGCCTCGGCAAGTTCATGATCACCGAATTCGTGCCCACGGACGAGAGAACCGGTGCGCGCTTCCCGCTGATCCTGACGACCGGCCGCATCCTGTCGCAGTACAACGTCGGGGCACAGACGCGCCGCACCGAGAACTCGCGCTGGCACGAGGAGGACGTCCTCGAGATCCATCCCTTCGACGCCGAGGTGCGCGGCATCGTCGAGGGCGATCTCGTGGCGCTCGAAAGCCGATCGGGCGACATCTCCATCAAGGCGCGGATCAGCGAGCGGATGCAGCCCGGCGTCGTCTACACGACCTTCCACCATGCCAAGACCGGGGCCAACGTCATCACCACGGATTATTCCGATTGGGCGACGAACTGTCCCGAATACAAGGTCACGGCCGTGCAGGTGCGGCGCACCAATCGGCCATCCGACTGGCAGGCCAAATTCTACGAGGAAGATTTCAGCCTGACGCGTATCGCGGCCTCTCTCGTTGCGGCTGAGTAAGACGATGGATGTCGGCGCCAAGCTCGACCACATGGCGAACCAGATCGCCACGTTCTTTCGCTCCTACCCGGAAGACGAGGCCATTGCGGGCGTGCACGACCACATCCGCTCCTTCTGGTCGCCCGCCATGCGGCGGGATCTTGCGGCTCGCGCCGAAACGGGCCCCGCTAATCTCGACCCTCTCGTGATTGCGGCGCTCCACGCCCTCACGACGGGCAAGAGCCCAGCCCGGAGGGAAACCGCAGGCTCTGCGGAAGTCGGCGAGATCGGCGCCAGCGACGCCGGATAGATTGTGAGACAGGCCTTGCTTACGAGGGTAGAACACGGAGTGTCGGTCAGGCTCCGAAGCTGAGAAAACCGGCCTCGCCTGTCTTGCGTCGAGGGAAAGGCGGGCGCGAAAAAGATGCGGGCCCGTGGGGCCCATTTCACCTCATGCACATGGAACTGTTGCCGTCATGGCAACGGAGAGCCGGCTGCGTGGTCATCATGACCATGGAGCTGAGCCGGCCTAGTGACGAAGCAGTGAGATAAGCCGAGCAGCACTGCCGACGGCAGGAGGTCTAGCCCATAAGGCGTTCACGAGAGCACAGAGGAGCAGCGCCAGAGCTAGAATGCCACGCCATCCCCTGCCCTTGAGATAACGCCCGCTGCCAAAGCCGAACTCGAAGTCCAGATTGTTCGACATCCTTTCTTCCCCTCTCGCCCCAACCTCGTCCAGTGGTTCTGCCGTATGTGCATTTGCGGCGTCCTCCAAAACATTTGCGTTACACGTCGACCTTGACAGGGTGGGCCTGTTTCATCTCCGCCTAGGCCCGCCTTAATGTCCTTACTGAAGCACTAGTCGCAGGGACAAAGCGTCTATTGCCGATGGACAAATCATCCAGCAATCTAGGTGGACAGTCTGGGGTTTTGAGACCCACGTTTATCGCCCAGAACCGGACAACTGTCGCGCATGACGATCACGATGCCTACCGAGATGGCGGCGGTGGTGAAAGGCGCCGTCGAGACCGGGCGGTTTCGCATGACGAGCCCGACCAACCGTCCTCGTTGCGTTCGCCGTTACCGGTGCTCAGCAATAACCATCTTCTCGTCATCAGCCAGGGTGGGATCGACCACGGAACCGGGCGCGGGATGATTGAGGCCGCCCTTGATCCCACGGACAAATTTATCCAGCGACAAACTTTTGCGACAGGGCCGGTCTTCCATCTCGGCTTGCCCCGAATCGCTGTCGCGGAATTTAGGATGGAAGCATCAGGCTTGCATGCCTTTCACAGGCCAGAGGACATGCTGAGGCATTTTTGAACTATAGCTTGCCGCCTACCACCTCCGTTGAGGTGGTAGGTGGCGAGCTTTTCACTTACATTTAGGCCGTCAGCAGACAGGGTATTCAATGATGAAGTTGAGCGCACGCAACCAGATCAAAGGCCGCATCACAAAGCTCAAGAAAGGCCAGACCACAGGCCACGTGCACATTGACATCGGTAACGGCGTCACGATCTATTCCTCTATCACCAACGAGGCTATAGATGACTTGGTCCGCAGGTCGGCAACGAGGTGATGGCCGTCATCAAGTTCTCGGACGTGATGGTCGCCAAGTAGGAGCAGGCCCATGCGAATTGGCCGGATCGCCCTGGCGTTCAGTCTTGTTGCCCTGTCTGGCGTGCTCGGTGCGCCGTCCCGCGCTGCCGATCCTGACGCAACCGACATGGCGGCCCCGGGTCTGACTGCCGATCTAGGGATCGTCGTCAGCGGACTGGGACGAGAGGTAACGATCACGGCTGCGGCGCTGGCGGTGCTTCCGTCCATACAGGTACTGGTGCCGGCCGGGACCGCGCAGGGCGCGCGCGGCCGGACCTTTGAAGGACCGCTGCTTTGGACGGTGCTCGCCCATGCCGGCGCCATTGACCCCGCGAAGCACCAAGACGATGTGCGCGGGACCGTCACCCTCACCGCGCGCGACGGCTACACGGCCGTCCTGGCGCTGGGCGAGCTGTCGCCTGAGTTCGAGGGCAAACAGGTGATCCTTGCCGTCCGGGTAGACGGGCAGTCGCTGGACCCGGAGCACCTGCGGGTGGTTGTGCCCGGCGACAAGCGCGGCGGCCGTGGCGTGCATGAAGTGGCCGGCATCGGGGTCACCGCGGCAGCGCCGGCACCGCAGCACGCGGCGCACTAGACCGGCATGGTTCGAAGACGAATGCGGGCGGCCGAAGTCGCGGTCGAGCCGCCGGCCGCCACCGTGAGCCGGGTCATCGCCGCAGTCTACCACCGCCAGCTCGGCATCGCCGGACCCGCGCCGCATTTCGTGCTGGCGTAGCCGCTGTATTCGAAGGAATATGGCGCTGCTCTGGAACGGAGGCCCGCTATGAACAGGATCCTGATATTGGCGGTGCTGCACCGCCTCGCGCTCACGGCGGCCCTCCTGGTACCGGCAGCAGCACGGGCCGAGCCGCTGCGGATTTATGCCGCGGGCAGCCTGACGGGCGCGTTCAACGCACTCCTCGAGGCTTTCGGGACGCCGCCGGGCAGCGGCGCGCAGCCGATTTACGGCCCCTCGGGCCTGTTGCGGGAGCGGCTGGAGCAGGGTGAGAACGCAGACCTGTTCGCCTCCGCCGACATGGGCCAGCCCCGCCAACTAGCCCAGGCCGGCCGCGGCACGCCGGTGGTGATGTTCGCGCGCAACCGCATGTGCGCGCTGGCGCGGGAGCGCCTGGGGATTACACCCGCCAACGTGCTGGACCGGCTGCTCGACCCCGCGGTGAAGCTGGCGACCAGCACGCCCGGTGCCGACCCGGGCGGCGACTACGCCTGGGCGGTGTTCGCGCGTGCCGAGCAGGTGCATCCGGGCGCGGAGGCGGCGCTGAAAGGCAAGGCGCAGCAGCTTGTGGGCGGCCCCGGCATGGCGCCGCTGGTACCTGGGCAGGGACCGAGCGAGGGCGTTTTCCTGTCGGGGCGCGCCGATGTCATGCTCGGCTACTGTAGCGGCACCAACGGGCTGCGCCGTACCGTGCCGGACCTGGTGGCCGTACCGCTGCCGCCGGAGCTGGAGGTCGGCCCGGCTTATGGCATGACGCTGCTCTCCGGCAGCCCGGATGCGGCACGCTTCGCCGTGTTTGTCATGTCCGAGCGCGGCCAAGCCATCCTGGCGAAATCCGGCCTGATCGCGGTCGCTGCGCCGCCGCCCTGAACCGACCCTGACCGGAGGTAACTGCTCAGGTCCCAGTGGCATCGGGGTTAGGCCGGGGACGGTTTCAGGGCGTTTGAGATGGCCTGGAGGGCAGATGTGCCGTTGAGCCGTCCGGTGGCGATGACGGTACAAGCTGTAGACGGCGGACTAAAACCAGGCCACGACCGCGCCACCTCCAGTCGGATTCGACCGACTGACCCTGGCTGTCCTGTGACCGCATCCTGACCCCGGATCCGTCTTCCGCGACCTCGAAACATGTCAGCGCCGCACCCTCGACATCGACACCCACTGTCGCTCCGTCAGCCAGTCTGTATGTTCGATCGAATACAGCGCCATCCGGTTGCAGTTTGGCAATGCGGCAGCCCTTCCGACGGTGAATCGCCGGGCTTTAAGACGGTCCGTCTGAAATGCGCGGCCGCGGACTAGCCCGAGGCTGCCCGGCGCAACCGTCGTGGAACTTCGAGTCCTGCCTCATCGTGAAGATAATCGCAGAACCACGGGTCGCAGCTAGCCAAGGGTTGACCGACGCTATATTCCGGTGAGCATATCGTTTCGGTCGAGGGATCAGCGAGGTTGGCATGTCTCACGCACTGCAGTTCTACATTGGCGGCGCCTGGGTGGATCCGGTGGTGCCCAACAGGCTCGACGTGATCGACCCCTCGAACGAGGACGCTTTCGCCGAAATCTCGCTCGGATCGGAGGCCGACGTCGACCGCGCGGTCGCGGCCGCTAAGCGCGCCTTCGAGACCTTCGGCTTCACGAGGCCGGCCGAGCGGCTCGCGCTGCTGCGCCGCATTATCGCGGTCTACAAGGAGCGGAGGACCGACCTCGCTGTCGCGGTGTCGCGCGAGATGGGCGCAACCCGCAAGTTCGCGCTCGAGAACCAAGTCGGTGTCGGCCTCGCACATCTCGAAAAGATGGCGAAGGTGCTGGAGACCTTTGCGTTCGAGGAGCGCAAGGGCACGTCGCTCGTTGTCAAGGAGCCGATCGGCGTGGTCGGACTTATCACGCCCTGGAATTGGCCCCTGAACCAGATCACCTGCAAGGTGGGCCCGGCACTTGCGGCCGGCTGCACTATGGTGCTGAAGCCGAGTGAGATCGCGCCGCTCGACGCCATCATCTTCGCCGAGATCCTGGACGAGGCCAGTGTGCCGCCGGTCGTCTTCAACCTCGTCAACGGCGACGGCCCGACGGTCGGCCAGGCGCTGGCCAGGCATCCCGACGTCGACATGATGTCGTTCACGGGTTCGACCCGCGCCGGCATCCTGGTGGCCAAGGCGGCGGCCGACACGGTGAAACGCGTGCATCAGGAGCTTGGCGGCAAGTCCGCGAATATCATGTTCCCCGACGTCGACTTGGCGCAGTCCGTCACCAAGGGGGTAGCGGGCTGCTTCGGCAATTCCGGTCAGTCCTGCAATGCGCCGACCCGCATGTTCGTGCCGCGTGACCGGCACGACGAGGCAGCGCGCCACGCCAAGGTGGCGGCCGAGACTTTCGTGGTCGGCGCGCCCGACGCGGGCGCGTCGGACGCACCCGGCACCATCCTGGGTCCCGTTGTCAGCCAGGTGCAGTACGACAAGATCCAGGACCTGATCGAGAGCGGCATCCGTGAGGGCGCCACCCTGGTCACCGGCGGCACCGGCCGCCCGGCCGGCGTCAATCGCGGCTACTACGTGCGTCCGACCGTCTTCGCCGACGTGACCCCGGAGATGCGCATCGCGCGTGAGGAGATCTTCGGGCCGGTCCTGTCGATCATGCCATATGACAGCGTCGAACAGGCCATTCAGCAGGCCAACGACACGCCCTACGGCCTTGCGTCCTATATCCAGGCCAAGGACATCGGCAAGGCGCGCGAGACCGCTGTCCGCATGCGCACCGGCAATGTCCACATCAACTATCCGGCCTGGGACGCCGGCATGCCCTTCGGCGGCTACAAGCAATCCGGCAACGGCCGGGAATATGCCGAATACGGTCTCGAGGACTTTCTCGAGATAAAGGGTATCCTTGGCTACGAGGCGGCCTGATGGCTCTGTTGGCGCCGACCCGATCGTGGCACGGACGGGTTTCAACATGAGAGAACTCAGTCGGCGCGCGTTGCTGGCCGCTGCACTGGTCTTCGGGCCTTGGTCGACGGCCGTCGCGGCCGAGACCGTCACGATCTACGCGGCCGCGAGCCTCAAAGACGCCATTGACGACGCGGCGTTCGCGTTCAGGACGAGAACCGGGATCGACGTCAAGGCGAGCTACGCCGCATCCTCCGCGCTCGTGCAGCAGATCGATGCGGGTGCGCCGGCCGATATCTTCGCCTCGGCCGACACGAACTGGATGGACTATGCAGAGCAGCACGCCCTGCTACAGCCCGCCACGCGGGTCGACCTACTCGGCAATACGCTCGTCGTGGTGGCACCGAAGGCATCGCCCATCGCGACGCTGGACCTGACGCCTGCCGCCTTCGACGGAGCAGTCGGCACGGGCCGGTGGATGACCGGGACCGTCAATAGCGTGCCGTGCGGGATCTACGCCAAGGAAGCCCTGACGCGGCTCGGCCTGTGGGCGGTAGCCAAACCGAAGCTCGCCCAGACCGATAACGTCCGCTCGGCCCTGGCCTTCGTGTCGCGCGGGGAGGCCGCGCTCGGCATCGTCTACCAGACGGACGCGAATGCCGATCCCGGCGTGAAGGTGGTGGCGACGTTCCCGCCCGACACGCATTCGCCTATCATCTACCCGTTCGCCCTGACCAAGGCGGCCCAGGGCGGCGCCCCGGCCAAGTTCCTCGCTTTCCTGACCGGCGACGACGCTAAAGCGATCTTCGAGAAACAGGGCTTTATCCGGTCCGAAGGTCGATGAACCGCTGCCACGCGAGTAGCAGCGTCGAGACGTCGAAACAGAGGCGCGCCTTTGTCGAGCTTTACGCCGTCATATGGCGCATGCGCGGTTTCACTCCGCGGCCATCGTCTGGCGGCTCGCCTATCGCCGGGCGCGTGAGACCGGGCCGCTCGTGGATTGACATCGGTCACGTGGCAGAGCGGGGTCGGTACGGCGCGGCTCCCGGGACTCCCACCGGTTCAGCTCTTCGCGTAGCCCTCCCTTTATGTCTGAAAAAATGATCGTATTCCTGTCATTCCGGTGAGACCCCTCGCGGACCCCCGAAAATCGGCCGTTTCCTGTAGGGAATCCGTGGTAGTATTTCTATTGCCAGTGAATCGCTCTTGCGGCACTGTCCTGACATGCTCATCGGCTACGCGCGCGTTTCCACTCTCGACCAGAACCTCGACCTGCAGCGCGACGCCCTGACCCGGGCCGGCTGCACCAGGATCCTTGAGGAGAAGAAGTCCGGCAAGGCCGGCACCAGGCGCCCAGAGTTCGACGCGGCCCGCGCCTTCCTGCGGCCCGAGGACGTGCTGGTGGTCTGGAAGCTTGACCGCCTCGGCCGTTCCCTCGTCGAGATGATGCGCACCATCGACAGCCTGCGCCAGAAGGAAGTCCACTTCCAGAGCCTCACCGAGCAGTTCGACAGCGCCAAGGTGTCGAGGTTATGATGGTACGGCATCTCGTGTCGCTTGCCGCCCTTCTCGTTCAACCGTACCCAGAGCCGCCGGTTTCCGCGCGTGTGCGGCCAGGATCGACACCAAGGTTCGGCAATCACACGTTCCGGGCAACCGGCATCACGGCCTATCTCAAGAACGGCGGCACGCTGGAGAAGGCGGCCGCCATGGCCAACCACGCTTCGACGCGGACGACCCAGCTCTACGACCGGCGCCGCGACGAGATGAGTTTAGACGAAGTTGAGCGGGCGGTAATCTGACCGGCAAAGGGCCGGCGTGTATCAGCGACTCCGGTAAGCTTTTCACCCCCGGCGCAGCTTGGTCAGCCACTTTTTCCCCTCCGCAAGAATTTCGCTTTGAGTGAAAGACTTATCGCCGTTCCAGCGTGCCATCTCAGCATAGACTTGTTTCTGAAAGCCATCCTGAGTGTCTCTCAAGTGAAATAGCCCATCGCCGTCGCATGTAATTTTGAGTGGTGGATGAAAATTCGACGGATCATTTAGGATGAGCTGATTTTCATCCGCCTCGACGGTCGCGGAAATATTATTACTCGCTATAAAACTCCCCCTAGTTCCTCCGCCATTTCTATTTCCCACTCGCCAGCGAGCAGCCGAACTGTGAAACTCTCTTCCCCTTCGATCAGCTCGGGATCGGTGCCGTTATGGATCTTCATGCCCCGGACCATCTTGCGGGGCACGCCCATGCCCATGTGTTCGAGATAGCCGTAATCCCGCATCACATCCTTGATGAGCTGGTTACGGGCGGCACGGCAGCCCGTGCGCATCCGGGCCGGCGTGATGCCGTTCGGCAGTCTGCCCGGTGAAATCACTTCCAGCCGGTCGCTATAGATCGCCAGCTCGATATCCGTGCTGGTTAGCAGGTAGTCGCGGTGAATGAGGGCGTTCACCAGGGTTTCGCGCAGCGCCTCGGCCGGATAGACCGGCACCTCGACCCGCCGCGCGCCGTCTTCCAGTGTGGTTTTGGCGGCGACGTTGCGTCGGATGAAATCGAGCGCCTGTTCGACCAGACCATTTTCGACCAGCCCACCCTCCCCCAGCAGCGGCGTCATCGGGCCGCGCAAGGTCGCGCGTTCGCGCGCGGCATAGTCCTTTTCGACACCGGGAAAGGCCACGGCATCGATGCCGGCGAAGGGCAAAAAGCGATTGGGCGAGGTGCCGAACAGCAGCAGGCTGGAAAGGGTAATCCCCTCTTCCACCATAATCTCAGTGTTGATCAGCAGGGTTTGCCATCCGGATTCATCGCCTTCGTCTGGCATGTCCTGCTGTCGGACGCGCCCGAAGTAGTCGCGCAAGCGCCGCAGATCGAGATCAGACAGCCGCGCACCCGAGACGGGGCGCAGCTCCGCCCGGAACGCGCCACGCTGCTGGAACAGCCGGCTCAGCTCTTCCGGTGTCGCCTCCCGGCTTTGAGTTCCCACGCGGATGTAATAAGTATTTCCGCTGTTGTGCCACAGGCTATGGACGCTGAATCCAGGGGCCACCCGGACAACCGCCACATGCTTGCCCGGCTCGACATCCCGGATGATTTCAAAGAACGGGATGATGGCCGGCCGGATCTTGTCGCGGCAGGCGGTCATCACCCACCCTTCCAGCTTGTCGCGGGTAATCCCTGACACGGTGCCGCTGTCTTCGACGCCGAGCAGCACAGCGCCGCCGGACAGGTTCGAAAACGCCACCAGCTCCTTAGCCAGGGCGCGGTTGTCGATATCATCGCGCTTGAACTCGACGCCGGAGTTTTCACCGTTGTTGATCAGTTCGATCAATTCTGTCCGCGTCGTCATCGCAACCCTCAAAAACCGTATTTAAGCCGGCGCATTTCGAAGGCGGTTCTGCCGCCTTCCAAAATCTCTTCGACCAGCTCCCGCACCGGCTGACCATCGATGGAACCCATATATTCGGGGCGGATCGAGGCTTGGCCTTCCTTGCCTTCACCCCTTGCACCAAGGCCCAGGATAAGCTCGGCATCGCCCAGCACCGGGATATTGGCGTTGTGGGTCGAGAAGACGAATTGCCGCCGCCGCTTCTCATCCCGCATGATCGGGACCACCCCTTCCGTGATGAAGCGGTTGTCGAGGTCATCTTCAGGCTGATCGACAACCAGGGGGGCTTCCGATTCCAGCAGCAACAGCAACAGCACGGCCGTCGCTTTCTGCCCGGTGGAGAGGTGTTCGAGCAGTTGCCAAGTCGCTGGCTGGCCTTCCATGGCGGTATTCAGCTCGATTCTCGTTGTCGCGGTCAGCTCCAGCTCTTCAATCCGCATAAAGATGGCCGGGTCTGCCTGTGCGATCCGCTCCGCTCCCCCAGGCGGGAACCCATAAATCTGGATCAGGGCGTCTTTGCCTTCCCGGCAGCGCAGCGCGAAATCCGGCAAGGACAGGTCCGCACGCTCCCGCACCCGTTCCAGCACCGCGGTCAGGTTGCCGCCGATTTCCTCCCGCAGCAGCTTTTCCAGCGGTTCCCGGTTTCCCGACATCGTCACCTCGACCCTGACTCGATCCCGGAGCTTCCGGGTCACCTTCTTCGCCGCCTCTTCAATGCGGCGAAACTCGGCTGCGTTCACGTCCTCCCAATCGGCGCGGAGCTGGCGGCGGTGCCCGTCATGCGTGGTCAACTCATGCGTCAGGCTGTCGCGCCGCTCCCGCAGCGGACGCAGCTCTTCGATCTGCCGCCGCAGCCGGATAAATTCTTCCCCGTCGATCTTCGATTTCTGAAGCTCGCGCAGCACCTTTTCATAGGTGGCCTCGACCGTCTTGCGTCGCTCTTCCCAGCGTAACTGCATGGCCCCCAGTTCTAAATCGGCCGTTTTCAACACCGCTTCGAACTGGCCGGCCAGGGCTTGCAGCGCGGCGCTGAGGCGTCCGAAAAGCGCTTCGGCTTCGCTCAGGACATCGGCATTCGGCAAGCCTTCCAACGCCTTTGGCGTCAGGAAGGCCGTATCCAGAGGCAGGCTCCCTGCCAGCTCCTCCCGTAGCGTCCGCACGGGTGCAAGCCGTTCGGAGATAACCCCGAGCAGGCGTTCTTCCCGGATCAACAGGCTCTTTTCCCGAAGGCGGGCTTCCAGCCCGGCTTCCTGAAACCGCTTCAGCGTCTCTTCCAGGCTCGGCAGAGCGGCCAGCCGCTCATCAATAGCCTTGACCTCCCGCTTCACCTCGCCAATGCGGCCCCTCGACCGGTCCAGATCAAGCCGCAGCTTGCCCTTCCGGCCGGTCTCAGATGGGTCATGGTCGATGAACCGTTCCAGCAGCAAGGTCAACTTCTCCCGGCTTTTGGTCAGCTCGGAGATTTCATGCTGGCCAAAAATCTCGACCCCCGGCATGACTTCCCGCGGGTTCAGAGTTAGCACCGTGCCGTGCTCATCCTTCACGACAGGCGGATTGGGCACAGTCCGCTCTATCGTGTAGCAGCGCAGCGACGGCTTATGAGAACGCACCAGCAGGGAAATCTTGGTGCCGCTCTTCAGTACATCGCGCAGCACGCCCTGAAGGCCTTTCTTCGCATCGTCGCCGAGCGGATCAAGCCCCAGCACATAACGCAGGCTTTCGATCATCGTCGATTTGCCGGTCCCGCGGCCGCCGACCAGCACATTCAGGTTCTCGTTGAAATGCACCGCGCTGTCGCGCAGGAAGCCGCCTTCCCAGGCGAGGGCCATGAATTCAGCATGGGATTCGGCTTGCGGATCGCTGTTCAGTCGGATGCGGGAGTCAGGATCGAGGAATGCCTGCCGCAGCGCCTCGACCGACACTTCCGACATTTTGATTAGGCAACTCGATCCGGGCTTTTGCAGATCCTCGGGGCTGTTCACGTCCTGAGCATTGATTATCGCGGGCATACGGTCGCGATGATGTTGCGCATCCCGGTTCTGGAGGATTGGCCGGATGTTATCCGGCGCATCGCTCGCAGGGCCGGGCAGCGCGCAGGCGAGCAGCGCGTGGGACTTCCAGACACTCATCCGGGGTTGACCGGACAGCTTCCTGAGCAGGCCGCCATCACCGGCAACATGCGCCGCGATGCACACAGCTTCCCACTGCTTCGCCGCGTCGAGTAGTTCGTGGCAGTCCTTGTTGCCGGTCGGGGACAGCTCCTTGTCGTCATGGATGCCGCAGTCCCCGATATAGCGTTCAAGCGAACCCTCTTTGCCTGGATCGAACAGGCAGAGGAAATGTACCCCGTCTTTGGTGACAGCCTCGAAGCCCCCGAACGCGAAAAGGCCGGCGTCCCGCGCGGCCTGGACGAGGCTCACCGATTCCTTGAACCGGTAGTGGTCCGTCACGCCGATCACTTCGATGCTCTGATCCTTGCAGGCGGCGACAATCGCGGCGTTGTAGTCCTCTTCGTTTCGAAACGCGGTTTGCTTGCTGTGCCGGGCTTGATAGGCGAACGGGTTCACCTGCAAGGCGCAGCGGTAGAAGCGCGCGCCATTCGGCAGCTTGAGAGCCGTTTTAAGCCGCTCAGAACTGGTGATCGCCGGTTCCATCGTCATTTTCCTGCCACAGGCGTGTGTGTCGTCCGGCCGCTGTCGTTTGTCGCTGGCGGGCAATTCCGCTCCAGGTATTCAGCGACAGCCCGCCGGACGACCCAGGACACCGCCGCCTGGCTTTCCTGCGCGAGGCTTTCCAATGCCGTGAGCTGTTGATCCGTCAATGCGACCGACACCCGGTTTGGAAGCTGTCGGCCCTTTGGTCTTGCCATGGTGGGGAAATCACCTTGTGAATCGCGCTGCATAAAACGTCTCAAAACAACCATAAACCCAGGCGGTTCGCAAGGGGCGTCTCCCGACCTAGGGGCAGGGGCGGGCCACGCTCTAAGGCTACGCCCCGAGCCCCGCAAGGGCGGGTCTCGGCCTCCGGTTTCGATCGTTGACGCAAGGAGTGTGTGCCGCCGACGTGGCTGTTCCTTTGATCATTCCAGAAACTACGAAATAGCGGGAAAAAAATTCAGGCGACAGCTTCCCGCGCGGAGCCGCACGCAGCGTCTGCTCAGCACTCGTCTGCCAGAAGGCCGACCAGGGGCCTCTGCCCTGCCGGTGTTTATCGCTGGACGGCACTCAGGCGCCTGAGGTGATGCTGGGCCAGCCAGCGCAAGAGAGTGCGAGGGCGGAAGGGAGGCCGTGACGGGCAGGAAGCTGGAGAGTGCCTCTCCGGCGGCCCGTCGCGGAGCTTCCCCATGCAACAGGTCCTGTCTTCCACCATCGGTCGGCCTTCCTCGGCCTCCTCCGGCTATCGCGTCGATCCCGGCCGCGGCGAGCGAGTCGGCCGCGTCTCGTCAGAGTGGTTCTCGCGTCCCGCCGACGAGCGCTTCCTATCCCTCTCCGACCTGCACCGCTCGGTGAAGGGCCGCGCCGAGCGCTCGCGGGCCCGCACGGTCGAGAGTCGCGACGTGCGGGTCGAGGCGCGGCGCGACGACGGCGACCGCCTCAGCCTCGTGCTGCCGGGCGAGGCGGAGCCGGTCGCGCCGACGCACTGGAGCTTCGGCCAGCTGGCGAGCCTCGTCGGCGCGCCTGCCGGCTACCTGCGCGGGCTCCCGGCGCCGATCACCGGCATCAATCTGCAATACGGGCTGACCCACCACCGAGCCGAGATGGTCAAGACCTACACGGCCGAGGAAGGCCGCACGGAGCTGCGGGCCGTCACCGGCCCGGACTACGGCCGCATCCACGACCACGAGCTCGTGGAAGCGGTGATGCGCATCGCCGGTAACGGCACGGGCGACACGCGCTGGAAGGTGCCTGGGGTGCTGGACTGGGCGAGCATGACCCACAACCCGCGGGTCGACATCAGCAAGGAAACGACGACGCTCTACGCCTCGGACCGCGACGTGTTCCTGTTCCTCTGCGACGACCTCAACCCGATTGAGGCCGGCCGCCTGCCGGACGGCTCTCCCGACCTCTTCTTCCGCGGCTTTTGTGCGCCGTGACGGCGCGGGAGGTTAGTATGACTGAAACCTAATCTCCCAAACTTGCTGATCTTCGACCGGCGGCTGCAATGCCGCCCCCCTGCTGGGAGAACAGCA
>JAABUZ0100004142.1_pt1 | contig 20365 bp, 17 predicted proteins | sample 5562091 | NCBI WGS metagenome assembly JAABUZ01 (sample SAMN12813069, study PRJNA571459) | rock metagenome | isolation source: Antarctica rocks | place: Antarctica: Victoria Land, Linnaeus Terrace sud | collected 2015-12-21 | reverse complement strand
CCCCACCACCAGGCTCACCGGGACGACGCCGAGCAGCGTCCCGAGCACCCGGCCCAGCCCCCGCTGGACGGAGGTGGCGAAGTCGGGCTTGAGCACGACGACGACGGTCAGCGCCACCCAGTAGCCCCGCTGCAGCGGCAGCACCCGGACCACGCCCTCGGCCAGCGGGAGCAGCACGGCCAGCCGCAGGGCGTGCCGCCACGCGGCGCCAGCGGGATGCCGCACCGCCTCGCGGACCGCGCGCGGCACGACGGCGGCCCGCAGCGGGTGGGCCGCTCGCAGCAGGTCGGCGGCGTGCGGGCGGTCCTTCCGCCACGCCGCCAGGGACAGCCGCGCGGCCCGGAGCTGGCCGGCGAGGGCGGTGGCGCGGTGCTGCACGGGGTCGTCCCCGCCGTCGAGCCGGGCCTCGAGCCGGGCCGCGAGGGCCGCGTCCCCCGCGGCGTCGGTCTCGTGCCCGGCGCGCAGCGCCGCCCCGAGCGCCAGCAGGTCGGTGGCGGCCGCGGCAAGCAGCACCTCGACCGGGCGCCTGTCTTCGGGGGGCAGCCGGGAGGCGGCCACGGTCAGCGCGGACAGCTCGAAGCGGGCCCGCGCGAGGCCGGTCAGCAGCGACCGCAGCGGCATCGCCCCGGACCAGCCGGGCCGCCGGTCCAGCAGGGCGCGCGCCGTCTCCACCCTGTCCGCGGTCGGCCGCGCCCCCTGCCGGCCGCCACCGCCGGCCCAGCCGGCGAGCGCCTCGGCCAGGGCCGCCAGGCTCCGGCGCTCGGCCTGGTCACGTGCCGGCGGTCGCACCACCGCGCACAGCAGCAGCTGGACGGCGGCACCCAGCAGCACCTCGCCGGCCGCGCGCAGCGCAGCGCCGGGTCCGAGGGGAAAGCGGCCGGTGACGACCAGCCCGACCACGGCCTGCACGCCGACGGTGCTGGCCGCCACGCCGCCGCCAGCGAGCAGTCCGGCGCCGGCCCCCCACAGGGCGAGGGCCAGCAGCGCCGCCGGCAGGGTGTCGGCCGTCAGCGACCCCACGCAGGTCGACACCGCCAGGGCGAGGCCGGCTGCTGCCATCGTGGCGAACGGCGTCCTGGCCCCCTGGGTGAGCGACACCGTCCCCGCTGTCAGGGCGCCCACCGCTGCCAGCACGCCGGTCCCGGCCTGCCCGGCCGCGACCCCGATCGCGAGCACGAGGGCCACCCCGGCCGCGGCCCGCAGGCCACGCAGCGGGGCGAAGGCACCCGTGTCCACCGCCACCGCGCGGCGCACCGTCGGCGGCAGCCGCGGCGGCCGCGCGCGTCGTTCCGGCCGTCGTTCCGGCCGTCGTTCCGGTGGGACGGTGGTCGGCACCCCAGCAGCGTGCCCCGCCGTCACCACCGTGCACGGCCCGGGTGCGGGAGGCTGGCGGCATGCCCTACTACCGGTCGGTCGGCGAGGTCCCGCCCAAGCGGCACACGCAGTTCCGCTCCCCTGACGGAGGTCTCTACGCCGAGGAGCTGATGGGCGAGGACGGCTTCTCCGCCGCCTCGGCCCTGCTCTACCACCGGCACAGCCCGTCGGCGATCGTCGACAGCCGGGTCTGGGACCTCCCCGACCTCGCCACCGAGGCCAATCACCCGCTGCGCCCCCGGCACCTGCGGCTGCACGACCTCGTGCCGGACGAGGAGTGGGAGGCCGCCGACGCGGTCACCGGCCGCCGGCTGCTGCTCGGCAACGCCGACGTGCGGGTCAGCTACGCCGTGGCGGGAGCGGCCAGCCCGCTCTACCGGGACGCGGTCGGCGACGAGGTGGTCTACGTCGAGGCCGGCGCCGCCGACATCGAGACGGTCCTCGGCACGATCGCCGTCGCCGCGGGGGACCTGGCCGTCATCCCCCGCGGCCTGATCCACCGCTGGGTGCCGACCGGCCAGGGACCGCTGCGCGTCTACGCCGTACAGACGTCCAGCCACCTGCGGCCGCCGCGCAGATACCTGTCCTCGCAGGGACAGTTCCTGGAGTCCAGTCCCTACTGCGAGCGCGACCTGCGGGCGCCGGTCGGCCCGCTGCTGGCCGACGGCTCCGACGTCGACGTGCACGTGCTGCACCGCGGCTCCGGTCCCGGCTCCGGGCCCGGGGGAGTGCGGGGCAGCATCGTCACCCACGCCACCCACCCCTTCGACGTGGTCGGGTGGGACGGCGCACTCTGGCCGTGGGCATTCTCGCTGAGCGACTTCGAGCCGATCACGGGCCGGGTGCACCAGCCTCCGCCGGTGCACCAGGTGCTCGAGTGCGACGGCGCGGTGCTCTGCCTGTTCGTCCCGCGCAAGGTCGACTACCACCCGCTGTCGGTGCCGGTGCCCTACGCGCACAGCAACGTCGACTCCGACGAGGTGATGTTCTACGTCGGGGGCGACTACGAGGCGCGCAAGGGCTCCGGCATCGCCCTGGGTTCGGTGTCCCTGCACCCGGGCGGCCACACCCATGGCCCGCAGCCCGGCGCAGCGGAGGCGAGCCTCGGCCGCGACTTCTTCGACGAGACGGCCGTCATGCTCGACACCTTCCGACCGCTGGAGATCGGTGCCGGCGGGGCGGAATGCGAGGACCCGGCGTACGCGTGGAGCTGGAGCGGTCGAGGTCCCGGCAGGTGAGCGACCGGGTGGTTGCGCGCGCAGCGGCTCGGGCAGGGGCCGGTCATGCCTGACGTCCCCGCTCGCTACCCCACCCGCATTCTCGGCACCGGCGTCGCCGCCCTGCAGGTCTCGGCGCAGGGGCTGGGGTGCATGGGGATGAGCGAGTTCTACGGACCTGGTGACGACGTCGAGTCGCAGGCGGTGATCGAGGCGGCGCTGGACGCCGGCGTGACCTTCCTCGACACGGCCGACATGTACGGCCCCTTCACCAATGAACAGCTCGTCGGTCGGGCCATCGCCGGTCGGCGCGACGAGGTGCAGCTGGCCACGAAGTTCGGCAACGAGCGCCGCGCCGACGGCAGCCGAGGGATCAACGGTCGCCCCGACTATGTCCGGTCCGCCTGCGACGCCAGCCTGCGCCGGCTCGGTGTCGACACGATCGATCTCTACTACCAGCACCGGGTGGATCGTTCCGTTCCGGTGGAGGAGACCTGGGGCGCCATGGCCGAGCTCGTCGCCGCCGGCAAGGTGCGCCACCTCGGCATCAGCGAGGCCTCCCCGGAGACGATCCGCCGGGCGCACGCCACCCACCCCGTGACCGCGTTGCAGACCGAGTGGTCGCTGTGGACCCGCGACGTCGAGGCCGACGGGGTGCTGGCCACCGTGCGCGAGCTCGGCATCGGCTTCGTGCCCTACTCCCCGCTCGGGCGCGGCTTCCTCTCCGGCGAGATCCGCTCCCTCGACGACCTGGCCCCGGACGATTTCCGCCGGCACAACCCACGCTTCCAGGGGGCGGCCCTGGAGCAGAATCTGGCCCTCGTCGACCGGGTCCGCGCGCTGGCGGCCGACAAGGGCGCGACGCCGAGCCAGCTGGCCCTCGCCTGGGTGCTCGCGCAGGGTGACGACGTCGTCCCGATTCCCGGCACCAAGCGGCTGACCTACCTGCTGGACAACGCAGCTGCCGTCTCGGTCACCCTCACGCCGGCGGACCTCGCCGCTCTGGACGACGCCGCCCCCGCCGGCGCCGCGGTGGGCGATCGCTACCCCGACATGAGCTCGGTCCGGGCCTGACGTGCTGGGCCTGCCCGACGGGGTCACCGCCTGCCTGTTCGACCTCGACGGCGTGCTCACCGACACGGCGTCGGTGCACGACGCGGCGTGGACCCACACCTTCGATGCGTTCCTGCGGGCCCGGTCCGAGCGCACGGGGGAGCCATTCGTGGCCTTCGACCCGGTGCACGACTACCAGGACCACGTCGACGGGAAGCCCCGCGCGGACGGGGTGCGGGACTTCTTAGCCAGCCGCGGCATCACCGTGCCCGAGGGTGACCCCGACGACCCGCCGGACGCTGACACCCTGGCCGGCCTGGGGAACCGCAAGAATGCCGAGCTGCTGGAGTGCATCCGGCGTGATGGCGTGCGCGTCTACGACGGCTCCCGCCGCTACCTGGCGGCGGCGAGGTCGGCCGGGCTGCGCCGGGCTGTGGTGTCCAGCAGCGCCAACGCCGGCGACGTGCTCGAGGTGACCGGCCTGGCGGCGTACGTCGAGGGCCGGGTCGACGGCGTCACCATCCGCGAGCGCGGCCTGCCGGGCAAGCCGGCACCCGACATCTTTTTGGCCGGCGCGGCACTGCTCGGCGTGGCTCCGGAGCATGCGGTGGTCTTCGAGGACGCGGTGGCGGGGGTGGCTGCCGGCCGCGCCGGGCGGTTCGGCTACGTCGTCGGCGTCGACCGGGTGGGGCACGCGGCCGCCCTGCGCGGGGGCGGCGCCGACACCGTCGTCCGCGACCTGGACGAGCTGCTGTGATCACCCAGCACGCCTTCCCGGTCGAGCCCTGGGCGGTGCGGGAGACCAGTTTCGACCTGTCGCTGGTGGCCCAGGCCGAGTCCATCTTCGCGCTGTCCAACGGCCACATCGGGCTGCGGGGCAACCTCGACGAGGGGGAGCCCTACGGTATCCCCGGCACCTATCTGAACTCCTTCTACGAGTCGCGGCCGCTGCCCTACGCCGAGGCCGGCTTCGGCTACCCGGAGGACGGCCAGACGGTCGTCGACGTCACCAACGGCAAGCTGATCCGGCTGCTGGTGGAGGACGAGCCGTTCGACGTGCGCTACGGCGAGCTGCGTTCGCACGAGAGGCGTCTCGACCTGCGAGCCGGGACGCTGGAGCGCGACGCCGACTGGGTCAGCCCGGCCGGCCAGCGGGTGCTGGTGCACACCACGCGGATGGTGTCGCTCACCCAGCGCGCAGTCGCGGCCATCTGCTACGAGGTGACAGCCCCGGACGAGCGACTGCGGATCACGTTGCAGTCCGAGCTCGTCGCCAACGAGCCACAGCCGCGCCAGTCCGCGGACCCCCGGGTCGCCGCGGCGTTGGAGGCGCCGCTGGAGTCCCTCGAGCACGAGGCGGACGGGCCGCACGCGATCCTGCTGCACCGCACCCGCAGCAGCGGCCTGCTGATGGGTGCGGCGATGTTCCACGAGGTGGACGTCCCCGGTCGGGTCGAGGTGGAGACCAGGTCGTGGCCGGACGTGGCCCGGACGACCGTGACCTGCATCCTGAAGCCGGGGGAGACCCTGCGGCTGGTTAAGTTCATCTCCTACGGCTGGTCCAGCCTGCGCTCCACCGCAGCCGTGCGCGACCAGGTCGGCGGCGCCCTCACCGGCGCCCGTTACGTCGGGTGGGACGGCCTGCTGAAGGGGCAGCGGGACTATCTGGACGGCTTCTGGGAAGCCGCCGACGTCGAGGTCGACGGTGACCCCGACATGCAGCAGGCGGTGCGGTTCGGGTTGTTCCACGTCCTGCAGTCCGCGGTCCGGGCGGAGCGGCGCTGCCTGCCGGCGAAGGGGCTGACCGGGCCGGGTTACGACGGGCACGCCTTCTGGGACACCGAGGGGTTCGTGCTCCCCGTCCTCACCTACACCGTCCCCGGCGCCGCCGCGGATGCGCTGCGGTGGAGGTGGTCCACCCTCGACCTGGCCCGCGAGCGGGCGGGGTCGCTCGGCCTGCGTGGTGCGACGTTTCCCTGGCGGACCATCCGCGGCCAGGAGTGCTCGGCCTACTGGCCGTCCGGCACCGCGGCGTGGCACGTCAACGCCGACGTCGCCGACGCCTTCGAGCGCTACCGCGTGGTCACCGGTGACGAGACGCTCGAGCGCGACGCGGGCCTGGAGGTGCTGGTGGAGACGGCTCGGCTGTGGCTGTCGATCGGTCATCACGACCGCGAGGGCGGCTGGCACCTGGACGGCGTCACCGGACCCGACGAGTACAGCGCGCTGGCCGATGACAACGTCTTCACCAATCTGATGGCCGCCCGCAACCTGCGCGCCGCCGCCGACGCCTGTGGGCGGCACCCGGCGCGGGGGCGCGACCTCGGTGTCACCAGCGAGGAGGCGGCCGCGTGGCGGGACGCGGCAGCGGCGGTGGCGGTGCCCTGGGACCCCGACCTGCGCGTGCACCAGCAGGCAGCCAGATTCACCTCGCACGCGGAGTGGGACTTTGCCGCCCACCGCTCGGAATACCCCCTGCTGCTGCATCAGCCCTACGTCACGCTCTATCGCGTCCAGGTGCTGAAGCAGGCCGACCTGATGCTGGCCCTGCACTGGTGCGGCGACCATTTCACCGACGAGGAGAAGGCCCGCGACGTCGACTACTACGAGCGGCGCACGGTGCGCGATTCCTCGTTGTCGGCGTGCACGCAGGCGGTGATGTGTGCGGAGGTCGGTCACCTGGAGCTGGCCCACGACTACGCCTATGAGGCGGCCTTCGTCGACCTGCGCGACCTGCACGACAACGGCCGCGACGGGCTGCACATGGCCTCGCTCGCCGGGACCTGGATCGCCCTGGTGGCTGGGTTCGGTGGGTTGCGGGACCACGGCGGCGTGCTCCGGTTGGACCCGCACCTGCCCGAGGGGATCACCCGGCTGGTGTTCCGGCTGCACTGGGGCGGCCGCCCGCTGACCGTCGAGGTGACGCAGACCGAGGTGGTCTATTCCCTGCGCGAGGGGACCGAGGGTTCGGTCACCTTCCAGCACGCCGGGGAGGAGCTGACCGTGACAGCCGGGCCCCCCGTCCGCCGCCCGGTGCTGCGGCGGGTCCCGCTGCTGCCCCGGCCGCCGCAGCCGGCCGGCCGCGAGCCGATCCGCCGCCACGCCGGCGACGATCCGCCGCGCCGGGGCCCGTCCGACCGCTAGCCGACCCTCGGTCGCTAGCGGTCGTGTGCCGGAAGTTCCTGCTGTAAGTCGTGGAGTGGGGCAAAGCGAGTAGTGGGCACCCGAAGGCGCTGTTGTCGTTGACCGATAACGGGCGGGATCAGCTGAGGCGCTGGTCGCGGCGGGCGAGTCGGCCCAGTTCTTGGCGTTGCGGTCTCGGATCGTGCTGGTCTGCGCGGACGGTCTGGACAACAAGGCGGTCGCGGCGAAGCCGGGTATTGCGGCGGCGATGGTCGGTAAGTGGCGGTCCCGGTTCGTGGCGCAGCGCCTGGATGGGTTGCTCGATGTGCCGCGGTCGGGTGCGCCGCGCACGATCACCGACGTGCAGCTCGAGGCGCTGGTGGTGGGCATGTTGGAGAGGGCCCCGAAGAACCCGACGCACTGGTCGCGGACGTCGATGGCCACCGCCGGGTATGCCCGAACGGCGCACCCAGGACTACGCGCGGTCCGGGACAACCACCCTGTTCGCAGCGCTCGACGTCGCCAGCGGCCAGGTCATCGGGTCCCTGCACCGGCGGCACCGGGCGAGTGAGTTCACAAAGTTTCCTGGCCAAGCTCGACACCACCGTGCCGCACAGGGAGCGGACCAGGACCTGGGTCGGCCACGCCTGCTGATCGGCTCTGCAGCCGCGAGTGCGAGGTCCGAAAACCGCCAGCACTTGCGCGGCGGGCTTGCCAAGGTCGGCAGGGCAACGTGCGTTTGGGGCTGGCCGGTGCTGCAGAGCTGGTCAGACCTCACAGAGCTGCGGTGTCGGGCGTTCACAGTGTGTACGGGTCGCCGATGAACGGTGGCTTGCTGAAACGGAGGGAGGTGGACGGGGGTGGCAGGCGGTCGACGCGGACTCGGGGTGACGGGCCAGTTCGTGATGCTGGCCGTGGTGTGGGGCGCCAGCTTCTTGTCCATCAAGGTCGGCCTGGAGGGTCTGTCGCCGCCGCAGGTCGTGCTGGGGCGGCTGCTGGCCGGCGCTGCTGCGTTGGTGGTCGTGTCGCTGGCTGGTCGGCAGCGGCCACCGAAGGAGCTGGCGGTGTGGGGGCATCTCGCGGTGGTGTCGGTGCTGCTGTGCGTCATCCCGTTTCTGCTGTTCGCTTGGGCTGAGCAACATGTCGCGTCGGGACTGGCTAGTATATATAACGCGACCACGCCGCTGATGACGACCACGGTAGCGCTGCTGGCGTTGCCCAGCGGACGGCCTACCCGAACGACGCTGTCGGGGCTGTTGATCGGTTTCGCTGGCGTCGTGGTGGTGCTAGGAACGTGGCGCGGCCTGGCCGCGGGTGACGGTCTGGGTCAAGTGGCCTGTCTGCTGGCGACTTTGTGCTACGGGATGGCGTTTGTCTACCTGCGCCGGTTCGTCTCGCCCCGCGGGCTGGCGGCAATCCCGGTGGCCACCGTCCAAGTCGGACTCGGCGCGGCGATCATGCTCTTGCTCGCTCCGTTCATCGCGACCACGCCGGTGCACGTGTCGTGGCGGGTCGCTGGCAGCGTCGCCGCGTTGGGAATGCTCGGGACCGGGCTGGCTTATGTGTGGAACACCAACATCGTGGCCAGTTGGGGCGCCACGAACGCCTCCGCCGTCACCTACCTGACCCCGCTGGTCGGGGTCGCGCTCGGGATCGTCTTGCTGAGCGAGGCGTTGTATTGGAACGAGCCGCTCGGGGCCCTCATCGTGATCGCCGGCATCGCCGTCAGCCAGGGACGCCTTAAAGGTCTGCGTCGCCGAGGGCCTGGCAGTTTGTCCGACGTGGTGGTCGGTGTTTCTGGGTCCTCGGGACAGACGGGCCGGCGCCGCGGTGTCAGCCTGGTGGCGGCAGTGCGCGGACCAGGCGCAGTGCGTCGGTGATGGCGGTCTGGCCGGCGGAAAGTCGCAGGGTGGGGCCACGAGGAGGTTGTCCCGGGTCTCGTGGAACTTGGTGTGGCGGTTCCCCGTCCGTGACCTGCCATCGGTTAGGACTCGGGTGATCCGCCAAGAGCACTCGAGGAGACAGGCACGCCCGAGGGGGTGCCGGGCTCCCCGCCACTGGCGAGGACGGAGCGGCTCGGCGTCGCCGGTGTGTCCCACGGCCCCTGGAGTCAGAACGTCGCGCTCACGGCCCTCGCCGCGCTCACCGAGGAGGTGCACCGCGGCGGCGAGTTCCCCGAGGCGACGCGCAAGCTCAACTGAGGGCCGCCCCCACCCGCTGCCAGGAGCGTCGGTATGCCGCAGGGGAGACGCCCTTGCGCCGGGCGAAGTGCTCACGCATGGTCGTGGCGCTGCCGAAGCCCGCGCGGGCGGCGACGGTCTCGACCGGCAGGTCCGTGCTCTCGAGGAGCTCCTCGGCGCAGGCCAGCCGCGCCTCCAGGACCCACGTGGCCGGGGTTGTCCCGGTGGTGTCGGTGAACCTGCGGGCGAAGGTCCGTGGGCTCATCAGCGCGCGCGCCGAGAGCAGCTCGACGGTGAGCGGCTCGGCCAGGTGGTCGCGGGCCCACCCGAGCACCTCACCGAGACGGCCGTCGTGCTCAGCGGGGACCGGGCTCGCGACGTACTGCGCCTGGCCGCCGTCGCGGTGCGGGGGGACGACCATGCGCCGGGCGATCTCGTTGGCAACTGTTGCCCCGTGCTCGCAGCGAAGGAGGTGCAGGGACAGGTCGATGCCGGCGGCCGTCCCCGCGCTGGTGAGCACCTGGCCCTCGTCGACGTAGAGGACGTCCCGGTCGACGTGCACCCGCGGGAACTCCCGCGCGAGCCGCTCGGCGTACATCCAGTGCGTCGTGGCCCGGCGCCCGTCGAGCAGGCCCGCCGCCGCGAGCAGGAACGCGCCGGAGCAGTGGCTCATCACGCGCGCACCGCGCTCGACGGCGGTGCGTAGGACCGCTTTGACCGCGGGCGACGGGGTGGCGTCGGCGTCCCAGCAGGGGACGACCACGAGGTCCGCGGTGGCGGCCCGCGCCAGCCCGTGGGCAACGTGCACGGCGAACCCCGCCTCGCTCCGCACCGGTCCCGGGTGCTCGGTGACCAGGTCGAAGGAGTACGCCGGGAGCCCGTCGGCGCTGCGGTCGCAGCCGAAGACCTCGCTCACGACGCCCAGGCCGAAGACCCCGACGCCGTCGTGGACCAGGCACACCACGTCGCTCAGCACCCCAGGAGCATCGCATGGTTGGCAGGGATTCTGCGGAACATGCCGATCCTGCCATCGTCAGCTCGATCCGGGGGCGGCACGCTGGGCAGTGTGATCATCGCCTATTGCCCCGCCCACGGCTGCGAGGTTCTGCTCTCGGAGCGCCGGATCCGCGCCATGTCCGCCACCGAGGACGCGCTGCTGGTTGAGGTCGAGTGCTACGACGGGGAGCGAATCCTCATCGTGACCGGCCGCGAGAGCCACGCGCGGAGGACGAGCACGGCGAACGCCTAGCCCGGCGCCCAAGCAGGGTGCCCAGGGTTGGCTTACTGCGGTTGCGGGGGGCACGGTTTGCAGCATGACGGCGTGGACCAGCAGTGATCGATAGGAACCGACGTCCGTTCTCAATTGCACCGGGCTGGGTTAGGTCATGCTGATCTCCTTCTATTTGGCGCAGCCGCTCGCCGCACTCGACCCAGCATGCGCCGATGATCGGCTCCTCACCCTCGGGGCGCTGCTCCCTGGTCGAGGACGCGCCGGACTTCGTCGAGGTGGGCTGCAGGTGCAGGTCTCCAGCAAGGCCTCCTGGTCCGCGGTCATCGCGGGAACCGAGTGCGTTGCGGACCCTCCCGCCGCCCGATGGTCTGAGCCCGGATGCGCCGCTAAGCATTTGATCAAATTGAGTGGATCTTGTGTCGTTGCATGTCGGGTTGTGGGGCGTGCTGGGTCAGGTCCACAGCGCCTTCGGGCGCCCACTACTCGCTTTGCCCCACTCCACGACTTACAGCAGGAACTTCCGGCACACGACCGCTAAACCGCTACGCCGACGGGCGGCGCGGCCTCAGTAGTCGTCGCCCCCTCCGGCCCGGCGGCGGGCGGCACGCGCGGCCACCGCGACCCCGGCCGCCGCGACGAGCGGGCCGAGGATGGACCAGGTCACAGTGCCGCTCATGCCGCTGCCCACCGACCAGGACCAGCAGCGGGTTTCTCACCTCCTGACCGTAACGTGGGGACGTGACGGTGGACCGGCCCGGCGCCCACCGCGGGGCGCCGGCAGGCGTGCCGTCCGGCGCCCCCGTGGGCCGCCGGGTGCTGCTCGGGCTGCTCGGCCTCGGGGCCGCCGGGATCGTCACCGGGGACCGCATCTCGCGCGGGCTGTCGACCGCGCTGGCCCCGGTCATGCAGGCCGACCCGACGGGGCTGCTGGTGCTGCTCCCGCTCGGCAGCACCTTCCGCTTCTATTCCGTGACGGGCAGCGCCCCGCGTCGTGACGCCTCGTCGTACCAGCTCGCGGTCTCCGGCCTGGTCCGCACCCCGGTGACGCACACACTGGCTGCGCTGCAGGCGATGCCGCAGACCGAGGTGGTCCGCGACTTCCAGTGCGTGACCGGGTGGCGGGTGCCGCAGGTGCGGTGGAGCGGGGTGCGGCTGTCGACCCTGCTGGAGGCAGCTGGGCCGCTGCCCGGGGCCGGCGCGGTCCGGCTGACCTCCTTCGACGGGACCTACACCGAGAGCCTCACGCTGGAGCAGGCCCGCCGCCCCGACGTACTGGTGGCGCTGAGAATGCTCGGCGCGCCCGTGACCCACGACCACGGCGGTCCGGTGCGGCTGTTCGTGGCGCCGATGTACGGCTACAAGAGCGTCAAATGGCTGTCCGGCATCGAGCTCACCGCCGGGGTCGTTCCCGGCTACTGGGAGCACCGCGGCTACGACGTCGACGGTTTCGTCGGTGATTCCAACGGGCGGGGCGATGACCCGACCGGCTGAGCGGCCGCCGCCCGAGTCGGTCCGGCGCTTCGCACCGGCCGTGCGCCGCGTGCACCGCTCCACCGGGTTGCTGATGCTGGTCTGCACGCTGACAGCCCTGGTGCTTTACGAGCCCACCGTCGCGGTCCTCGTCGGCCACCGCTATCTCGTCGCGAGGCTGCACGTGTGGTGCGGGCTCGCGCTGCCGGCACCGCTGCTCCTCGGCCTCGCGTCCCCTGCCGTGCGCGCGGACCTGCGCCGGCTCAACCGGTTCATGCCGGGGGACTGGGCCTGGCTGCGCTCCAGGACCCGACGGAAGGGCTCGATCCCGGTCGGCAAGTTCAACGCCGGACAGAAGCTCAATGCCAGCCTGTCCGCCGCCGGGATCCTGGTGTTGCTCGGCACCGGGTCGCTGATGTGGTGGACCGGGCTGGCCCGGCTGACCTGGCGCACCGGCGCGACGTTCGTGCACGACTGGACGGCGATCGCGCTGGGGTTGCTGGTGTTCGGGCACCTGGCGCACGCCCTCGGTGACCCGGCCGCGTTGCGCGGCATGCGCACCGGGGACGTGCCGCTGCGTTGGGCCCGCCGGCACCACGCGGCGTGGGCCGCCGAGGTCGCGCCTGCCCTCGCCGCCGAGGACGCCGAGGCGGGGGACGTCGCGGGGGACGTGGCGCCCCGCTAACCCGTCGGCTCGGTCAGCCAGGCGGCCCGGGCGGGGCGAGGTGTCGGCGACGCCTCAGGTCTCGGTCGTGGCGTCGCGCGATGGAAGTATCGCGCGTAGGGACATGCGCGCCAGCTCACGGGCGTCGTCGGGGCCGATGGGCTTCATGCCGTTCACCAGCCGGAAGACGATGGGGCCGAACAGCAGGTCGATGCACAGCTGGGTGTCAACGTCGGGACGCAGCCGTCCGTCGGCTTTGGCACGGTCGATGAGCGCCGCGGTGTCGTTGCGGCGTTCGCCGAAGAACTTTCGTCGGACCAGCTCGGCGCGCTCCGTGTCTCCGACCGCGCCGGCGAGGAGTTGCGCCACGACGTGGCCCTGCCTGCTGGCGTAGAGCGCGGCGAGCAAAAGGATCTGGACGGTGAGGTCGGCCCGCACGTCCCCCGTGTCGATGGGTCCCGCGAAGCCCGTGACCTTGACGCCGTAGGCCTCGACGGCCAGGTCGAATCCTCCGGTCCAGTGCTTGTAGATCGTCGCCTTGCTGGCGCCCGACCGTCGGGCCACCTCGTCGACGGTGAAGGCCGGGTAGCCCCGTTCCTCGAGGAGCTCGGCGGCGGTAACCAGCACTGCGCTCCGGGTGGCGAGGCTGACCGGGCGACCCCGTCTCGCCGTAGCCGCCGGCGGGGCGTCCCGACGCTGTGCGGCGGTGGCCGTAGCTGCTCCGCCCGGGACAGTCACGACAGCAGATTACCGCACGGTCCGTTTAGGAAAACGTCCAACGGGGATAAACAAACGAACCGTTCACTATTACCATCTTCCGGGAGGACCAGAACATGAGCGCTGCGCGTGGGGATCGTCGGGGTAGCCGCCGACCGGGGCTGGGCTCGGGAGGCGCACGTCCCGGCCGTGCGGAGCGTCGACGGGCTGGAGATCGTCGCCGTCGCGAGCAAGGGTCAGGACGCCGCCGACGCGGCCGCCGGCGCCCTCGGGGTCGCACGCGCGTACGGCGACGCGGCGGACCTCATCAGCGACGAGGACGTGGACCTCGTCACGGTGGCGGCGTCCGTGCCCGCCCACCGCGAACTGGTCCTCGCCACGCTCGCGGCCGGTAAGCACATCATGATCGAGTGGCCGGTGGGACTCGGGACGGCGCAGACCGAGGAACTCGCCGCGCGAGCCGCCGCCGCCGGGGTGCACACCGCCGTCGGTCTGCAGTCGCGCATGAACCCCGCCGCGACCCTCGCGCTCGACGTCGTCCGCTCCGGCGACCTCGGCCGGATTCTGAGCGCCACCCTCCTGTCCACGACAGCAGGATTCGGCCGGGTCGTTCCCGAAGCCGAGCTCTACCTCGAGGATCCCGAGACGGGCATGAACCTCGTCAGCATCCAGGCCGCGCACAGCCTCGACCTCGCGATCCTTCTCGCCGGCCAGCTCGAGTCCCTCTCCGCGCTCACGACGGTGCAGTACCCGGAGCTGGAGGTGCCCGGTCGCGCCGAGCCCGCCCGCCGCACCATCGCCGATCACGTCCTTGTGCACGGACGCCTCGCCGGCGGTGGCGCGCTCGCCGCCCAGATCGCAGGCGGCCGCCCCGCCGACGACACGGTGTTCCGACTGGACCTCGTCGGCGCACACGGAACCCTGACCCTCGAGGGGGGCGCGCCCCGTGGCTTCCAGGCCGGTGTGCTCAGCCTGTCCGTCAACGGCGAGGCGATACCGATCCACGACAGTGCCACCGACGCCCTTCCCGACTCGGTCGTCAACGTCGCCCGCAACTACGCGGCCCTGCGCGACGACGTCAACGACAACACGGCCACAGCACCCACCTTCGACCACGCCCTACGGCTCTCACACCTCGTTGACGATCTGACGGCCGCCGCCCTCAGCGGCGCGACCGTGACAGCGAGCGCTGACTGGCCCAACTCGCACGAAGGCTGAGGGTCGTCCACGTGCACGTCTGTGTCTCGCTCGCCGCCTCTCCCAGGCCGCGTCCTCGGCGCCCTGCACCGCTCAGCGAGCGAGGGATGGGCCGAGCCGGCGGTGAACCAGCGCCGACCCGGCGGCCGCCAGCACCAGCGGGGCCAGCAGCCCCGGCCGCGCACCCGTCAGCTCGACGCCCAGCGCCACCGCGGTCAGCGGCGCCCGCAAGGTGCCGGCGAGCACCGCTGCCCCGCCCACGAGGGCGAACGCCATGTCCGGGGGACCGGTCCAGATGTGCGTCCATCCCGCCCCGGCCAGCAGGCCGCCGAGCGCGCCGGTGGCATAGGCGGGCGTGAGCAGGCCACCGATGGCCCCGCCGCGCAGGCACGTCGCGGTGGCAAGCGGCTTGAGCACCAGCAGCAGTGCGGCGACCGGCAGGGTGACCTGCCCGGCCAGGGCCAGCTGCGCAGGACCCTTGCCGTTGCCAAGCACCTCGGGTCGGGCCAGGCCCACCGCGGCGAGGGCGGCGAAGGCGAGCACGCACACGGGGACCCGCCGCCAGCCCGTCGGCGCGGCCCGCCGCGCGGCGTCGACCAGCCGGGTGAAGACCACCGCCACCAGACCGGCCAGCGGTCCGAGCAGGGCGGCACCCACGAGCAGCGACGCGCTGGCAGGCAGCGGGGGCACGGCGTAGGTCGCCCGGTCGGGCAGCAGCAGCAGGGCGACCCCGGTGGCGACCGCGGAGACGAGGGCGACCACGGCCAGGTCGAGCACGCCCACGCTCAGCAGCAGCGTTTCTGCCGCCAGCAGCGCCCCCGACACCGGCACGTCGTAGACCGCTGCCAGTCCGCCTCCGGCGCCGGCCGCCAACAGCAACCGGCGCTGCCGCAACGGCAGGCCGGCCCGCCCCGCCAGCACCGAGCCGGCGGCCGCACCGAGCTCCCGGGGCGCGCCCTCGCGGCCGAGCGACGCGCCGAGCGCCACGGTGACGATCTGCAGCGCGGCCCCGAGCGTGGAGGCGACCGCCGGCAGCCGCGCCTGTCCGGCGGCCTCGGCCTGCACCCCCGGCAACCGGCCGCCCGTGCTCCCCATCAGTCGCCACCAGCCGACCCCGGCCAGCAGCCCGGCGCCCAGCGCGGGCCCGACCCGCCGCCAGCCGATGGCGCGGTCCACCCCCTCCTGGAATCCGCCGCCGTCGTAGCCGAACGCGGCGTGCTGCACGACGTGCAGCAGCAGTGTCAGCCCAGCCCCGCCGAGTCCGGCGAGCACGCCGGTCGCCACCGCGAGAACGGCGAGCCGCACCCCCTCCCTCCGGGTCACTCCTGCGCCTGCAGCCACTCCAACCAGGGCGCCAGGTCGAGCCGCTGGGCGGCGACCCAGCCGTCGTCGTAGCAGGTCTCGGCGTAGCGGTCGCCCCGGTCGCAGAGCAGGGTGACGATGCTGCCGCGCTCGTCGTCGGCCCGCATGCAGGCTGCCAGGTGCAGGGCGCCGACGAGGTTGGTGCCGGTGCTCGGCCCGGCGTGGAGGCCGGTGCGGTGCCACAGCCAGCGCGCCGCGGCGACGCTGGCAGCGTCGGGTACGCCGATCATGCGGTCCACCACACCCGGCAGGAATGACGCCTCCACGCGCGGCCTTCCGATGCCCTCGATCCGTGAGCCGGCGGTGCGCACCGTGGCGTCGTCGGTCTCCCAGCCGGCCAGGAAGGCCGACCCCTCCGGGTCGACCACACAGATGCGGGTCACCAGCCGCCGGTAGCGGACGTAGCGGCCCAACGTGGAACTCGTGCCACCGGTGCCGGCGCCTACCACGACCCACGCCGGGACCGGGTGCCGCTCGGCGCTGAGCTGGTCGAAGACGCTGGCGGCGATGGTGTTGTTGCCCCGCCAGTCGGTCGCGCGCTCGGCGTAGCTGAACTGGTCGAGGTAGTGCCCGCCGGTCTCGGCGGCGATCCGCGCCGCGACGCCGTAGGCCGTCGCCGGGTCGTCGATGAAGCGGCAGCTCCCGCCGGCCTGTTCGATCAGCGCGACCTTCTCCGGCGAGGTGGTCCTGGGGAGCACCGCCACGAAGGGCAGTCCGAGCAGCCGGGCGAAGTGCGCCTCGCTGACGGCCGTCGACCCGCTGGACGCCTCGACCAGCGGGGTGCCCTCACGGATCCAGCCGTTGACGAGGCCGTAGAGCACCAGCGAGCGGGCCAGCCGGTGCTTCAGCGAGCCGGTGGGGTGCGACGATTCGTCCTTGAGATAGACGTCGACGCCGGCGGCCACCGGCAGCGGCAGCAGGTGGGTGTCGGCGCTGCGCTGGGCGTCGGCGTCGATGCGCCGCACCGCCTCGTGCACCCAGGTGCGGTCCGCGGAGCGGTCCACGTCACGCAGCACTGCCACGGGTCGAGGCTAGCGACGGCCGGGTGGCGCCAGCACCGTGCCCTAGGCACGCGCTTCGCGTCACCGGGTGGGGGCAGGCTCCTGGCGCGACGGTGGGGCGTGTGCAGGCGGGAGGAGGCGGCGGTGGGCGACGAGCACGGCCGTGCCGGCGGTCCGCTCCCCCCGGTCCGCTACCCCCCGGCGCGCTGCCTGCCGGCGAGCAGGTGCAGAGCCAGCATTGGCTCAACCTCGCGCCCGTCCCGCGCGTGGTGTCGGCGGCCCGGTCCTTTGTCACGCAGCACGCGCCGACCCTTGACCCCGAGACGCACGACACAGTCGTGCTGCTCACCAGCGAGCTGGCCACCAACGCCGTCATCCACGCCCGGACACCCCTGGTCGTCGGCATCGCCGTGACGGAGGCCAGCGTGCTGGTGACCGTGCACGATCTCGACCTCGGCAACACCGAGCCCGACCCGGTCCATCGCGAGGGCGGCCGCGGACTGGCGATCGTGCAGGCGCTCGCCGAGGCGCATTCCGTGCACCTGCATGCCGACGGGGGCAAGACCGCGTGGTTCCGGGTGGCCAGGCGACCGGGCAGAGTGTGGCCGTGAGCACGGACGAGGACACGGACGAGCTCGACATCCCCGACACCGCTGTGGCGCATGCGTCGTTCGCCCCGGTGCTGTCACCCGAGGAGGACGAACGGCGCTGGTGGGGCCGCCCGCTGGCCGAGGTCCGGTGGCAGGCCGAGCTCGCCCGACTGCTGGTGGACCCCGTCTTCCGCGGGCGGGGAATCACCCCCGGCGACGGCATGCCGGTGCTGCTGATCCCCGGCTTCCTCGCCGGCGGGGGGTCGCTGTCGGTGCTGCAGGACTGGCTGCGGCGGATGGGGTATGACGCGCACGGGTCCGGCATCATCGCCAACGTCGACTGCTCCGACCGGGCCGTCGACCGCCTCGAGCGGGTGCTGCTGCGGCTGTCCGGCGGCACCGGCCGCCGGGTCGCGATCGTCGGCCACAGTCGCGGCGGACACTTCGCCAAGGCGCTCGCCAGCCGGCATCCGGACCGGGTCGCCGCCGTGGTCTCGATGGGTGCCGGGCTCGACACCCCCTTCGACATCTCCATCCCCACCAAGGCCGCTGTAGCCCTCACCCGTCGGGTGCTGGCAGCGGTGGACGGTCGCGCCGCCGCGCGGGGCTGCCTCACCGACCGCTGCGACTGCCCCTTCGCCAGGGACTTCAGCGCGCCCTTTCCCGGCGAGGTCCCCATCACCTCGGTGTGGTCCCGCGGCGACGGCGTGGTCTGGTGGGAGGCCTGCCGCACCTCCTACGCCCGCGACGTGGAGGTCACCGGCAGCCACGTCGGGCTCGCCTTCAACCGCAAGGCCTACGTCGCCGTGGCGCAGGCGCTCAGGGCCGCGGTGGACGCCGGCCGCTGAGCGGACGGCCGCGCGCCGCCGACGCGGCCACCGCCGCCGCGCTGCGTCCGGTGCGCAGCGCCCCGGTGGTCAGGCCCAGCGCGCGGGTGACCGGTTCCGTGCGCGCGGCGAGCCCCGCCAGCCGGGTTCCGGCGGCGATGGGCGAGCGCCGCGCCAGCCAGTCCAGCACCAGGCCGGCTGCCTCCTCCGGTCGCTCCAGCAGGGCGGCGTGTCCGCAGCCGTCGAGCACCGCGAGCTCGGCGTCCGGGATGCGCCGGGCCAGCTCGCGACCGGCTGCCAGCGGGGCCATCCCGTCGGCCCCGCCGTGCAGGACCAGGGTGGGTGCAGCCAGGCCGGGGAGCCGGCTCCAGGTGTCGTGGTAGACGGTGCCCCACCAGTGCGCCGCCGCACTCCTCGCCCCCCGGGCGCCGCCGCCGTGCCGGCCGAGGTAGGGCAGCAGCTCGCGCACCCGCTCGGGCTGCCCGGCGCGGAAGCCGGGGCTGAACAGCAGGGCAGCCAGCACCCGGTCGCGCGCCAAGGTCGGCGGGCCCCACAGCTGCGGTCCGAGGGCACGCAGCTCGCGCAACGGCAGTGTCGCGCGTGGGCCACCGGCCGTGGTGCCGGCGAGCACGAGCCCACGGACCCGGTCGGGGAAGCGCAGCGCCATCTCCTGGGCGACCATGCCGCCCATCGACAGCCCGTAGACGTGGGCGCTGTCGATGTCGAGCGCGTCGAGGACCCCGACCGCGTCGGCCGCCAGCCGCGGGATCGACACCGGCAGCAGCGACGGAGCGGACCGGCCGGCCCCGCGGTTGTCGAAGGTGACGCACCGCAGCCGCGCGGCGTAGAGGGGGAGCACCGGCTCGTACACCGCTGCGCTGATGGCAAACCCGGTGATGAACAGCATGGGCTCGCCGGCACCCGTCTGCTCGACGTGCAGCCGGGTCCCGCGGACACGCACCAGGCTCAGTGCTGGTGGACGTAGCTGCCGGGAGCGTCCGCCAGCGGCCGCAGGTCCGGAGTCCCGAGCGTGGTCGGTGCCGCCCGCAATGCGCCGGACCGCTCGCCCACCCACGCCGTCCAGTCCGGCCACCAGCTGCCCTTGCTGGTGGCCGCGCCGGCGGTCCAGTGCTGCGGGTCGGTGGGCATCGCGTCGTTGACCTGCCAGGTGGACTTGGCATTCCCGGGCGGGTTGACCAGCGCGGCGATATGGCCGCTGGTCGACAGCACGAAGCGCGGCGTCGAGCCGAGCAGGTGGCTGCCGCGGTAGACGTTTTCCCACGGGCAGATGTGGTCGGCGATGCCGGCCAGGTTGTAGCTGTCGACGGTGATCTTCGACAGGTCGACGGGGGTGCCGAGCACGGTGGCCTTGCCGGGGTGCACCAGCGCGTTGTCCATCGCGAGCGCGAGGAAATCCCGGTGCAGCGCCGCCGGCATCCGGGTGGTGTCGGCGTTCCAGAACAGGACGTCGAACGCCGGGGGCTTCTTGCCGAGCAGATAATTGTTGATCCAGTAGTTCCACACCAGGTCGTCCGGGCGCAGCCAGGCGAAGACACCGGCGAGCGAGCGGCCGTCGAGGAAACCGCGCCGGGAGGACTCCGCGGCGGCGAGGGCGGCGGTGGGGCGGTCGACGAACGAGCCGACGGTGCCGGCCTGCTGCTGGTCTAGGACGGTGACGCCGAGGGTCAGCCCGGCGATCCGGTCCTGCCGCCCGCTTGCGGCCAGGTGCGCGACCACCGTGCTGGCCACGATCCCGCCGGCGCACAGGCCGAACAGGTGGGTCGAGCCGCTGCCGGTGATCTGCTCCGCCGCGTCCAGGGCGGCGAGCACCGAGCCGGCGTAGGTGTCCAGTGACCAGTCGGCGCAGTCGGCATCGGGATTGCGCCAGGACATGGCGAAGACCTGTTGGCCGGCGTCGAGGAAATGCTCGATCATGCTGCGCCCCGGCGCGAGGTCCGCAATATAGAACTTGTTGATCATGGGTGGTACGACGAGCACCGGCAGCTCGCGCACCTGCTCGGTCCGTGCGGCGTACTGGATGAGCTCGAAGACCGGGGTGCGCAGCACGACCGAGCCGGCGGTGACAGCGAGATCGCCGCCGACGGAAAAGGCGTCGGAATCGACCATGTGCGGGATGCGTGGCGCCCGGGCCATGTCGCGCACCAGCTGGCCGGCGCCGCGCAGGTAGGTCGCGCCGCCGCTGTCGATGCCGGCCTTGAGTGCAGCGGGATTGAGCAGGGGGTTGTTCGACGGGGCCATCGCGGCGGTGACATTGAGCAGCAGCCAGCGCATCCGCTGCTCGGTGCGCCAGTCCAGGTTGGCGTCGTCGAGCAGCTTGTCCAGGGTCTGCCCGCCGGCG
>JAABUZ0100004141.1_pt1 | contig 20367 bp, 20 predicted proteins | sample 5562091 | NCBI WGS metagenome assembly JAABUZ01 (sample SAMN12813069, study PRJNA571459) | rock metagenome | isolation source: Antarctica rocks | place: Antarctica: Victoria Land, Linnaeus Terrace sud | collected 2015-12-21 | reverse complement strand
GCCAGGCCGGTGGTCTTGTTGTCGCCACCAGCACGAGCCGGCAGATCAATCCCAAGGCACCCGAGGGGCCGGTCGTTACAGGGGCCAGACCCGGCTGGTGGCGACAAGTTCATACTCGCAGTCGTTGGACACGTGCGGGCGGCTGTGGCTGCGCGCGACCCCGAGGTCGACGAGCAGCTGCGCGACGGGCTTGGACGTCATGCTGGTGCCGCGGTCGGCGTGCAGGCTGGCTGGTGCGCCGTGGATGTGGCAGGCGACCTCGATGAGGTCCTTGGCGAGATCGCTGTCCTCGCGGGCCGCGACGGTCCACCCGACGACGTAGCGGCTGTAGATGTCCAGGATGACGTAGAGGTCGTAGTAGACGCCACGGTCAGGGCCGCGGAGCTTGGTGATGTCCCACGACCAGACCTGCCCGGGCCGGGTGGCCATCAGCTCGGGTTTGGTCTTGCTCGGGTGGGTGGCCTGGTTGCGGCGGTCCCCGGCTTGACCGATCAGGCGCAGCAGCCGGTGCATGGTGCTCATGGAGGCCAGGTAGACGCCCTCGTCGAGCAGGGTTGCCCAGGTCTGGGCGACGGATTTGTCGCAGAACCGTGGGCTCGTCAACGCCGCGATGACGGCGTCCTGCTCGGCAGTCGTGAGGGCGTTCGCTGGGGACGCCCGCGGCTGGCGCTGCGCCGGCACGACCGACGGTTGCTGCTGTCGGTAGTGGCTGGCACGGGGCTTGCCCAGCAAAGCGCAGGCCTTCGCGACCGAGGTCTGCTCCGCGAGTTCAGCCACGGCAGGGTTGATCACGGCGTCGACCGCGGCTGGGTGTCCGCGCTCTCGGAGAGCATCTCCAAGAGCGCGTGTGCTTTTCCCATGATCTCCAGGACGGCCTTCGTCTTGGCGAGTTCCGCTCGGCCCGTTCGGCGCGGGCCTTTGACTTCCCGTTCTCCTTGTCCTGCGCCGAGGTCGTCGCCGACCGTGCGGCCGGTGGGGTGAGGCCGGCGAGGGCGCCGGTGTCGCGGGCCTTGCGCCACTCGCTCAGGTGCGCGGAATACAGCCCTTCGCGGCGCAGCAGGACGCCCCGTTCGGCTGGAGTGGCGGCGTCGTACTTGATGAGGATATCGAGCTTGTACTTCGCGGTGAACGACCGGCGCCGAGGCTGGTCCGAGCGAGGCCTCATCGCCCCATTCTCAAGGGAGCCAGTGAGCAGATCTGCGGCGGTGAGAGTCATGGGGATCAAGCCTGTTCTCGCCCTGTGCGGGAGGCAGAAGGAGCTACCCGAGGTGTCTCACGTCAGCCTGACGCACAGGGGGCTGTCCGCGGCAGCCAACACGATCCAGGCCCGCTGCACGGCGCGAAGCGGTGCCTTACGTGCGCGGGCCAAGGCTTCCAGCTCCGCGCGGTCTTGGTCGGTGAGGGTGATCAGGACCGGGGAAGTGGCCATGGTCATGTCACCGTTGTCCCGCGACACGGCAGCCGTCGGGGCCCGACACGCCGAGTTGCCCCGCAGATCGCACGCGACCATGACTGCATGCCGAAGCTCCCGGACTCGACCAAGTCCTCGCTGCAGCAAAAGCTCTCGGACCGAGCCCGCGAACGCTGGCCACAACTGAGCAACGTCGACATCACCCACCGGGCCGGCTATGCCTACGTCAGCGGCACCCTCAACGACGGCGAACAGCTCCCGCTCTGCCGACTGCGCTACGGCGGCTCCGCCAGCATCTGGGGCTTCTCGATCTACCGCGCCAGCCACCACGACTACCAACCCAGCGTGCTCCACACGGGCATGACCGCAGGCAGCCCCGAAGAAACCCTCGACACCGCCTGCGGCCTCTACCTCAACGACCCCAGCGCCTGGACCTGACCCCCGAAGAACTAACGGGGCGAAGCACTAGTGTCCTGCGCCGGTAGTTCGTTGGAGAAGTCGCGCGAGTGAGTTGAGGATCTGTTCGGCGGTCTTGGTCCAGATGAAGGGCTTGGGGTTGTCATTCCAGGCTTTGACCCAGTTGCGGATGTCAGCCTCAAGGGCTTGCACGCTTCGGTGGTCGCTGCGTTGAAGCAGGTCGGCGGTGACATAGGCGAATAGCCGCTCGACCTGGTTGATCCAGGACGAGTAGGTCGGGGTGAAATGCATGTGGAATCGGGGATGCGCCTGGAGCCACTGCACGACCGAGGGGCTCTTGTGCGTGCCGTAGTTGTCGCAGATCAGGTGCAAGTCGAGGTACTCGGGGACCTCGGTGTCGATCTTGGTCAGGAACTTCTTGAACTCGATGGCGCGGTGGCGACGGTGCAGGGAGCTGATCACCGTCGCCATCGGCGACGTTCAGGGCCGCGAACAGGCTGGTGGTGCCGTGCCGCGCGTAGTCGTGGGTCCGTTCTCCGGCATGCCAGGCATCATCGGGAACGCCGGCTGCGAACGAGCGAGTGCTTGGATTTGGCTCTTCTCATCGACACTGAGCACGACCGCGGTCTCGGGCGGGTCCAGGTACAGCCCGACGACGTCGTGGACCTTCTCGACGAAGAACGGGTCTGTGGCGAGCTCGGCGAGCCGCGGCCCGTCCATCGGGTAGTCCGCGCCCTTGAGCGCCTTCTGGACCTCGGTCACCTGGAATGTCGTCATGCGTGGACGTCTACCCCTCCCGAGGCCGTCGACGCGGCCGGACCCGAACGCCTGCCGGCGCCTACGTGCGTCCGGGGACACTCAGGGCCGTCGACGAGCCCTCGGTCATGGTCCAGGTCCCGCCGAGCGAGACCAGGCCGGTGCTCTCCCGGGGCTCGCCGTGCCGCACGCTGAAGCGCAGGGCGTGGTGGCGGTAGTCCTGAATGTGCTGGCCGTACGGGTCGCCTACCGAGGCGCTGAGCTGGTACACGCCGGGCACGAGCAGCAGCCGCTCGACGTACAGCTCGACGCTGCCCTGGTCGGCGAGCACGTCCGGCACCTGCCTGGCCTCCCAGGTGTTCGGCGCGGACACCTGCACCCCGGAGGAGTGGTGCACCTCGATGGCGAACACCGGCGTGCTGATGGGCCTGGTCGAGCTGTACCGCAGCCGCACGGTCACCGGCTCACCTGTCCGCACCACGTCGGTGGGCGTGCCGTCCGCGCTCAGCAGCGCGACATCCTCGATGCAAGCGCCACCCTCGCCCCAGCGGGTCCCGCCGGACTGGACCGGGGAGCGCTCGGCGCGCTGAGCTCCGACGTACTCGTCGATGAGGTCGCCGGGCAGGCCGACGCCCTTGAGCTCACCGTGCGCCAGCCAGGCGGCCTCGTCGCACATCTGCCGCACGCTGTCGAGCGCGTGGCTGACTAGGACGACAGTCTTGCCGGCGTACTTCAGGTCCGAGAACTTCTCGGCGCACCTCTGCTGGAACGCCTCGTCGCCGACGGCCAGCACCTCGTCGACGAGCAGGACGTCGGGGTCGACGTTGATCGCGATGGAGAAGCCGAGCCGGACGTACATTCCCGAGGAGTAGTTCTTGACCGGGGTGTCGATGAACTGCTCCAGCCCGGCGAAGGAGACGATCTCGTCGAACCGCGACTCCAGCTCACGCTTGGACATGCCCAGGATCGAGCCGTTCAGGAAGACGTTCTCCCGGCCGGACAGCTCGGGGTGGAACCCGGCGCCCAGCTCCAGCAGGGCGCTCATCTTGCCGGCGACCGCGATCCGGCCCGCGTCCGGGCGCAAGATCTTGGCCATGCACTTGAGCAGGGTGCTCTTGCCGCTGCCGTTGTGGCCGATCAGGCCGTACGTCACACCGGCCGGCACCTGCAGGCTCACGTCCCGCAGCGCCCAGAACTCCTCGAACTGCGCCCGGCCGCCGCGCATCACGGCTGCCTTCAGGGTCTGGTTGCGCTCGCGGTAGACCCGGAAGCGCTTGGACACGCCGTCGACGACGACAGCCGGCTCGGCCGAGCTCATAGCTCTTCCGCCAGGCGTCCCTCGAGCCGGGTGAACAGCGTCGACCCGACCAGGTAGGACACCAGCGAGACCGCCACCAGGTAGCCCAGTGTGCCGAGCGGCGGCAGGTGCCGCTCGTACAGCAGGTCGCGCATGCACTCCACGAACCCGACCATCGGGTTCACCTGGTAGAGGTCCTTCACCCAGCGGTCCAGCGAACTGCTCGTGACCACGCTTAGCGGATAGAGGATTGGCGTCGCGTAGAACCACAGCTGCATGAAGATCCCGACGAGATACCGGGCGTCGCGGTAGTAGACGTTGAGCACGCTGAGCCCCAGCGCGACGCCGGTCACGAAGACCAGCAGCAGCGCCATGAGCAGCAGGGCCGGGATCAGCCAGGGCAGCACCATCGCGCCGAAGGCCAGGAACGCCACGACCAGGACGCCCATCTCGGTGAGGAAGGACGCCAGGAAGGACAGCACCGTCGCCACGACGAGCACCTGGCGGTGGAAGAAGGTCTTCTTCACCAGGTTCGCGTTGAGCACCAGCGACTCCATGCCGCTGATGACCGAGCCGGACACGAAGGTCCAGGGCAGCAGTGCGCAGAGCAGGAACAGCGGATAATTGCGCAGGCCACCCGCGCCGACCGGCGGCTTGACCTTGAGCAGCACGCTGAACACCAGGGAGTACGTCGCCATCATGGCGAGCGGGTTGAGCAGCGACCACCCCCAGCCCAAGGCGGTCCGCTTGTACTTGCCGCGCAGCTCACGCAGCGTGAGATTGCCCAGCAGCTCCTTGGCCGCGACCAGCTCGGAGACGCCGGCGAGCGTGCTCATCGAGACGGGCCGGTCATCGGGCGAGCATACCCGGCAGGCAGGCCTCTCACCGGCTCTGACGGGCCGCCCGGACGCCCTCGAGACGATCGGTCGCACTTAGCCCGCCGGCCACCAGCAGCGCCGCGGCGGCCGCGAGCCCCAGCAGCCCCCAGGGCGTCCAGCCCAGCGGTGGGACCCACTGCGAGCGACCGATGAAGTCCACCGGGGCGTATGCGCCGACCGCCGCGCGGTGCGCGCTCGCCCACAGCCCGGCCAAGTGGATCGGCACCAGCAGGAGCACGAACCCGAGCGGCGCGGCACGCCGCACCACAGCAGGGACCACGGCGGACCGCCGGACCATGACCTCGGCGGCCAGCAGCGGTACGACGACCACCAGCGCCATCGTATAGCGCCCGAAGACCGGAAACTGGGTCTGCTGGAACACCAGCACGTCAAGGGCGACGGCCAGTGCAGCGGTGGTGACCAGGACGGCGGCGATCAGCAGCCGTTGGGTGCGCGTCGCAACCACGACCGCGGCGAGCACCAGCGCGATGGCCGCCGCCAGCCACAGCCCGCTCGCCCACCGCGGCAGGTACACGTTGGACCAACCGAAGGCCCCGACCCACTGCTGCGCCCACTTCCCGGCGTCGTACCCGAGCCGGTGCAGGCCGCCCTCGGCGTAGGACAGGTGGAAGGCCGGGTGCGCCTGGTAGAGCAGCTCCCAAGCGGCCGTCGCAGCGAGTCCGGCGAGCACCACGGCCAGCGCCGGCAGGGATCGGGCCGGCCGGGCCAGCACGCCGCGCCAGGCCCGGCGGGGACCGACCTGGACGACGGCCAGGGCCGCCGCGACGACGACCCAGGCTGGGCCCGTCGATCTGGACGTCGCCAGCAGCAGGCCGGCGAAGGCCGCTGCGGCCCACGCCCAGGCGGGAGCACCACCGGGTCGGGCACTGCGCAGCGCCAGGGTGAGCAGGCACAGGCTCGCCGCGATCTCGATGCCGTTGGTGCCAAGCGCAGAACTCAGGAACAGCGTCGTCGGCGTCGCGGCGAGCAGGACGCCGGTGAGCGAGAGCAACCCGACCTCCCGGTCCCAGGCCGCGAGGGCCGCCAGCGCCAGCAGCACCGCACCGAGCAGGGCGTTGACGACCCGACCGGCGTACAGCGAGCCCCGGGCGTCGCCCAAGCGCGCCATGACCACGCCCGGCAGCGCGTAGAGGTAGGGCTCATAGGTGCCGACGTAGCTCGGTGCGGCCTTGGCCGCGGGCGCGGGAGGCAGCGGGGTGCTCAGGCAGGTCAGCGGCTTCTGGATGGCCAGCACGTCGCACGGATAGCCGGAGGCGTACGGGTTCAGCCCGACGGGCAGAGCGAAGGTCCGCGTAGTGGCCTTGATCCATGCGATCCGGGTCTGCTCGCCGGGCCCGGTGCCGAAGTTCAGTTCGGTCTGCCTGCCCGGCGCGCCGCGCCACTGACCGGTTCCGGCGCCGATCGCCTTGACCTGGTGCACCTGCTCGTCCGGGCCGTAGCCCGGCGGATTGCTGCCGACCCAGGCCGCGAGCAGCAGGCAGAAGGCCAGCACCACCAGCAGCGGTACGGCGGCCCGCCGCGCCACACCTGACCGCCCCCCCGGGCCCTGCTGGGCGTCCGTCGCTGCCGGTCCCGTCCTGGCACGGGCACCTCTCACGCGGCTCCCGGCGTGCCCTCGGCCGGCGTACCGGCCGGTGCGTCCCCATCGTCGGCGAGCGACGTCGGGCGGGGCCCCTGCTCGTGGTAGTCCTCCTCGACGTTGACCTCCCAGACGTCGTGCGAGGTGCCGTCCATAATGTTCTCCACGGTGAGCAGCGCCGTGAGCATCGAGTGGTCCTGGTTGTTGTACCGGTGCATGCCGTTGCGCCCGACCGGGTGGACGTTGGGCACGTTGGCCGAGAGCCAGCCGCGGATCGTGTCGACGTGCGCCTTGTAGTCCTTATCGTAGAACGGGTACGCCTTGGGCATCCGGACCACGAAGCCGCGCTCGACCTGGTCAGCGGACACCAGCCCGAGCGAGGCGAGCTCTTTCATGCCCAGCGCGACCAGGTCCTCGTCCGTCATCGTCCAGAGGTCGTCGCCGACGTTGACGAAGTACTCCAGGCCCAGGCAGGTGCGCCCCTCCTTGACCAGGTACGGCGACCAGGACCCGAAGTTCTGGATCCGGCCCAGGCGCACCTCCGGGGAGTGCACGTAGATCCAGTTGTCCGGGAAGCCGGCGGACTCCGGCACCACCAGGGCCACCGTGAGGAAGTCGCGGTAGCGCAGCGAGGCCGCGGCGTGCAGCACCTCGGGCGGCGCGGCCGGGGACAGCACCCGCACCAGGGACGACAGCGGCATCGAGGACACGACGTGGGTGGCCGGGTAGCTGTGCTCAGCCCCCGTATCGGTCCTGGTGGCGACCGGCGCGCCCGCGCCGGGCCCGTACCCGCCGGTGACAGCGGTCGTGACCGAGGTCGCTCCGGTCCCCTGCTCCCAGTCGATCCGGGAGACCTTTTCCTCCATGACGAGCCGGCCGCCGCGGCCGGTGACCCCACGCGCGGCCGTCTCCCACATCATCCCCGGGCCGTACTTCGGGTACTGGAACTCCTCGATGAGGCTGGTGATGTCCTTCTGGTTCCGCTTGGGCATCACGGCGTTGAGCACCGCCGACACCAGGCTGAGGTTCTTGATCCGCTGCGCCGCCCAGTCTGCCTGCAGCTCGGTGGCGGGCACGCCCCAGACCTTCTCGGTGTAGGTCTTGAAGAACGTGCGGTAGAGGCGGTAGCCGAAGCGCGAGGACACCCAGCCCTCGAAGTTGGTCTGGTCCGCCGGCGCCCGGACCCGCACCCACAGGTAGGAGCCGACGCACAGCAGCGCCTCCACGGGACCGAGGTTGCGCAGCGCGTTGACCGCCCGCAACGGGTAGTCGTAGAGCTTTCCGCCGTAGAGGATCCGGCTCATCCGCGGCCGCAGGATGAAGTCCTCGTCGGGGAGGATCTCGTGCCAGAGCGCCTCGACCTCAGGGACCTTGGTGAAGAAGCGGTGACCGCCGATGTCGAAGCGCCAGCCGTCGCGCTCGGCAGTGCGGCTGATCCCTCCGACCATCGCGTCGCCCTCAAGGACGGTCGTCGGGACGCCGCCCTTGGTCAACTGCCAGGCCGCGGTCAGGCCCGCAGGGCCCGCTCCGACGACTACGACGTCCATCGAGCCGGTGTCCACTGCGTCCCCTCGTCGTGTTGCGTTGCCCGGGCAGCCTACCCGCGCCCGCGATCGCCATCCCGGCCCGACGGGGGCGCGACACGCGGAACATGATGCCGGTTCGGAGGCGCAGACCCGTGCTCTGCTGGACTCCGGTCCTCTAGGGTTGGCCCAGGTCGGGTTCGGCGGGGGAGCTCACAACGGTTGCACTCGAAGGGAACACGGCACGCATGAGGCAGGAGCCCGTCAGCGGGGCCGCACCGCGCCGTGAGCCGAGCACCGCCGGTCCGCTGGCGCCGCCGCGGCCGGGCCGAATGCTGCGTTCCGCGCCGAGGTCGGTGTGGGCGCTCACCGCCCTGTATGGACTGCTCCTGCTGAGCTGGTCGGTGCTGACGCCGCTCTACCACGCCCCGGACGAGCCGAACCACGCCGACGCCGTCGCCCGGATCTACGGCGGCCTGGGCTGGCCGGTGCCCGCCGGCGACGTCTACCTCACCAGCAACGGGCTGAGCTCCTGGGTCGCCTCGCCGTACGGCCGGAGGGCAACACCCCTGACGCTGAACCCGGCCACGATCCCCCGCTCTGAGGCGGTGCCGCGCAAGCAGCGGCCGCCGTGGCACGAGCTGCGCCAGCGGTACCCGCCACCGGCGAGCAACCCCGTGCAGCTGCAGCAGATGGTGCAGCACCCGCCGCTCTACTACGCCGTCCAGGCGGCAGTGCTCAAGGCCGCACCGGACGCCGACGACTGGCACTGGGACCAGTGGGTGGGGCTCATGCGGGTGGTGAGCGTCCTGATGTCCACAGCGCTGCCGCTGCTGGCGTGGGCCACCTGCATGGCGCTGACCCGCAACCGCCCTGCCTCCCTCGTCGCCGCGCTGCTGCCGTTCAGCGTCCCAGAGTTGACTCACATCAACAGCGTGGTGAACAACGACAACGCGCTGATCCTGTTCGCCTCTCTGGTCACCCTGGGACTGGTCTGCGTGCTGCGGGGCAATGCCACGGCCCGCAACAACGTGTTTGTCGGCGTGTGCACCGGGCTGGCGTTGCTGTCTAAGTCGCCGGCGCTGATACTGATACCGATGGTCATCGCCGCCTACCTCGTCGGCGCCCGGGTGCGCCGTCCGGAGGGCGCCCAGGGCGCGCGGACGGCGATTGTCGCGGCGCTGCGGCCGGCCGCCGGGGTCCTGGTGCTGGCCTTTGTGACCGGCGGGTGGTGGTACGCCTACCAGCTCGTGCGCACCGGCCACGTCCAGCCGACGGTGCCGGACTTCCCGGGTGGCGTCGTGGTCGACAGCACCTCGCAGTTCCTTAGCCAGGCGTGGCGCCTGATGGTGCTGCGCTACTGGGGGTCCCTCGGCTGGTACGAGGTGACGCTGCCGTTCCGGGTCGCGGCACTGGCCAGCCTGGTCGTCGTCGCCCTCGTGGCCGTCGTGGTGATCCGGGCGCGACGGTCAGCGGAGCGTTCCGTCATCGCGATCATGCTGTGGCCGACGCTGGCGGCGTTCGTCCTGGTGATCCTCAACAGCGCCAAGTTCTACGCCGACAACGGCCGGGTGCTCGGCCTGCAGGGGCGCTACCTGTTCGAGGGCATCGGTGGCCTGGCGGCCGTGGGCGGCTCGGCCGTCGCGACCCAGCCCCGTCGGATCGCCCGGTGGGCGCCGCTAGTCGCCCTGGCGCTGGCCGGCTTCATGCAGTACGACGCGCTCCACCGGACCCTGGAGCTGTACTGGGTGCCGATGGGCGACGGCTACCGCGCCGGGTGGGATGCCCTAACTGCGTACGCCGTCTGGCCGCCCGCCCTGCTGTGGTTACTGCTGGTGCTCACCGTGACTGCGGTCGTCGTCGCCGTCCTGACGGTGCTGCCCGAGGGCCTGCCGCGGGGCAGCACCGGCGGCCGCCGTGGGATCGCGGTCAGCGATACGCGAGCCGCCTGACAGCGCGGGTCAGACCGTCTGCGCGGCGCCGTCCCCGGCCCGTCGACGCAGCCGCTCCAGGCGCAGATCGGCGTTCTCGGCCTCGGCCGCGGCCAGCCGGTCGGCGTAGGCCACCACCAGGCGTGACTTGACCCGCGACTCGTCCTGCAGCGTCAGCACCCGCAGGTACAGCGCGATGCGGTTCTGCTCGAGCCGGGTCAGGTGGGCGTTGCGGTCCCAGGGCCCCAGCAGTGCGGTCAGCCGCTCGGCCCACGGCGCCGTCCGCGGGTAGACCACGCCGAGGCCGAACACCGACGGCACCTGCGCGTACGCCAGGTCCGCCGGCGACTCGGCCAGGTAGTCCTCCACGGCGGTCAGCACGCCGTTCTCCGGGCCGCCCTCGTGCAGCGCGAGCGCGAAAGCCCCCTCGCCACGCCAGCCGCCCTGATCGACCACGCCCGGGTCCGAAGGCACCACCTCTGCGTCCCAGCCGTGCTCGTGCACGGCTGCCTTCGGCAGGGCGTCGGGGGCGTAGTACTGGTCGCGGCGTCCGGACGGCCAGCCGACGTCGTGCAGCACGACCAGCGGGTACGACGCCGAACCGGTGCGCTCGGCGATCGTGCGCAGCTCGTGCAGGACCGTCCAGTAGGTGTGGTCGCCATCGAGCACGTACGCACCGGCCGGGTCGATGTCCTTCAGCGCGTCGGGGCTGCGGCCCTCGACCAGGGTGAACGTGGGGCAACTGGTCTGCAGGTCGCGGATCTCCTGCACCGGGAACGGCTCGACGGCGGTCGACCTCCCGCCCGTGCGCTGAGCCCAGGTGGCGAGCGCCGACGTGAAGCCGCCGAACTCGCTGCCGACCTCGACCACGTGGCGGGCGCCGACCACGTCCAGGCACTCCAGGATGAGGTCCTGGTGCTCGGTCAGCGAGTGCAGCAGCAGCGGTACGGGCACGGGATCCCCACGAGGTCGGCGCCGCCACCAGGGCCGGGCAACGGACCGCCAATGTTACGGTGCCCGGCAGTCCACGTGCGGGCCGCCTGCACAGGCTCCGCCGTGCCCGCCTGCCAGGAGGTCCTGCCATCGCCACGCGGCCCGTCGCCGAGCTCGCCCTGCGCCACGAGGACGAGGACCTGGCGATGACCACCGACGTCCGGCTGCGCCCACTGCTGGACGCCGTCCGCGACCCGTACGTCAAGGTCGTGTCCGTGGATGTGTTCGACACGATGCTCTGGCGGATGGTCGCCGAGCCCGTCGACGCGTTCCCGCTCGTCGGCCGGCGCCTGCTCGAGCGCGGTGTGCTGGCGCCGCACATATCGCCGTACACCTTCGACCATGTGCGCCAGCGGGCGGAGTGGCAGGCGAGGGGCGTCCTACAGGCCAAGGGCGGGGGGGTCGAGGTCGACCTCGCCCGGATCTACGCGGAGGTCCCCCCGCACGTGCTGCGTGCAGGCGCCGCGGCGACGATCAATGTCGAGGTGCAGCGGGCCGCGGCGATCGACGTCGAGGTGCAGGTGGAGAAGGAGCTGCTGCTGCCGGACCTAGACGTCGCCGCCGTGCTGGCCGAGGCTCAGGACCGGGGCAAGCGGCTCGTAGCCGTGTCCGACACCTACTTCTCCGAGCAGCAGCTGCGCGAGCTGCTGGACGTCGGGCCGCTCGCCGGCCTTCGCTTCGAGCGCATATTCGCCAGCAGCGCACACGGGGTCGGCAAGGGGCACGGGCTGTTCGACCTCGTCCTGGCCGAGCTGGAGGTCGATGCTGCAGCGGTGGTGCACCTGGGGGACAACCTCGAGGCCGACGTACGGGCCCCGCAACGCGTCGGACTGCGGGTGGTGCACCTGGAGCGGCGCACCCCCGCGCTGCACGGCGTGCTGCTCACCGAGTCGTCCTACCTGGTCGACCCGGCAGCGCTGCCGGAGAGCGACCTCGGGCTGACCGGGATCCGCTCCAAGATCGAGTACCGCGGCGCGGCCGCGGCGCTGCCCGAGGAGCTACAGCCGTTCTGGCGCTACGGCGCGGCCCACCTCGGGCCGGTGCTGACCGGCTTTGCGGAGTGGATCCACCGCCGTGCGCAGGAGGCAGGGGTGGACAAGGCCTTCTGCCTGATGCGTGAGGGAGCGGTGCTCGCCGACCTCGTCGACGTCGCCGGGACCTACCTGGACTCCGACGTGCACGGTGAGCGGACCTGGCTCTCACGGCAGGTCTGCGCGCGCGCGAGCATCCGCGAGGGCACCCGCGAGGAGCTGCAGACGCTGCTCACCCGGCGCCGGATGCCGACGGTCAGCGAGTTCTGCTCCACACTCGGGCTCGACGTGACAGCGGTGCCTGGGCTGGCCGACCACCGCGAGGGGCGCCTGAACGACCCGGCCCTGGCCGAGACGGTCCTGTCTGCGCTGACGAGCGACCCGCAGGTGCGTAGCGACATCGTCGCGTCCAGCCGGGCCCTGCGGGGACGGGTCGTGCGCTACGTGCAGTCCCTCGTCCCCGACGGCGGCTGCATGGTCCTGGTCGACCTGGGCTGGGCCGGCTCGATCCAGGGGATGCTGCAGCAGATCCTGCTCGAGGAGCAGGTGCCGATCACGACCGTGGGCCTGTACCTCGTCACGAGCAGCAGCGCGCTAGCCCGGGTCATGCAGGGCGCGGACCTGGACGGCTTCCTCATCGCCAACGGCGACCCGGAGCACGAGTCCGCGGCGATCCTGCGCAGCCCGGAGATCCTGGAGCAGGTCTGCATGCCCGACTTCGGGTCCCAGACCGGTCTGACGGCCGACCTCGAGCCGGTCCTCGCCGGACCCGGTGCCGACGCCGGCCTAGTGCAGAGCATCCAGCGCGACACCGTGCAAAAAGGCGTGTTCGCGTTCCAGCGGGAGTGGGCCCGCTACGCCGCCTTCCTGCCCGGGCGGCTGCCGAGACTCGACCAGCACGGCCACCGGCTGCTCCGGGCTACCCTCACCCGCACCGTCGCTGCCCCGACCGAGGCCGAGGCCCGCATCTTCAGCACCTGGGTGCACGACGAGAACTACGGCTCGGAGGGCACCGACCCCATCGTGGGCAGCGGCATCGTCCGGGCCCTGCGCCACCTGGACCCGGCCGGGCTGATCGCCGTACCGATGGGTGAGCTGTACTGGCCGTTCGGGCTCGCGGCCCTGCGTGACGAGCACCTCGCGCACGCTGCCGAGCAGGTGGCGATGGGCCGCCTGCCGGTCGAAGCCGTGAGCAGCGTCGTGGAGGCCGGCAACTTCGAGGTCTTCGTCGACGGGGGCATGGGCTACAGCGAGGCGGCCAAGGCGGCCGTGCAGCCGCGGCGCAACCGCTTCGGCTTGACCTACGTGAGCGCCACCCTGCGCGGACCCGAGCTGCGCACGGTGCGGATCGACCCGGTGAATGATCCCGCCGTCCTCCGCATCGACTGGCTGTCGGTGCGCTGCTGGGTCCGGGGGGCCGACGTCCCGGTCGAGCTGGTGCTGGACACCCCGGAACTGCTCGGCCGTCTCATGCTGACTCGCTGCTCCTGGTTGCGGCCCAAGCTGCTGCTGGTCGACAGCCCGGACCCGCACCTCGAGCTGGACCTGCAGCTGCTGTTCGGGGCGCCGGTCTATGAGGTGACCGTGCAGTGCGCCTACGCCGCACTGCCGGTCGCGCCGACAGGACCGGGGGGCGCTCAGCTCGCCCGCGCGTCGCTTCGCCGGCGGCTACGCGGGCCGGCCCGGATCGTGCGCGGCGTCGAGCACCGCACCGGCCTGCCGCTGGAACGGGCCCTGCGCAAGGCATACCGCACCGCCCGGGGAGCCTGATCGGACGCGGCTGGGCAGCACGAGCCGCTCAGGTCGTCGTGCAGAAGGAGGACGTCGGGAGTCCGGCGGGGCGTACGGCGAAGCCGGCGGCCACTGACAGCAGGCACAGGGCGGCCAGGTCGACGGTCACCCCCGTCGGGTCGGCCCGGGCGTCCACCTCCACGACGTCCACGGCGCGGACGTTCGGGTGCCGCCCGGCCTCGACGGCGGCGGCGAGCAGGTCTGCGGGCAGCAGGCCGCCGGGCCGGGCTCCGGGGCAGCCGGGGACGAAGGCCCGGTCCACGACGTCGACGTCGAGGTCGACGTACAGCTCTGCGCAGGTCTGGGCGAGCCGGTCCAGCTTGCGGCGCACCAGGTCCGCCACCCCCTGCCGGCGCGCCTGGACCACACCGATGACCTCGATGCCGGCGGCCTGGCAGAAATCGCGGTGGGCCCGGCTGTTCGCCAGCTCACCGATGCCGATCTGTACGACGCTGCCGCCGGGCAGCCCGTCCTCGAGCAGGCCTCGCACCGGCGTGCCGTTGGTCCAGCCGGCATACGCGCCGTGGACGTCGGGGTGGGCGTCCAGGGTCAGCAGGCCTGCTCGCGGCAGGTCCGTCAGCGTCCGCATCGCCGGCCCTGGTCACCGCGTTATCGCCGCCGAGCACCACCACCAGATCAGCCTGCACGAAGGACAGGTCGATCGTGAGCGCCTGCTCCGTGTCGTAGGACGAGACGTCCAGGTCGCCCAGGTCGCGCACCGGCGGCAGGTCGACGCCCAGGCCGGCATGGAAGCTGGCGAAGCGGCGCAGCGCGGCTCGGACGGCCGGCGGGGTCGTATGCGCCTGGGACGGCAAGATCGAGGTCCGGGACAGTGGGACGCCCACGACGGCGAGCCGGGCCGCCGGGTCGCCGGCGCCCGCCAGGCCGAGGCGCGCGGCCACTGCGGGTCCTCGGTCACTGTCGGTCCTCGGCCACTGCGGGTCCTTGGTCACGGTCCGACGATCTCGCCGTCGCGCAGGACGTGCCGCACCAGGTCGACCCGGGCCGGTAGGGCAGCCAGGACTCCGAGGGCGCGTCCAGCACGACGAGGTCGGCCCGCGCGCCCGGTCGCAGGTGGCCGATGTCGGGCTGCCGCAGGGCCTGCGCGCCACCGAGGGTCGCCGCCCGTACCGCCTCGGCCGGGGTCAGCCGGAGCTCGCGGCAGGCCAGCGTAATGACGAACGGCATCGAGGTGGTGAAGCACGTCCCGAGGTTGCAGTCGGTCGCCAGCGCCACCGGCACGCCCGCGTCCAGGAGCCGGCGGGCGAGCGCGTACGCCGAACCGGTGCTGAACTCGGCCACGGGCACCAGCACGGCGGTGACGTCGGCGTCGCGGAGGGCGAGCACGTCCTGGTCGGTCAGGTGCGTGCAGTGGTCGGCGCTGGCGGCGCCCTGCGACGCGGCCAGCTGGGCACCAGGCCCTGGTCGCAGCTGGTTGGCGTGCATGTGGACGGCCAGCCCCCTCGCGGCTCCCGCGCTGAGCACGGCACGGCACTGGTCGGCGTCGAGGCGCCCTGCTCGCAGAAGGCGTCCACCCCCGTCGCCTCGGGCGCGCAGACCTCGGTCATAGGGCCGGCGACGAGCTCGACGTAGTCCTGCGGTGTCGAGCCGTCCGGCCCCACGTGCGCGCCCAAGCAGGGTCCGGTGGGGCGTCACGACCGACGCGGCCTGCAGGCAGCGCAGCTCGTCGGTGACCGTCAGGCCGTACCCGCTCTTGACCTCGATCGTCGTCGTACCGGACCGCAGGCCTCCCGCGCCAGGCGCACCGCGCGGGCGGTCAGGTCCGCGGTCGAGGTCGCCCGGGTCGCCGACACGGTGCTGCGGATGCCACCCGCGGTGTACGGAGCGCCGGCGAGACGGGCCTGGAACTCCTCGGCCCGGTCGCCGCCGAAGACCAAGTGGGTGTGGCTGTCGACGAACCGGCAGGACGCACGCGCCGTCCACGTGCAGCACCGCATCGCACGGGGCTGCCTGTGAGGACGGACCGGACCGGACCAGACCACCCGGCCGTCGCTGAGCACGAGGGCCGGGTCGGACTCCGGTGCCTCGTCGAAAGGACACCAGCCGGCCGATCCGGTCGAGCAGCAGCGAGCTCACAGCATCGGCAGTCGATGCCGCGCTCCCGAGCGGTCCGCCGGGCGAAGTCGTAGCCGGCGTCGGCGCGCCGCACGACCCCTGTCCCCGGGTCATTGGTCAGCACCCGCTCGAGCCGCAGCGCCCCGTCGGCTGTCCCGTCGGCGAGTATCTGCGCGCCAGAGTGGATCGACTTGCCCATGCCGACACCGCCACCGTGGTGCACGGCCACCCAGGGGGCGCCGGACGCCACGTGAGCAGCGCGTTGAGCACGGGCCAGTCGGACGATAGCATCGGAACCGTCCTGCATCGCCTCGATCTCCTATAGGGAGGCCACCGGACCGCTGTCCAGTTGGTCGCGACCGATCACGATCGGCGCCGAGATGTCGCCACGGGCGACGAGGTCGTTCAGCACCGCGCCCGCCTGGGCGCGTTCGCCGTAGCCGAGCCAGTAGATGCGGGCGGGCAGCCCCTGGAAGGCGACCCGTTCGCGGGCCAGCGGGATCCAGCGCTGGACAAAGCGGTTGTCCGGGAAAGCGCGCAGCAGCGCCACGTCCGCGACCGCGATGTCGTGCGGGTCGCCGGACAGCGCGACGAAGCGGAACGGCCCGATGCCCTCGCAGAACAGCGGCCGAATGTAGCCCGGCACGACCCTTGGGTAGTCGAACGCCTCCGCCAGTCCGGCCTCGCGCGCCTGGCCGCGCAGGTTGTTGCCGTAGTCGAAGACCTCGGCACCGGCCCGGGCGAAGCCGACCATTGCCCGGCGGTGCTCGACCATCGACGCCCGCGCCCGCTCGACGTGTTACGAGGGCTTGGTACGCCGCAGCTCGTCGGCCTGGGCTACGGCCAGGCCGGCCGGGACGTAGCCGTGCAGGGGGTCGTGCGCGCTGGTCTGGTCGGTGACGACCTCGACCTGCTCCCCGCGGCGAGCAGGGCCGGCAGCGCCTCGGCCGCGTTCGCCACCACCCCGACGGACAGCGCGCGCCCCTGCCAGGCCGCCGCCTCCCGGGCCCGACGCAGACCGTCCTGGAGCGAGGGCGCGACCTCGTCGAGGTAGCGCGTGTCCAGCCGCCGCTGCACCCGAGAGGGGTCCACGTCCAGGCACAGGGCGACCCCGCCGTTCATCGTGACCGCCGCAGGAGCGTGCGCTCGATCGCGGCCAGGGACGCGTGGTCACGGGCGGCGTTGCCGTTGCCGCCGTAGACAACGAGGTCCCCCGGCCGCTCGACGACGTCGGGGTGCAGGTTGTTGCGCAGGCACCGCAGCGCCGCCTCCTGGGCCCAGCCCTTGCACTCCATGGCTACTCCAGCGGTCCGGTGACGGCTTCCGCGGCGGCGAGGACCGAGCCGCTGCGGACGAGGGCGACGGTGTCCTCGAGCTCGGGTGAGAGGTACCTGTCCGGGCCCGGTCCGGCGACCTTGGTGCGCACCACAGCGACGGCAACGGCAGTGGTGGCGGCGGGCTGCAGGGGGCCAGCAGGTCCAGGACCCGGGCGGCGGTGACGAGCTCGATGGCGAGCACCCTGCTCAGTGCGTCCAGTGCCCGGCGCAGCTTCCGCCCCGCGGATCAGCCCATCGACACATGGTCCTCCTGCATGGCCGAGCTCGGGATGGAGTCGACGCTGGCGGGCACCGCCAGGCGCTTGAGCTCGCTGACCAGGGCCGCCCGCGTGTACTGCGCGATCATCAGCCCGCTGTCCACGCCGGGATCGTGGGCCAGGAACGGCGGCAGCCCGTGCGACCTGGTCCGGTCCAGGAGCCGGTCGGTCCGGCGCCCGCTCATCGAGGCCACGTCGGAGATGGCCACGGCGTAGAAGTCCAGGGCGTACGCGACCGGCGCCCCGTGGAAGTTGCCGTTGGACTCGATCCGGCCGTCGTCGAGCAGCGCCGGGTTGTCGATAGCGCTTGCCGCCTCCCGAGCGGCGACGGCGCAGCAGTGCGCCAGGGTGTCGCGCACTGCGCCAGCGACCTGCGGCGCGCACCGCAGGCTGTACGCGTCCTGCACCCGTGTGTCCTCCTGGCCCCCGGTGGGAGGCGACGACGGCGCTGCCCTGCAGGAGCCGGCGCATGTTCGCTGCCGCGGCCGCCTGGCCCGGGTGCGGCCGCAGCCCGAGCACGTCGGAGGCCAGGGTGCGGTCGGTGCCCAGCAGCGCCTCCAGGCTCATCGCTGCGGTCAGGTCGGCGGTCTGCAGGAGCCGCGCGAGGTCGGCGCACGCGAGCATCAGCATGGCCACCATGCCGTCGGTGCCGTTGATGAGGGCCCGGCCCTCCTTCTCGACCAGCTCGACCGGCTCAAGGCCGGCCTCGGCCAGCGCGGTCGCCGCGGGCAGCAGGCCGCTCTCGGTCCGGACCTCGCCCTCCCCCATCACGGCCAGCGCGACGTGGGCCAGCGGCGCCAGGTCGCCGGAGCAGCCGTACTCCCGGACCACCGGCGTGATCCCGGCGTTCAGCAGGTCGGCGTACGCCTGGGCGCTCCGCGGCCGGACACCGGTGCGGCCGGTGGCGAGGGTCCGCAGCCGTAGCAACGCCGTCCCGCGCACGACCTCCGCCTCTACCTCGTCGCCCGAGCTAGCGGCGTGCGACCGGATCAGGCTGCGCTGCAACTGGCTGCGCTGCGACGTCGGATGTGCATGGTCGCCAGCGCGCGAATCCGACCGAGATACCGTACACCGGCACGTCGCCGGCCGCGAGCGCCTCGACATATGCGCGGGTCGCCCGCCTCCGCTCCAGGCAGGCCTCGTCGAGGCGGGCGCGCGCGCCGTGCCGCGCGACCCACTCGAGCTGGTCCTCGGTGAGGCCATGGCCGCTCAGCACGACGTCGGTGGCGGCCTGGTCCATCCCGTATCCCACCGCACTCGGGCCGCCCTGCCCACCACCTCGCGGCGTACGGCCCGGCGCGGTCGCCTAGCTGTACTGCCCGGGCAGGCTGGTTAAGCGTGTGATGGGCGGGACCTTTCCTATCGCGGTGTGGGGCCTGTGATGGTTGTACTCGTGTAGGTAGGCCGGTAGGGCCTTTCGGCGGGCCGACTCGCTGGAGTACATGCGTTTGAAGGCCAGCCGGCGTTCAGGGTGCGGTGGAAGCGTTCGATCTTGCCGAAGCTCCTATGGGTGTCAAGCGGCCTTGAGGGCGGGTGGTTCGGGTGCCGCGGGCTGGGGCTGAAGCGGGACGAGAAGCCGGTATAGCTCTCTTGCGATGTGGCGTTTGAGGCAGCGAATGATCTCCTTGGTGCTCTTGCCTTCGCCGCGCCGCTTGGCGACGTACTGACGGGTGCGCGGGTCCCAAGCCATGCGCGTGACTGCCAGGATGTAGAGCGCGTAGTTGGCTTGTCGGTCGCCCCCGCGGTTTGAGTCTGTGTCGGTTCGTCTTGCCTGACGAGGCGGGGACGGGGGCAACGCCGCAGAGGTGCGCGAAGGCTGACTCGCTGCGCATCCGCTGGGGGTTGTCCCCGACGGCGACGAGCAGCGCCGCGCAGGTCAGGGGACCGAGTCCCTTGACCGCAATCAAAGCTGGCGCGGTCTCGGTGACGAGTCGGGTGAGGTGCTTGTCGAGGTCGTGGATCTCTTCGGTCAGCCGCTCGTGGCGGCGAGCGAGGCTCCGCAGGGCGTGCTTGACGACGGTCAGGTGGCTGTCGGGTTCACGGCCCGGCCGCCAGCGAGTGGCGGTCTTGACAAGCTCGGTAAGGCTGAGTGAGCGCAGTTCCTGGCGGAGGTCGGCCGGTGCGGTCACCAGCAGCGCGCGAAGTTGGTTCGCGGCCTGGGACCTGGCCTTTTGCGCGCTGCGCCGAGTCAGCTGCAGCGAGCGGATCATCTCGACGTGGCCTTCGCCAGCCTTCGGCGTTGACGTCGCCGTGCCGGCGAGGGCGGCTCGGGCGGCAGCTTCGGCGTCCAGGGGGTCGCTCTTGCCTTGCCGCCGGCGAGCGCTGCGGTCCGGACGGTTCACCTCAACGATCCGGTAGCCCTGATCACGAAGGTGTCGGACCAAGCCGGCTCCCCAACTGCCGGTGCCTTCGATGCCGAACACGGCGATCTCACCGAACTTCTCGGCCCAGTGCTCGAGTGACGCGTAGCCATCAGGCGTGGTGTTGATACTGACCGTGCCGAGCCGCCGTCCGAGCTGGTCGAGGGCCACGGCGACGTGGACGTCGCTGTGGGTGTCGACGCCAACAGTGACGACCGGCCGTTCGGGTGCAAGCGTTGCTGCTGTCACTGCTACTCCTCCAGAGGGCAGTGGAGCAGCGCCGAGTGGGTAGCGGACAGAACTGCGACGGGACCTCTGGCCAGGCTCCTATCAGGTCACGCGATTCGTCGGCGCTGCGACGAGCGCGCCCCTCCGGCCGGCCGACAGTTCGGCAACTAGGCACCAGGTTCGGGCCGGTTGGTCTAGGAGTCAGACCGCCCGGAGGAGCACACCAGCACCCTCGCAGTTGGTCTGCGGCCGGTACGGCCGGGTGCGTTTGTGGCTGATGTTGAGTTCGGCGCAGGCGTTGCGCCATGCGTGGGAGCGGTAGCAGCTGCCGTTGTCGGACAGCACGCGCAGGGTGGTGACGCCGCGGGCAGCGAACTGAGCTTCCCCTGAAACCGTGGAGACTTCTTCATGGTGGACGGGCTGTCTTGCAGGGGCAAGTTCTTGCTGGGCGTGTCATCGACCTGGTCGCCGGTGAGTTCCT
>JAABUZ0100004140.1_pt1 | contig 20368 bp, 16 predicted proteins | sample 5562091 | NCBI WGS metagenome assembly JAABUZ01 (sample SAMN12813069, study PRJNA571459) | rock metagenome | isolation source: Antarctica rocks | place: Antarctica: Victoria Land, Linnaeus Terrace sud | collected 2015-12-21 | reverse complement strand
CGCCAGGTGTCCCCGCCACAGATCGTCCACGGTCGTCCCCTGCCCACCCATCCGTGGAACCGCCCCTTCATCTCACCCGTACCATGATCATCGCAAAACTTTGGTGGGCACCCTCGATGATCAGCGGTTCGGAGGAAACACGAGAAGTATGCTAGGATGCTCGGTCGGAGGCTTCCTGACGGCGCTGCTTCAGGATGGTGTCGGCTGCAGCCTTGAGTGTGCCGAGGCCCAGCGTCGCACAGCGGACGCGTGAAATCACAACCTCGCGTCCCATATAGTTGATGAAGTCCTCGAAGTCCATCTCCTGGACCTCTTCAAGACTCTTTCCTTTGACCATATCAGTGAGCATCGACGTCCCCGCCTGGCTGATCGTGCAGCCTTGACCGAGAAACGTCACCTGGTCGACGTTGCCGTTCGGGGCTGTCTTGAGGAAGAGCGTGACCGTGTCGCCGCAGCCGGGGTTTCCGCCCTCCATATGGATGTCGGCGTCGGGCAAGGCCCGCTTGTTGTGTGGGTGCTGATAGTGGTCGAGGATCTCCTCGACGAATGCTTCACGATCCATGGTACCTCTGTGTCCTCCCGGCAGGCGCGATGTATCACCTACCATGTACTATACCAAACCGCGTTCCATGCGGGCTCCCTCGCGCATCTGGCGACCCATTGGGCTGGCGAGATGCCAATCATCGACACGCTCTGTTTCGCAGCGTTTCAACTTCGCATGCAATGCGATAGATGTAGTAGCACATAGAGACCGCTGATCTGAAAGGGGATTGACGTCACGCCAGCGGTGTCGTATGCTGCCCCCACAGACGCAGCCAGACTGCTGTGGACTCCCGGGTAGCTGTGGGTGCGCATCTGTGGGCGGTAGCTGACTGTTGAGCGTTGAACCGTTGTATCCCCGTAGCAGCGGTTGTCACCGTGTAGATCCAACCAGGGTGACGATGTCTCCTTCCTGATCCTGTCGTTCTCGGTAGTTGCATTGATGCAGACCGGGAGGTAACACAAGGAGGTGACTTTGCATTAGCGAGGTGTTGCACCTCCGTTCCACCCCTAATTTTCATCTTCATCTTCGTCAGCGACGTCTTCTTGGCCTGGCATTGTCGTTGTAGCACCACAGGAGAGTTCACACGATGGCTACGTACCCATTCAACCGACGCATGACCCGTCGTCAGATTATTCGAGCTGCCACGGTCGCTGGCACCACTGCCCTCCTCGCTGCCTGTGGTGGCGTGGCTGCTCCTGCTCCCACCGCACCAGCTGCGAACGCGACGAATCCTGCGCTTGCAGGCGCGAGCTTCCGTCAGCCCACCGCCGCGGCTACAACGGCATCTGCAGCAACCGCCGCACCTGCCGCGGCTCCGACAACGGCGCCCACAACAGCTCCCGCGGCACAGGCAGCGGAGACCAAAGCGCCAGCGAGTCCGCAGACCACGGTGGCACGCGAAAAGACGCTCATCATCGGCTTTGAAGGCGGTCCTGTGCAGGCGCCTGAAGTGGCCAACCCGTACGTACCCGGCTCTGTCGTGAGCCAGGGCTATCACCAGGTGATGATCGAGTCTCTGTTCTATCTGAACTATGAGACGGGCAAGGCGGAGCCCTGGCTGGCTGAAAGCGCGAATTATAACCCGGACTTTACCGCAGTCGATATCAAGCTCCGGAAAGGCGCGGAGTGGTCCGATGGCAAGCCGTTTACGGCGGAGGATGTGGCGTTCACACTCAACCTGCTGCGCGACAACCCGGGCCTCAGCTACGGAGCCGAGATGGCAAAGTGGGTCAAGACCGCAACGGTTACCGATCCGCTCAGCGTACATGTCGACCTGACCGCAGCATACCCGCGCTTCATCTTCAATAACTTCTCGGTACATATCTTCGGTGCAGTTCGCATCCTTCCCAAGCATATCTGGGATGGACAGGATGCCAAAACCTTCAAGAACTTCGACCTCTCGAAGGGATGGCCGATCTGGACCGGACCATACAAACTGGTCAAGGCCAGTTCGAATGAGTTTGTGTACGACCGTCGCGCCGACTGGTGGGGCGCCAAGATGGGCTTCAAGCCGCTCCCGGCACCCGAGCGCATCGTCTTTGTCGAGGGAGGTCTCGACGACAAGAAGGCGGCGTCGCTCCAGGCAAACGAGGTCGATGGCCACCCGAGTCTGAAGTTGGATGTCTATATGCAGGTGCGTGAAAAGAACAAGAACGCCATCGCCTGGCTCGACCAGCAGCCCTATGGATGGATCGACCCCTGCCCTCCGATCCTCGGCTTCAACACACAGCTTCCCCCGTGGGACGATAAGGACATGCGGTGGGCGGTCAACTACGGCCTGGATAAGAAGAAGATCGCCAATATCTACGGGCTGGGCTATGGTATTCCCGCTCGTTACAACTTCCCCGCCTACCCGCCGCTGGAAGCCATGCTCGATGAGAATAAAGACCTTTTTGAGAAGTACAACGTGCTCGAATTCAACCCGAAGAAGGCAACGGATATGTTCGAGCAAAAGGGCTATAAGAAGGGGGGCGATGGCATCTACGCGAAAGATGGTAAGAAGCTGTCACTCGACCTGCTCGTGAAGTCTGAGTCGATTGACATGCCGCCATTGCTCGTGGCCATGATGCGTGCCGTTGGCATTGATGCCGTACCACGGCCCCTGACGACTGCCCAGTACTACGATGTCCGCAACCGTCGCGACTTTCAGGTGGAAGCAACACACGTGGCATGTGGAAGCACCGTAGATCCCTTCGGGGAGTTGAATAACCTGCACAGCAGGTGGATCAAGCCCAAGGGCGAGGTCAGTCCCAATAATATGTGGGGCTATACCAATCCTGAGTATGATGCCATCGTCGACAAAGTCGCTCTCCTGCCACCGGGAGATCCTGGCCTCAAGGCACTGTTCCGTCAGGCGCTCGAAATCCGCCTGCGTGACCTGCCGATCATCGCCATGGCCCAGCAGATCCGTGTGGTTCCCTACAGCACGAAGTACTGGACCAACTGGCCAACCCAGAAGCAGGACTATATTCATCCGCCGAACTGGTGGATGACGTTCCTGATCCCCGTGCTGAACATCAAGCCAGCCGGGTCATAATCGATGAGCCGCCGTGATCCCTGGATGTCTGCGATCACGGCGGCTCTCCCTGTTTGGCGCGACTACAGGAGAAGGCCACAATGACTCTTGGCTATGTCTTGAAACGGCTTGGTGTCTTCCTGCTGATTATCTGGGCTGCCGCCACGATTAACTTCATTGTGCCGCGTCTGGCTCCCGGCGACCCCGTTCAGGCCGTGATCGGGCGGATGGAGGAGCAGGGTGCGAAGGTGGAGGACAGTGGCAAGCTCATTAAAGAGTATCGAGCGATGTTTGGCATGGACGAGCCAATGCCTGTCCAATATGTGAAATATCTTGCGGCCATGTCTCACTTTGAGATGGGCTACTCGCTCGCCCGCTTCCCCGCAAAAGTCATCGACATCATTCGGGGCGGCTTGCCCTACACCATCGGGCTCCTCACCGTGACGACGCTGCTGTCGTTCAGCATCGGCATCATCGCCGGTGCCCTTCTGATGTGGCGTGGAACACCGCGATCAGCGCAGGCCTTTATACAGCTGCTGATTATCATTCATCCGATTCCCTATTATCTGTTTGCCATGCTCCTGCTGTTTTTGCTGTCGTTTACCTTTCGGATCTTTCCCAATACGGGCACGGCTTCTATCGGAAGGCTTTCCTCGGGTGCTTTTGATGTTGGCTACATGTTCGACATCGGCTATCACTCCATCCTTCCGGCGCTATCCATTATTCTGGCGAGTGTCGGTGGATGGGCACTGGGGATGCGTGGGATGATGGTGACCGTGCGGGGGGAGGACTACCTGACGCTGGCCGAAGCCAAGGGCCTGAAGAACCGACGCATCTTCCTGCGGTACGCTGTGCGGAACGCGATGCTGCCACAGTTCACACACCTGGCAATTTCGCTTGGCCACGTCGTTTCCGGTGCAGCTCTGGTCGAGATCATCTTCGGCTACCCTGGTGTCGGTTATCGCCTCTTTCAGGCGATAGCCAGCGCAGACTACACGGTCATCCAGGGCATCACCTTCATTCTCGTCGTGTCGGTCGCGACGGCGATTCTGCTGATCGATCTCCTCTATCCCCGGCTTGACCCGCGGATCACCTACGCCCGGAGGTAAATGATGGCGATAGTAGACACAGTCCAGCCAGTGGTCATCCCGGTTCAAGAGCAGGAACAGCTCCGCGCGCGTTATGGTTGGCACGTCATCTTGAAGAGCTGGAAACTGACCACCGGCATCTTCTTTCTCCTGGTGCTGGTACTGTTTAGTCTGGTCGGTCGGCTGTTCCTGGATTACGACCAGACGACGGTTGGTGCTGGCATGCTCAATGCCCGTCCTTCGCTTGCCTATCCCCTCGGTACGGATAACGTCGGGCGCAATCTTCTGGCGATGATGGTGTACGGCATCCTTCCCTCGCTAGAAGTGGGGCTGATCGCGGGACTTGTCGGCACCGTTGTTGGGACGCTGCTGGGGCTGATCGCCGGGTACGTGCGGGGACCAGCGGATAGCATCATCCGGAGTCTCGCCGATATTACGCTGACCATTCCATCGCTCCTCATTCTGATCGTCATCGCGTCGTATCTCCGTACGACGTCCATCGAACTGACGGCGCTCGTGATTGCCATCTTCGCGTGGGCGGGCCCAACACGCGCCATTCGTGCACAGACGCTTAGCATGCGCGAGCGGGGCTTCGTCCAGGTGGCGAAACTATCAGGGCGGAGTGACCTCAAGATTATTGTGCTCGAAATTATGCCCAATCTTATGCCGTATCTGGCCGCAGGCTTTGTCGGCTCCGTCTCAGGCGGTGTGCTCGCGCTCGTCGGTATCCAACTGCTCGGCCTTGGGCCGCTGTATACGCCGAATCTCGGCATGATTCTGCAAACGGCACAGTTTGGCTCGGCGCTCTATCGCGGTATGTGGTGGTGGTGGGGGCCGCCGGTTGTCGCGCTGATGATCCTGTTCATCGGGCTGTTTCTAATCAGCCTTGCCCTTGATGAGTATGCAAACCCACGGCTGCGTGAGAAAGCAGGATAACGACATGATCATTCACTCGGCAGCGGAACGGCAGGGTACGCGGCCGTCTGAACTTCCCGTCCTTCAGGTGAAGGACTTGCGTGTCCAGTATGCGACGGTAGCGGGCAACGTACGTGCCGTGGATGGCGTGAGTTTCAACATCTATCGTGGCGAACGCTTTGGCCTTGTTGGTGAATCTGGCTCTGGTAAGAGCACGACCGCCAACGCCATTCTCCGCCTTATCAAGGCACCCGGCATCATCGAGAGTGGCCAGGTGCTCCTCGGAGACACAGATATCCTGAGCCTGAATGACGAGCAGATGCGCAAGATTCGATGGACCCGCATCTCGCTTATTATGCAGGGGGCGATGAACTCGCTGAATCCAGTGATGCGCATCCGGAACCAGATCATTGACGCGATTGACGCACACACTGTCGACCACCAATCGCGCAGTGACATGGACGAGCGGCTGAGGACGCTGCTTGCGGCTGTCGGGTTACCCGTGCGTGTGCTTACCATGTTTCCCCACGAGTTGAGCGGAGGCATGAAGCAGCGCGTCTGCATCGCGATGGCCATGGTGCTGGAGCCGGAGATCATCATTGCGGACGAACCGACGAGCGCCCTCGATGTGGTGGTGCAGCGTGTGGTTGCACAGACACTGATCGACGTCGAAGAGACGCTCGGCGCTTCGCTGCTCCTGATTGGCCACGACATGGGGCTCCAGGCGCAACTTGTTCACCGCCTTGGCGTCATGTATGCCGGTAAGCTGGTGGAGGTGGGCAAGGTGGATGCCATGTTCGGCAAGCCGCTCCACCCCTACACACAACTGCTCACGTCGTCGTTGCCGTCCATGGGCAAACGAACGATCAGTACACGCGGCAGTGCTGGCTTGCCACCATCGCTGTTGAATCCGCCTTCGGGGTGTGTGTTCCACCCACGCTGTCCATTTGTGATGGATGTCTGCCGGACCGTAGTGCCTCCTGCACGCGAACTGGAAGCCGAGCATGTGGTCGCCTGCCACCTCTACTGACCACGCGATGGTACCGACGTACTGAACCTGGAGAAGGGAGATCCCGGTGGCAACAGCTACAACCGCCGCACCGATAACCACACAACCGGTGATGGAAGCGACGGGGCTGACGAAGATTTTCAGCAGCGGACTGTTTCACAAGCAGCATCTCGTCGCGCTTCGCGACTTTTCGTTTCGTATTCATCCCGATCGGCCAACGATCACGACGATTGCGGGTGAAAGCGGGAGCGGAAAGACAACGCTGGCTCGCCTCGTACTCGGTCTGGCGTCGCCAACATCGGGCAGCATGCGCTATCTAGGGCGCGACATCTGGCAGATGAACCGTAAAGAATGGGTCACCTACCGTCGTGAAGTGCAGGCTATTTTTCAGGATCCATACGAGGTGTACAACCCGTTCTATCGTGTTGACCATGTCTTGAGAATGGTCATTGATGAGTTCAAGCTCGCGAAAGACCACACCCAGGCCGATCAGATGATCCATGAGGCGTTGGAAGTGCTCGGACTGCGGCCAAAAGAAGTGCTTGGAAAATTCCCGCATCAACTCAGTGGCGGCCAGCGACAACGCATTATGATCGCCCGTGCCTTTTTGCCGAAACCCCGGGTCATCGTCGCCGACGAACCCGTCTCTATGGTGGATGCATCGCTTCGCGCCTTGATCCTGGAAAATATGCAGCGGTTGAAGTCGGAGTTCAACATTTCCTTCCTCTATATCACGCATGACCTTTCCACGGCATACCAGATCAGTGACGACATCTACGTGCTGTACCGCGGCACCGTTGCCGAAGAGGGCGACATCGTGCCGGTGATTGAGCGTCCCCGCCATCCCTATACGCAGTTGCTTGTCTCTTCTATCCCGAACCCCGACCCGAGCAAAAAATGGAATGACCGGGTTGATATGCGGCTCGATGAGCAGCGACCGACGGATGCTATGACGGGCTGTACCTTCGCCGACCGCTGCCCACATGTGATGCCCATCTGCCGTGAGGCACCGCCGCCCCTCTACACCGTGGGCGAACAGCAGCGGGCATCGTGCTACCTGTATCGCGACCAACCATCCGACCAGGCATAGCCACATGAGATATAAACGGCGGGCACCGGCGGAAGATCACGTGACGCGACCTCGGCCAGTCGATGCGTCGTAGCGACGTGGGGCTGTACCGCCCTTTTTCCGTCCACAGCACATCCTTCACGGGTTGCTTCCTGGTTCCCATCCGCCTGGACATCCCGACATCTGCTGCGTGTCGCGGCGACGGTAGCACGGCTACCGTGCAGTGGCCGGACTGGAGGGGATGGTTGAATAGACATGGGCTGTATGTCGCGGTGGCGATGGCTGCGCTGCTGTGCGGCTGTGGAAGCTCCGCCGGGGCCACAACCGCTCCTGCTCAGCGCCAGCAGGATACAGCTCCCGCGTCCCTATCGATTGTTCTCGGTGAGGATATCTGGACGGCGGAGGTGCACACGGCTACGGATCAGCCAAGCGTATCGCGGGAACGTGCCCTCGAGACCGCGCATGCCCATGCGCCAACCTGGCAGCAAGCAACGGCGGTCTCGGCACGGTATGTCACCCTCAATGTTCGTGCGTCTGATGGCACCGTGTCTGAGAGCCTGCACGACCGGCCCGTATGGCTGGTGACGTTTACCGGTGCCACCTACGATCCGCCCGGGGCCTGCGCGTGCGCTGAGTAGTACCAGCGTCCAACGACAGCCGTTGCCGTCGGTGCTCAGGACGGTGCCTTTCTCGCAGCATTTGGGTTGCGCGAGTAGTGGTCTCGATCAATCTGCACCGACCCACCGGCGAGACCTATTTCCAGATCAGCCAGGGGCTTATGCGTCGTCCTGGAGTACCGGGTGCTGCAGGTGAAAGTTGGTGGCCTCCTGGTAGGCCCGTGCGATGGCCAGCAGGGCTTCTTCATACTGTATACCACCGGTGAAGGTGATACTGGTCGGGCTGCCTGTCGCATGAAATCCGTTCGGCACAACCACCGCCGGATGTCCCGTGAGGTTCGTCAGTGCGAGGTTATCGTTTCCGAAGGTCGGCGCGACGTACACATCCACGTTTTCGAAAACGGCCGCCATCTTTCGCATGGCAAGCGTACGCAGCCTGTTCGCCTGGAGATACTCCACCGCCGGAATGTACCGAGCGGCTCGAAAGATGTTTGGCCACGCGTCGGCTCCCTGCCGCACGAGGTCATCGTCGCGACCGTTCCGTGTCAGGTCGTCGAAGGCCGCCGCGGCTTCAACGCTGAGGATCAGGTTCATCGCCTCGACGTCGCAGTCAGGTAGGTCGACGGGGACCAGCGAGACGCCCAGGTTGCGTAGCGTCCTCAGCGTCCTGTCGTCGTTGTCCCGCCACGCGGCATCCTCGCGCTCGGCGTCAAAGGCGCGTTTCAGGTAGCCGACCCGTATCCTCTGCAGATCAATGTCCGTCGGCCAGGTGAACGGGGCGTTGGTTACGGTCATGTCGTGGCCATCCGTACCAGCGATGGCGTCAAACACCAGGGCACAGTCGTCCACACTCCGGCACATCGGGCCGATCTTATCCATGCTCCAACTCAGTGCCATCGCGCCGTGGCGACTGACGCGCCCAAACGTGGGCCGGAGGCCCGTCACGCCACACCGGGTGGATGGCGAGATGATCGAGCCACGTGTCTCCGATCCGAGCGAGAATCCCACCAGACCTGCCGCTGTCGCGGATCCGGGACCCGCCGATGACCCGCTCGATCCCTCATCCAGATTCCAGGGATTGTTGGTCCGTCCGCCAAACCAGACATCGCCCATCGCCAGCTCGCCCAGCGTCAACTTGGCCACCAGCACCGCGCCCGCGTCGTCGAGCTTCTTCACCACCGTAGCGTCCATGTCGATGACCTGCCGTTGGAAGGGAACCGAGCCCCACGTTGTGGGGTAGCCGCGCACAGCCAGCAGATCTTTCGCTCCCCAGGGGATGCCGTGGAGCGGACCCCGTAGGATGCCCTGTGCCAGTTCCGCATCGGCTTTGCGCGCCTGCTCCAACGCGCGTTCCTCGGTGAGCGTGACCACACAGTGCAGCGAGCGGTCGTACCGCGCGAGGCGGTCCAGGTACATCCGGGTCAGTTCCACGGAGCTGACCTGCCGCGACCTGAGGAGGTGAGACAGGTGTGTGACTGGAAGAAAGGCGAGGTCGTTGTCGTTCGCGGGGCGTTGCGGCTCCGGCACAACGGCGGGTAGCGCCGCCTCGCGATGCCCCATATCCGGCGTGCCGCTGAACAGCGCGGAAAAGCGGAGGGCGGGGGGCACGCTATTGTCCAGGGAGTGCGCTCGTAACCGATCCAATGCAGCGCGTGTTTTCTGCACCTGTTCCAGTGCCATGGCGCGTTCCTCGTCGGTGAAGGCGAGTCCCGCGATCTGCTCCGCTCCCCTGAGGCTCTCGGGATCGATGCTCATACGCGGTATTTTTCTACCGCCGCGGGATTCAGTTCCAGACCAAGACCAGGACGATCGGGATACGGCGACCACATACCGTCCACCGGTTCGGGGAACTCCGTGAACCAGATGCGGTCCCCTTCCTCGCTGACGCCCAGGTACTCGACGACCTTGAGATTGGGGGTCGCGCATGCCAGATGGAGATGCACGAGTTGAACAGCATGCGGAGCCACGGGCAGATTAAAGGCATGCGCCAGATGGGCCACCTTCATCCACTCTGTCACGCCGCCAACGCGTCCCACATCGGGCTGCACGATATCGACGGCACCCCGCGCGATGAGGTCTTTGAACCCATACTTGGTATATTCGTGCTCGCCGGTGGCAATGGGGATCGGGCTCGCGTGCGCGACAGCGGCGAGGCCATCGATGTCGTCGGCGAGGACCGGTTCCTCAAACCAGCCGACATTGTACGCCTCGAAGCGTCGTGCCATCGCGATAGCCTGTTTCGCGTAGTAGCCGTTGTTCGCGTCAATATAGATCTCGACGTCGTCGCCGACTGCCTTTCGCACGGCAGCCAGCCGCTGCACATCCTCTCGCTCCGCCTGCCCGAACCCCTTGGCCACCTTCATCTTGATACGTGGGATGCCACGAGCGACGTAGCTTGTCTGCTCCTCGATCAGTTCGCGTTCATCGAAACCCGTCCAGCCACCCGAGCCGTAGATGGGCACCGAGTCGCGGTAGGGCCCGAGGAGGCGGTAGAGCGGCACTCCGAGCGCTTTCGCCTTGAGATCCCAGAGGGCGACATCGAGGCACGAGATCGCGCAAAACGCGACGCCTTTGCGTCCGTAGCCGCGCACCCGCCAGAACATCTGTTCCCATAGCTTCTCGATCTCAAAGGGGTCGGCATCGATCAACAGGTCTTTCAGGTCCCGCTCGATCACAGCGCGAACAGCGGGACCACCCGTGCCCGTACCCAATCCTTCGAGGCCCTCATCGGTCTTGATGTGGACAAAAAGTGCGGTGCGTCCATCGCTGCCAGGCCGTGGGGGTGGGATCGTGGCGTCTTGAATTGGGCGCCCGATCGGATAATGCAAACTCGTTGTCGTGACGTCGATGATCTTCATCGCCTGCTCCTTACGACGCTTGCCACCTACGTGTTACCGGGTGAGGGAAATGACAGGGCCCGGTACGGGAATGATCCCGTGTGCGTTGCCAGGGAGGGTACCACAGGGATGGTCGGCTGGCCACGATGCAGCGTGTGGTTGCGATCTGCTCGGCCCGTCGTCAGCTTGCTTCAAACCGTAAGAAGCTCGTACGCCGTTCCCGTGTGCCAACTGGACGGCCTTCACCAACGGCTACTGGACGTGGATCAACGGCCTACATGGTCTGGTCAAACGCCTCAACACCGAGCGCTTTTTCTGGGAGGCCAACCCAGAAAGTCTGCCCACCGCTTCTTAACCAGCATCCCTTCCTGTAGATGCCCGCCACCGCATGCGACGGGCACGACGCCGACGACCACGTGTCTGAAACGCGATGGCCTATCTATCACCAATCTCCCTCCTGTACACTGGATACAGGCGGGCTGAGAGAGCAGGAGAGAAGGCAGGTGGCGATGGACGATCTGAGTGAACGGTATGCTCTGATCGTAACGGATGATGTGCCGCTTTCCCATGAGATACAACATACCCTTGAGCTCGATGGCTTCATGACCTTTCTGGCTGGCTGTCGAGCTGACACAGAGACGCTGACGGTGCATCGCCGGTTTGCTCTGATCTTGATCGACCTCGATCTGCCGGATGGGGGAGGCCTGGATCTCGTGGCCCGGCTGCGTGCGGGGCCTGCCACCGATACCGCCATAATTCTGATGATCCGCCATGACGAGGGGAATCAGAAGGTGGCCCGTGCGTTGACAGCCGGTGCCGACGAATGTATCCGCATTCCTTGGGAAGGTGCCGAGTTCCGTACCACCGTGCGCACGGTGGTACGGCTGCGAGCAGCGGAAGCACGTGCGCGTCGCCACGCAGACGAGATGGAGGCGATCGCCCGGGCAGGTACCGCGATCTCATCGGCGGCTGATCTCCACACAGCCCTCCGCGGTCTCCTGGAAGGTGCGGGTCTCGTTACCGGCAGCCAGATGGGTGTAGTGCGCCTGCTTTCCGCGGATGGAACCACGCCGGGAAGCCACGTCCGAGTGTATCGCCGTATTGGTGGCGATAGATTTGTGTGGGAGGACGAGACCCTTGTCCCTGGCAGTAATACGGCACGCGTGCTGGCAACCGGCGAGTCGATCTATGCGCGTGATCTGGCTGCGGAAGTCGAAGCAGGAAATGAACTCGCCGCGCATGGGCTGGCCGTATATGGTGTTCGAAGCAGCCTCAATGTGCCGCTTCGTGTGAGCGGGCGTGCCATCGGCACACTACACGTCGATAGCCAGCAGTCTGATGCATTTCACGAGGCGCACCTGGTACCGCTTCAGTTGCTTGCTGACTATGCGAGTGGCGCGATCGAACGCATTCGCCTCCTGGCCGCCGCTGAGGAAAGTGCCATTGCCGCACGACATGCCGCTGCCAGTTTTGAAGATGTGTTGCGGGCTGCCACCGACTATTCGATCGTTGGTACCGATAGCCGTGGTCGAGTCACACTCTTTAATTCCGGTGCGGAACTGATGCTTGGCTACCTGGCGAAGGACGTTGTCGGACGGTCGGCACTGTTCATGTTTGACCCAGCAGAGGTCGCCGCCCGTGCCACGGAACTGCACGTTGAACCTGGGCTCGACGCTGTGGCGTGGCGGGCGAAGCAAGGGAAAGCCGAAACACGGGAATGGACGTTTGTTCGTGCGGATGGTTCGACGCTGATGGTACAACTGACTCTATCGCCGAAGTACACGAGCGATGGGACGCTCTCAGGCTATATCGGCATCGCACGGGACAGTACCGCGCAGAAGCAGGCTGAAGCCGACGTCCGGAGCGTTACCTCTGTAGCGCGCTGTCTGCTCTGGCATGCCAACGTCGAAGACCAGCAGGGCAGCTTGGTCTGGTCGCTCACGGTGTCTGATGTTCACGCCGCACAAGGTCTCATGCATCTCAACCTTCTGCCGGGCCAGACGTATGCCGATGCATGGCTCGAAAGCAGATTGCCCGAGGATCGGCCCCGGGCGAATGCCATGGCCGAATCTGCCCTTCGCGCTGGGAGATGGAACTATAGCCAGGATTTCCGTTGCCGTGCCAGTGATGGATCGGTCATATGGATGTCCGAAGATGTCCATATCCAGCCGCTCTCTCCTGGCACATGGCGGCTCACGGGCGTCTGCATTGATGCCACGGAACGCAAACAGGCCGAAGCCACACTTGAACGGCAGTACCACGAAGCGCGGCAGATGCAGAGCGAGATGCGCGCGATTCTGGACGCGTCGGGCGAGGCGATGGTCGTGGTGTCACCAGAGGGACGGTTGGTGACGGTGAATCGCAGCTTTCTGGAACTGTTTGATGTCGACACCACGTCTGTGGTCGGTCGGACGGTCCAAGAACTTCCCTCTGACCTCCTGCGTGGGGAACTCACGCGCATCTTCGCGTCGGGTGCCGCGGATGCTTGTGCCGAAAACAGTGCGCCGTCTCCGACGGCTGATGATAGTCCAAGCTCCGTGGTCACCCAGGAGTGGCCGGTACGTCGCGAACTGGCGGTGTGTTCGAGCCTTGTGCGGATCGCAACGGCCACATCGTCGGAGGCGATGAGTCACCTCTACGTCTTGCGCGACGTGACCCACGAACGCGCGGTGGACCGCATGAAGACGGAGTTTGTCTCCCTGGTGTCTCACGAGTTGCGTACGCCGCTGACGTCGATTAAAGGCTATGTTGATCTCTTGCTAGATGGCGAGGCTGGCGAGCTCAGCGAGGAACAGTGTGAATTTTTGACGATTGTTCAGAACAATTCGAGTCGTCTCGTTGCCCTGATTAACGATCTTCTGGACGCGTCTCGTATCGAGTCTGGCCGCATGGACCTCCATCGCGTCGCACTGCACTTGCCTTCCCTCCTCCCTGATAGTGTGCATGCGTTGCGGCCGCAGATCGTCGCCAAGCAGCAGCTTCTCACGGTCGACGTGAGTGACACCTTCCCTGCTGTGTATGCTGATGCCACTCGTACGACACAGATCCTGACGAATCTGCTGTCGAACGCACATAAGTACACGCCAGCAGGGGGGGCGATCACGATCGTCGCGCGCGTGGTGGCAGACGTCGCCCGTATCAGCATTCAGGACAGTGGCATTGGTTTGACCAGTGAAGACCAGGCGAACCTGTTTACGCGCTTTTTCCGTGCCAGGAACGACACGACCCAGCAGGTGAGCGGTACGGGGTTGGGGCTCGCCATTACCCGTTCCCTGGTTGAACTGCAAGGTGGAACGATCAGTGTGGTGAGTGAGCCAGGGCGGGGCGCGACCTTCAGTTTCACCCTGCCACTGGCCGACACCCCTGCTTCGCTTCACGAAGACACCCACGACCCTGCACCTGCTGAGAAACCGCAATCCGGAAGCATCCTGGTCGTGGAAGATGAACCGGATCTTGCTGCATTGATCGGTCGCTACCTCGAAGGCGCTGGCTACGGCGTCGTCTATGCTTCAGGTGGAACTGAAGCACTCCAGGTGGCACGGACCCACCAGCCCGATCTCATCACGCTGGACATCCGTCTGGGCGACACCAATGGGATGACGGTGTTGGAATGGCTGAAACACGACGTCACGACGGCCAGGATTCCCGTGCTGCTGATCTCCATGCTTGAGGACACGGGTCGCGGCCGCGATCTTGGGGCAGTCGATCACCTGATGAAGCCCGTGTCCCGGCACGACTTGATCGAACGCGTTGGCGCTATTCTGGCAGCGGGCAGTCGTGACGAGCCGGAGAGTGCTCTGCTCGTCTCCGGGAACGAACGGTGATGGTGGTGGCAACACACGCTGTCGTATGGGAGGCACGTATGTGTGTTGCCGAAGCTGTGATGATCTTTGCCTGGGGGATGACCTTCGGTCATACCGGTGATGTGGCCCGAGCGATTGCTTCTGAACCTGGAATGGTGAGCGTAGAAAGGCGATCTCCATGACGGCCCGTATTGTCGTCGCTGACGACGAGAACGACATCCGCCGTCTCATCGTCTTTACGCTGAAGCGGCGGGGGTACACCGTGCTTGAAGCCGACGCGGGCGACCGCGCCCTCGATCTCATTCGCCAGGAACACCCCGACCTTGCCGTACTCGACGTCATGATGCCGGGCCTCACCGGCCTGGAGGTGGCAAAAGTGCTCTCCAGCGACGCCGGCACGTCGAACATCCCCATTGTCATGCTATCCGCAAAAGGGCAGGTATCAGAGATCGAACAGGGACTGGCGAGCGGTGCGCGCTCCTATCTCGTCAAGCCGTTCTCACCACAGGAACTGGCGGCACGCGTCGCGGAGGCGCTTGCGTCACGGTAGGCGCCAGCCACGGCCAAGCCCCCTGTGAGCAGGTGGACCAGGCAAGCCTGGCGATGTCAGGCACCGCAGGCAGCACGAGGCAGCTACGGCGTCGCTAGAAACGTATACTACACTTCTCTCGAGCACGATGATACGGAGGCTCACAAGGAGACCCTGATGCGCTGCTACGGCTTGACACTTGCCCTACGCGACGACCCCCTCCTGATAGCGCAGTACAAAGAGCATCATCAGCACGTCTGGCCAGGTGTCACGGCTCGGCTCCGCGACGTCGGGGTTACGGAGATGAAAATCTTCCTGCTTGGTACGCGTATGTTCATGTATATCGAGACGTCGGACACCTTTGACCCTGCCACCGACTTTTCACGCATCAACGAAGATCCTGTCTCCAAGGAGTGGGATACGCTGATGCGTGGATTGCAGGAGCGTGTTCCTGAGGTTGGTGAAGGTGCATGGTGGGCACCGATGGAGCAGGTGTTCGACCTGAACTGGCCACAGCACCGCTAGCCATTACGCCCTGGGCCAGAGACAGATTTCTGGGAGGACCACACGCGGGTGGCGCGTCGCCACGAACAGCACGGCGTCAGCGACATCCTCCGGCGTCAACAGCGTCGACTGATCTTCACCAGGGACCGACCGCGCACGGAGCGCCGTGGCCACGGCGCCGGGGCAAACGCACGTCACATGGATGTCATCCTGCAGGACCTCCGCCGCCAGCGATTCGCTCAACCCGTGGACGCTGAACTTGGCGGCGCTATAGGAGCCACGGGTCGCCGACCCTCGCTTTGCCGCCATGGACGTGACGTTGATGATGCGGCCACCACCTGCCGCCCGCATCGGCGCAATCGCGGCGCGGGAGCAGAGAAAGGTGCTGGTCGCATTCACCTCGAAGATGTAACGCCAGTCGGCAAGTGGCACTGATTCAATGTTGGCGCGCCGGTTATCCCCCGCGTTGTTGACGAGGAGGTCAAGCCTTCCGTGCCACGCAAGGGTGGCGTCGAACAGCGCCGCCACCGCCGCTTCATCGGTGACATCTGCTTCGTGAACGAGCGACGAGCCTCCCATCGCCACGATCTCGTTCCCAACAGCATCGAGTTCGGCGCGGGTCCGTGCGGTGATCACCACAGAAGCTCCGGCACCGGCGAGTGAGAGCGCGGAGGCGCGGCCAATGCCCCGGCCCGCGCCGGTGACCATCGCCACATGCCCACGAAGAGGCTGCACCCTGGTACCTCCTGGCGTGGCGTGTGCGGCTGGTATTGCATCCTGTTGTTCCATCTCCAATGAGACCTTTCTACACCGTGCCACGAGCACGGATGGTACTCCCGTATGCTCGGCGATGTCGCCAGCTGGCAATGGCTCTTCCAACCGCTCAATCACGAGTCCCGCTTCCGACAGCGCATGGACGTACGTGCTGAGCGTACGGTGGTATGCACCAACTTTACCGCGAACTCCTTCAAGGTTGTCAGAGCGCCAGAATCCTTCGCGCGTGTAGTTCGTCACGGTACGGGCGCGAATGCCCGAGGTATCGGTCACCCAGGATGACGACGGTGTCTGAAAGCAGGGGTGGGTGATGACAAAGATGAACCGGCCATCCGGCTTCAGGATGCGCGAGATGGTGTGGCAGGCAGCACCAAGGTCAGGAATATCCATCAATGCCATCACACAGATAACGCCGTGATAGCAGCCATCGGGCACGGCATCGAGACGTTGTGCGTCACCTTGCTGGTACGCAATGCCCAGGGGCTGCTCTGCCTCGTATCGCATCGCAATGTCGAGGAGCCGTTGCGAGAGGTCGATGCCATCCACGCGTGCGCCAAGACGAGCGAGGCGTCTCGCTACGATGCCCTGCCCGCATGCAAGATCACAGATATGCACTCCATCGACATGCCCGACGACGTTCAGGAGAGCTGGCATTGCGATGTCGTGTAGCAAGGAACCTGCTTCAGTGACGCCATCATACCAGTCGGCAACGGCATCGTAGGCGCTGTCTATCATCGTTACACGTCGGCTTTCTAGGCTCGGACGCTGTTCGCCATAACCAGGCTGCTTGCTCGATGGCTTCCAGGGTACCACGTGGGAGCCGAACGATCCGCGTCACGTCTCCCCCACCTCGTCGGTTGGCGCCCTCGGGTCCGACTCGTTACCACTGTCTTTATCCGTACGACCGGTGACGGCCAGCAGATGATTGGATACGCCAATGATGTTTGGATGCCCGCACGTCGCCAGCAACATCTGTTCCCAGATCGGCCATTTCTCTGGATCAGCCATGAGGGCAAGCAGATGATCCTCCTGCAGGTGTGCCCCGAGTCCCTGGCACCCGTACATCGCCTGGATACCGAGCCCGGCTTCGGTCAACGCATGCACGAACTCTTCGGGGAGGAAGGTGTACACAGGAAGCGCAGTCGGACCCATCGTCGTGTATCCGCCGGTCAGGAGCCCTGGCAAGAACTGCGCCCATGCATGTGGCCATTGCACGACAGATCGAAACCCTGCAAGCCGGTTCATGACACTGATGAACAGGCGCCCGTCGGGGTGAAGCACGCGACACATGCCGCGCAGCGCATGCCTCCGCCGCGCTGGATCGAGTATGTGGGAGAGCGGACCGCCGAGGCACAGAACCGCATCGAACTGGGCATCATCAAAGCCAGTGAGATCGTCGATGCTTCCTTCTATGATGCGGACGATGCGTTCCTGTACAGACGATTCAGCATGCGCGATTCGGGCTCGCGCAAGATCGAGGAGTGCCGGACTCAGATCCAGGAGCGTGACCTGGTAGCCCTGACGTGCCAGGGCCAGTGTATACCGCCCTGGCCCACCACCGGCATCGAGTAGGTGCCGGGGCCGATCGAGCGGTGGTAAGGAGCGTGCGAGCACATGCATGGTGACGAGAAACTCTAACCGGGCCTGTGCCCCGCGCTCGAGCCGTTGCCATTCGCGGTCGGGCTCCTGGTCATAGCTAGCTCGTATTCGGTCATCGTCGTCCAACACGGCACCTCCGCCAAGTTATCCAGGCATTAGCTGTTCGCAATAGTTCCATCCGCTTTCCGTTTGTGGCGTGAAGCGGACGTTGCCGCAGATAGGGCACCGTGCGCCACCCGAGTAACGGGTTCATAATGGATTGGCGGCCGTATCGACGAAGGGAGAAGGAGGACGGAGTCATGTTCATCCTGGGTGGGCCGCAGCACCGTGGATCGGTGGTGGCTATATTCCGTGTCGTATGTGGCTTGCCGACGATACATCAGAGGGACCTCATCAGTGTTCGCTCGTTCTACGGTACCAGATGGTGAGACGGAGCATTCTGGCCTCCATAAGGCACCCCTACGTTGTATCCCGACGATACAGTAGGTACGATACCTTCCTGTGCGAAGCGGGTGAGGGTGACGTGGGCGCAATGCGCCGAGACGTCAGTCCCCCCTGGCAAGATGGTTTGGAGTTCTCGCATGCGACACGTTCTGGTCACCGGGGGAGCCGGGTTTATTGGCGGGCATACCGTGCATGCGCTGGTCGAGCGCGGTATGCAGGTGCGTGTGCTTGATGCGCTGCGTCCCCCCGTCCACGCGGCCGACCGGCCACCCGAACTTCCGGACGGCGTTGAGCTTCAGGTTGGGTCGGTAGAAGACCGGCAGGCACTACGTGCCGCGCTCGACGACATCGATGGCGTGTTGCATCTGGCGGCATACCAGGACTACCTGCCCGACTTCTCCACCTTCTACCTCACCAATGCTGTGGGCACGGCGCTGCTGTATGAACTGATCGTGGCTGACCGACTGCCCATTGAGCGAATTGCCGTCGCCGCGACGCAGGCGGAGTATGGGGAGGGGAAGTACGCATGCCCCATCCATGGCGTTCTGTACCCGGAGCCGCGGAGCGAGCGCCAGCTTGCCGCGAGGGAGTGGGAGGTGCGCTGCCCAACGTGCGGCGAACCCCTCTCCATGTTGCCGACCGACGAGGCGGTGGTGCGGCCCCACTCGCCCTATGCCATGTCCAAACGGGCGGCTGAAGAAGCGGCGCTGACCCTTGGCAGGCGCTATGGCATCCCCACGGTGACGCTCCGGTACTCCATCGTGCAGGGGCCGGGGCAATCATTCCGCAACGCCTATTCGGGTGCGTTGCGGGCGTTTGCGGTGCAGGCGCTCCACGGACGGCGGCCACTGGTGTACGAAGACGGCCAGCAGATCCGCGACTACGTGTGGGTTGGCGACGTGGTCGCGGCCAACCTGCTTGCCCTGACCACGCCCGATCTGGTGTCGGAGACGTTCAATGTGGGGGCTGACCGCAGGGTGACGGTGGTTGAGCTGGCACGGATGGTGATGGAGGCATGCAACGTGGACGGTGAGCCGGATATGCCAGGGCTGTACCGCGTGGGAGACACCCGGCATATCCAGTCTGACGTGACCCGGCTGCGTGGACTGGGCTGGGAGCCGAAGGGACAGCAGCGGGCTATGGTGCAGGCATATGTTGACTGGGCACGGAGCCACCCGGACTTGAGCGACACGTCGGAGCAGGCCGTCCGCCGCATGCGTGATCTTGGTGTGCTCCGGGATGCTGCTGAGCGTCTGTAACGTCTCATGTGGACTCTCGGGACGGTCGCTATCATTGTCGTAAGGCACATGAATCTGTTGTTTCTCTCTCCTCCTGTCGGAGGAGAGAAGTTTGAGGAGAGGGACCGGGCAGCAAAGTGGTTAGATTGGTGGTGTCAATCCGCGATGCAGCTGACTAAATCTTTCTGTGGGGACTGTTGCCGAAGTCGATGGGCGTGGAATGGTGCTGGTAGCATAGGTGGGTATGCGAACCGAGAGGAAGGGGGTCACCGATGCCATGCTGGGCAAGAAAGAGTTTGATGCGCACCGAAGCCATATGGTCAGTTTGGAGGAGCGGGTTCCAGCTAACCATCTTCTGCGCCGCATTACAGCAGCAGTCGATTTTTCGTTCGTCCGCAAGCTGACTGCGCGGTGCTCCAGCAAAACGGGCCAGCCAGGGATTGATCCGGTAGTGCTCTTCAAGATGGCGCTCATCGGGTATCTCTATGGGATCACGAGCGAGCGACGGTTGGCCGAGGAACTGCGGCTGCACCTAGGATATCGGTGGTTCATCGGGTATGACTTGGACGAGCGACCACCCGACCACTCGGTGCTCTCCAAAGCCCGGCGTCGCTTTGGCGTCACGGTCTATCAGGCGTACTTTACGGAGGTGGTGCGCCAGTGCGTCCAGGCGGGGCTGATTGCGGGAGATCGGCTGTTTGCTGACAGCACGCTGGTGGAGGCGTATGCTAGCCGTGAGTCGGTGGGGTCCCGTGCCCTCCTGGATCAACTGTCCGGGGTGGATGAGCATGTGGCAGCGCTATGGCGAGACAATCCTGGAGATGCGGACGAGCCGTCGCGGCCGGTGGCCCTGCACGAGGAACCACACGACGCTTCCATAGCG